>SXGT01260585.1_pt1 | contig 14485 bp, 8 predicted proteins | sample 3176221 | NCBI WGS metagenome assembly SXGT01 (sample SAMN11356862, study PRJNA531348) | freshwater metagenome | isolation source: freshwater sample F1-120 | place: China: Fuxian Lake, Yuxi | collected 2017-12-25
AGCGATTCATCCACAACATGTTGGCCGGCGCGACCGGCATCGATTTCGCCTTGCTGGTCGTGGCGGCGGACGACGGCCCCATGCCGCAGACCGTGGAGCATCTGCGAATCCTCGACCTGCTCGGCATGGCGCGGGGCGCGGTGGCCCTGGCCAAGATCGACCTCGTGTCGCCGGAGCGGGTGGCCGAAGCCGCCCTGGAAATCGCCGATCTGCTGGACGGCACGAGCCTCGCCGACGCGCCGGTGTTTCCGGTTGCGGCCGTCACCGGCGCCGGCGTCATGGAACTGCGCGCCCATCTCGAAGCCATCGCCGCCACCGTCGGCGCCAAGGCGATTCGAGGTGGTTTCAGGCTGGCGGTGGATCGGGTGTTCAGCGTGGCGGGAGCTGGCACGGTAGTTACCGGCAGCGTTTTTTCCGGGCAAGTTGGGATCGGGGATCGGCTTATCCTTTCACCCTCGGGCAGGCCGGTTCGGGTGCGCGGCATCCATGCCCAGAATCGTCCGGCCAGGGCGGGATACGCGGGCCAGCGTTGCGCGCTCAATCTGGCGGATGTGGAAACCAGCGAGATTCGGCGCGGCGATTGGGTGCTGGCGCCGGCGCTGCATCGGCCGGCTTGGCGGCTGGACGCGCGGCTCAAGCTTTTGGCCGGCGAGGACCGCCCGCTTAGGCACTGGACGCCGGTGCATGTCCATCTGGGCGCGGACCATGTCACCGGCCGGGTGGCCTTGCTGGGAGACGAACCGCTACAACCGGGGGAGAGCGCATATGCGCAACTGGTGCTGGACCGGCTGATAGGCGCGGTGAACGGGGATCGCTGCATCCTCCGCGATGCCTCGGCCCAGCGGACCCTGGCCGGCGGCCGGGTGCTGGACGCCCCAGCGCCCAGCCGGGGCCGGCGCACACCGGCGCGGCTCGCGGTGTTGGCGGCCTTGGAGCGGGAGGAACCGGCGGAGCGCTTGCGGGCGCTGTTGGAGGTTTCTCCCCTTGGCGTCGATCTCATCTCCTTCGCGGCCAACGCCAACTTGGCTTCCCCTGAAATCGACGCCCTTGGCGTGGCTCTCTCGCTACGGTGTGTCGAGGGCACCCATCCGCTGGGATTTTTGCCGGAGCATTGGGAGCGCTTGAAGCAAGCGGTGGTGGACAGCTTGCGCAAGGAGCACGAGGAAGTTCCGGATTCCCCAGGGCTCAACGCCGAGCAACTGCGCCTACGCACCGCGCCCCGGCTGGATCGGACGGCTTTCGCGGGAATCCTGGCCGAATGCTTGGAACACGGGATTTGCGCGCGGGACGGCTCGTGGTGGCACTTGCCTGGACACGCCATCACCCTGTCGGAAGCTGACCAAGCCCTGTGGAACCGCATTTCCCCGCGTCTCGCGGAACAGCCTTTCCAGCCGCCCAGGGTGCGCGACCTCGCCCGCGCCGAGGCGCTGGAGGAAGCCGCCGCGCGCAAGCTTCTGCAACGGGTGGCGCGCACCGGCCAGGTTTACAAGGTAGCCCACGATCATTATTTCGAGCGCGCCGCCGTCGCCGAACTCGCCGCCATCGTCCGCTCCCTCGCGGACGCCCACCCGGACGGCGCGGTGCTGGCCTCCGAATTCCGCGACCGCATCGGCACGGGGCGCAAGCTCGCCATCCATATCCTGGAGTTCTTCGACCGGGTCGGGCTGACCCGCCGCATCCGCGACCAACACCGGCCGCGCGACGGGGAACTGGCGTTTTGATCGGGGCGGCGGGGTAAGCTTGTTCCGTGGGTACGTGGGATGGCCGATAGGGGAGACTTAGGTAGCCCCTACGTTCGATTCGAGTACTCCCCGGCTCGGATCGGCTAGAATGCCCCGCGATGGAAGGGCCGCGCTTCCGGTGGGGCGGCCGGTCTTCAAAACCGGTCGAGGCCGCGGAGCGGTCTCGGGTGGGTTCGACTCCCATGCTCTTCCGCCAACCACAAACCCTCGACGCTCTAGGATCGCGGCGATAAGCTCCGGGCGCCGTTTGGGATTTTCCTTGATGTCGGATACATGTACCATCGCCGGACGCGCCATGTCTTGGAGAGGGCCATGAAACTACACGCCTGGGTAACGATTCTGTTCGGCAAGAAAGCCGGGCCGGAAGACAGCGCGATCGATTTCGACGCGATCCACGAACAACCGCCCAAGCCGCCGGAAGGGCAATGGCAGCCCCGGCTGGTGCTGCTGTTTTCCGGCCACCTGGTGGACGCGCCCGATCGCCCGACCCCCCGCTTTCCCCTAGATAAGGTTCCCCTCGCCGAGGCGGAAATCGCCAAGGTTCTGGATGGCCTGGGCGCTGGCCCCGACGACTTGGGCCTGACCCAAGGCGCCAGCGGCGGCGACCTCATCTTCGCCGAAGCCTGCCAGACCCGCGGCGTGAAACTCCAATTGATGCAGCCCTTCCCGGAGGCGGAGTTCATCGAACACTCCGTCGCCCCCGCCGCCGGCGATTGGCGCGGCCGCTATTCCGCCGTCAAGGCCAAGCTGGACAAGGAATTCCCAATTCGCTGCCTGCCCCTGGAGTTGGGAGAATCCAGCCGCGATCCCTACGAACGCTGCAACCTCTGGTTGCTTCATACGGCGCTGGCTTATGGGCCGGAGAAGGTCTGCTTCGTCTGCCTCTGGAACGGCCAAGGCGGCGATGGGCCCGGCGGCACCGAACACATGATGGCGGAGGTTAAAAGGCGGACTGGGCGGGTGGTTTGGGTGGATACGCGGAGGCTTTGGTGATTGTCGAAAAGAGCAATGGCAAAGTCCCCGCCAATGAAAGGCAGCGTCGATTCAACTGGCCGCGCATTTTCGGCTACGACTTTTTCATCTCCTTCAAACTCGGCCATCCGCCCATCGGAACGCAGAGCTATGCCTCCGATTTAGCCCGCCGATTGCGTGAGCAGGATTTCACGGTTTTCTTCAGCGAGGAAGAGGCGCCGCCGGGGGCAAAGCTCGATACGACCCTGGTCAATGCCTTGCACCGATCCCGTATCCTCGTGGTGGTGGCGAATGAAGGCGCGCTGCTGCAATCCCAATGGGTGCGCCAGGAAGTCGAGGAATTTCGACGTAAGCATCCCAAGCGCCCGGTTATTCCAATCAATGTCGAACATGCGCTTGAGGCACATGGGGATCGGGTGGATGCGAAAAAATGGTTGGATCACGAAGGACGCATCTGGTTGGACGAAACGAGGGCCGCGATCGATGAAGGCATCGTCGGTTCGGGAATTCTGCAAAGACTGCTTCTGATACCTAAATTCTTACGGGCGAATGTACTGTTTAGGTTGCTCGTTATCCTGATAATGGCTGTTCTGGCGGGTTTAGGCGCTTATGCTTGGGCCAAAAAGAACGAATCCCGCGATCGCTATGTCACTTACAACGTCAGCCAGGGCCGCGCGGCGCTGACCAGCGGGCGGGCGCTGGAAGCCGCGCCCTCGCTATTGCGAGCTTACAAGGAAGGCGTCGATACCCCCGAGCTTAAATTCATGTTGGCGCAATCGTTCGCGTCCCTAGATGCATTGATTGCGAGCTTTGACGGCAACGCCACCGCTTTTTCGGCGGATGGCACCCGGTTCGCGGCGGCGCTCTCCGACGGGACGGTACAAATATGGAACCTGGAAGACCGAAAGCTGGCGGTGATTTTGCGCGATAAAGTGCCTCGCGCCAGAACGCTCGTATTTTCCCCTGATGGCAATAACCTCGCCATCGCGGTGGGCGCCGGGCCGGCGGATGAATCCCCTGGCCAAGTTCGGAATTGCCCGATGGGAGCGGGGGGTTCCCGCATGGTGCTGACTTATTGGGATGCCCGATCGGGAGAACTGTTGAAAACACTCGAGCCGCTGGAATATCTGGAAGATTGCTGGCAACCCTTTTTTTCAGAAGGCGGGCGGACCTTGGCGCTTGCCAATTGGACGACATCGACAGCCGACTTGTACTGGTCGGTCACAAAATTCGATACCGCTAGCTTTACCGCGATTTCCTCAACCAAACCGGACGACGCATGGAAATGCCGGGAAGTCGCGCGGAATGAGGTCTTGAAAAAGCTGGATCAAGAAGGCGGTTCCGGGGGCTGCCCAGGCAATTTGGCGGCTATTTCCGCCGACGGGGAGCTAATCGCCTTCGCACCCTGGGACATTCCCCAAAGGGAATTGTCCCTGTGGAATGTGCGGCAGGGAGGCGGGTCGGTATTGCCTTTTCAACGGGATACCGAAGTCATAGGCGCGCGCTTCAGCCTGGATAATGAATGGATCGCGGCCACCTTGGCCGAGGGCGTGGAGGTTTGGAATGCGCGGTCCCAGCGGAAATCGCGCTTGATACCCTTGGACACTCCGGCAATTCCCGCGGAGTTCAGCCCGGACGGGAGCCGCTTGGTCGCCCTTTCCGGACAGCGTTCCGCCGCCGTCTTCCACGCGGAAAGTGGCCAGCGCTTGGCCCAAATCGAAGGCCACGCGGCCAGGATCCGTGTCGCCAAGTTTAGCCCCGACAGCGATCAAATTGTCACGGCCGGCGACGACGGCGTCGCGAAAGTTTGGGATTCCTGGACCGGCAAGCTCCTGTTGAACCTTGAAGGGCATCGCAAGCCCGTTATAAAGGCGGCTTTTAGCCCCGACCTAAACTTCATTGTGACCGAGGACCAGGACCGCCATATCAAAATCTGGCGGGGCAGGCCGCCGCTCAAGCCGCGAATCTTGAGGGATGATCCTAGATGGCTTAAGTGGGGGACCGGAGATACGTACAGTCTCGCCGATTTCTCTCTGGATGGAAGAAAGGTTCTCATCGAACAAAACGACGTGTGGTCAGAAGCCGGCAATGTGTTCAGCCTGTGGGATTCGGAAACGGGTGTATTAATCAGCCGCGTCAAAGCCTCCAGCCCTCCGAGCTTGCGGCCCCGGATGGCAAGGGCCGAGCAGCCTAATCCCTGCCAATCCCCCAATAGCCAGTCCAGCGATGAAACCTTAGCTTCCGGGAATAATAGCGGTATCGCCCTCGCGCGCAATGAAATCGCGCCCAACCTGGCATTTCTGCAACAGCCGCTGGAAGGCTGCCGAAAAATTACGTTGGAGGGCCACAAGTCCAGCATCATCTCGGCGGCATTCAGCGAGAACGACCATTTTGCCTTCACGGTGGACGCGGATGGAACCATGATGGCGTGGAACACGCAAAATGGCTATCCGACAGCGCGTCTCGCCGTCCCGGAAAAACCCGTCGGCGTATCCTATTTGCCGGGGGAAAAACTAATAACCCTGCATGGGCATAATTTCGCGCAGATTTGGGCGATGCCCGAAGAGCGGCGCGGTTTCGAGGAATTGGAGCGGATTGTCTCATGCAGCGGGTTGTATACCCCTGATCAATTGGTGGGATTGGCGGTAATGGATATTCGCTCCTGTCCACACGGCATCCACCTGCCCCAATCCGACAAGCCCGGCGCCGCTGTAGAAACCGCCAACGCTTTGTTCGCGACGGCCTGGGCCAACCGCAATGACCGTCGCCGGGCCGAGCCGGGGCTGCGAGCCGCGGGTTCGCTGTATGAAAAAAACCGGGATCTGCTGGGAAAAGCCAACTGCCATCTGGCTTTGCGGGCTATCGCGGCTGCTTCGGGCGATGCTGGCGAAAGCGATAAAGAGGCCGAAGTGGTAAGGGAGATCATAAGCGCCCTAGTCTCCACCGAAGGCCAGCAAGCGCGGCTAAGGCGGCTGGGCGAGCTGGCTTTCAACGAGTTTGGCGACAATGAACTGGCCCGCTATGCGTATGAACAAGCGCTTGTCCATGACCCGCAAGACCCGGACGCCAAACTGGGCTTGTGGGAAACTTCATTGCCGGTCAGCCGGGCTAAGGATTGGCTCGGAAAAATTCCAGTGGAGCTTGCTTCCGCCTCCATGTCCGAACGGGCGCGTGTTTTTGAATGGATGGCCTTAGTGCTCTCCGGCCAAAAAAACGACGATGCCGCCTACGAGGTTTGGAGTATCTATATGGGCGATACCAGAAACCCTATCAGCGAGCGCTTTGATTTTCGTGGGATAAGGAGGGAGCTTGATAAATCCGTTTTCTCGGCCCCGAGAAAAAACCAGGTTATCCATGCGCTGGAGTTGTTGGAAACGCCCGGCGATCAGGGAAACAAACTGAAAATCCTGCTTGGGATAAAGCTAGATAGAGGTCTGGTCGGTCCTTAAGAATTCAACCCCAATTGATGACTTCAAGACTGCCCTAGAACCGTCTAAAATAATAGGTTATCAAATGGCTTTATTTATTACGCCATACCCGCCCCGCCCATCCTTCTTGCCGTCGCCAACCCCGCCCCGATCGCGGCGCTAATTCCACTGGGCGATTATCGGAAAACCAAGATCTGTATTCCCGCTTTAGGTTAAAACGAGCCGATCCGGATAACAACCATTAATACGAGGATGAGATACCCATGGCCGAGAACAAAAAAACCTGTTTCGTCATCATGGGCTTTGGCGTGAAAACCGATTATCGAACCAGCCGCGAGCTGGATTTGGACAAGACCTATCGGCACATTATCAAGGCGGCGGTTCAGGAGGCCGGCCTACAGTGCATTAGAGCCGATGAAATTCCGCACGCCGGCACCATCGACGTGCCCATGCACGAGCTTTTATTCAAAGCCGACCTGGTGGTAGCGGACCTCTCCGCTTCCAATCTGAACGCCATGTATGAGCTCGGCATACGCCACGCCTTGAAGCCCCGGACCACCATCGTCATCGCGGAAGAGCAATTCGCCAGCCCCTTCGATGTCGGACACATCGTCATCCGCCGCTACCGCCATGACGGCAAGGCGCTGGACGTCGATGTGGTGAATGAATTCAAGGCGGAATTGGCCAAGGCCATAAAGGAAATCATGCCAACCGAAAAAACCGACAGTCCCGTCTACACCTACATTCCTAACCTGTGCCCACCGGAAGCACAAATACCCAGTGTTATGAAATCCACCTTAAATATCCCGCGGGCCTCGGAAACCGCCGATGAAACAGCGAACAATCCGGCCATGTCGGTACTCCAGGAACAGCTTGCCCAAGCCAAGAGGAAAAAAGATTTCATAACGGCCAAGGCGCTTTTGACTACCCTGAGGACTATCGCTCCGACCCAATCGCAATGGGTGCAGCAATTGGCCCTAGTAACCTATAAGTCCGAATTTCCAGACAAGCTTACCGCCCTGAAGGAAGCCGCCACGATTCTCGATGCGCTTCACCCGCTCGCCTCCAACAACGCGGAAACGCTAGGGCTTTGGGGCGCCATCCATAAAAGGTTATTCGATAGCTCCGGAGGCCGCGCCGATCTGGATATGGCCATTGCCGCCTATGAAAAAAGTTACCGCTTGCTAGCGGATTATTACAATGGCATCAACTTGGCTTATTTGCTCAACGTTCGGGCTTCCCTCGCCGCTCATCGGGCGGACGCCATCGCCGATTTCGTGCTGGCCCGGAGAATCCGCGAGGACATACTCAAAATAACCGAAACCAAATTCACCGAGCTGGAGGCGATAAACGACGTGGACGATCGCGACGACCGCTATTGGGTGCTCGCGACCAAGGCGGAAGCCTGGGTGGGTTTGGAGAACGAGCAGGAAGCGGAAAAATGCCTGATCCAAGCCGAGCCATACGCCGAGGGTTGGATGCTCGACAGCACCCAGGAGCAACTCGACAAGTTGCGCGTATTACTGAGTAAATCCCCTTTGCAGGGTTTATAACCTCGATCACCCCAAGGAGAAACCGTCATGCCCGCGAAAAACAATAACGCTCTCGAACGCCAAGCCGGGGAGTTGATCCAGCAAGCCGAACAGGCCATTCGGCAAGAAATCACGGATTCAGCGCCCTTGCTCAAGGCGCTACAGTCGCTCTCGCAATCCCTTTACTACGAAGGTGAACTCGATTGCTCGCGGCGGCTCGTGGATAGCGCCAAGGCGCTCGCGAGAAAGCATGCCCGGGACTTATTGGCCAAGCCTCGGCTGGACGAGAACACAACCCTGGAGTTGGCGAAATCTCTCAAGGGTTTGTACGAACACTCGCTGGCCCGCGAATTATTGGCCAAACTGACGGAACAAGGCCCCAGCGAACTTTTGAAGGATAAAGTGGCCCAGCAACTTTCGTTGAATACCTACAAGGATGACGAACTTTCCCGAGATATCAGGTATGACGAGGCGCTGGCCATACTAGGGTCTATCGGCCTGCGTAGCCCGAACTGCCGGGATCCGGAAACCCTGGGCCAAGGCGGAGCCATCTACAAACGGAAGTTCGAGCGCTCCGGGCAAATCGAGGATTTGCGAACCGCCTTGTATTTTTATAGCCGGGGCTGGGCGGAAAACCCTAAGGCCGACATGGGGTACTGCGGCGTCAACGCTGCTTACATCCTCGATTTGCTGGCCCACAGGGCGCGTATCGCCGCGGCGCGCGAGAAAACCGTGGATACGGAAAGCGCCGGATTGAAGGCGCGGGCACGCGCGCTGCGGGAGGATCTGCGCGAAGAACTTCCGGAACTCGCCAAGGAAAAGGACAGGCAATACCCAACCAGTAACCAATGGTGGTATCTGATCACCATGGCCGAGGTCGCATTCGGCCTGGAGAGATGGGAAGAGGCACGCCGATGGCTGAAACTGGCTCGGATATCCGACCATGTCGAATGGGAACGACAGACTGCCGCCAAGCAACTGGTGACGATAGCTCGTCTGGGGGGGCACGCCCCTCCCGGCGACAACGACCCGCCGCCAAGCTGGGGCGAGCCGTGGAAAACCTTGGCCGTGTTATTGGGCGACGATGCCCGCGCGGCTTTCGAGTGCTTTCGCGGCAAGGTTGGGCTGGCGCTTTCCGGCGGAGGATTCCGCGCTTCCTTTTTCCATCTCGGGGTCTTGGCTAGGCTGGCGGAAGTCGACGCCCTGCGCACCGTGGAGGTTTTATCGACGGTATCGGGCGGCAGCATCATCGGCGCCCATTACTATCTCGCCCTGCGCAAACTGCTGCAATCCAAAACCGACGCCGATCTTACCAGGCGGGATTACATCGATCTGGTGGATCGGGTATCCCGCCAGTTTTTCGCCGGAGTTTCGGAAAACCTCCGGGTGAGGGCGGTATCCAGCCTATGGGCCAATTTAAGGATTCTTTTCGAGCAGGGTTACGGGCGCAGCAACCGGATGGGGGAACTCTATGAGAGCTACCTGTTCGACAAGGTCGAAAAATATCGGCCTCCAGCGGCGCCGCGTTGCTGTGCTCCGGCGATGCGCCCGCTACACGGCTTGCTGATACATCCGCTCTCCAAGAATCCGGGTAGCGAAGCGGCCAGCTTGGACGAGTCTTTCAAGCCGAAATTCTCCAATTGGCGGCGCCGCTGCAAGGTGCCAAACCTGTTGCTGAATGCCACGTCCCTCAATTCCGGCCACAACTGGCATTTCACCGCGAGCTGGATGGGGGAACCGCCGGGGTTGATGGGGCAGGACATCGACATGAACGAACGCTATCGGCGGCTTTATTATTGGCAAGCACCCACCGAAATCCTGAAAAACTACCCCCTGGGTTACGCGGTTGCCGCGTCGGCCGGGGTTCCGGCCCTATTCGACCCCCTGGAACTCAAGGGTCTCTATCCCGGCCGAACCATCCGCCTGGTCGATGGCGGCGTGCACGACAACCAGGGGATCGCGGGTTTGCTGGACGAAAGTTGCGATCTGATTCTTTGCAGCGACGCCTCGGGGCAAATGGACGATCAGGATTCCCCGGCTAGCAGCGCCTTGAGCGTGTTTTATCGATCCGACAGCATCTTGCAGGATCGCGTCCGCGAGGCGCAGTACCAGGACTTGGCCGCCCGCGCCGAAAACCAGGCGCTGCAAGGTCTGTTTTTCATCCATTTGAAGCAGGAACTGCGAACCGACCCGATCGACTGGATCGAGTGCGACAATCCGGGGTCACCCTCCAAGGGCGACAGGCTGACCAGCTATGGGATCGACCGAACCCTGCAACGACGCCTGGCCGAGATTCGCACCGATCTGGACACTTTCACCGAGGTGGAAGCTTATGCGCTCATGGCCAGCGGCTATCTGATGGCCAAGCACCAACTCGGCGAACTCAACCGGAAATATCGAGAGACGAATCCGAGTGGTGCTTGGGCCGATTTCGATATCGACGCCCCGGAGCGCGAATGGGTGTTCAGCCCCATTGTCTCCATCCTGGGCGCCGATCCCGAAGGCAGCGACCGCAAGGCGAGAGACTTGGAATTGCAACTCAGCGTGTCGAAAAAGCTGTTCGGCAAGGCGTGGCTGCTCATTCCGACCCTGAAGCTCACGGGATTGGCGCTGGCGCTGGCGTTGCTTGTTCTTCTGGTCGTGCTGCTCTGTTTGTACTGGGGCGCCAGCTTTACCCTTGTGCTGGGCGTGGGCGCCATCGCCACCACCGGGGTGTTAGCCTTAATGGGCGCATTGCTGCCATTCGGGAAATATATCCAACCGCTGGACACCCTGAAAAAATGGCTGGGCCTAGCGGTTCTCGCCACCTTTGGGTGGGTGGCCGCGAACGCGCATCTGGCGTTTTTCGATCGGTGGTTCAAGGAGCGCGGCAAGCTGGATCGGCTGCTCAAGCTTCCGGGGGATTGATTCGGTTTTTCAACCCAAGGGATCGATCATGGCTTCCATCAAACTCACCGAATACGCCCACGGCGGCGGCTGTGGCTGCAAGATCGCCCCGGCCGTCCTGTCCGGGATGCTGGCCGGACTGCCGCTGGCCGGGCAGTTCCCGGACCTCCTGGTCGGCATCGACACCAGCGACGACGCGGCGGTCTACCGCTTGAACGACCAACAGGCCCTCATCGCGACCACCGATTTCTTCATGCCCATCGTGGACGATGCCTTCGACTTCGGCCGCATCGCCGCCACCAACGCCTTGTCCGACGTTTACGCCATGGGCGGGCGGCCGATCCTAGCCCTGGCGGTGGTGGGTATGCCGGTGGACAAGCTGCCCGTGGAGACGGTGCGGGAAATCCTGGCCGGTGGGGCGAGTGTTTGCGCGGCGGCCGGAATTCCCCTGGCTGGCGGGCATTCCATCGATTCGCCGGAGCCCATTTACGGCTTGGTGGCCTTGGGCTTGGCGCATCCGGATCGGGTCAAGCGCAATGACCGCGCCCGCCCCGGCGACGCGCTGGTTCTGGGCAAGCCCTTGGGCGTGGGAGTCCTGAGCGCGGCGCTCAAGAAGGGGAAACTCGACGACGAGGCTTATCGCCAAATGATCGCCCACACTACCCGCCTCAACAGCGTGGGGATCCGGCTCGCCGAACTGCGGGGTGTCCATGCCATGACCGACGTGACCGGATTCGGCTTGCTCGGGCATCTCTTGGAAATGTGCCGCGGTTCCTCGCTGGCCGCGGAAATTTCCTTCGGACGGCTGCCGGCCATCCCCAGGGCCCTGGAACTGGCCAGCCAGGGTTACGCCACCGGCGCCGCCGGCCGGAATTGGGCGAGCTACGGCGAATCGGTCGAACTGGTCGGGGATATCCTCGAATGGCAGCGGAAGTTCGCTTGCGATCCCCAGACCAGCGGCGGACTCCTAGTCGCCGCCGCGCCGGATCGGGTGGACGAGGTGCTGGCGCTGTTTCGCGCCGAGGGTTTCGCGGAGGCCGGGGTGATCGGGGCCATGCGGGAAGGCGGGAGTCGGGTGAGGCTTCTGGGTTGACGGGAAGGGCGGTGTTCGTCGGGAAGTCAGCGGCGTTCCAGCCTCGCCCGATCCCTCAACGGCGCGACATCGTCGGGTCCGATCATGGCGACTTCATGCCGCGAGGCATTGGCCGCGCCGGCGCCGGCGGCGTAGCGCAGGCGGTCTTCCCAAGCCCAGTCCAAGAGCCAGCCATGGGCCAAGCCGGCCAGATAGCAATCGCCGGACCCAACCGGGTTGACCTGCCGGATGGCGGGCGGAAACATCCGCCAGCGGCCCTCGCGGGGATGGTCGATCTCGACGCAGCCTCCGCCATCGGTGACATGCAGTTCTTCCGCGCGATCCCAATGGGCGCCCAGCGCCAATTCCTCGCGGTTGGGCTTGGATAGGGCGGGTGCCACGGGCCCCTCCAGGGCCAGGCTCATGGCCGGGCCATAGGCGTCCAGCCAGCAAGGCGCCGAGTGTCGGGCGCACAGCGCGAGCAAATCGGTGTAAAGGCCGTTGGCCGCCGGGTCGGGCACCGAACCGCTGGCGATGACCAGCCGTACCGAGCCTAGCAGGCTATCCACCCGTTCCAGCAAGCGCCGGCATTCGCCGGGAACCACCGGAAATCCGCCCGGGAAAATGGTGGTCGGATGATTGTCCTTGGGGTCCGTGACCATGAAACCTACCCGTAGGGGCGCGGCGGTTTCGATACAGGCGTCCTCTATGCCCTCGGCCCTTATCAATTCCCGCAGCCAAGCGCCGCTATAACCGCCGGCGAAGCCGGCTAGCACCACGCGATGCCCATGCCGGGCGAGCACGCGCGCCACGTTCACGCCCTTGCCCTCGGCGGCCATGCCCAAGGCCGGGACGCGATTGACCGCGCCCGGCGTATAGGCGCCGGCATGGACCAGGTTCAGGAGGGGGTTGGCGTTAATGACCAGGACATCGAAAACCATGCTGGCGATCCTCGTGGAGGGGACGGCTATTATTCAGGGGCATGTTTGCATCGGGCAAGCCTGGGATGTTCTCGGGCCGCCGCGCCTGGGTGCGATTCAAAGCGTTGCGCGGAGTCCGCAAACCCCTCCCCAGCCCTCCCCTTGTCAGGGGAGGGAGCCAAAAAGCCCCCCTGACAAGGGGGGTTGGGGGGTTAGGCGCATCGGTTTGAATCACACCCCGCTGTACCCCGCTTAGCTCCGGTTCCCGGACCAATCCTCCCGCAACACGTCGAATTCGGTGAAGGCCAGGTTCATGCCGAGCTTCAGATTGAGCAGGGCGGCCAGGGTCGTGCTGGCGAAAATACAGAGCATGATGGCGATCTGGTATTTCACCGCGATCCAGGGTTCGGCGCCGCCCAGGATCTGGCCGGTCATCATGCCGGGCAGGGAAACCAGCCCCATCGTGGCCATGCTCGCCAGGGTCGGGTTGATCGCGGCCTTGACGGCTTCCCGGAAATAGGGCCGCGCCGCCTCCCAGCGCGAGGCGCCCAGCAGCAGGTAGGTGAGATATTCGTCCTCGTTGTCGCGCAGCGCCGCGAAGAAACGCTCCAGTGCGATGACGTTGCCCTGTAAGCAGTTGCCGAGGATCATGCCGGTCAGGGGGATCAGGTAGTGGGCGTCGTAGGGCAGCGGCGGCCGGATGACTAGGAGAATGAGATAGGCCGCGGAGAACAGCACGCTCAGCGCCACCGCGACGAAAGTCGCCCCGAAAAACACCCGCCGCCGCAGTCCGGCCCGGCGCAAGATGGCCAGATCGGCGACCACCAGCATGGCCAGAATCCACAACCCGTTCAGCCAGGGATCGTTGAGGGTGAACAGGGTTTTGAGATAGACGCCGATCAATCCCAGTTGCAGAACCATGCGCAGGACGCCGAGGCCGATCTCGCCCGACAGGCGCAGCCCGATGAATCCGAGCGCCAGCCAGGGCACCAGAACCAGGCCGAACAGCATCGCCATGCGCGGCAGGCCGAAATCAAGCGTTTCCAATGCCGCCCTCCCGGACCAGGCGCCCCGCCTCCAGTTCATGGACGATCCCGCACCGCGCGATCCAGTCGGCGTCGTGGGCCACCGACAGCACGGTGAGGCCGGGATCGGCCAGCACCTCGAACACGGCTTGTTTGCTCTCCGGGTCCAGGGCGCTGGTCACCTCGTCCAGGAGATACAGGCGCTTGCCCAGCAGCATGGCGCGGGCCAGGGCGATCCTTTGCTTCTCGCCGCCCGAGACGCGGTTGCAGGGCCGGTTCAGAATATCCGGGGGCAGATGCAGCGCGTCCAGGGTTTCGGCCAGCATCGTCCCGCCCGGCTCCCGGCCGCGATGGGCCTTGAACCGGAACGGCAGCAGCAGCGCCTCGCGCACGGTTGCGCCGCCCAGCACGGGTTCCTGGCCGATGTAGGCCGCCGAAGTTCGGAGCGTGCGCGCCGTTTCCGGATTCAAGGGCTGTCCCTCGAAGAAAATCCCGCCACTAGCGAGGGGATAGAGGCCCAGCAGGGATTTGAGGACGGTGCTCTTGCCCGAGCCCGAGCGGCCGCGGAACACGGCTTTCTCGCCGGCGTTCAGGGCGAAATCGATGCCGTCCAGCAGGGTTTTCCCCCGGACGGCAATCGTGACGCGGTCGAAGCGAACCAAGGCTGGCATTTTGGCGGCCATCAGTCCTCGGAGGGCAACCCTCGGCGCCGCGAATAAAGCCAGGGCCGCAAGGACCACGAGGAGTAGTTTTTGTTGCCGATGATTAGGGTCGGGTTCATGGCGATGTCCGGGAAGGTTGCGGGGCGGGAAGCGCTTGTTCGAGGCGCGTGGGGAGAAAACTCCCGTGGCGAGTTTACAGGAATGGCCGGGATGTCGAGAACGGCCATGCCCGGGGCTTTGCTGCTC
>SXGT01263897.1_pt1 | contig 14485 bp, 15 predicted proteins | sample 3176221 | NCBI WGS metagenome assembly SXGT01 (sample SAMN11356862, study PRJNA531348) | freshwater metagenome | isolation source: freshwater sample F1-120 | place: China: Fuxian Lake, Yuxi | collected 2017-12-25
CGAGGTGCTCGATGCACCTACGTCGATCGTCGACCGAGCAGGTGCATACGACCTCGTTCAACCCCGCGGACGAATCGACATCGATCACGTCACGTTCCGATATCCACCTGCCGCGGAGGTGTCCATTGCCTCCCTCGAAGCACCAGGGGCGCCGACTGGTGATCCCGACCACGATGTATTGAGCGACATCACACTCACCATCGAGTCGGGCGAAACCGTCGCCATCGTCGGTCCTTCGGGCTCGGGAAAGTCCACACTGGCAGCACTGATCCCTCGTCTGTACGACGTCACAAGTGGGTCCATCCGATTGGACGGCAACGACCTGCGCGACCTCACCATCGACTCGATTCATGCGGCCATTGGTGTGGTGTCCCAGGATCCCCATCTGTTTCACGAAAGCATCGAATCCAACTTGCGATATGCCCGACCTGATGCCACGCACGACGACATCGTGGCTGCTTGCCAGGGTGCTCGAATTCACGACACGATCGCCGCACTCCCCGACGGTTATCGCACGGTGGTGGGCGAACGCGGCTACCGCTTCTCGGGCGGAGAAAAACAGCGGCTGGCGATCGCACGACTGTTGCTGAAGAACCCCGTGGTGATGATTCTCGACGAAGCAACCAGCCACCTCGACAACGAGAGCGAGTCCCTCGTGCAGGCAGCGCTCGACGAGGCGATGCGCGGGCGTACTTCGGTGGTGATTGCACACCGGCTCTCGACCATCACCAACGCAGATCGAATCGTGGTGGTGGAGAACGGACGGATCGTTGAACAAGGCAAACACCACGATCTCATGGCACGAGACGGCGCCTACGCCCGTCAAGTACGCGCCGGTGGCTTGTTCGCGTCAACCTAGCCAAGTGCTGTGGTGAACTGCTTCACGGCAGCACCAGCGATCTCGTCCAATGCGTCACCAACACCAAGCGCCGTGCCAAGACCCGAAGGAACCTTGTCTCGCAGCAACAGCGAGTACATAGTCACGTCTATCGAACGAAACACGGTGCACTGAAAACGTGCCGCATCCTTGGTGCGTCGCTGCGACACCCCCACCACTTTGTTGTTGCCAAGAACCACCTCACCCGGCCCGATCGACGCAAAACACACCACCCGCTCCGGTGCACTCGCGACGAGTTTTTCGCGCCACACGCGCCACTCACCTGCCGCATCAGCGCTGCGCAACACGTCGCACCACACGTCGCCCAACCACCAACTGGCTCGCTCTACGTCATCGCTCCACAGGCGATGGCCTCGTGGAACGGTGACGTCGATCCACACGTGATCATGTGGCTGCAGAATCACCACGCCCCCGCCACTTCGTCGACGCACCACGTCGAAGCCGAGTTCTGCGGCCTTCGATTCATTCACCACATCGAACGATTGCGTGCTCCCGAGCACGAGTGCCGGACCGGTGACCTCGAGGAGCTCCACATGAGCGGATGCAACGATGGGGCGGTCGTGCAACTGCCCGGCAGACCCCTTCACGAGGCCGCGGAGAGGTATTGCTTCCAGGCTTCCGGCACACGCACCACCGACACCGTGATCCAGGCCATGTCACGTGGCGTATGAGGAACCTTCGCCAACATCATTCCTGCTTCCTTCGGAGTGCGATCACGCTTGTGGAGATTGCAGGTGCGGCAGGCAGCCGCCACGTTTTCCCATACGTGCTCGCCACCGCGAGAACGCGGCACCACGTGATCGATGGAATCGGCAGGGCGCCCGCAGTATTGACACTTGTATCCATCACGGGCAAACACCGCGCGACGCGACAAGGCAGTACGACGACGGAACGGTGCTCGAACCACATAGTTGAGTCGGATCACGAGTGGTGAACGCATCACGAGTGATGCGGCATGCACTTCGGTGCCGTCATCTTCGACGATCTCGGCTTTCTCGGCCAGTACCAAACAGATGGCACGTCGGGCAGACACCACGCTGAGCGGCTCGAACGTTGCGTTGAGAACGAGCGCGCTTCTCATCCGGCTACGCCCCGGCTCTGCTTCTACTCAACTCGTCCCTACGGCGTGAGCGAAGCTCGCGCTGGTGGGCTCGGCACCACGACAAGTACGTGACCACATCGTTGCCTTCTGGGCGGTGCATGGCATCACCGTACTGCGTTTCCATCCGAAACTGCAGGTAACGCTTGTCGGGCAACGGCAGGAACGGTGCGCGCCGCCACCATCCATTTGGTGCAAGACGAAACACTTGAGCAACCGCGATGGCCCACAGTCTCGGACGACGCACCACTGCGACCAACATCGACTCGGACATCGCGAGAATCAGCCTGGCTTGGGCTCTTTCGGTAGACCAAGCACCATTTCCCCGATGATGTTGCGTTGAATCTGCGATGAACCCGCATAAATCGTGCCCGCACGAGCGTTGAGGAACGTCATCGCCCAACTCATCGACGAGTTGGGTGCTCCAGCGTCGTCGGTTTGGAAGGCCGTGCTGGGCTTTCGACCCACGGGAATCATTGCATCCATACCAAGGATGTCGAGTGCGAGTTCGGTGGACTTTTTGTGGTACTCACTCCAATACAACTTGGAGATGGCACCGTCGGGTCCGGGATGGTGACCGGCCAGGAACTTGGTGAGTGTTCGACGACCGAGATACTTCATGATCTGCACCTTGGCGTAGCACCACGCCAGACGCTGACGAATGCGAGGGTCGTTCACCACTCCGCGCTCCGTGGCCAACGCCACCAACCGGTCGAATTCGGCCTCGTAGCGAATTGGTCCCGTAGCCGCTGCCTCGCCGCGTTCGAAGCCGAGCAACGCCATGGCAACCGCCCATCCGTTGTTCACACCTCCAACCACGTTCTCTTTGGGAACCCGAACATCGGTATAAAACACCTCGTTGAATTCGCTCTCACCGGAAATCATCTTGATGGGGCGAACTTCGATGCCGGGCTGGCGCATGTCCACCAACAGGAACGAGATTCCCTTGTGCTTGGGTGCACTGGGGTCGGTACGCGCCAGCGTGAAGATGTGGGTGGCCAGATGACCAGCCGAGGTCCAAATCTTCTGGCCGTTGAGCACCCACTCGTCGCCATCAAGCTCGGCTTTTAGCCCAAGGTTGGAGAGATCGCTCCCAGCGTTGGGTTCGCTGTACCCCTGGCACCAGATGTCGTCGCCGGCGATGATTCGAGGCAGGTAGTAGCGCTTTTGTTCTTCGGTACCAAAAAGGAGCAGCGTGTTGCCAAGCATCTGGATGCCGAACACGTCGTTCATGGCGCCGGTCGGCACACCTGCACGGGTGAACTCCTCGGCAACGATCACCTGTTCGAGCGCAGAGAGTCCGCCACCGCCGTAAGCGGCGGGCCAACCCGGCGCCAAGTAGCCCGACTGAGCGAGGTGTGCGCGCCATTCGCTGATGAATGTTTCGAGTTCCTTGCCGTCGAGCGCACCGATTCCCTTCCAATTGGCGGGAAGTTTCTCGGCGAGGAAGGCCTGTACTTTCTCGCGGTAGGCCTCTGCTTCAGGTGTGTAGGTCGGACGCATGGCGGCAACGCTAGTTCAGCCCTTGTGACGACGCGCTACCGCTGCGGCCCCGACGAGCGGAGCATTGGCCCCCAGCCCCGTCGGTCGGATCTGCACACCTCGGGCAAATGCAATGGTGGCGTAGCGATCGGCCTCGGCTTGCGCGGCACGGAAGAACGGCTCACCAAAACCAAGTGCCACCGAACCGCCGATAACCGCAAGTCGTAGGTCCAAGAGTGCGGCAACCGATGCGACGGCTCGTCCGACGTACACGCCGGTCTGATGCACGACTGCTGGGCTTGCCTGCGCAGCAGGCTTCCCGGTCATGGCTGCAATGGCCGTGCCTGATGCAACTGCCTCCAAACAACCGCGCGCACCGCATTTGCACATTCGACCGTTGGGAACCACATTGATGTGGCCGATGTGCCCTGCGTTGCCGGTGTTGCCGTCGAGCAATCGGCCATCGGTGATGATGCCACCACCCACTCCCGTGGATACCACCATTCCGATGACATCACGACAGCCCACCGCTGCACCGCACCACGCCTCGCCCAGTACCACCGCTTTCGCGTCGTTGTCGACGTATGTCGCAAGACCGGTCAGCGAGGCGAGCGAGGAACGCAGCGGAAAGTCGCGCCATGTGGGAATGCTGAGCGTCGACACTTTGTCACCGTCGTCCGACATCGGTCCACCTGAACCGACACCGCAGGACACGAGTTCGTAGCCCGAGCCCGACGGCGTTGCGAGCGATGCCACTTGCGATCGAACTCGATCAACGAGCGCCGCAAGCGCGTCCCACACACCATCGCTAGGCGTATCGCAGCGATCCTGCACGAGCACGTGACCATCGTCGGAGACAATTCCGGATGACAACTTGGTGCCGCCGATATCAATGGCGAGGTAGGCCTCTGCCTTCACCGTTACCTCCCCGTGGCGAGATTCACGGCCGCCTCACTGCAAGCCAACGGCAGTTACTGTTCGCGACCCATTTTGTCGCGCAACTGTTTGGCGTTCTCGCGGGTGGTACGCAGCATCGTGCCAAAATCACGCATTCCCACCTTGCCAACTGCGCGCAACTCGCGCTCGATTACCAGCACACACAACAACATGAGTGCAAATCCAGCAAAGCCGGCCGCGAAGTGGAACTGGAGACCCACGAACACCAACGCGAGTGAGGCAACGGCACCGAGTGCCGCCCAGCGAACCTTCTTGACGGCGGGTCGATACAGGGCCGAAGGCGAGACCGCTTGCGCAAAACGTTCGTCGCTCTCGAGCTGTGCCTCGATCTGGCGAAGGATCTGTTGTTCGTTGTCAGAGAGCGGCACAACGAGCACCTTGGTGGAGAGGAGTCGGACGATTCATTGGTAGCGAGCGTAGTAGCGCCAGGTCAAAACGCAAGCGACTTAGCGGTCATGTTGTACGTCACGCCGCGGACCCCATGGCGTGCTCTCCGTGTCGCCGATGACACCAGTACCAATGGCATCGTCACCAAACTTCTCCCGAATTCGGTCGATGGCGTGCGAGGCAACGCGCCAATCAGCGTCGGACTGTTGCGACGGTTCGTCGAACAACGACAACTGCGAGTCTGGCTGACCGAAGTTTCGCAGGCTCACACCCGCCAAACGCACCCCCACCCGCACGTCGACCTCGGTCAGCAACTCATCTACTACGGCGATGACCGCTTGACTGGTGTCGACGGGAATGGCGACGGTCCGAGAACGCGAGATGTTGCTGAAATCGCCGTAGCGAATCTTGAGCGTGATGGTGAACGCGGTCAGGCCATCCTCGCGGCAACGACGTGCCACGTTGTCCGACATTCGCAAAAGATGTTTGCGAAGCTCGTGTAGATCGGAGATATCGTCACCGAACGTCTCCTCGCTCCCGATGGACTTCGCCTCGCGCTCAGGCACCACCGCTCGATCATCAATTGCCCGACTGAGGTCGCCGAGATGCTGGGCCAGACCTTCACCGAGGGCCAGTTCCAGGATGCGCTGATCGATGTTGGCAATATCGCCCACGGTCTTCAAACCGATACCGTGCAACTTTTCCAACGTCACTGGCCCGACGCCCCACAACATCCCCACTTCCAGTGGATGCAAGAACGCGATCTCGCCCCCAGGCACGACCTCGAACACTCCCGGTCCGGGTTCGATACGTTGACGCGAGGCACGAGGTTTGGCGAACTCCGTCGCCAACTTGGCGATGAACTTCGACGTGGCCACGCCCACGCTGCATGCCAATCCAACTTGGGTCCGGACGGCTTCACGGATGAGGTGCGCGATGTGTGAAGCATCACCAAAGATTCGCTGAGCACCGGTGACGTCCAGGAAAGCTTCGTCGAGCGACAGACCCTCCACCAGCGGGGAGAACTGCCGAAACACCTCGAACACCTGCGCGCTGATCTCGCCGTAATAGTCATGATCACCGTCAAGAAAGATCGCGTGTGGACACAAGCGGCTGGCATGCGCCGATGCCATCGCTGATCGAACTCCGAATTGTCGCGCCTCATACGACGCCGCGGCAACGACACCGCGCTTTGCCGACCCGCCCACAACCACGGCTTTGCCCACCAACTCCGGTCGGCGAAGCAGCTCGCACGCAACGAAGAACGCGTTCATGTCAACGTGCAAAATTCGCCGTGGCGATGCGCGTTCGTGCGGCGTAACGGGTGCCCCCGTGCCAGTCGCCGACATGGGGGCAACCTTAGTAATACCGTGTTGGGGCAATGAACGAACGCCCCCTGTCTGCTCTTCCATCGCGCTTGGCTCGAGCGGTGGCGTTCGCTTCGATCGTCGTCGCTGGACTCGCGGGTGGCACCATCGGTTATGCACTCGTCGATGTGCAGTGCACGGACAACTGTGGCGTGGCATCGGGTGTCGGCATGTTGATTGGTTCCGTGTGCTTTGCCGCCGGGATGAGTGTCGTGGCGGTACTTGGTTTGCGCGCGATGGGTGAATGGCGTGAGCGCACGTGACGTCGTCGCTTCGCAGCCTTGCCGAAGAACTTGCTCGACAAGCGGGTACGCACGCACGACGGGGCCGAGCGCAAGGGATGCAGGTGGTCGGCACCAAACTCACCGATACCGACATGGTGACCAAATTCGACCGCGAAGCAGAAGCGATGATCATTTCGGGTCTTCGCGCGGCACGTCCCGACGATTCGATCGTTGGTGAAGAAGGCGGTGGACATCGAGGAGCCTCAGGACTCGAGTGGCATGTCGACCCGATCGATGGCACCACCAGCTTCATGTACGGACTTCCCACGTGGTGCGTCTCGATTGGAGTTCGCGACGCCACGGGTGCAGTGGCTGGAGCCGTGTTCATGCCCGACCTTGACGAAATGTTCTCGGCCGAGCGCGGCGCAGGCGCGACACTCAACGATTCCCCGATTCGTTGCTCGTCCCTCACCGATGTGAGCAAGGCCCTGGTTGCTACGGGCTTCAGTTACACGCCGTCACACCGAACGGTGCAATCACGTCGCATCTCGGAATTCATCCACCAGATACGAGATGTTCGTCGCATGGGGGCCGCAGCCGTCGACATCTGCTTCGTGGCGTGCGGACGCTTGGATGGCTACTTCGAGGAGAATCTGCATTCGTGGGATGTATTGGCCGCCGAACTCATCGCCCGAGAGGCCGGTGCTCGCAGCGGCGATTTCAGCGGCGGCGAACTTCGTGCCGAGGAGGTCCTGGTATCGGGTCCCGGAGTGTTCCATGCCCTTTCGAAGTTGCTGGTTGGAGCACAGCGACTCCATCCGCACGCCCAACGCTGACCGTTCGACCGTCACCGACATGAACGATGCGCTGCCACTCAGCGCACGACGAGTTGAGCGCGACGGCACTACCTTGGTGCGTCGTGGGTACGCGCATTCTCACCGTCGAAGACGATGAGCGCATCCGAACCTCCGTTCGACTTGCACTGGAAGACGAGGGGTGGACCGTGGACGAAGCGGGCACGGGCGAGGATGCGGTAGTTCGATTCACCAATCAACCTGCCGATGTAGTTCTCATCGACATCATGCTTCCCGGTATCGACGGATTCGAGTTGTGTCGGCAGATTCGAGCCAAGAGCAGTGTTCCCATCGTGATGGTGACGGCGCGTAGCGACACCCACGACGTGGTAGCCGGGCTCGAAGCGGGCGCCGACGCCTACCTCACCAAGCCATTCGCACCCAAGGAGTTGTCCGCCCGCATCCGTGCACTGCTGCGACGAATCCGACCCAATGATCATCCGCACACCACGTTGACGTTCGGCGATCTGGTCATCGTTCCCGAAGAAGGTCGTGTCACCTTGCGTGGCACGGAGGTTCCGGTCACCAAGACGGAATTCAAACTCTTGTGCGTGCTTGCGGAGAATCCGAGTGGTGTTTTCAGCCGGGAGGCGCTGCTGGAAAAGGTGTGGGACTACGACTACTTCGGCGACGGCCGCTTGGTGGACGTCCATGTTCGACGTCTGCGTATGAAGATCGAAGTGGACCCTGCCAACCCGCGTCACGTGGTGACCGTGCGGGGTTTGGGCTACCGACTGCAGTCGTGACCAGTCCGATTCGCCCATCGAGTGCGTCATGGTTCGGGCGCCTGCGCGCACTTCGGCGGCGTTGGAGCCCCCGTCGCGTGGGCGTACGCACGAGGATTCTCCTCACCTTCTTGGTGGGTGCCCTGGTGCTTTCGGGTGTGTTGTTCTTCTTCACGTACACGCTCACGCGAAGCAATCTCCGCGAGCGCGAGGGTGAACTCGGGCTCAGCAACCAGTTGATTGCCGAGACGCTCGGCAGCGTGCGTGCATCGCTGATTCTTGCCACCGTCATCACCGTTCTGGTGGGTCTCATGCTGGGAATCGTGTCGAGCGAACGTGTCGTTCGTCCGCTCGCCGGTGCGGCAGACGCCGCTCGTGCCATCGCAGACGGACGCCTTGACACGCGACTTGAGCCCACCGATGACCCCGACCTCAATGCACTCACCGATTCGTTCAACGACATGGTGGCTCGGTTACAGGATCGCGTTGAGCGTGATGCCAGATTCGCCTCCGATGTGAGCCACGAGCTGCGATCGCCGCTCATGACGTTGGCCGCGTCGGTTGAGGTCATGTTGTCGCGACGCGACGAACTACCTGAGCGTGGTCAGGCCGCATTGGATTTGTTGGTGGCCGACGTCGCCCGCTTCAGTGGGCTCGTGGAGGATCTCCTGGAAATTTCCCGCTACGACGCAGGTGCGGTACGCCTGACTCGTGACGAACTTCAGATCAGCGAGCTGGTCCAGCAGGCAGTGCTCGCCAGCAGCATGCCCCGTACGGCGATTCAACTCGATGAACGTTGTCGAGAAACTCGCATTCACGGCGATCGACGACGCCTGGCCCGAGTGGTGGCGAATCTCATCGACAACGCGCGTACGCATGGTGGTGGCAACGCCACGGTGAAGGTCCAACCCGCCGACGATTCTGCTGGCCACGTGTGGATTTCGGTCGAGGACTCCGGCGAGGGAGTTCCCGAGTCCGACGCCGAACGAATCTTCGAGCGCTTCTCTCGCGGAGCGGGCGCAAGCAAACGAGGCACGTCTGAAGGTGCAGGTCTGGGGTTGGCACTTGTGAGAGAGCACGTGCGCTTGCATGGCGGGCGAATCTGGGTGGAGCCACGCCGGGACGCAAGTACCGGAGCGCGCTTCGTGGTTGAACTTCCGTGCGACGCGTCCAGCTCGCACTAGCCCGTTTCTGGCTCGCAGACTCGCCACTATTCTCTCGCCATGGCCACCAACGCAGATCCTGCCCGAAAGGGCTACGGGGTGGTGCTTGCCATCGATGCCGGCACCACGGGAGTTCGCACTCGCGCAGTGTTTGCCGACGGCCGTGCGTCGATTGCGGATTATCGCGAGTTCACCCAGCATTACCCGCAACCAGGATGGGTGGAGCACGACGCAGAGGAAATATGGCAGGCGGTGCGTGCCACGTTGCAGACGGTGTGCCGGCAGATCGACGAACCCATCGCTGCAATCGGTATCACCAACCAGCGTGAGACCGTGGTGGCATTTGACCGACACAGTGGCGCACCACTGCACCGCGCGGTCGTGTGGCAGGACCGCAGAACAGCACAACGCTGTGACGCCTTAGGAGACCGCCTCCCGAATGTTCGAGCAATCACCGGGCTGGTGCTTGACCCGTATTTCTCCGGCTCCAAAGTGGAGTGGCTCCTGCGCAACACCGAGGTGGGCGACAATCCCAACCTCGCGTTTGCAACCATCGATGCATTCCTGATTCACCGCCTCACTGGCGGTGAATCATTCGCCACGGATGTATCGAATGCATCTCGCACCATGCTGTTCGACATTCGTTCGCTGCAGTGGAGCACGGAGATGTGCGGGATGTTCGGCGTCGACCCTGCAACGCTGCCCGACGTGGTGTCCTCAAGCGGACGGATCGGCGTGACGAAAAGCGATGGCGCGATTCCTGCCGGTGTTCCCATCAGTGGCGTTGCCGGCGACCAACAGGCGGCGTTGTTTGGTCAAGCCTGTTTTGCAACGGGGAGCGCCAAGAACACCTACGGTACGGGCAGTTTCGTCTTGCTGAACGTTGGCACCACATGCCCGGAACCAACCGCCGGCATGCTCACCACCGTGGCGTGGCAACTTGGCACGAACCCCGCCGTGTACGCACTCGAAGGAGCCATCTTCGTCACTGGTGCTGCGGTGCAGTGGCTGCGTGACGGGCTCAACATCATCGACGCGTCGAGTGATATCGGCCCACTTGCCGAGTCCGTACCGGATGCAGGTGGCGTGGTGATGGTTCCCGCATTTGCCGGCCTCGGTAGTCCGTGGTGGGACCCGTACGCACGTGGTGCGGTGTTCGGCATCACTCGGGGTACGAGTCGCGCGCACATCGCCCGAGCGGTCGTGGAGTCGATGGTGTTCCAAACGCGTGATGTGGTTGATGCAATGACCCGCGCATCTGGTGTTGCCATTCGCGATTTGCGGGTGGATGGTGGCGCAGCAGTGATGAACTTGATGCTGCAATTGCAGTCCGACCAACTCGGAGTGGATGTTCTACGTCCAACGGAACTGGAGACCACCGCAATCGGCGCGGCGTATCTGGCAGGACTTGCCGAGGGCGTCTGGGAGTCCACGAACGACATCGCCTCGCGTTGGGCGTTGGAGCGACGCTTCTCGCCACGTGACGGTGATCGCGACACCTCGCACGCCCAGTGGCTGCGCGCCGTCGAGCGCTCGCGTCATTGGATTTCGAACTAACGCGTTTACCGTGCCACGAGTTGCAGGAGAGTCAATACCACTGCGCTCAGCCCCATAAAGACCGCGACTCCGGTTGCAATGATGACAACTCGAAGGCCGTCGATGAGTTCGACGACGCGATCAAGCCGCTCCACCGATACTCGAACATCTGCGATGTCCTGTTGCAGACATCTTCGGACGCCCTCGATGTCCTCATGCAGACACGTTTGCACGCCAGAAATGGCATCACCGATGGCGTCGGCAGCGGGACGCCCGAGTGGACCTCGCAACGCGCGACGAAGTTTTGGCTCTGTGGTCATCGTGCGTCATCCACCGGTGAGCTGCACGATCGCCACCATGAGTCCACCCAGGCCAACGAAGAGCGAGATGCCCAAGGAAGCACCCGTGAGCACGATGGTCGTGCGGAGATTGCCGAGCGCTCGGACTTCCTCTCGAAGCTGCACGATCTGTCGCTCCAACCCATCGATACGTGCTTCGAGTGCATCAATCCGCGCATCCAATCGTGCTTCGAGTGCATCGATTTTGATGTCCAGGCGGCGCTCAGTGGCATCGAGATCGGCGCGGCGCACCAGGTCGCCCCACCCACTGGGCGGGAGAAACTCCATGAGGTCATCCGACACGGCGGCCCCAATCGTTTTCTGCAGCGAGTGATGCAGCCGGAGACGCCTGGCGTCGGGCGATGGAGCCTGATCGTGATGCCTGGCGTCGGGCGATGGAGCCTGATCGTGATGCCTGGCGTCGGGCGATCCGACATGTTGCTGAGGTTCTGAAATACTCATGCCCCTGTGTGTGCACAGAACCGTGTGACATGGCAGAAATTCTTTGCGTCGTCACGGCGGGGCACGATAGACCGTCGTCCGGACTTGTCAAGCACGCTCAACCAAGTGACATTCACTTACGTGGCATTCGGCCACGCGACAGTCGCCCAGGTGGTAGCCGCCCGACCTGGACGGCAGTGCACCTACAGCTTCGGCAGGCCGTGATCCAGGTTGCGCACCGCTTGATGAATGCGCTGTTCGTTTTCAATCAGGGCGAATCGCACGAAACTTTCACCGCCGGGACCAAAGCCCGACCCTGGAGAGAGCGCAACATTGCACTCGTTCACCAAGTGCGAGCAGAATTCCACGGAATTCATTTCGCGATAGGCCTCGGGGATTGGGGCCCACACAAACATGGATCCACGCGGGGACGGAATCGACCATCCGATGCGCTCGAGCCCCTCGATGAGTGCATCTCGACGCGACTGATACGTCTTGCACACCTCCACCGGGAAATCTTGTGCTTCGTTCAGCGTGACGGTTGCCGCAATCTGAATCGGCTGGAATGTCCCGTAGTCGAGATACGACTTCAGTTTTACGAGAGCCTGTACCACCTGGGTGTTACCCACGAGAAATGCACAGCGCCATCCGGCCATGGAGTAACCCTTGGTCATGGAGTACAGCTCCACGGCACACTCCATCGCACCTTCGGCTTGAAGAATCGACGGCGGCTCGTAGCCATTGAATCCCATGTCCGCATACGCAAAGTCGTGTACGACAATCATCTCCCGTTCACGACAGAAGTCCACCACTCGCTGCATGAACGAAAGATCAACCGTCGCCCCTGTCGGATTGTGCGGGAATGAGATCACGAGCACTCGAGGCTTGGGCCAACCAACTTCCCACGCCTTGAGCAGTGAGTCGAAGAACTCTTCTTGGTACTCAACGTCGACGTCGGTCGCCGAAAGCAACCGACGTTGACTGCGCATAGGTATCTGACGTAGGTCGGCTCCGGCAAAGAGCGGACCGAAGATGTGAATCGGATAGCTGGGGCTTGGAACGATTGCGGCATCGCCGGCTTCCAAGAGCACCCACATCAGATGGCTGAAGCCCTCTTTTGCTCCGATGGTATTGGTGATTTGCAAGTCGGGGTCGAGCGTGACGCCAAACTTGCGCTGATACATCGCGGCAACCGCTTCGCGCAACTTCGGGAGTCCGCGTGACAACGAGTATCGATGGTTCTTGGGATTGTGTGCTGCCTCGGCCAGCTTTTCAACCGCGATGTCAGGCGATGGGATGTCGGGATTTCCAAAACCGAGATCGATGACGTCGTCACCTTCACGACGTGCGGTGATCTTCAGATTGTTGATGATCGTGAACACGTACGGCGGAAGGTTTCCGATGCGACGAAAGTCCACGGGTCAAGCCTAAGTTGCGGTGGCGAATCGAGGGAGCAGTGCGGCGCCGATGGCACCAGCGTGCTCACCGAGTTGCGCAATTCGAAGATCCGGATGCTTCCGCTGCTCGGGCGAGTAGAGGGTTTCCACGAACCACCTTCGAATCATCGGCATGATGATGTCGGCAGCCTCCGAGACACCTCCACCAATGACGATGACGTCAGGGTCACTCACATTGGTGACATTGGAGATACCGATCGCCACCCAACGTGCATACGCCTCCAACACGGCTACCGCATCCGTTTCGCCGTGGCGTGCGCGTTCGATGACGTTCTCACCCGGCTCTCCACTGGCGAGCATGCGAAGCCCTCGACCAGAGGCGTAGACCTCCCAGCAACCCTTGCGCCCGCACGTACAACGCGGCCCATCGGGATGAACCACCATGTGGCCGATCTCTCCTGCAAAACCATTGACGCCTTGTTGCACCTCACCGTTCACCACGTGCCCACCGCCAATACCCGTGCCGAGGGTGACCATCCACATGTTGCGGGCTCCGCGCCCCGCACCGAATCGCCACTCTGCGAGTGCCGCCGCGTTGCCATCATTGTCGACGTATATCGGTCGACGGAGCTTGGTGGTCAGTTCGGACTTCACGGCCACATCGACGGATCCGGGGATGTTCGGCGATGCGCGCATGACGCCATCCAGGGTGATGAGCCCTGGCACTCCAACCGAGATCGTCTCGACCTCACCGAGCTCGATTGCCAACTCCGTCAACGTGTCGACGAGCTTCGATGCATGAGGTGTTGGATATCGCACCTCACGGATGATGTCGTGCTCGCTCGAGATTTCCGCGTCTACATCAATGACGATGCCGAGGCACTTGGTGCCACCGACATCTATTCCTGCTGCGAGCGTCACGACTCAGCGCGTGTCTTCAATTCTTTCAAGGTGTGCAGAATGCGCACCTCCGCGCGACGCTTCACAAAACCGGGCAATGGAACGATGAGTTCGATCTTCAGCGAGTAGGTGATATCAGTCCCCGTGCCAGAAGGAACGAAGGTATACGCACCATCGATTACGCGCATGATGTCACCTTCCACGAGCGACCATGAGATTCGCTCGGGTGCCTGCGAATAGTCGTAGGACAGCGTGTAGTGCGTGCTGCGCCCGAGGGCACTGGCTCGATACTCGACCTTCGTTGCGCGACCGCTTGCGTCGCGCTCGAGCACATTGGCTTCCTTCACGTCTCGTGCCCACTCCGGGTACCGCTCGAAGTCCACGGCGATGTCAAAGCATCGTGAGGGTGGTGCAGCGACGTGTTCGGTTTCGGTCGCTTGGTCGATCACGCTGGCAAGGCTAGTTGGTGGTGCGTAGCGCAGTGGCGAGGCGGGCGACCAGCACCGAATAGTCGAACTCGGCAACGGCACGAGCGCGGGCCGCCATACCCATCGACGTACGAAGCGACGAATTTGCAAGAAGGGAGGACAACCGCTCCGCGACGTCATCCACGTTGCGTGGGTTGCCCACTACGTAACCGCTGCGTCCGTCCTCGACCGCCTCTGCTGCTCCCCCGCTATTGCCGGCAATTTGGGGAACCGCGCACGCCGCGGCTTC
>SXGT01370436.1_pt1 | contig 14485 bp, 10 predicted proteins | sample 3176221 | NCBI WGS metagenome assembly SXGT01 (sample SAMN11356862, study PRJNA531348) | freshwater metagenome | isolation source: freshwater sample F1-120 | place: China: Fuxian Lake, Yuxi | collected 2017-12-25
AAGATCCCGCCGGCCGAGGCGGTTGCGGTAGCGCATGGCAGCCCCGGCGTCAGGGTTCCATGGGCCCATGTCTGATGCGTAAGTGCCCGTCATAATCTCACGCACAAAAGCTGCGCCAGTGGCTGCGGCCAGCGCCATGCTGCTGGCGGGGTCCCACAGAACATTGACCCCGAAAGGAACGCTAATTTCTTCCCGGAGCCGCCCAATTAAAAAAGCCATCGTCGCCGTGGAAGCAGTGTCAACCTTGAACTCATACGGCCGGTCATTTTCATTGCCAAACATCACCGCGTCAAAACCGGCAGCCTGCAGGGCTGCCAGATCGCGACGTGCTCCATCAACCAGGCCTTCGAGGCCGGCGTGGTCGTCAAACAGCGGCGTGCCCGGTAGTGCGCCCACGTGCACCATTGCAATTACCGGCTTTTTATTGCCAAAGACATTCGTGAAATTGAGCGTCATTATATTTGTTTCGAGTTACGTCAGTCAAAACTCTTTCGGTGATCGATCAAGGAAATCACAAGTTCCGCAAACAGGCTGACGCAAGACTGGCATTAAGTAGTACCCATATTTTACTGAGATGGACTCTTAACACTGCTATTTATACCTCTTGTGAAAGAGTAAACCAGAGTGGATGGCCTAGCTCCGGGGAATGATACCTGCTGCCGCGGCTTCTTAAACTTACGAAACGATCAGAGAAAAAGGCGAAAGTTTCAATGCACTTTAATAGTAGGCACAACCAATTTGCTCGTCATATATTTACAAGTCTGGTTGCGCTAGCGTTTTGCGGAACACTAGAATGGCGATGCTTTGAGAGCTGGTGGCAGTTGTGCGCACAAGACAGGGTTGGCCCTAATGCGACTGGGCAAGGTGATCAGTTTGGGTGCGCGACTCCTGGGGTTTGGCACCGGTGTTTCTAATTGTATGAGTGGTCTGATTGCCTGTACAGATGGGTATGTCGGTAAGGGTAAAAAACATCTGTGCCCCAAAAAAACTTGGTATTGGTGGTTTCCCGTGTGCAGAGATCAAAATAATAGTCTCTAAGGCTTTCCAGATGGAACAGTAGAAGGCTTTACCTCTTCTTGCCACGATTCGTCGGCATACCAAAGGGCTTGTCACCTAATAGCGATGGCAACTACAGAAAAATTTCGATAATTGTTTAAGCTAAGGTGATTGCAAAGATTTTGTGTTGTAAACCGAGCCCTATCCCCTGGTGTTTGACGAAGTAATTTCAAACCAATGACCAAGGACGCCATAAATGATGTCGCGCGTAGCGTCTGCGATTTTATCAACCGCTTTTGGTGTTTTCGAGATTATTTCCGCAGTCTTAAGTTGCGAAGGTTGAATCCAGTCGTGAAATACGTTAATCTTTCGGATCCCGGTTGATACAGCTCTGCGCACATTCGCATCTCCAGTGCCAGATCCACCATGCATTACTAACGGCACTGAAGTAAGAGTTTGGATTTGTTCAAGAAGGTGAAAAGCAATATCAGGTTTCCCCTTGTATTCACCGTGCACAGTTCCAATGGCAATTGCGAGGCAGTCCGTGTTTGTGAGTTCAACAAAGCGTTTTGCTTGTTGGGGATCCGTCAAATGAGCACGGGCCTCATCCTTCATAAGATAACTGCCTTCGATAGCTTCCCCAACATGGCCGAGTTCAGCCTCTACTGACACATTGTGCCTGTGACCAAACGCTATAACTTCGCAGGTCAAGTCTATATTGGCTTCGAATGTGTGGGCGCTCGCGTCGATCATTACCCCCGTAAATCCGGAATTGATTGCTTCGATACACTCTGGTACTGTCGTGCCATGGTCTAGATGTAGGCACACCTCGACATTATATTGTTCACACTCGTCACGAATAATTTGGATCCACTTAGCCCATGATCTGGTTGGACACAGAGCACGCACATGTTTAGTGTAGCTAAGAATTACAGGCGCATGGTGTTTTTCCGCGGCTTCTAATATATAGCGCAATGAATGCATTGTCGTATAGTCTGGTGCAACAACAGCGTAGTTTCCTAATTGCGCTTTTCGGAGAATGTGACTCAAGTTGACAAGCATGTTCTTTCTTCCTTAGCGGGTTGAGTTTCTTTAGGTATCTTTAGTAGACGTTTGTTGATCACCGAGTTTGTGATGCTGGTGTTTGTATTCAGTTGAAAAAAATCGGTAACGGCGCTGAGAAGGATCACTGGCTTGCGTGCGAAATATTTATTTGACCGCTCCCGTTGTTAATCCTTTTACAATATAATTCTCAAGAAAAATTCCTACAAGAACAAGAGGTCCGATCGCGGCAGTTGCCAGTGCGGCCATTGTCCACCAATTTATGGTCTGGGAGCTGGTTTGGCTCGCCAGCATTACGGGCAGTGTTTTTGAATAGGTACTTGTAAGCAATGCCGCAAAGAAGTACTCGTTCCAGCATATGACAGAGCTAAGAATAAATGCAGCCGCGATTCCAGGAAGTGATATTGGAAGCATGATTCTGCTAAAGGCGGTCAATGAATTGCAACCGTCGACTTGGGCTGCTTCGTCAAGCTCACGGGGAATGCTATCGAATTGACTACGCATTATCCATATTACAAGCGGCAGGACTGTCAGTGTATAGACCATGATTAGGCCTATATGTGTATCCAGTAAGTCTAGATGTTTGTAGAGCACTAGAAACGGAAGGGCAGAAACCACTGGAGGTAGGATTGTTTGCGACAAGAAAAAGAACGATATGTCCTTATTTCGCATCCGGCCGAATTTATACTGGAAGCGGCTTAGTCCGTAGGCTGCGAGCGACCCGATTGTGACTGCCACGAGCGATGCGCCAAAGGTTGCGATGACGCTGCCGGACAACCGATTTAGAAACTCACTGCGCGCAGTTGAGGTTGTAAAAATCGTGTCTGGCGACAACCCAAGAGTTTTCCAGCCGCGCCAACTAGGTTGAAAATGAACCCACGGAACGATGCGGCCCTGCAATACGTCTGGAGGATTCTTGAAAGCCGTTGTTACTGTCCAAAATATTGGAAACAGCGACACAAATGTCCAGAAAATCAGTGAAGCGTAGATTAATAACCGCAAAGCGGTACGGTGAGCGTGCGGCACGCTGAAGAACTTATTAGTCTGCTTAGTATCGTTGAGGTATGCAGGCATCAGGTTTCCTTCAAAAATTCTGCAGCTCGTTAGGATTAGGATCCGTCCGCGTATTTCGCTTGTATACGATTTGCAAATACTAAAACAAAACTCACAAAAATAATCACTAATATGAGGTAGATTTCAGCAAGCATTGTTGCATACCCGACATTTGATCGATCGCGATATTCGCGATAAATGAAACTCGAAACAGTATCGGTGGCTCCTCCCGGGCCACCCGCGGTCATTGTTATCACTATGTCAGCTAGTTTTAGCTCGCCAATAATTCTGAGCGTGATTGCGGTTATGCTGACAGGTAACATCAAAGGAAAGACTATCTTCTTAAAGGACTGGAAGGTGTTTGCGCCGTCGACTTTGGCCGCTTCTAATATTTCTTTGGGCAATGCCTGCAGTCCAGCAAGCAACAAGATCATTATAAACGGGATTGAAACCCAAGCATTCATAGCTATGATGCTAAAGCGTGCATTCCAAGGTGTGGCAAAGAATGCTGGGTTTTCAAAGCCTAGAAATCGCGCCATAGTCGCAATAGGACCATACCTGTATTCCATGAGGGATTTTCCCACCATCCAACTAACGGCTACGGGGCTCATCATAAACGGCATCAAAAATGCAACGCGAAAAAACTTCCGTGCACGTATTTCGGAGTTTAGTAGCGTTGCAAGCCCAAAAGCAATAATATACTGGGCGAAAACAGCGAGTACATACCAGACCATATTTCCCAATGCTTGCCAGAAATATTGATCCGCCAACATCAATCTGATGTTGTCAAACCCGTTTAGGTAGTGGCCGTCAAATGCGCTTAGGTTCCAGTTGGAAAATGCGATGTATAACCCAAAAATGGTAGGGAATATCACAAACGCTACAGTGAAAAAGACGGCCGGCAAGATAAAAAGCGCGCGGCTGCCGGCTTCGCCGCGACTAAGAACTTGCGCGTAAGCGAATGCCAGACACCACAGTAAGTACGCAGCCAGCAACGGGCGAAAGTTGGTAAAACCGATTACAAATACTTGAAGTGCGTCCAGTGCTTGGACCAAAGCGACTATGACTAAGGCTGCCGATGATGCAGTTATTAAGTAACCTCCACGGGCTTTACGAGATGCTGTGGCAATTCTTATAGAGGAACTACTGTCTGAAAGATGCATAACTAAGAAAAAAACGTAATGTGAATCAGGAAATTAGACGGTTCCGGCGGCTAACAAACAGCAAAATTAGGCAGCCGCTGGAACCGTTTGTATTTGGAATTTCCCTAAAGGCCTAGGGATGCTCTGTACAACTCGATTTGCTTTTCTCGGCCGATCTGGTCAGTCAGCTTTTCCCACGCAGCCGCGATTTTATCTGCGCCTTCTTGGGCGGTGGAACCGCCTGCCCAAAGCCGCATGAGTTCATCCTCGGCCAAACTGTAGTATTGGAAGATTCCTGGGATGCGGGGTTCAATCGCGGCATTCGGATGATTGTAGGAATCGCCCTGCGATGCCAGATAGGAAGTGATAAATGCTTCAGGATAGCCAGCTTCCACCCATTCCGATACGATAAAGTGGCTCTTCCGATACGGTTGGAAACCAGAAGGATAAGCTGACATCCAGAGTGATATATCTTTGCCTCCCACGTGTGCGGCTGCGCTCCAAGCAGCTTTTGCTTTCACGGGGTCACTCTCGCTAGCCTTCATGACATAAACGCCCCAGCCGATATAAGCATTGTTTGGTGAAAAATTTGGGCCGGTCGCAAGTGTGTCCCACTTTCCAGTTTTGGAATTGTAAACATCATCTGATCCCGGCAGAATTGAAAATCCACAGACATCGCCAATAACTGACGTGTCATTGGTACGGGCTTGCGAACCAATATCTCCCCACCACGATAGCATCGAGCCTGTTCCAGCCAGAAACTGGTTGAAACCTGTAGTGCCCGGATCGGCGTTCAGTTGATCCGCAGGCTCGTAAGGCAGGCTGTCAATCACGTCTTGAATAGCGCGCACCCAAGCTGGATTGTTTATGCGTGGCTTCATAGTGTCAGCATCAAAAAGCCATGCTTTGTCGTCGGGATGTTTTGCGTATGCGGTCGCGCGGCTACCTAGGAAGTAAAAACCGAAGCCACCCCAACCCTTGATTGGATCCAAGTACCCATGTGCGTCCTGCCCAGCAATTTTTTTGCCTTTAAGAAACTTCGTCACAGCGTTTACCTGTTGCCAGGTTGTGGGCACTGCCCATTCGCCCTGGCCACCTTCCTTCTTCCATTCGGCGGCCAAATCGGCGTCAGCAAAGTAGTCGGTGCGATAGTTGAAGTTGTGGCAGTCGCCATCCACAGAGACGCGGTATGTTTTTCCGCCCCATGTCCCAACCGGTGCCTTTAAGTAATTGACGTAATCGTCCATATCAATCTGCGTGGCCACCCATTCTGGCATCTCTGATGCCAAACCCTTTCCGCATACATCACCTTCAAACGGCGCACCCATTTCGGCAATATCAAAGTCAACAGTTCCAGTCGCAATTGATTGCTGTAGGCGTGCGTTATAGTCAGCTTGGGCTAAGGATATCCAGTTGATCTTGGCCCCTGTATAAGCCTCCCACGGGGCTAACATCGCGCGGAAGAGCCCGTTATGCGTCGTCGGACCATCGATCCCGAGAAACGAAAGCTCTACCCCGGCAAACTCACCCTGTTTTACGCTTTTCTTTGTGGCGCCTAATGCCATCTCACCTACTTTTTGCATCTCGGGGTCGCCTGGCTGTCCCTTTCCAATACCTGGAATTGCCAACATTTGCTTTCGTAGCTCTGCGGTGGAAAGGTCTGGTACAGCGGATGGCTGTGGGATCAAGGTAGCGGGTACGGCCGTGGGTGCTGATACAGGGGTGGCGGCTGGCAATTGAGTGGGCACATCAGCCACTGGTGCCGCGGGGGGTGATGCTGGAGAGCATGCGGCTAGGAATGCGGCCCCACCTAATGCTGAAGCTTTAACGAAAGTTCGCCTACTGACTTTTTTGTGGTTCATACAAATCTCTCCTCTGAATTTCAAACCTAAGATAGACCTATGCAACTATATGATTCTGAACATTAATTTTATACCATAAGCTAGACCCCAAATTTTGGACTCAAAATACATGAATTTTTAGCAATAAATACTTGCAATTATATTTGTAACAGGCGCACTGTCAAGTCTCTGGTTTGGCTGGCTCGGACTAGTTGCCTTGCTGTTGCTCGTAGAGATAGTGATCCTCGACAGGGACGCCGTAAACACCTGCCCCAACCTAAGTACGATATTACTTCACGCAGAACCCACCTTGTGAGTTCTCGGACCGTGAACAAAGATTGAATGCCGGATGCTCTGTAGTAATATAGGATTTACAAAGTGTCCTAATTCACACGAGTAGCTACCGTAAGTTAGCCGCAGAGATTATGGCAAACGATGATTTGTTGACTAATCGCGAGTTGACGATATCTCTTATTCTCGAGTCACAGTAACGGGCAATATCCCGCATTTATCGCGACTGGATGGCTGAAATCCGGCGCATTAGATCCTTGTTGATGGGGTATAGCTCTCGGTAGATTTGATATAGCTCGCTGTATAAGTAGTGCGCGTCGGCATCTGGTGAGACAACTGTTTCTATAGTGACCCACTGTTTGGCATCTGACCCCGCGGAATACAGGCCTATGCCCTTGGCTGCTAGGAATGCATCGCCATAGCACGAACCAATTTTGATAGCAGGAATTTCCTGTGAGAAGTTGCAGATATCGCAGACTATCTGCATCCAAGCTAAGTTGTATGTGCCCCCTCCCGCCGCGACAATATGTTTGGGATGCAGATCATCGTTCCAAAAGTCTTCCATGTTGTGACGGATACCATAGCCTACTGACTCAAGAAGTGCGCGGTACATATCAGCGCGAGTGTGAAGCAAGTTGAGGCCAAAGAACATGCCGCGAGCCGAGCCGTCAAAAATCGGATTGCGCTCACCAGAGAAATACGGAAGCGCCACTAACCCGCCCGAGCCAACTGTAGATTGATGACAAAGTTGAGCAAGACCTTTGAAAGCATTTGCGCCACCAGCTTTTTGGGCTTCCAGTTCTTGGTGCCCAAGTTCGTTGCGGAACCAAGTGGTGAGCGAACCTACTGTACCGAGGCCGCCCGCGTGGCCATACTGACTAGGATACATCAGCCGGGTGCCAGTAATGTTCTTGCCCTTGAATTGGCCATCTAAGATCATCCAAAAAATATTTGAAGAGCCATACATCTGCATCATGTCGCCCGGATCGGTTACCCCCACCGAAACCGACTCTGCAGCGGCATCATTACAGCCGCCAATTACCGGTGTACCCTCAGCAAGTCCTGAAAGTAAGGCGCCTTCTTTGCTGATATAGCCAGCGATTTCAGTAGGCCAAACAAGGCGCGGTAGAATAGCTGGATCGATTTGGAAATAGCCGAAATATTCTGGGTTCCAGTCATTCTTGTTGTTGTCATAAAGTGGGTAAAAACCTGCAGTATCTAAGACATTCTGAGTTATCTCTCCGGTCAACTTCATAATGATATAGTGATGCCCGCTATAAATGTGTTTTGTATTCTCCCAAATCATGGGTTCGTTTTTTTGCACCCAGCGGATTTTAGGTGGAATATTCTGGTTGGAGACAAAAGTTCCAAGGTCGCGTTTTATCTCCTCAACTTCTTCGGACGCCCGTGTATCGACCCCGTACAATATGCTCGCTCGCAGAGGTTTGAGTTTGCTATCCAGCATAACTAGCGCGGTAGAGATAGAAGAAATTCCTATACTGAGAATGTCTCGGGGGTGGATGCCGCTTGAACGCAGAAGGTCGTTGACTATAAACGTAAAGTCATGTAACCAGATGCTATCTGGATCGTGTTCCATCCAGCCTGGCTTAAGCATTGAGACACTATGTGGAATACTGCTTTGGAAGAGTAGCTTGCCATCTGTTGTAACAATTACCCCTTTCGAGGAGTAGGTTCCAATATCACAGCCGAGTAAATAGCCAGATTTCATGGTTACCTCCGATGCATTCTGTTGGTTCAGCCCCTAGGCATATCTAAAAAATCAGCTTGAAAACGCAGAGCATTGGATTAAAGCAGTGTTCGCGATGCCACCATAGCAAATGCGAGAAATTTTCTGGTAGCAACCTATGGGGACAATTGCATCATTTGAGTAATAGGCAAACGAGTTTCGTGCAGTACCCCAAAAAATAGCTACCATTGGGAACTTGGGATGCGTAGTAGATTGAATAGTAGAAATTACACTGGTGACCAAACAGCGCTAATGTTTTGCTGAGAAAAGCCTCAAGTAGCGGTTGGATTCATCGATCATAGCAAGGGTGCTGCCGACAGGTGCTGAGGGTACAACTGCGTGAGCTATCGAGCGTCGAACTGTGTAACCCAGCCTGTGTCTGAATCCGCGGGCGTCTTTTCAGCGCAACATACCATCTAACGCCCACCCGGCACGCAACAATTTGTATCCGTGCAAAAACATAGAACTTCCGGCACAACCTCCCGCCCCTCGGCGCGGTCGAGAGCCAAGGAGTGGAGCCTCGGCTGTCAGCAGGGCAAGCGCTTACGTGTTGCCCTTTTTGTGGTCTACTTTGCTCTGTCACTTGATGTTCTTTTTCCTATCAGTAGGTAGCACAGATAGTACATCAACTAGCGCACCCATGCCTTGTATGGCTCGCACACGTGGAGTATACTACTATCGTTGATTTGAGTATTGTCTGCGATCAAAGGAGATCTTGCTATGAAAGCCGCCGTCACGACAGGGCCTGGTAAAGTTGAAATTCATACGAATTTGCCCAAACCGCAACTCAAGGATGGTGTTCTTGTCTGTGTAAAGACAACCGGTTTTTGCGCCACAGATGTAAAAATGATCAAGGGTCTAAAGCCGGGTATGAAGTACCCAATGATATTTGGCCACGAGTTTTCTGGGGTTGTTGCTGAGAGTACTATTCCAAAATATAAATCTGGCGACAGAATATCGGTCGCGCCTTTTTGTGGGTGTGGTTATTGCTATTACTGCCTCAATAATGAGGAGCAGCTGTGCCAAAATAAAACTGTCATATCATCGGGTTCGACTGCAGAACTCGTGTCTATTGCCCCAAGGCTCGCTAACATGGCAAGCTGGCTAATGCCTGACAAAGTGACATGGGACGAGGGTGCTTTGTGTGAGCCCCTCGCTTGTGTAATACTTTCCTTGCGGTCATGTGGTTTCAAACCTGGAGAGTCTGTGCTTGTGATGGGTGCTGGGGTGATGGGTCAATTGCATGTATTGCTTGCTAAGGCTTGGGGCGCGAGCCATGTAATGGTTTGCGAGCCAGACCCTGTCCGCCGTGAGATGGCGAAAAATTTTGGAGCGGATGTCATTGATCCGACATTTTGCGAAAACGTTGGTGAATGGGCCAGAAATCTCTTGGGTGGAAAGGGACCCGAAATTATAATTGCCGCTGCTGGTGTCAAGGAAGTTGCCCAAGCGGCCATTAGAGCGGCGGGTATTGCGACTCGCATCCACCTATTTGGTGGCATGCCTCACGAGACCGTGGTCGAAATCGCCGCATTCGATATTCACTACAAAAGGGTGACCCTGCTGGGCACTTCCGGATTTCGCTCGGTTGACCTACAGTGCGCTTCAGAAATGATTATGAGCAATACGATTGACCTTTCCAAAATCGTGACCCATAGGTTTTCCGTGGACCAAGCTATTGAGGCCTTTAGTATGGCACAGAAGCCGGAAGCCTTGAAGGTGATGATGGACAACGCAGATTTTTCAGATCATGTTTGACCTCGACCAAGCCCTTTCTGGTGAAAGGTGCTTTGAAATAACATTGCACCTAACCCCAACTGTGTGTACCGTTTTTTGCGGTAAAGCTTATTTTTGAAGTATATATGCAGGCGTGATATCAATGGGTATCCACAAAGAAAACTTTTGATGTCCACATTCTTTGGTGCGGTGTCATAAGTCCGATCTTGTCTTTGACACTGAATCCAAGCGTAGCTACCAACATGTTGCCCCATTCGATCATAGATTGCGATCTTCACAACGAGTTACCCTCGCTTCAAACGCTCTATCCCTACCTTGCACCACATTGGGTAGATTACTGCAAAGAATCGGGCTTTACTGAGCCGGACTCTCGTGATTATCCAATGCACTCACAACATAACTCGAAGTCGTCTATTGCCTACGGCGGCGAGTTACTGAGTTCTGGCCTTTCTATGCTGCGCACACAAGCGCTAGATGTTATGCCATCCGAAATCGGTATTCTCAATTGTGCTTACAGGGTGTCTGCGGTGCACAATTCGGATTTAGCCGCGGCTCTCGCTACTGCAGTTAACCAATGGCAAATTGCGGAGTGGCTAAATAGGGAGCCCCGCTTGCGTGCGTCCATTGTTGTGCCAAGCCAGCAGCCTGAGTTGGCTGCTCGTGAGATTGATTGTTTTGGCGATCACCCAAGTTTTATTCAGGTGATTATGCCAGTTCGCTCCGAAGCACCTTACGGGAACCGTCGATACGATCCGATATATTCTGCAGCCGTACGCCATGACCTAGTGATTGGGATTCACTATGGTGGTTCAACAGGTCTGCCCTCTACTCCAGCTGGCTGGGCGCTTACCTTTTGGGAGGAATATGCTGGTATGGCCCAAGTGTTTCAGTCACAAGTCTTGAGTCTCATTGTCGAGGGGGTATTTGACAGATTTCCCGCACTTCGCGTTGTACTGATTGAGGGGGGATGGACATGGCTCCCGTCCCTATTGTGGCGGATGGACAAAGAGTGGAGCGGGTTGCGTCACAATACCCCTTGGGTTTCAAGACCGCCGTCTGAGTACGTTCGAGAGCATCTGCGATTGACAACCCAACCAATGGACCAACCTCCAAGTGGGCGTCAATTGCAACAGCTCATGAACCAATTGGAATCAGAGGAAATGCTGCTTTTCTCCACCAACTATCCACACAATCGTTATTCTTCACTTATTCAGGCACTTCCAACTGATATTGATAAAAATCTGTTAGCGAAGATTTTGTCGGAAAATGCTCGTGGTTTTTATCGATTAGCCAAAACTATTTGAGTATTTCAAAGTAGCTAGCTCCAAGCGGTTAGGTTTTCTATGCAGTACCCTCCTAAAGCACAGACCATTATCGATTGTGACATTCACAACGCTATGCCAAATGATCATACGCTACATAAATATCTGCCAGCACGCTGGCGACATCATCACGAAACCTTTGGAGAACGTTTACATTGGGGCGGGTACTATCCGCGTGCAGTGCCAAACGCTGCTCGGCTAGATTCTTGGCCCCCATCTGGCTTGCCTCCAGGAAGTGATCTGGATTTTCTCCGCTTACAATTACTAGATAGTTGGAATATAGAGATTGGAATTCTCAATTGTCTTTACAATGTGGGCGGAGAAATCAACCTGGAATTTTCGGCAGCCTTGGCTCAAGCCATCAATGATTGGCAGATTAAGGAATGGCTGGACCCAGAGCCGCGCTTAAGGGCGTCGCTGCTTGTACCGTACGAGGACGGTGAACTAGCTGCTGCTGAAATAAATCGAATTGGCAATCATAATCGCTTCGTTCAAGTGCTGTTACTTGTGCGAACACGTGATCCGCTTGGCCATCGCAAGTATTGGAAAATGTTCGAAGCCGCCGTGCAACATGACCTGCCTATTGGAATTCACTTTGGTGGTGCGGGGGGCGGACCGCTGACTGGGGCTGGCTTTCCTAGCCACTATATAGAAGATCATGGGGGCATGCCTCAAGCGTTTTATGCTCAAGTAGTAAGTCTGATAACGTCGGGGACATTTGAAATTTTTCCAACTCTCAAGATAGTGCTCATCGAAGGTGGTTTTGGGTGGTTACCACCGCTTATGTGGCGCTTAGATGCAAGTTGGAACCAGTTTAAGAACGAGGCGCCTCTACTACGACACCCCCCGTCAGACTATATCCGTAACCATTTTTGGTGCACGACTCAACCTATGGAGGAGCCCCCGCGGCGCTATTTCTTTCTGCAATTACTTGAGCAATTGGCAATGGATGACCATTTGATGTTTGCTACTGATTATCCTCATTGGGATTTTGATTCACCTAATCGTGCCTTCCCGGTAAAGCTGGCTAAGCCGCTCGAACGCAGAATAATGGTTGAGAACGCCCGGTCACTTTACAAACTCTGAGCTACCAGTTTGGGATAATAGTACGACAAAATGGAATGGAAACGGGTTTTGGCAACCTTTGATGCCCGCATGGTTTCGCGGTGGAAGTTAGTAATGTAGGCAAGAGATAATCTTGGCAAACTCTGGACAGGAGTAACAACCGTTGGTTGACACCAATGCGGGGTTGGTGGGATACGAAAACATTTATCTTAATTTGTAGTAAGCACTATGGGTTTTGTAAATGTATCTGCGTAGGAAGCGTTGCTGACTTTCGATCTTGGGCAACACTCTAGATGCTGTCTTAATATAGCAACGCGGTAACCTACCTGCTAATTCTCAAACTTGGGTCAGAACAACAATCTCCCCACTAGACCGTGCTCGTAATTCAGGGCCAATGGGCTACACAATCGAGTATGATGCACTTGAAACTTATAGTGCAATTCTTTTCGTGAAGTCTTTTTATGGGTAAATACAGGGTTGCCAGCGCTGGGGAAATATTGCCGGGTGAGCGAAAGTTGGTGATTGTGGCAGGTCGGTCACTTGGTATATTCAATATTGGCGGCAAGTTTTTTGCTCTCCACAACAGTTGCCCGCATCAGGGCGCACCACTCTGTAGCGGTAGATTGACAGGTTTGCTCACTGCAACAAATCCCGGCGCATACAACTACTCACGTCAGGGTGAAATAATTAGATGTCCATGGCATCAATGGGAGTTTGATATTGTTACTGGCCAATCAATTATTAATCCGCGGAGTGTTCGAGCTCGCAGTTTCCAGGTCGTGGTTGAGAAAAGCTGCAACGACTTGTCGCGTGCAAATTCAGATGTTAATGTTCCAGACCCTCCCCACGCTATTGTTGAAAGCTATCCCATGAGTCTGGATGAAAACGACTTGTTCGTTGAAATTTAGAATTCTGCAAGTGCTTGGGTAGGCTGCTAGATGTTCGGTGCACATATACCATTGATAATTTGCTTTGTTTGGAAATGTTTCATGTAAGACATAGACTGCATCGGTTGGGGCATTAGGCTAAAGTTACCGAGGAGGTGATTAGGCGGTGGAACTCAGTCGTTGTATATTGTGAAGAGCTTGGACTTAGACTTGTTCAGGCATCGCAAGGGGAAGCCTTGTTTGGTCGCTTGCCCAATAAAAGCTTGCGTCCTATCGAAATGGTGGACCCACAATAGGCTTTATCGCTTACGTGAAATGGTTGGTTTGCGAGTAAAGCCTGAATTTGGATTTTGTAAAAAATGCTTTTGGGGTTGTGAAATGTCAGCCTGATAAAAGCTGGTGCTGGATGAGTAACCGACGCGCACGCACCCTTATCAAGTCTGCGCCGTGGTGGACTTTATGTGACGAATCCTATTCCGGCACCAATAGTGTACTGTGAGGTGTTCGATCCAGTGGTCTGCGACGGCGCTGGACCTGCTTGGGACGCGACTGGCCGCAGTCACATTTGACCTCTTACATCGCCGACAGAAATCCAACCGTAATCGTGTGGCTCATGGTAGCCAGAGTCTGGTTTGCAGGCTACGATCAAGCTCGCTTGGCTAACGGCCAATAGCGACCACCCCTCTCTAGGTGTGGGTATTTAGGTTAATACCTCCGCACATTGTTTCCCAACCAATGCTGAGGGGACGACATCACCCACGTGCGGCTGCAGCACGACTTAGTCTAGCTTTTGGAAGCTTGGAGCGCTGTTACGGCGCATAAATCAATTTTGCGGCAGTTGGCGAACTGACGTAGAAATACTACGCTGAACGGCTATGGAGCACTACCAATGAGAAAGAGGTTGACTTGTCTTATTATGACGGCTACAATTTGAGTTCGGTTTTGTCAGTTGCGAGGCGGCGCTCACTTGGACCAACATGCTTACCACAAACTTGTTCTACTTACTCGGGCTGGTTTCGTGAGCCGGTGGCTGTCCTCAGCCCCCATCAGAAGAGTTGCTTATATTAATCCCGTCTTGTGTCCACCTTGCGGAAGTTGCACACATAAATGGGTAGCATCAGATGGAATAGCTCACCAAAGTTTTCACTCAGTCACATGCTTACTGCACTAAGTAATGGAGATGCGCAATTAGTGAAATTTGACCAATATGCCACCCGCTTGAACTCGTTTCGCGGGAACCCGCCGGCTAAGCTTTCGGTAACTGATGCCATTCGCGCAATCGCTGGTGTTCCCGGCATATCGGCAGTCGAGCTGAATTACCCGCAACATTTTGTTGGCGAGA
>SXGT01156700.1_pt1 | contig 14480 bp, 13 predicted proteins | sample 3176221 | NCBI WGS metagenome assembly SXGT01 (sample SAMN11356862, study PRJNA531348) | freshwater metagenome | isolation source: freshwater sample F1-120 | place: China: Fuxian Lake, Yuxi | collected 2017-12-25
AAGAGGGAGAGGGTGAGCGCCGCGCAGTGGACGCGGACAAAGGGCCCCCTGGCGCGCGGCGAGGCCCGGTGCACCAGCTCGGCGACCAGATCCTTTCCCACGCCCGTCTCCCCCACCACGAGGACGGTCAGATCGCCGAGCGCGACCCGGCGCACCAGATCGTAGGTGCGCTCCATCGTGCCTCCCAGGAGCGCCTGGTGGTCCCCGATGGAGAGGGCCTGGGGAGCGCCCTCGGCCATGGGCTCGGCGCCCCGCCGCTGCAGCAGGAAGGTGACGTCGCCGATCTCCATGGTGCCGCCCACCACGAGCTCCGCGGCCTCCCCTTCGCCGAGCGAGATCCCGTCGATACGCGTCCCGTTACGGCTCCCGTGCTCGCGGACCAGCACCCTCGCCCCCAGCTCCAGGGTCGCGTGTTCGCGCGATATGGACGCGTGATCGACCACCACGTCGCACGAGGGGAGGCGCCCCACGGCCACCTTCCCTCGCCTTGGCAAGGTCCACGCCTCGAACCCGCCCGGCAGGAGCGCGACGAGCACGAGCTCCCCTGTCTTCGCCGTCCGCGCCGCGCCCGAGTAGGTCCGTGTTTGTTCCACGCCGCAGGGATCATAGCCCAGCAGCGCGCCCTTGGCCGATCATGCCTGGCTCAGCTCCCTGGAGCTCGCGCCTTGCGACGTCGGACGGTCTTGACCAGGGCGAGACCTGCGAGGCCAAGACCCCCGGCCAGGAGGCCTCCGGAGGCGGTGTTGGCCGCGCTGGTGCTGCACGTCCCTCCGCTCACGCTGCTCCCGGTGGCGCTGGTGCCCATCTTGCGCTCGGCCTCGGAGCGAGGGAGGTTGCCCACGACGTTGCAGCCGTCATAAACCGGGCAGATCGGCTCGTTCCTCTCTTTCTTCACGATGCGTGTATTGGCAAATACGCTCTGGTCCTTGGGGGCAGCCAGGACCAGATCCTCGCTGAGCGCGGCGTGGGCCACGTCCGAGCGAAGGCGGGTGAACCGGAGCTCTCCGGTGAGGTTGCCCAGGAGGGTGGAGAGATCCTCCTCTCGGACCTCGTCGGCGGTCTTTCCGGGCTTTCCATCGGCAGGAGGGATGGGAGCATAGTCGCTGGTGCCCTGCGGGCCGAGCTGCCTCCCGGCGAACTGTACGGCCTGTCTTATACGAGGGACCGAGAGGCCGAAGGAGCTCTCCAGCTCCCAGCCCCGGCCTGCCAGGGGAGCGGCCTTCTTCTCGCGGAGCTCCTTGAAGTCGCTGGTGTTGGTGTTCCAGTCCCAGGAGAGCTCCTCTTGAGCCACCGAGAAGAGGGGGAAATTGGTGGGTTCGTAGCGCCCCTCGGCCACGGTCCACAGCGTGATGCCGACCACGGCGCCCGTGCCCGCGGCGACCATGCGCAGCGGCAATACAGCGGTGGTGCCCCTCGTGGTCACCCGGACGGGGCGCATGGACTGGACCGTGGCTCCAGGCTTTAGCTTCATGGCCAGGAAGTTGAAGTGCTCCTTCACATAGGCCGCGACCACGGGTTTGATGTCGTTTGGAATGGAGAAGCCATTGGCGGCCAGCCACTGGTTCAAGGCCTCGGCGTTCTCGGACTGCAGCTGCACCGTCGCGTAGGGCCCCACGATCTCCTCGCGGGTCACCGTGACCCCGCCGGTACTGTCGGATCCTGCGTCAGCGAAGGCCGAGGGAGGAGCCCCCGCGCCCCTCTCGGCCATCTGGTTGCAGTTGGGGGGGGGAGGGCAGTTCCTGGGGGGAGCGATGACCTGGGTCTGGGTAAATCCTCCGATGACGCTGAAGAGCGTATCGGCCGAGAGGCCCACCTCGGCGTCCCCCGCGATGGGGAGCACCCAGGCAAACTCCCCTGGCAAGCCCCGGTAACGGATCTGATCGTAGAGGGTTGTGCTGTTGGAGGTGACCGAAAGGATCATCCGGTGGTCGGTGACCACAGTGGCGTCCTCGGGCGGGACGAAGCAACCTCCGCAAGCCTCGGCGGGCCGCTCGGTGGCGATCAGGGAGGCCGCCGCTGCGGCAAGGACGAGCACGGACAGGAGACGGGAGCGGATCATGGGGACCTCTTGGGGGATTACGTAGCCTAACAAGAACTCGCGCCAGCGGAGCGCGGACGATGGGATCAGCCCTCTCGGCGACGGCGAGCGGCCTTGACCAGGGCGAGGCCGGCAAGGCCCAGGCCAGCAACCGCGAGGCCATTGGCAGGGATGGAGGGGCTGCTGCTGCAGGAGGGCCCGCTGGAGCGGCGAGCGGCCTCGCTCCGGGGCGCGTAGCCGTTCTGATCGCAGCCGTTCCACACCGGGCAGAGGGGCTCGTTCGCCTCCTTGGTGACCTGGCGGATCTGGGGGAGAGGGCCCTGGTCGACCGAGGCGCTCATGACCAGATCCTCGGCGAGCGAGGCGTGCACCAGGTCGGCGCGGAGGCGGGTCATGTAGAAGTCACCGCGCTCGGAGCGGGCGCCGAAGAGCGCCTTGAGATCTTCTTCTCTCGCCTGCTCGGCGGTGCGGGCGGGTTTGTTCTCGGCCGCCGGGATAGCGGTGTAGTCGCCGTTGTCGCCCTGGGGCGACGGACCGCCCCGCTGGCTGAACGAGCGGACTCCCTGGGTGATCTGGGACACGGGCATGCGGAACGCGCTCTCGATCTCCCAGCCTCGCCCCCCGAGCTCGGTCGTCCTCTGGCCGCGTAGAGCCTTGTAGTTGCTCTCGCTCTTGTTCCAGTCCCACACCAGATCATCGGCCTTGATGGAGAAGGAGGGGAAATTCTGGGGAGCGTAGCGGCCCTCGCCCACCACCCAGAGAGTGATCCCCACGATGGCGCCCGTGCCCGCGGCGACCATACGCAGGGGGAGCACGACCGAGGGGCCCTTGGTGGTCACTCGCACGGGGCGCATGGACTGCACGTTGGCCCCGGGCTTTAGCTTCATGGCCAGGAAGTTGAAATGCTCCTTCACGTACTGCGAAATGATGGGCTTCACGTCGGCGGGGACGATGAACTTGTTGTCGGCCAGCCACTGGTTCAAGGCCTCGGCGTTCTCGGACTGCAGCTGCACCGTCGCGTAGGGCCCCACCGTCTCCTGACGGGTCACGATGACCGGCGGCGGCGCGGGATCCGCGCCCCCCGCCGACTGAGGGGCGCTGGACAGGGACTCGTCGCCGCTGCTGCAGTTGGGCTGAGGAGGACAGTTTTGTGGGGGCTGGACGATCTGGGTCTGGGTAAAGCCCCCCAGGGTGCTGAAGAGGGTATCGGCCGAGAGCCCGACCTCGGCCTCCCCGGCGATGGGGAGCACCCAGGCAAACTCCTCGGGCAAGCCCCGGTAACGGATCTGATCGTAGAGGGTCGTCTGACCCTGAGCGACCGACAGGATCATCCGGTGGTCGGTGACCACAGCGGGATCCTCTCCAGGAGGGCCGGGAGGTATGAAGCAGCCCCCGCAGGCCTCGGCGGGCTGCTCACCCACCAGGACAGCTCCCAGCGCGAGGGCAAGGGCAAGAGGAACAAGCTTCTGGAAGGTCATGGCACAGACTCCACGGTTGGGGGGCTGCCGGGAAAAGCAGCGATCATGCCATGGCATTAATCCCCACAATTCGACGAGTACCGCTCCTCTTGAGGGAGCGAGGGTCGGACCGCTAGCCTCATGTTGACTCAGGTTGGCACGGCGCTCCGGTGCTCTCCCGGTGGTGCTTGGCCTCGACGGACTGCTATGGAGTCCGGATGCTCGTCGTCCGTCCGCCCACCCTCGAGGAGCTCCCTGCCGTCGCGATCCTCGCTGGTTGTCTGGTCCGCCAGCACGAGGGCTACGACGCCAGGCGCTTCCTTCACCTGGACGATCCGGCCGCCGGCTATGCGCGCTTCCTGCCCAGGGTCCTGGGTCAGGAGGGCACGGTGCTCCTGGCGGCGCTGCTGGGCGAGCGCGTGGTGGGCTACGCCTACGGGACGCTGGAGGGGCGCGACTACTTCAGCCTGCTCGACGCGTGCGGCAAGCTCCACGACATCTACGTGGACGAGGACGCTCGGGGCAGGGGCGTGGGGGAGGCGCTGCTCCTCGCCACGAAGGAGGAGTTTGCCCGTCGAGGGGCGCCTCGCCTGGTCCTCCTGGCCGCGACCCAGAACGAGGCGGCCCAGCGCCTCTTCAAGAAGCTAGGCTTCCGTCCGACGATGCTCGAGATGACCTGCGAGCTCTGACATCAATCCAAATGATCACCCATCAAAAGACCATCCCCATCGGCGGGCGCTGCTGGCGCGTGGCCCTCTCCGACGACGGCCAGAGGGCTGCCGTGGCAAGCTATTACGATCTGGAGCTCTGGGACCTGTGCGAGGACACGCCGCGCTGGAAACAGCACTTCCCCGAGGCGGGAGGAATCCCTGCCTCGCTCGCCCTGTCCCCCGATCAGCGAGTTCTGGCCATGGCCTGCAGAAAGAAGCTTCGGCTCCTGGACGTGGACACCGGGGCGCTGTTGCGAGAGCTGGATCCTGGTGCTTACTCGGGCAGGATGCGCTTTGCCAGGGACGGGGCCAGGCTCTTCCTCGCGGGCAAGGAGCTCCTGGTGTGCGACGTGGCCAGCGGGGCCGTGATCGCCAGGATGGCAGGCCCCAGGACCTTCAACGGCTTCGCGCTGGACGCCTCCGAGCGCACACTGGCCGCGGTGGGCGACAAATCCTTGTGGATCTACGATCTGGCCACTCACCAGCTCCTGCACCGCTATCCCTATGCCCGCTTCGGAGCCACCAGCGTATCCCTCTCACCGGACGGCAAATCCTCATGGGTCAGCCAGGCAGGAGAAGAGGCCACGCTCATCCAGATAGGCAAGAAATCCAAGAAGGTGCTCGCCGTGTGTTCCCCTGGCGGCATGCTCACCGAGCTGGTCACGGCGCCGGACGGGCGCTGGCTGCTCCTCACCAGCGAGGACGGCCTCACCCTGCATTCTCCTGACGGCGCTCTGCTCGCCAGGATCGATGGCTGGCCAGAGTGTCGCGTCGACGACCTCTCTGTCTCCCTGGACGGGGCGCGCCTGCTCTCCGCTCACCTCGACGGCACGGCCAGGCTATGGGCCATCAAGGCAGGCTGACGGACTTCCATGTTCATCCGGCTCGACGCGAACGCCTTCGCGCTCGCCAGCCTCCTGCACCCCACCTCTCAGGCCGCGGCAAAGTCGCCGAGCTTGCGCGCGTCAGGATCCCAGAAACCAAGGACGATCCGGCTCTTGGGGATGCCCGCGGCGACGAACTCGTCGGCGACGCCATCCTCGGTGCCGTCGCGCTGGATCCAGATCTTGTCCCCGCGGAGCTCGACATGGATGAGGCAGCCATGGACGCGCTTGTCGCCCATCCATCCCTGCGAGACGAGCAGGGAGCGACCGCTCTCCTCGTCGAACACGGTCTCGTTCTCGATGTCACCGTTCGCATAGCGAATGCCAACGAACTGCCGCAAGCAGCGGCGGATGATCTCGCGCTCGTCCGTCATGGAATCCATTGCAGCACCTCGCCTCGATCGGGATCGAACACCATGAGTCGTAGCCGGCCGTTGGCCAGCACCAATCCTGGCCCGGAGGATACCCCGGGACACCAGCCATGTGGCATGGAAGCCGGGCGGGAGCCCCCCACTGACGCGCCCGCGCACTATCCAGCGGTGCCCGCGCACCCCCATCCATCACCCGCGCGTCGGCTTGTGGTCGAGAAGCTCCCGAGGGCGCTCCGGCTGGCGCGCCGCTCCGACAGGTCGATCCCGCTGCCGGACCTGGGCGGCATGGCGCGGAAGTTCATGAGCCGCTCGGGCAGGCGCAAGGCCCAGGCCCGCCAAGATCCCGTGACGCCGCCCGCGTAGTTCCTCCCCACGGCGTCGGGCCCTCACCTCTTGGGGGCGGTGGGGGCGGGCTTGGCCGAGGGAGCGGCGCTGGGCTTGGCCGAGGGGGCGCCGGCTGGCTTGGCGCTCGCGGGGGGCTTGGCCGAGGGGGCGGCGCCGGGGACCTTGGTCTTGCCGCTCGCCGGAGGCGAGGGCGTGGCGGTGGACGTCGCGACGGGGGGCGGGGGGAGGACGGGAGGGGCCACGGCGGTGACGGCGGGGCGGGTGGGCTGTGGGGGGGGCTCCTCCTTGGTGAGCTGGATGATGAGGATGATGACGCCGATGAGCGTGAGAATGCCGAGGACCAGGAAGAAGATCTTCCAGAACGAGTAGGGAGCCTTGCCCACGACCTCCCCGGTCTGGCCATTGACGAGGAAGCGGTAGACCTTGTCGTTGTAGCGATAAGCGGCGATCCATATGGGCAAAAGAACGTGCTTGAAGGTCACCCCGCTGAAGGAGTTGGAGACGTTCAGGGAGCGGTGGGTGTCGCCCCCGATGTCGCCCGCGCAGCGCCCCTCCTGCACCGCGGCCATCTTCTGCTGACCCATACCCCATGCGGGCATCAGATCGATCGCGTAGGCCTCCGCCCTCCAGCCCGCGAGGAAGTGCGGCTGATAGGGGATGAGCTCGCGCGTGTTGAAGGACGCGAATGTTTCCACGAGCTCGGCGGGGAGCCCCTTGCCGGCGCAGACCAGCGTGTCATCGAAGAAGTCGTGGCGAGAGCCCCAGGCCGACTCCCAGCGCGTCCTCTGCACCTGGCGGGTGCGGGTGACCGACTCGCCGTTCTCGTAGGAGGTATAGGTCTCGGTCTCGTAGTAATACCAGCCCCGCTCGGCGTTCCAGTTGGACTGGACGTGGGCGTCGAAGGTCCAGTAGGGGACGTAGACGCCGCCCATCTCCTGGACCTTGGCCATCCTGGTGAGGTTGTTGGGGCGAAACCACAGGCCCCCTAGCCACTGGCCAAAGAGCTTGTTGGCCGCCTCCTTGGTGATCTTGAAGGGGACCAGGCTCTCGGGTCGGATCGCCTGGTCGTTGGTGTGGGCCTGGAGCACCTGGTGCGATCCGCAGAAGGCGCAGGTCGTCGTGCGCTCCCCCTGGCCCACGTTCACCGTGGCCCCGCAGTCCTTGCACGAGATCGTGGTGACCGGCGTGCCGAGGCCGCGCGTCGCCAGGCGCATCCCCTCCTCGATGGGGATCTCGCGTATCCCCCCTCCCTGCTGGACGACCATCCCGCCAGGGAGCTGCTGGAGCACGGGGGTCGTCTGTATGGCCTGCTGGTGCCCGCAGTAGGGGCATTTCATGGCCTGGGCGCCGGCGTCGTAGTTTAGCTTGGCGCCGCACTGTTTACAGGGGAAGGACTGAGCGTCGCCGCCGGCAGGTTGAGTCATCTCGCCTGCGAGAAGAGCAAAAGCCGAACGAGTTGGGAACCCCCTCCACGTCCCCTCCCCCAGGTGACCTGGAGCAACGAGGACGCAGAGGCTACCTGAGCGAGCCTGGGAGGGTGCTCACGTGCTCCTTGCCCACCGGCACGGTGATCGAGGCGCCCTTGAAATCGTCGCCGAAGGGCTGGTACGGGCCTCCCAGGCACTGGGCCAGGAAGACCTCGGCCACCGCGTTGAACGAGGTGCGGTTCTCCGGCCTGGCGAAGCCGTGGCCCTCGTCGGGATAGAGGACGTAAGTCACCGGGATGTTTTTCTTCTGCATCGCGGCCACGATCTGATCGCTCTCGGCCTGCTTGACGCGAGGATCGTTCTTGCCCTGGCCGATGAGCAGAGGCCTCGTGATGCGGTCCGCGTAGGTGAGGGGTGAGCGCTCCAGCAGGAGCTTCCTGCCCTCCTCGGTGCGGTGGTCGCCGATGCGCCGCGTGAACTGCTCGATCTCGGGGACCCAGTAGGGCGGGATGGACTGGAGGAGGGTGACCAGGTTCGAGGGGCCGACGATGTCGATCCCGCAGGCGAACACCTCGGGGGTCACCGTGAGCCCGACCAGCGTGGCATATCCGCCGTAGCTCCCTCCCATGATGGCCACCTTGCCCCTCTGGGCGATCTTCTGCTTCTCGGCCCAGGCCACGGCGTCGAGCAGATCGTCGTGCATGGCCCTGGCCCATTGCCCGTCGGCCGCGTTGATGAAGACCTTCCCGAAGCCCGTCGAGCCCCGGTAGTTCACGCTGAGCACGGCGTACCCCCGGCTCGCCAGCCACTGCGCGGTGGGGTTGTAGCCCCAGGAGTCGCGCGCCCAGGGGCCCCCGTGGACAAGGAGCACCGTCGGCAGGGGCCTGTCCGGGATCCCGTCGCCGTCCGCGTCCTCCCTGGGAGGCAGCGTGAGGTAGCTGACCAGGGAGAGCCCGTCCCTGGCGCGCAGCACGCTCGGGTGCATGGGGGCGAGCTTCAGGCCTTCCAGCGCCCTCATGTGCGAAAAAAGGAATTTTGCCTCGCGCCTTGCCTTCTTGTCCCTGGGGCGATCGTAGCGAAAGTAGCGGGTGGGGCCGTCGGACGCGAAGACGGCGACCAGCCAGCGGGTATCGTCCTGGGTACGGGAGACGATGTCGAAGCCGTCGCCCTTGGCGACGCCCCGCAGCACCTCGAGATCCGGGGCTATCGCCGGGTCGATCTGGTGCCAGCGCGCCCTGTCGTAAGTGGCCTGGGCGGCCTGAGGCCTGTTGGTGACCGGATCGAAGGTGGCGCCCTCGATGTCGGCCTGCCCGTCATCGACCAGGACCCGGGTCTGCCTGGTGGCCATGTCGTAAGCGACGAGCGCCGCCGTGTCCCTGCCCCTGCTGTCCGTGAGATAGAGCGATTTGCCCGCCGCGTCGAAGGCGAGCGGCGTGGTCGTCAGGGTGTCCTCGTGGCCTATCTTCCCGAACGATATCCACTTCGTGTCCCTGGGAGTACGTTCGAATAGCTCCGTGCTGCCGTCCGGGAGAGGCTTCAGCGCTACTCGCACCCGTAGATCGTCGTCGGTGACGAAGCCCGCCATCTCCTGGTCGTTCTTCTCGAGGAGCCTCTTCTTGCCTGACACGACGTCGATGCTCCACAGATCGTGGTAGCGCTTGTCGCGGTCGTTCAGGGCCACGACGATCTCCCTCGGCCTCTTGTGGCTACGAGCCTCGATGCGGGCCTGGATCCCTTCGATGGGGGTGAGATCTCTGTCTTCGCCCGTCTTCAGGTCGACCGCGTGGATATGAAAATTCTCGTCGCCGTCCCTGTCCTGGCGATAGAGCACCTGGGCGCTCGTATAGGCCCAGGTGTAGCTGCGAATACCCCGCTTCTGGTCGTGGGTGACGGGCCTGGCCTGGTCCACCGCGTCCGCGGGGCCGACGAACACGTTGAGCACCCCGTCCAGGCTCGAGAGGAAAGAGATGTATTTCCCGTCCGGGCTCAGCTTGACGTTGGTCCGATCGGGATTTGAAAAGAAGGTCCTCCTCGGGGTGAGGGAGGCGTCGGCCACGGGCGGGGCCTTCGGCGGGGGGGCCTGTGGCGCCGCCAGCGCCGAGCTCGGGATCACCCTGGGCTCGGGGGCCCTGGGGGGTGGCTCCTCGCCCCCGCAGGCCGGCAAGACGAGCGCGAGGAGCGAGGGTAGCGTGAGAGCAAGGCTTCGGACCCGGGACATGGCCCACAGATCTACCCTAATCCAAGAGCCTGTCCTTGCCGAAGTTTGAGCCCTTCGCTGAGGGGGACGTGGTTCGATTCATGGGGAGAAGGCCACGAGGCCACCGTCTCGTTAAAGACGGGCGAGGTCCAAATCACGGGGAGGAGGCGAGCAGGCAGCCGTCTCCCCCGTCGGGTCCTGGCCAAGGGTCGTCGCTAAAGACGGGCGAGGTGGTAACTCACAGGGAAGAGCTGAGGAGGGAACCGGAGCTGGACCGTGACATTCGCATGGCCGTAGTCGTGCACGCGAAAGACGAGCGCACCCATCTTGTGATTCGAGACGTCGAGCGCGGGTAGGAGCTCGTATTCATACGATGTGGTTACGGTGGCGGTCGTCGTGATTACGTAGGGAGCGGGTAGGAACGGATGGAACTTGGGCTCTCCTATTCAGATTTACACAAATGTTGGATGGATGTAAGATAGACGTGACGCACGCGCCACGAGCGGAGCCCCGTGCATGAAGGTCGCGAAGCTACCGTGCGAGGTGGTGAGGGTCGTCGGATCCATCCTGGAGCTCTCGTCCATGGACGTCCCCAAGAACGCGGCGACCGCCACGCTCTACACCTACACCCCCTGGGTCGGAGAGTCCGGCGGAGGCAAGGCGGGCGTCGGCGGCACCAGCCTTTACTTCCGCGTGCTCGAGCGCTTCGCCGACGCGCTGGCCAACCAGGGCCAAAACGACGCGGGCCCTGCTCCCTCGCCCCGGGACGCGACGAGGCGTCCGAAGCCGCACCGAAGCCTCCGCCGCCTCCGCCTCCGGTCAGGGACGCTGGCCCCTGCGGCTGCACCACGTCGCCTGCCGCTCCTTCTCAAGGCTCAGGGCTGGCGCTCGCCGCCCTGGGCGCGCTGGTCCTGGCCTCGAGCCGAAGGCGCAAGCCCTGAGCCTTTAGTGCCCTTTCTCGTAGGGACAAATCCAAGGGAGTGTGCGAGGAGGGACCGGCCTGGCCGTCTCGCATCTGGATACCTCTGGGCGTCTCCTCCACGGGGGACATGGTTCGATTTACAGGGAGAAGGCCACGAGGCAACGGCCTTGCTAAAGACGGGCGAAGGTTCAATCACGGGGAGGAGAGCGAGGAGGGGGAACGCCCTCACAGCCGCACAGCGGGATGATCCTGCGGGGCTCTCCTAGTCCCCCGTCGCAGGGGAATTGAAGGATTGATGGGCGACCGTTGGGAACGGCGCGGGGCAACCCTTCACATCCCCTGCGACGAGGCACTAGAGGCGCACCTCGACGTAGAGGCCGCGCCGCAGCTCCTGGAGCCATAGCTTGCGCTGGCGCTCCATCGCCTCGCCGTAGGCGCGCTCGAACATGGGCTCCTTGACCTCCTCGAAGGAAGGGATCCTGGGAGCGTCCTTGAGCTGCACCACGAGGATGGCCTCGTTGCCTATGCGAATGGGCTCGGAGGTCTCGCCAGGCCCCAGCTTGCGCGCGGCCTCCTGGAGGGCGGGGACGAGGGCCTGCATGGGCTGAGGACCGCGAGAGCCGCAGGCGCCCTTGGTCTGCTGGTCATCGGAGTAGTCGAGGACGAGCTTGCAGAAATCCTCCCCGGCTCGGGCGCGGTTGGTAAGCTCGTGGGCAAAGGTCTCCCTGACCTCGATGTCCTTGTCCGAGGAGCCAGGGTTGATGCGGAGCGCCAGGATGCGAGGCTCGATCATGGCCTCGCCCCCGGTCTCGCGGAGCCAGCGCGTGTAGGCACCCCTGGCGTCCTGCTCGTTCACCCGGACCCGGCCCCTCACCCTGAGCTGGATGAGCTTACCCTCGAGGAGCTGACGACGGATCTCGTCCCGGTAGTCCTGCTCGGAGAAGCCCTGCCGCTGGGCCGCGTTCAGAAGCTCGGCGACGCTGAGGCGCGACTGCGCCGCGACGTTCTTCATGCCAGCGTCGACCTCCTCGGCCGAGATGGAGAGACGGGCCTTGTCCGCCGCGTGGTCCTCGAGGCGATCGTCGATCATCCGGTTCAGGAGCTCGCGAAACATCTCGGACTCGGACGCGGCCTGCTGGGCCGGGTTGGGAGAGCTCTCGGCGATGCGCAGGAGGAAGGGGCGGGCCCGGTGGCGCAGCTCGGAGAGCAGGATGATCCGCTCGCCGATGATGGCGACCACCCGCTCCACGATCGCGGCCTGGGCAGGCCGCGGAGCCAGGACGCTCGAAGCAACAGCCAGCGCGCCGGCCAGGACCGCGGTGATGAGCTTCTTCCTCATGATGCCGGCTTCCATTAGCACGGCGCGGCGAGCCAGCGTTAGGCGTCCATGGAGCGAGCTCCCCTGTGGATTTCGGGAGGTCGTTGGGGCAAGCTATCTCTATCTGTATAGGCTGCCTCGGGGCTCATGGTGGCCCGCAGCCCTCTCTCGAGCACCAGCCACGGAGGGCGAGCAACGTGAACCGGTCCATCATCACCGCCTTGCTGGCCTCATCTTTCGTGCTCGTGTCCTCCCCCGCGCGCTCGGATCCGGAGGGGGACGCCCAGGATCTCTTCGTCCGAGGGCGCGAGGCCAGGCGCAGCGGGGACTGCATCGGGGCCGTGACGCTCTTCCGCAAGGCCCATAGCCTCGCTCCGCTCCGGCTCGGGGCCCTGCGAAACATCGCGGAGTGCGAGGAGCAGACAGGCCATTTCGTCTCGGCCAGGCGGGCCTGGCTGGAGCTGGAGCGAGGCCTGCTCACCACGACCGAGCCGGCGAAATACGCCGGGTGGGCCGACGACGCCAGCAAGGCCGCCGCCAGGCTCAAGCCCAAGGTGGCCGAGATGACCGTCGAGGTGATCGTGGTGTACCCCGACGGCGAAGCCCCGGCCGCGGAGGGCCAGGGGATCGAGCTCTCGATCAACGGCGAGCCCGTTCCTCACGCGCTCTTCGGTACGTCGCTCGAGCGGGATCCAGGCCACTACGAGATCGTCGCAAAGGCTCCGGGGGGGGGGGCGCCCGAGCGAAGCAGCGTCGATCTGCTGGCCGGCAGCTCCAAGACCCTTCGCCTCAGGCTCACGCTCCGCGGTCAGCCCGCTCGCGCCTCGGTCCCCCCGGCGGTGCCCCTGCCCCCGGCCTCGGCCGCGGATCGCTCGAGCGCCCGGAGGACGGTCGGCTGGATCACCATCGGCGTCGGCGCGGCGAGCGCGGTGGCCTCTCTGGTGAGCCTCGGCTTGCGGCAGAGCGCCCTCGGCGACCTGAGGACGGCGTGCCCCGGCTACGAGAGCGGCCCCTGCCCGACGAGCGCCGAGCCCATCCTCTCGCGAGGGAGCACGGCGAGCACCCTCACGAGCGTCTTCGCGGTGACCGGCGGGGTGCTCCTCGCCGGAGGCGCGGTGCTCGTCCTCACCAGCCCCACGAACGAACCCGCCAAGCAGGGCCGCGGGTGGTGGCTCGCTCCGACGTTCGGGGGGCTCGAGCTCTCGGGGAGGTTCCGGTGAAGCCGCGTCGGATGGCGATCCTCGCGCTGGGCTCGGCGCTCCTGGGGGGCGGGGCGCTGCTCCCTGCCTGCGGCTTTCCTTCCCCCATCCTCCAGGATCAGAGCGATGGGGCGAGCACCTCCGAGGGGGGCCCCAAGGACGCGCCCGTGGACGTCTTCTACGACGGCGACGCGAACATCACCGTGGAGGCCGGCCCCGACAGCGAGGGCGGTGTCATGGACTGCGACAGGGATCGCGACAGGGTCTTTGCCTCGGGCGTCCCCTGCGGCGGCACCGACTGCAACGACGACGAGGTCGCCGTGACGCCTGCCTCAGGCTTCCGCACCCTGGCTCCGCTCCCCGGCCCACCCCCTGGCAATGGCGGCGACTGGGACTGCAGCGGGATCGTCGAGAAGCAGTTCAGCACCACGAATCTGTCCTGCGGGGGGCTCTCGAGCCTCCTGGCGTGCGACGGTACGAGCGGATTCTCGGGCGATCCCGGGTGCGGAGAGTCGGGCCCGTTCATCACGTGCCGGTGGCAGACGCTGCCCGTCCCTGGTTGCGCCCAGGTCCAGAGCGTCACCCAGATCCAGGGCTGCAAGTAGAGCGGCTTGAGCCCGGGCTCAGAGCCGTCGGCGCCCCGTGCGGGGAGCGCCCCCTTGTTGTTTGAGCACCGCGCCGATATCCGTCTCCAGGGCGCTGCAGATCTGGTGGGCCACGAAGAGCGAGGCGCCCAGCTCTCCTCTCTCCAGCCGGGCCACGTAGTTGGACGAGAGCCCCGCGGCCTCCGCCAGCTCGACCTGGGTCCATCCCCGGGTCTGCCTGGCCATCCGGATGCCCTCGCCGAAGCGGGCCGCGAGATCCTCGGCGCGCAGCTCCTCGGGGTCGGCGGAACGCGCGCGGCGCCCACTCTTCTCCTCGGCCATCTCCAGGATGGTAGCATCGGAGGAGGCTGGTGCTTCCATGGACTGGCTCGAAGGGTGTCATGAGTGGAGCGGTCATGGTCACGAACCTCCAACCGCCTCTCGACGTGGGTACGCTCGTCGCCAGCAAGTACCAGCTCGAGCGTCTCATCGGGCGTGGCGGCATGGGCCAGGTATGGATGGCGCGGCACACCGCGCTGGCCAGCCTCTACGCCATCAAGTTCCTGGAGTGCGAGAACCTCAACAAAGCCGAGTTCGTCCTCCGCTTCGAGGCCGAGGCCAAGATCACCTCCTCGCTGTCGAAGAGGAGCCGCCACATCGTGTCCGTGATCGACTTCGGCGACCACCACGGCACCCCCTACCTGGTGATGGAGCTCCTGGACGGAAAGCCCCTGAACGCCGTGATCGAGGAGCGCTGGATCTTGCCGCCCGAGGAGGTCATCGAGCTCTTGAGCCAGGTCTCGCTGGCGCTCACCCAGGCGCACCGAGCCAGGCTGATCCACCGTGATCTCAAGCCCGCCAACATCTTCGTGTGCGAGGACGAGCATGGATCTCCGCTGGTGAAGGTCCTGGATTTCGGCCTCGTGCGTTCCACCGCGCCCAGGGACAAGCACCTCACCCAGGAGGGAATGACCGTCGGCACCCCGGCCTACATGAGCCCGGAGCAGGCCCGGGCGCTGCCCGAGCTG
>SXGT01442872.1_pt1 | contig 14480 bp, 13 predicted proteins | sample 3176221 | NCBI WGS metagenome assembly SXGT01 (sample SAMN11356862, study PRJNA531348) | freshwater metagenome | isolation source: freshwater sample F1-120 | place: China: Fuxian Lake, Yuxi | collected 2017-12-25
CATCGCACCCGACTACGTGCTCATCGAGCCGTCGGTCCACGACGAGTTCGTCCGCGAACTCGCCAACTCGATCACCGAGTTCTACGGATCCGACCCGGCCGCGTCACCCGACCTCGCTCGCATCGTCAACAGCGCGCACTTCCACCGCATCGAGAAGTTGCTCGACGCCGGAACAGTCGCGCACGGCGGCGCAACCGACGCCGACACTCGCTACATCGCGCCGACGGTGCTGACCGACATCACCCGCGATGATCCGGTGATGGGCGAAGAGATCTTCGGGCCGGTGCTTCCGGTGTTGCGCACCGAGTCGATCGACGCCGCGATCGAGTTCGTGAACGCCGATGAGAAGCCGTTGGCGCTGTATGTGTTCACCGAAGACGACGACGAAGCCGAGCGGGTCCTCGCCGGCACGTCGAGCGGCGGCGCGTGCGTCAACACCGCGCTCTTCCACGTCAGCAACCCGAACCTGCCGTTCGGCGGCGTGGGCGAGAGCGGCACCGGCGCGTACCACGGCGAGTTCGGGTTCGCGACGTTCAGCCACACCCGCGCCGTGTACGAGCGCTCGACGAAACTCGATCCGCCGATGCTCTACCCGCCGTTCACCGCAAGCAAGCAGAAGCTGCTGCGGCGTGCCCTCACCATCGCGGACCCCCGCGATCAACTCGCGAAGGTCCGCGGCAAACTCCGTCGACGCTGAGCGCGGCTGCCGAGTCAGGCGTCGGCCAGCACTGCGTCGATCTGGCTCATCGCGGCGCGCATGCCTTCTTCCATACCCATGTCGAGCACCTGCTGCAACGCCTCGGTCGTGGGGTAACGGCTCGTCACGACCATCGTGGTGTTCGCACCGTCGTGGGTGAGCTCGACTCGCATGCGCGTCACGGGTAGGTCGAGGTTGGGGCTGCCGTCTTCGGCCGCGAAACCATCTTCGACTTCGAGCGCGTGCGGGGGCTCGACCGACACGACTCGCCACCATCCCCCGGCCTTCTCACCGTCGGGTCCGCTCATGAAGTAGTTCACCGCACCGCCGGGCGTGAGGTCGTGGTCGACGACCGTCGCGGGCCATTCCGGCGGGCCCCACCACCGCTCGAGCTTGCGGGGATCGGCCCACAACTGCCAGACCCGCTCGATGTCGGTTGCGAACGTCGTTCGCACCGTGAGCGTGGCGTTCGCGAGATCCTTGTCGACTTCGATGTCGTTCACGGGTTTTCTCCTTCGTCGGTGAGTAGATCGTTCATGCGTTCGACGCGGGCGCGCCAGAGTGTTTCGAGCTGGTCGAGCGCGTCTTTCGCGGCCCGCACTGCCGCGACATTGCCGGCGACGAGACGCTCCCGCCCGCACGATCGCTTCCGCACGAGATCGGCGCGTTCCAGCACGGCCACGTGCTTCTGTACAGCCGCGAAACTCATGTCGTAGTGCTGCGCCAGCGCGCTGACCGAACGCTCGCAGTCCATGACCCGTCGCAGGATGTCGCGCCGCGTGGAATCCGCCAGGGCATGGAACACCTGGTCTCGCTGCTGCTCGCGTCGTCGATTACCTACAACCATCTGGTTGTAGATAATCACATCGAACGAGCGCCGTCAAGCCCGGCGCGGTCAGACTTCGGTGCATGTTCGATCTCCTGACCGCGCAGCGAGTCCTCGCGGTGCAACCGCACTACGACGACAACGACATCGCGATGGCCGGAACGATCCACCGGCTCGCCCGCGCGGGTGCACACATCACCTACGCGACCGTGACCGACGACCTGCTCGGCGTGCTCGATCCGGACCTCGACGATGGCGCGGCGACCGCGCAGCTCCGAGCGGAGCAGCACGCGGCCGGTTCGATCATCGGCGTGGCCGAGCAACGCTGGCTCGAATGGCCCGACGGCGGTGGGATCGATCACGTCACCTTGCGCGACCAGGTCATCGCGTTGATTCGCGAGGTCCGGCCCGACGTCCTCGTCACGTGCGATCCGTGGCTGCGCCACGAAGCTCATCAGGACCACATCCGGACTGGTCTTGCCGCGCTCGAAGCCGCGTTGCTCAGCTCCCTCCCCCGACATCCCGCCGCGGGCGCACCGCACGCACCGGGCGCGGTCGCCTTGGCCTACCCGGGCGAGCCGAACACGGTGATCGACACGAGCGCGGTGCAGGACGAACGACACGCGGCGCTCGACTGTTACCGCGCGCAGTTCGGCGACGACGACCTCGCCGCGCTGCACCATGCAATCGATCGCCACGAGCGTTCGCAGGCGCCGACCGGAGCCACCCACGGTGAGGCGCTGCGAGTGATGTCGACGAGTTCGTTGCACTGCGGCGTTCGACCCGCGGCGCGGCGCTGACGGCCGCGGGCCGCAACGACGGCGCAAGTCAGCGGCGACGCAGACGAAACGGCAACAACGCGGGCAGGTCACGAACCACCGTGTCGTAGCCCGGTCGAGTCGCGAGGCTGCGTTGGTCGAGCATCGGGATCGACGCGCCGAGGAACATCGCGATCATCGCTACCGGTCCGACCACCGTCCACCACCACGACGGGTCGGCGCCGAGTCCCGCGGCAAAAACACCGATCCAGAACAGCAGCTCACCGAGATAGTTCGGATGACGACTACGACTCCACAACCCGCGCCGCATGATCTCGCCCGGTTGCTTCGTGCGGCGAAAGCGGCGCATCTGCTCGTCGGCCACGTACTCGAGCACCGCGCCACCAACCATCAACACGAACGCGATCACATCGAGTAGTCCGATCGATCGCGACGACGAACCGAGCGCCGGCCACAGCGCGAGGCAACCCAACGCCACCTGAATCGTCGGGAACAGGTGCACACCGAAGAAGCTCGTCACCGGCCACGGCAGTGGACTCTTCGCCCGCATGTCCGCGTAGCGCCAGTCCTCGTGAGCGAGACCGGGCCAGTCCCGAATCCAGTTCGTGGTCAAACGGATCGACCACACCGCGACTCCGGACACGACGAGTGCTTGTCGAATTCCGTCCGTCCCGGTCTCGGCCGCGACGACGAACCACGCTGCGATCGCGGGCGGCGCGACGCTCCAGTAGGTGTCGTACATCGACGAGTTCCGCAGCACCATCGACGCCGTGAAGATCGCCACGGTCGCCACGACGTCGGCGATCAACGCCACCGTGAGCGGATGCCGATCGCGGAATGCGACTCCCGCGAAAACCGCTGCGATCGCCGCCGTCAGGTAGACCACCGCAACGATCGAGAACGACCGGACTCTCGTCGCCGGCGAAGACGTTGAACTCAACTGGGCCATCGTCGCATCATCGCAGCACCGGCCCGAGGACGTCGCCTCGGCGGTCAGCACTCGTGCGTCAGGCTCCCTGCAGCGCGGCGATGAAGCTCAACACCAAGAAACCCCATCGGTGCGCGCCCTCGTCGTCGAGTTGCCAGCGCGCCTTGACGGTGTCGAGCATCTCGAAGCCGGTCGACTCCCACACGACGGTCATCGTCGTTCCGACCTGCGTGGGCGGCGGAACGACGACTGGAGTCGGACCGGGCTGCGGATCGATTGCATTGATGAAGGCGAGCACTTGCACGCCGAAGCGCATCAGTTCGGTTTCGTTCTGGGCGGCGTAGAAGGTCACCAGCTGATCGAGCCGAGCTGCTTCGGCGGACGACAACCGCACCGCGACTCGCCGCGGAAGCGGAACGACAACGAGCTGCTCGCAGTTGACCGCGGTGTCGCCCGCGTCGACGAAACAGCTATCAGTCCCGGATCCGCCGTCGACCGTGTCGTTCGCGAAGCCGTCGACGAGGCCGATGGCATCGTTGCCGCCGCGCCCGCGCACCGAATTCGCGGCGGACGACCCTTCGATGTTGTCGGACGCCGACGTTCCCCACACGTTGTCGACTCCAACGAGCGTGTCGGTCCCTTCACCGAAGGCCCATCCGTCCGCGAGGTCCACCGAAACGCTCGACGCGAACGTCTCGTACGACAGCACGTCGCCGGGATCGTCGAGGCCGACGAAGTCGTCGCCTGCGCCCGGGTAGATGAAGTCGCTGCCGGCACCGCCGGTCAACACGTCGTCACCGGCCCGTCCGTAGATCCGATCGTCACCGGCATCGCCGTCGATCCAGTTCGCGTCATCATCGCCGCGCAGGAGATCGGGATAGCTGCTCCCCGTGACGTCTTCGATGCCGGTGAGCGTGTGTGAACCGATCCCGATCGCGGTTCCGGTCATCATGGTGAGGTTGATGCCCGTCGTGGCGCTCGCGTAGGAGACTCGATCTCGACTGCCGTCGCCGCCCGAGTAACGATCCGGCCCACTCGACGCCAGGATCGTGTCGTCACCGGTCAGGCCGCAGATCACGTCGCTCCCTGACGACGACGGAAGTACGTCGTCGAACGCGCCTCCCACCGACGTACAAGACCCACCGACGAACGAGACCGCGGTGCTCGCATCGTTGTCGGCGAGGTTTCCGTCGAGTGTCGAACTCGACGCATGAACACTGAAGGTTCCGGATCCGACGGTCGCCGCGCCCGCGAACACGAACGTCACGGATCCTCCCGCATCGATCTGCTCCGCAGTGCACGCGCCCGGAACCACGCAAGGGTCATCACCGGCGCCGAGTCCGTAGGGCGCGTAACCCGCGGGAAGCTCGACGTCGAGCGCGACGTCGAGCGCCGGGTCGGGTCCCGCGTTCGAGATCGTGACCGCGAGTGCCGTCAGCTCCCCGATGTCGGCGGGTGAGTGCTGGAGTTCGACCGAGAGGTCGGAGTCGCCCGCCGCGTTCGCAACGTCCGCCGGAATCGTCGTCGCCGCGCCGATCAGCGCGACAGCCGTCGCCGCGCGACACAGGTTTCTCCAGCTCCGCATCTTGTCCCCGCCCCGAAATCCGCGAAATCCGCCCGGTTCGATGCTGGCACGCCGCGACGTGATCGTGCACCTCGGTATCGCGGATCGGGCCGCAAATGCGGAAGGTGACACACCCGCTCGTTCGTGGCGGCGAACCGCGCCGATACGAATAGATTCCGGGTACCAATGGCGGGAGGATGCCGGTGCTCGCGCGCACGCGAGAACTCGAACAGATTGCGGCCAGCCTCCGCCGACCCGACGCGGTCGGAGCCGTGCTCACCGGCGACGCAGGAGTCGGCAAGTCGACGTTGTTGTCATCGGCCGCCGACGCGGCGGAGGGCGAGGGATTCGCGGTCGTTCGGATCTTCGGCAGCCGAGCGACGGCGACGCTGCCACTGTGCGCGTTCAGCTCGCTGCTCGTCGAGTCGCCGAGCGATCATTCGATCGAGCGCTTCGCCGCAGTTCGACGCGCGCTGCACGAACACGCCGCGCAGCGGCCGTTGTTGTTGGTGATCGACGACGTCCATCTGCTCGACGACGCCTCGGCGGTGCTCGTCAGCCAGCTCGCACGCGAACGCGCCGCGTTCGTCTTGTGCACGATCCGCGGCGGCGAACCCGCCCCCGAAACGATCGCGTCGCTGTGGACGCAGGGATTGATGGTGGTACTCACCCTGCCGCCGTTCGACCGAGAGGCGGCGCTCGACCTCGCGGTGTCGACGCTCGGAGGTCCGGTGCACGCCGGTCTCGAACACGAACTGTGGCAGCGAACCGCGGGGAACCCGCTGTTTCTGCGTGAGCTCGCGTTGGGTTCCCGTGCGAGTGGAGCGATCGCGTTGGTCGACGGCGTGTGGACCCAGGCCCGCCCGCTGGAGGCGTCGACCGCGCTCGCCGACCTCGTGAGCCGCAATCTCGACGCGCTCACCCCCGAGCAGCAACACGCGCTGTGTTGCGTGGCCCTCAGCGAACCGGTGAGCGCGACGTTGGTCGAACGGGTTGCCGACGACGACTCGCTGATCGAGCTCGAAGAGGCGGGCCTGATCTCGGTCACTCAGGATCGACGACGTACGACCGTGCGACTGACGCATCCGCTGTACGGAGAGATCATCCGCGCCCAGACCTCGCAGTTGCGAGCGCGCAAGATTCGTCGCCAGCTCGCCGACGCAGTCGAAGCATGGGGTGCGCGTCGTCGCGACGACGCGCTCAAGGTCAGCACCTGGCGACTCGAATCGGGTGAGGTCGATCCCGAACGGTTCGTGCGCGCATCGCTCGACGCGATTCGGTACTACGACGTCGAACTGGCGGAGCGACTCGCGGCCGCCGCCCACGAGCACACGCCGTCGATGGGGACCGTTCGTGCGCTGGCGATGTCGCGGTTGATGCTCGGACGCCCGCAGGAGTCACTCGACGCCATCCGGCCGATGCTCGACGCGGCCGACGTCGGCGGTCCTGATTGGGTGCGGCTCGGGTTTCTCGAAGGCGTCGCTCGGTTTCAGGGCCTCGGCGACTACGAGGGCGCGCTCGACGCGCTGCGGCGCGTCACCTCGAGCGAGACCTCCGAAGGAACACGCCGCCGCGCCGACGCGATGATCGCGATGGCCGAACTGCACCGCGGCAACGTTCGCGAAAGCATGGCGATCGGCGAACGGCTCCTGCGTGACGGCGCCACCGATCCCGAGACGTACTCGTCGTACATCGAGTCGATCGCGGCCACGGGCCGACCCGAACAGGCGCTCGCCGTCGAGCGCGAATTCGTCGCCGCACATGGTGAACTCCCCGACCAGTACGCGAGCACCAAGTGGTTCCCGTTGATCGACGCGGGTCGGCTCGAGACCGCCGAGTCGCTCGCGACCATCGCGTGGGAACGAGCGACCGACGCCGCCGATCGCTCGCAGCAACTGCTGGCGGCGTTCGCGCTGGGCCACACATTGCTCTACCGAGGCCAGGCAGCGACTGCGTTGCGGTGGTTCGACACCGCGGCCGCGCTGGCGTACGACGCGACCCGGCCGTGGGCCCACGCCGGGCGAGCGATCGCGTACGTCCATCTCGGCGACTTCGAGAACGCTCGGCTCGCGCTCGAAGCGATGGACGCGCTGCCCCACTCGTCGGCGCTCTACTTCGAGATCACTGGCCTTCGGGCGCGCGGTTGGGTCACCGCGATGACCGGCGAACCCGCGCAGGGCCGCGCCGAACTGCTCGCGCTCGCCGACCGCCTGCTCGCGCAGGGATTCGTCACGCAGGCAGTACGAACGTTGGTCGACCTCGCTCGCGTCGGCGACGTCGCCAACGCGAGTGCCCGCCTCGCAGGAGTCGAGGCCACGGTCGACGGCCGCGGCTTGCAGACATCGATCGCGTTCGTGCATGCGCTCGCCGGCGGCGACGCCGATCAGCTGCTCTCCGTGTCCGACGACCTCGCCGAGATCGGTATGGCGGCGCTCGCGGCCGAAGCGGCGTCGGCAGCCCGCGACGCGCTCGCCAAGGATGGACGCGCACGCGACGCCGGCGCCGTCGCGCGCAAGGCCACTGAGCTCATCGCGCAGACCGAAGGTGGCGTCACGCCGTTGTTCGCGGTGGTCGAGAGCGTGGTGCCGCTGACGCGACGCGAACGCGAGATTGCGGTGCTGGTCGCCGACGGGCGGACGAGTCGCGAGGTCGCCGACGCGTGTTTCCTCTCGGTGCGAACCGTCGAGACGCATCTCGCCCGCATCTACGACAAGTTGGGAATCAACAGTCGCGCCGAACTCGCCGACGCCATCGGCGCACTCACGATCGGTTCGGCCGCGTGAACGATCCCATCGTCGACGGTGAACTGTTCGCCGCGATCGGCGGCTCCGAAGCAATCGCCGTCGTCGTCGACAAGCTGTACGAGCGACTCGTCACCGACCCGGCCGTCCTCCACTACTTCGAACCCGACCGGCTCGACGCGCTGAAAGCCGGGCAACGCGCCTGGTTCGGTGCCGTGCTGCTCGGTCAGGTCCCAACGGTGGACCTCGCGACCGCGCACGCCGAACTCGAGATCACCGATGCGCAGGTCGACGTGGTGATCGGCCATCTGGCGTCGGTCTTGGACGAAGTCGACGTCGCCCCCAGACACGCGGCGGCGATCATCGGCATGGTCGGTCGTATGTGGCACGCCCGAAACTTCTGACGTCGTCACCATCCCGGACGTCGCCCCGACACCTCACCCTGACCGCCACCCCGCGCGCGTGTTGTCCCACGAACTGGCGGGTGTCCCACAGAAGTGCGGTATACCGCCACTTCGTGGGACACCCGCCGTTCTGTGGGACAACACGAAGCCGTGAGTTCGCTACCGGGTCCGGGCGGTGCGGGTGATCTCGCCCATCGTGCCGTTGCGGTAGTCGACGAACGCCTGCTCGAGTTCGTCGCGGGTGTTCATGACGAAGGGGCCGTAGCGAACGATGGGCTCGTTCGTCGGTGTCCCCGCGAGCACGAGCAGTCGCGTCGCGACGTCGCTGCGCAGCCGAATCGACTCGCCGTCGTCGAGGATCGCGAGTTGGCCGTCGCTGACGGTGCGTGCGTCGTCACCGACGAGCGCGACTCCATCGAACACGTAGACCATCGCGCGCAGACCTCGTTCGAGATCGACGCGCACGTCGGCGCCCGGTTGCAGTGTCCAGTCGTGGTAGGTGATCGGGATGTGGGTGTCGATGACCGCGTCGACGCCCAAGGCTCGGCCCGCGAGCACGCGCACGTGTGCGAGACCGTCGTGCGTCGTTGCCTCCGGGATGTGCGCAGCGACGATCTCTTGGTAGCGCGGCGTCGTCATCTTCAGCCGCGCCGGCAGGTTCACCCAGAGTTGGAATCCATGCACGCGCCCGCCTTCGTTCTGAATCGCGCGCGAGGGCATTTCGGAGTGGACGATTCCCGCGCCGGCGGTCATCCACTGCACGGCGCCGGGCCCGATGGTGCCCCGATTGCCGGCCGAGTCCTCGTGTTCGGTTTCACCTTCGAGCACGTAGGTGACCGTCTCGAACCCACGGTGCGGATGATCGGGCGCCCCGACGGCCTGGCCCGGCGCGTAGTCGACCGGTCCCATCTCGTCGAGGAGCAGAAACGGGTCGACGTCCGACAACGCCGCGGTCGGGAACGGTCGGCGCACGACGAAGCCGGCGCCTTCGGTCTGGCGGTGGCTGGTGATGATTCGGGCCACACCGCGATCGGCGCGGCTGGTGTTCGGGTCGCTCATGGCGGATCCTCCGGGTCTCGGGTCACCGCCTCGAACACTAGTTGACTGTTCAACTATTCCCGGATGCGGTGTCAACCCGCGCGGGTCGCGACGAACACCGGGATGACCCGGTCGGTCTTCTCCTGGTACTCGGCGTAAGGCGGGTATGCGTCGACCGCTCGCTCCCACCACCGAGCGCGTTCGTCGCCCGTCACCTCGCGTACGACCACAGCGCAGGGTTCGGGACCGTCCTGGATCATGACCGAAGTCGGGTCGGCCACGAGGTTGTAGGACCAAACCGGATGCTTCGGCGCGCCGCCGAGCGATGCCACGAGCGCGTACTCGCCGTCGTGCTCGACCCGCATCAGCGCGGTCTTGCGGACTTTGCCCGTCTTGTTGCCGCGGGTCGTCACCACGACGATCGACCAATTCGTGCCGGGCAGCGTGTTCGCTTCGGTCCCGCCGCTGCGCTCGTACGCCTCGACGTGGTCGCGCACCCATTCCCACGGGCTCGGCTCGTAGTCACCTTCGATCGTCATGCGGAGATTGTGTCACGTCCGCTCGGCGCCGCGACCCGCGTCGTCACTGATGGCGCAGGATGCGTTCGATCTCGGCCGCGAGATCGAGGCGTGGAGGCGCGCCGACCGAGATCGTCACGCCGACGAACGACGGCGGCGCGACCGCGGGCGGCGAGTAGCGCTCGATCACCGGGAAGGGCCGCCCGTAGCCGACCGTCAGGAACGAACCATCGGGCGACCACGCGAGCGGGATCGACATTCCCAGGTCGGCGCGAGCGAGTTCGCGGTCGGCGATCGAATGCACCGCTTCGATCGTGCCGCCTCCGACGCGTCCTTCGAGGATCAGCGACCTCGCGTCCGAAGGCATGCGCGCCCGCAGTTCATGCGGCCCGCCGCGACCGGCGACACAGAACGCGACCTCGCCCTGGTCGACGTACCACGCCCAGCCCGACGACCAATCGCCTTGTTCGCACACGACGAACGTCGAGTCGAGTGAAATCGCTTCGGCGAACGCCGCGATCATCCGAAACCCACCGGCGAGGTTCGGGCCGTGCGCTTCGTGCACCTTGTCGCCGGGCCGCAGGTCGAACGTCGGTCGGAACGACATCCACGGGAGGTGCAAGTGCGCGAACCGCTCGACCGCGCCATCGCCGAGCGGCAGCACGCCGTTGCGCTCGGCCTCCGCAAACCAACGCTCGACGAGTTCGCGCAGACGCTCTGGCTCGGAGTCGCGCAGATCGCGTGACTCCGCGGGATCCGATCGCGTGTCGTACAGCGACCACTCGTCAGTCGCGAAGTCGTGGCTGCCCGTGAGGTGCTCGCGCTCGGCGGCCGTCAACTGGTTGACGTGATTCGTCACGGCCTTCCAGCCATCGTGATAGATCGCACGACTCCCCCAACACTCGAAGTACTGCGACGTGCGGGTCGCGGGCCGGTCGCCTGCCCCGATCACCGACCGGAAGCTCGTGCCGTCGAACGACATCTGCTCGATGCCATCGACCGTCTCCGGTAGCGCGATCCCGCACAGGTCGAGCAACGTCGGCAGCACGTCGATCGCGTGCGTGTACTGGTGGCGCAACCCGCCACGATCGCCGACGCCCGGACCCGCGATGACGAACGGGTCGCGCACCCCGCCCTCGAACGTGTAACGCTTCCACCGTCGAAACGGCGTGTTGCCGGCGAGCGCCCAACCCCACGGATAGTGCCCGTTCGACCGGAAGCCACCGAGATCGTCGAGGTGCGCGAGTTCGTCGTCGAGGTCGTCAGGCGCATCCGAGATGTAGTGCGCGAGTTGGTTGTAGCTCCCATTCGGCCCGCCCTCGGCCGACGCACCGTTGTCGGACACGAACACCACGATCGTGCGATCGAGTTCGCCGATCGCTTCGAGGTGATCGAACACCCGCCCGAGTTGGTGATCGGCGTGCGCGATGTAGGCCGCGCACACCTCCATCATGCGCGCGTAGAGACGCTGACGTTCGGGTTCGATCGAATCCCACGGCTCGACGTACTCGGGCCGAGGCGACAACTCGACGTCGCCGGGGAGGATTCCGAGCGCGCGTTGCCGTTCGATCGTCGCGTCGCGCCAGGCGTCCCAGCCGGCGTCGAACCGCCCTGCGAATCGCTCGATCCATTCGTCGGGCGCCTGGTGTGGTGCGTGCGGAGTCGCCGACGCATACCAGAGCAAGAACGGGCGCGTCGGGTGCGCGAGTCGCAGCTCGCGGATCGACGCGATCGCTTCGTCGGCCAGGTCAGCGTCGAGGTGATACCCCTGGTCGGGCGTTCGAGGCGGCTCGACGTGTCGCGTGTCGCGGATGAGGTTCGGTGTCCACTGGTTCGTCTCGCCGTTGAGGAACCCGTAGTAGCGGTCGAAGCCGAGCCCCGTCGGCCACATGTCGAACGGGCCGGTTGCACGCTGATCGCGGGGCACGAGGTGCCATTTGCCGATGCACGTCGTCGCGTAACCGTTGGCGCGCAGGATCTGCGCGAGCGTGCCGGCCGATCGCGGGAACTGCATCGAGTATCCGGGGAAGTGCATCGGCATGTCGGCCAGCATGCCCATACCGACGCGGTGGTGGTTGCGGCCGGTGAGGAGGCACGCGCGAGTCGGCGAGCACACCGCCGTCGTGTGGAAGTTCGTGAACCGCAGCCCGCGGGCCGCGAGGCGATCGATGTTCGGGGTGTCGAGATCGGAGCCGTAACAGCCGAGTTGCGCGAAGCCGAGATCGTCGAAGACGACCACCATCACGTTCGGGGAGTCGGCGCGGAACGGCGCTCCGGCACCGGCGCCAGGCGCAGTGCCCTCCATCGTAGGAACATCGATCGGATCTCGCATCGCTGCATCATGCCCGACGTCGGGCAGCTGCACGGGCCGACGTCAGTCGGGGTTCCGCCCGAGAAGCAGCGCGCGGCGGCGGTATTCGTAGAGCCCGTCGAAGAGTGCGAGCGCGATGTCGATGACCTGCCCGTCGTCGCGCACCATCGAGAGCCCCCGACACAGCACGTCGAGTCCGGCGGCTTCGGGTGCGAGGAAACGATCGTCGGCGAGGTCGGCCTCGTGCACGATGCGAGCAACGTCCCACAACGTCGGATCGTCGAGGTCGTAACGCCGCAGGATCGTCTCGAACGTGCAGTCGTCGTCGTGATGCGACAAGTCGACGCCACGCAGGTCGAACGGTGTCGCATCGCCGGGAAGGTCTTCGGGATCGTCGACGAAGACGAACTGCGCATCGGCGTCGATGAACCGACGGATCAGCCACGCGCACGCCGCACGGTCGACGTGACAGCCCGAGCGAGTGACCCACCTCACGTCGATGCCCTCGTCGACTTCGCAAGGTTCTCGACCGCAGCGATCGCCCGTTCTCGCTGCGGCGGGGGGAAGAAGTCGCGTTGGCCGATCCGGCGCACTTCGCGGCGGAGGCGCTCGATCGTCCGCTGCGACACGCCGGCGGGGTCGCCGCGCTGCCCCGCGACCTCGTCGACGACAGCCTGGTAGGCCAGGCGAACCTCGTCGGTCATCCTGGCAACGAGTTCACGTTCTTGGCGGGCGGAGGTGAGGCGACCCGTCCAGACCGAAGCCTCGCCGCCGGCCTCGATCGCTACCTCGGCGACCCAGTCGAGTTGCTCGCGAGACTTGACTGTCAGCGGGAGGGCGACCAAGCCATCGACGATCTGCGCCGCGCCGAGCTTGCGGAGGCGTCGCCAGACCGTGATCCGGGGCGACGACGGTTCGCGCGGCATTCGATAGGCGAGCAGCACCCATTCGAGACGGTCAGCCACCCGGTAAATGGTACCGATGGAGTCTCTCACTTGCAACCACGGTTACCAGACTTTAGGATGCAACCGTGGTTGCATTTCTACAGGAGGGTCCAATGGCCTCGTTTCTCATCCAGTTCGCAGTTCTCACCGCGACGTTCGTCGCCGTGGGGTCGTTCGAGCGCATCCGTCGCCTGCAGCACACCCCGAGTCGGCTTCGCCGACCGTGGTTCGAGACCGATCTGCTCTGGTACCTCGTCGCCGCGCTTGCTGCCGGTGTCTCGACGTTCGTGCTGCGACCACTCCTGGTTCGACTCTCCGTTCCGGGCTTGTCGGACCTGGTCGCCGACGTCCCCGCACCGGTTGCGTTGTTCGTCGCCGTGATCATCTTCGACGGAGTGTTCTTCGCGATTCACATGATGCTGCATCGCTCCGACGCGCTGTGGAACGTGCACAAGGTGCACCACTCCTCCCGGCACCTCGATGTGCTCGCAACGACCCGTACCCATGCATTCGAGCACCTGGTTCGAAACGTGCCGTCACAACTCGTGTTGTTCGCACTCGGCTTCTCGGCGAACACGATTGCGACCGCGGTGCTCCTCCTCGCGGCGTTCGGAGCCTTGAACCACAGCAACCTTCGGATCCCGCTGCGCCGCGTCGAGTGGTTGCTGATCACACCTCGTCTGCATCGCGTGCATCACGTGCCGTCGTCGACGTTGAACAACTACGCGACGATCTTCACGGTCTGGGATCGCATCGCTGGAACCCTGCGACGCACCGACCTGCCCGCCGGGACCGTGCTCGGAGTCCCAACCGAGCTCGACACCTACCCGCAGTCGTTCCTCCCGGCCTTCCTCGAACCCGCCCGCCAAACCCGCGCCCAACGCCGCCTCCAACCCGTCCCCTGAGCCCCAACCCCATCCCGGCGTCACTAAGGCGCGACATAGCGCGCACTAGTGACGCCGGTACGCGAAAAGTGCTCGGTCGGGTCGAGCGGCCGCGTGAGTAGGCCGTTCGGGGCGTGAGCAACGTCTACTCAGGACCGAGCCCACGGGCCGTGCGACGATGTTCGAAGCGGCGGCTCGGCGGCTCGTCGGGCGCCCGGACTTGGAGGATCGCTCATGTCGAAACGGTGGAAACTGCTCGGCGCGTCACTCGTGGTCGTCTTGGCGATCGGCGGTTCGATTCACCTTGCGACCCAAGCCGACGCGGCCGGGCCCAACCTGCTGGGTACCGCCGGATTCGAGTCGCCGGTGGTCGCCTCGGCCAGCGCGCGATTCGAACTCGGGAACACGATCGGCCTCTGCAAACCGGGAACGCCTGCCAACGTGCCGCAGAACGGGTGCTGGACCGTCGCCTGGGGCAACGTCGACCTGTGGCACGGCTCGACGATCACGCCCAAAGGTGGGACTCAATATCTCGAGCTCAACGGCACTCAGATCGGCATGGTGGCGCAGTCGGTCAAAGTCGCGGCCAACACTCGCTACGAACTGATCTACTGGAGCCGCTCGGGTTCAACGGGCGCGATGGCGGTCCGGGCGTCGATCTACTGGTACCGCAGCGACGGCAACATCATCACGAGTACTCCGCTCGTCTCCCAACCGGTCGACGCGACCTGGCGTCAGTACGTCATCACCAGCCAGAGCCCCGCGAACGCCGTCCTCGCTCGCATCTATCTCCGCAGCGACACCGAAATCGCCCGCGGCATCGGACCACTCGTCGACCAGGTCACC
>SXGT01873045.1_pt1 | contig 14479 bp, 12 predicted proteins | sample 3176221 | NCBI WGS metagenome assembly SXGT01 (sample SAMN11356862, study PRJNA531348) | freshwater metagenome | isolation source: freshwater sample F1-120 | place: China: Fuxian Lake, Yuxi | collected 2017-12-25
GCCCCACCCACCAGCCGGTCGAGCACGCGATGAGCCTCCGGCTGATCCCGGGGCTGCACGTGATCCGGCCCGCCGATGCCAACGAGACCGTGGGCGCTTGGCAGCTGGCGCTGGCCCGGGATCGCGGTCCCACCGCTATCCTGCTCACCCGCCAAAACGTCCCCACGCTGTCGGCGTCGACGCGGGATGGCGTCGCGCGCGGCGGGTACGTGGTCCGTGACGGCGGCGCGGCCCCGCGGGTCACTCTGATCGCCACGGGCTCCGAGGTCGCGGTGGCGGTCGCGGCCGCCGAGCGACTCGGAGCGGACGTTCGCGTGGTGAGCCTCCCCTGCTGGGAGGCGTTCTCCGCGCAACCCAAGGCCTACCGTGAGGAAGTGCTCGGCGCTTGCCCCCGGGTCGGGGTGGAGGCCGGTGTCTCACTCGGCTGGGAGCGCTGGGTTGGCGACGGGCTCATCGTCGGGCTCGACCGCTTCGGGGCCAGCGCGCCTGCCGAGCGCCTGGCGGCGGAGTTCGGCTTCACCGCCGAGGCCGTGGCGGCGCGGGTCGCCGAGTGGCTCGCCTGAGACCGCTTCTGGGTGACCGCGAGCGATGGCCTTCGATTGCCAGGTCTGCGGGGCGTGCTGCCGAAACCCGCGTCACAACCGAGCTCACGGGATCCAGGACTACGTCGACGTAGTACCGAGCGACCGGCTCTTCCAGCGGAGAGGCCTGCGCGACCGGTGGACCTTCCGGGCGCCTGAGGGCACGCACCACATGCGGCTTCGCGACGACGGGCGCTGTGTGGCCCTCGACGGCACGATCGGGCGCTTCGTGAGCTGCGGCATCTACGCGCAACGGCCGGAGGTCTGCCGCAAGCTGGAGCCTGGGACTCCCCAATGTCGGGAGGCGCGCGCGGAGCACGGCCTCTCCTAGCAGGGCGTGCCGGTGCCCCGTCGTTGGGGCCCCGGTCGTCTACACCGCCACGGTCTGGGCGGGGGGCAGCTCGTTTACGACCAACGCCTGATCGGCGCCTAGGAGGCGGAAGTCGGGGTGACGCGGTGCGCGCCCGGCCACCACGACCGTGCCCCTCAGGTGTTGAATCGCCGCGGCTTCGGAGGGGTCCAGGGTGGCCGAGCGTGTGCGGCCGCTCACGCCGCGGTATGCGACGGGGATCTGGCGAGCGATGACAACACTCTGGGCTTCGTGGGTCACGGCCACGGCGAACCGCTCGAAGCCCTGGAGTCCCGAGGTGGCGTCCGTGAGCGCGTTGACGATCGCGCGGGCGTCAGGCTCCTGGGTGCCCTGCGTGGCGCGCTGCAGCCGGTAGACCACCCGCGCCATCAGCAGCTGCACGGGGCCCGCGAGACCGCCGATCTGCCGCACGAAGTCTTCTTCGCGCTCCGACGCGGTGGGCTGCGACGCCGGCGGCGTGTCGCCGACCATCCCAAAGACCCACCCTTTGTAGCGGAAGGGCTGGGTTCGGTGCGGCACGAACGGCTGCTCGTGGCCATCACCAACGGCCATGAGGCGGCTCGCGCGGACGCCCGGATCGATGAACGAGTCTAGCGGCTGGCCCGCGGCGAGCGGCGCCCTCTGGTGCAACACCTCCACCGATGAAGCGAAGAGCGCGGCGCCGAACGCGCCATCCGAGGAGAGCGATCGCTCACCGCCCGAGAGCCCGGCGAGGTCGACGACCCGACGTATCAGCTTGCGGTCGTTCGTAGTCGCCAGAAGGAGTAGTGCGTCAGTCATTGGGGCCTCCAAAGTCGACGCGCAGGGGGACGGCACGGCGAGCCGGGCGCGACGGCGCGAGCGTCGCATCTCGATCTTACGGAACAACGGTCAGGTTGCTGAAGTTCCCGTTCGTTTCGTTCTTCGCCGCCACCAGAACTCCACGGTTTGACACCCTCAGGACCCGCACCCACACTCGCAGTGTGTCGACCGCCGTTCCCGGGTCCGTGCCCGCAAATCTCGACGCCGAGCGATGGATTCTCGGTGCTGTCCTCAAAGACCCGTCGCAGCTCTCCAGCCTCTCGGACGGGCTCGAGCCGGAAGACTTCTTCCTGGAGGCTCATCGGCACGTCTGGAAGGCGGTCACCGACCTCTTCGGCCGCGCGCTGCCGATCGACGTCGTGTCCGTGGGTGAAGAGCTGCACCGGGCGCGCATGCTGGAGGCCATCGGCGGGCCGCTCTTCCTCCGCGACCTCATGCTCGAGGCGGGCACAACCGTCGGGCTCTCGCACCACGTCGACATCGTGAAGCAGAAGTCGTTGGTTCGGCGGATGATCTCCGCGGCCACTGCGATCGCGACGGAGGGCTACAACCCCGAAGTCGAGGTCACGCAGTTCCTCGACGACGCGGAGAAGAAGGTCTTCGGCGTCCTCACGGGCGGCCGGCGCCGCGACGTGCGTCGCATCGACGAAGTGCTCACCGCCACCATGGAGCTGATCCAGAATCAGATCGCCGGCGGCGGGAAGATGACCGGCATCCCCACGGGCTTCGACCAGCTCGATCGGCTCCTGAACGGTCTTCAGAGGAGCGACCTCCTCGTCCTTGCCGCGCGCCCCGCCATGGGAAAGACCGCGCTCGCGATGAGCATCGCGCTTCACGCCACGCTGAACGAGGGGCGCTCGGTGGTGGTGTTCAACCTGGAGATGGGCGCCGAGCAGCTGGTGATGCGCCTCCTGTCCAGCGAGGCGCACGTGGACCTCAAGGAGATCCGCGGCGGCCGCCCCTCCATGGACGACTTCCGCCGGCTCGGAGAGGCTGCCGCGCGTCTCGCCGAGGCCAACCTCTTCCTCGATGACTCACCCGCGGTGTCGCTCGCCGACGTCCGCGCGCGCTCCCGCCGCCTTGCACTCGAAGGCAAGCTGGACCTCATCCTCATCGACTACCTGCAGCTCATGAAGCCCCGCTCGCCCACGCTCCCACGCGAACAGCAGATCGCGGAGACGAGCCGTGGCCTCAAAGAGCTGGCGAAGGAGCTGAAGGTCCCGATCATCGCGCTCTCTCAGCTCTCGCGGGCCGTGGAGGCGCGCACGGACAAGCGCCCGATGCTCTCGGACCTCCGAGAGTCGGGGTCCATCGAGCAGGACGCAGACATCATCATGTTCGTGTACCGCGACGAGTACTACAACCCGGACTCCGCCGACAAAGGTGTGGCGGAGATCATCGTGGGTAAACAACGTAACGGTCCCACAGGAGTCGCCCGGGTGGCCTTCGTCGACCGCTACGCCAAGTTCGGCAACCTCTCGGCTGCCGCGGAGTTCTGATTGTTCGAGACCACGTCCTTGTTACCAACGCCCCGCGGGGAGCTGCCGCTGGGGCGCCTCCTCGACGCGCTGCACTTCGCAGCCGAGGCGCACCGCCGGCAGCGTCGAAAGTCCGAAGCGGCCACCGACGCCGACGCGGTGCCTTATATCAACCACCCGATCCGCGTGGCCTGGCTCGTCGTCGAGCACGGGCAGGTGTCAGACCTCTGCGTGCTCCGCGCGGCGATCTTGCACGACACCATCGAGGACACCGGCGTCACCCACCCCGAGCTCGCGCACCGCTTCGGCCTGCGAGTGGCCGACACGGTGAACGAGGTCACCGACGACAAGTCTCTCCCAAAGGCCGAGCGGAAGGCCCAGCAGGTGATTCACGCGGCGCACCTCAGCGTGGGGGCCGCGGCGATCAAGCTCGCCGACAAGATCGACAACCTCACCGACCTCATCGCCGCCCCGCCCGCGTGGCCGCTCGACCGAAAGCGGGCCTACTTCGACTGGGCGGAGACGGTGGTGCGAGCCATCCCCGCGCCCAACCCCGGCCTCCTTGAGGTCTTCGAGCGCGTGCTGGCGAGCCGACCCTGAGCAACGGCTAAGGCTGGGGCGCTTGCTCCGGTCTCTCGGCGGCGCCCCGTGGGCCGACGATCACGAACTCCACGCGCCGGTTCTGCCAGTTGTAGTCCGGGCCCACGCCCGGCACCTTCAGCCGCTCTTCGCCGTACCCCTGACTCTGCAGGCGCGCGGACGCTACGCCCCGGCTCACGAGACCACGCGCCACGGCCGCGGCCCGCACCCGAGAGAGGTTCAGGTTGTAGTCACGCTCTCCGTCGCCGCTGGCGTGGCCCTGCACCTCGAGACGCACGATCTCCGGGTGGGTCAGCATCACGAAGGCCACCTGGTCGAGGATGTCTTCGTATTCGGCGGGTATTCCGGCGTCGTCCCAGGCGAACCGGACCAGGGCGGACTCGAGGACCTCGATGCGGCCCGCCGCTGCGTCGAGCCGCACCAGGTCCGGGTCGGGACAACCGTCGCGGTCGAGCGTTCCGTTCGGCCGCTCCGGCTCGAGCGGGCACTGGTCGTCGATGTCGGCCACGCGGTCCCCATCGTTGTCGCGCTCCGGGCAGCCGTCGCCGTCTTGGAAGCCGTCTTCGTCTTCCGCTTCGTCTGGGCAGCGGTCTACCGCGTCGAGGTGGCCGTCGTCGTCGCGGTCTCCGTCTTCCGGGCAGCCATCCCCGTCGTCGACGCCGTCGATGTCCTCGGCTTGGTCCGGACACCGATCGATGGGGTCTGAGACGCCGTCGCCGTCGTGGTCCGCCGGGGCGACGGGCGCCTCCTCGCGCGGCCGGACCCACCCGACGGAAGCCATCAGCCGACCCGCCGGGCTCCCCGCTGCCTCGAGTACGCCCAGGCCACCGCCGAGCGCGAGCTCGAGCCCGTGCCGGTTGCGCCACGCCGCGGCGGCAGAGACCTCCAGCGCGGTCTCCTCCTCATTGCCGAACGGATCCCGCGCCAGCGCTCGCGCGAAGAGCCTCAGCGCGAGCGTGAGCCGGTGGTCGAGGAGTCCGGCCTCGAGGCTCGCGCCGATAGTCAGCGTGTCTCCGCGGTCGAGGTCGGCGAATGTGCCGCGCCCCTCGAAGCCGTAGCCCACTGCGCCATGGACTTGCAGTCCGTGGCCAAGCGCACCGCCCGCGGCGATCTCGAGCTCACCCGCGACCTGGCCGCCGCCTCGCAGCGAGCCTGGATCGCCCGTGGGGGCTACGAGGGTACCGATGAGCGCGAGCTGCACCGGGCTTCGTCGCCACCACTCCATCGGGGCCAGCTTGGCCCAGACGCGGACGTCCCCGAGACCTGGCGACAATCCTCCGCCGTCGAGCCCCTCGCCGCGCGTCGCGAGCACCGTGGGGACGTCGAGCCCGAGGTCCGCGCCGTCCCACACGCCGAACGCGGCGTGCGTGGTGAGCACCGCCCGATCGCCGACGAGATCCGCGGGATCCTCGCCCTCGCGGCGCAGCGCATCGTGAAGCCACTCGACGGAGAGCCCGGCGCCCACGCCAAGGCGACCCAGCGTCGAGGGCGATTGCGCCCCGAGCAGCCCCGTGCCCGGCGCCGTGAGTCGCGTGGTGAGCACGTCGAAGCCCTCGCCGGCTTCGGCCCGTGGCGACAGGAGCAGCAGGAGCGCGAGAGCGCCGCGGCGGCGGAGCAACAGCCCGGCGAGCAAGAACGCCCAGACCAGGCCCTGGCCTCCGGTCTCGCCGTCGCTCGAGCAACGAAGCCCGCCCCGGAGCGAGCCCAACGAGCGCTCCTCGGTGTCACAGGCCGCGCAGGCACCGGGAAGTCCTGGCTCCAGTGGCGGCGTCGCCGGCTCCGACGTGACCCACGGGGGACTGAGGGCCGGGATGGGCGCGCCGTAGGCCGGGCGGACCAACGAGGGCGCGGGGCGCGGCCACCGCCAAGTACCGCCGTGCTCGACGCCGTCCATGGCGTCGGCTGAATCGACGGCGCCTGCGGCGTCGTCGGCGTCCGCAGAGTCGTTCGCGTCGGCGGTGTCCGCGGCGTCCGCGGAGTCGTCGGCGTCCGCGGAGTCGTTCGCGTCCGCAGCGTCGGCGGCGTCGGCGGTGTCGGCGGCGTCAGCGGCGTCAGCGGCGTCGGTGGTGTCAGTCGCATCTCCGGCATCGCCCGTGTCTCCGGGTTCCCCGGCGTCGGTCGCGTCGTCAGGGTCGACGTAGTTCGGGATCCCGTCGTCGTCCGCATCGCCGTCGCCTTCGTCGGAGTCGGGCGAGCCGTCGTCGTCGCTGTCGAGGTCTAGGCGGTTCGGTGTGCCGTCGCCGTCGGCGTCCGGGTCCGCTTCGCCATCGACCGTTGCGTCCACCGTCTCCTCCGCTGCGTCGAGCAGGCTGTCGTCGTCGCTGTCGGGGTCGAGGAAGTCAGGTAGCTGGTCGAGGTCCGTGTCGCGCGGCGGGGTCCAGACCACCTTGTCGCCCGCCTCGGCCGCGTCGCGGATCCCATCGCCGTCCGAGTCTTGGTCACGCGTATTGGGCAGCCCGTCGCCGTCCGCGTCGTCTTGAGCACAAGGGTCCGATCCGACCTCGAACGGGTCGGCCAGTGAGTCGGAGTCGGTGTCTGGGCTCCAGGGCGCGGTCTCCCAGGGGTCGAGCAGGCCGTTGCGGTTACAGTCCTCTACGCCATCCAGGATCCCGTCCGCGTCCGTGTCGGCCACGAGGGGGTTCGTCGTGGTCCAGGGATCGGCGTCGCCGGCACCGCCCAGCTCCAGCGCGTCGGACAGCATGTCGAGGTCTGTGTCGGGCGACATGGGGTTGGCCCCCCAGATGTACTCCGAGGCGTTGTCGAGGCCGTCGCTGTCCGGGTCGTCCGCGCCGGCGTATGCGAGGTTGCCGAAGGCGGAGAGCTCCCACGTGTCCGGGAGACCATCCGCGTCGCCGTCCGAGGCCCGCGCCTCGCGTGTCCCGAGGGCCACGAAGCAGACCACGGAGCAGACCACGAGCCAGGGGTCGCGCACATCGCCGATGAACCAAAGCCAGCACGACGCTCGGTGGGACGTCACGAGCACTGAAGCCTCTCCGGGGACCCGCGGCGGTCCCCTGTGTTGATCGCTCCGGGGGGGGCCGGAGTCGCGCAGCCCTGGAGAACGTGACAAGGCGGGCCGCCGTAAGGCCTCGCGCACTGACCCGCTCGGCGTCTCTGACGACTCATGGTCGCGGGTGTCGCGTGCGGTACAGTGTCGCGGTGCGTGTCTTCGTCCTGCTCCTCGTCGCGTCCACGGCCTCAGCGCGCGAGCTGCTCCTCTCACCGCCCACCGGGCCCGACGCGGTGCTGCCCACGGGCGTAGCGGCCCCAGATCCCGACGGCGGCGTGGCGCTCACTCCAGACGCGTACAGCAGCGCAGGCGGCCTCTTCTGGACGTGCCCGATCGCGTTCGGCAAGGGTGCCTCAGTCCTCATCGAGGCCGAGGTGGTGATGGATGGGGAGCAGGGAACGGAGGGCGCTGATGGCATCGCCTTCGTGTTTCACGCCCACGCGCGCGGCCCCACTGGCCTCGGCGCCACAGGCGGCGAGCTGGGCTATGGGGGGCTCGCGCCCGGCGTCGCCCTCGAGCTCGACACCTACAAGAACCCCGCCGATCCCAACGGGAACCATGTCGCGTGGACCTCGACCATCTCCCCCGGGGTTCACCTCGGCGTCGCGGCGGTGCCCTTCGATCTCAACGGCCCCCCCGCCGAGGGCGCCGCTCCGCCGGTGACCGCCGTGCGAATCGTCCTCGATGGGACCGGCGGGAACGTGCGGGTCAGCCGTGGCGCCGCGTCGGTCCAACTGGCGTTGGACGTCGCGCCTATGGACGTGCTGGGAGAGACGGCCTACCTCGGTGTGGTCGCTGGTACAGGCGCCAAGCGCAACCGGCATCGCGTACTCCGCTGGTCGGTCGTGGTCAGCGACCAGCCCGACACTGACGGCGACGGGGCCCTCGACACCTGCGACGACGACGACGACGAGGACGGGCTCCCGGACGCCAACGACCTGTGCCCGCTGGTCCAAGATCCCGAGCAGCGCGACCGTGACCGCGACGGCTTCGGCGACGCGTGCGATCCGGACGGCGACGCCGGGGCGTCGGCCGATCCCGACGGAGACGGTCTGCCAAATGACGTCGAGTCAGGGCACACCGACCCTACAGATCCCGATAGCGACGGCGACACCGTCACCGATGGGGACGAGGTGGGAGCCGCCAGCACCGCCGAGGGGGCGCCGGTGACCTTCGCCAACACCGACGGCGACGCCTTCATCGATGCGCTGGACGCAGACAGCGACGGCGACGGGGTCCTCGACCTCGAGGAGGCGGGTGACGCCCAGCTCGAGACTCCGCCCGTCGACAGCGACGTCGATGGCCTGCCGGACCTTCGTGACCCTGACAGCGACGGCGACGGCATCCCAGATGGCCGCGACAACTGCCGCACCGTGTCCAACCCAGCGCAGCTGGACGTCAACAAAGACGGCGCCGGCGACGACTGTCTCGTGGGCGCGACGCCTCCGCCCGGTGACTCTGCCGGCTCTGCGGGCGACCGCCCCGCCCAGAGGGGCACGGGGTCTCGAACATCTTCCCCCACGGCCGCGGCAAGGACGCGTGGCTCGCCCGGCGACCCCCCGGCCGAGGCAGGCGGCACTGCCGCTACCTGGGGCCACATCCCCGCGGGTTCACGGCCAGTGCGCCCTGGGGCACCCGCCAGGGTGCTGGCGGCCGCCGGGGGAGACGACCCGGCGGCCGACGGGCCCGGTGTTCGCCCGGACGCCCCGGGAAGCCTTCGCCCGGTAGGGCTTGCGCCCGCTTCCCGGCCAGAGCCCGAGGAGTTGCCGACCCCCACGGCAGCCGCTGGAGCAGGGGGCCGCGCGCGCCCTACCGCGCAAGCGCCCCGATCACCCGGTGGTCAAGGCGCGGCAATCGACGATTCGACCGCGGGGTCCTCGCTCGAGGTGCTGGTGCCCGCCGCCGCGGTGCTCCTCGCGCTCGTCCTGGTCTGGCGCATCGCCCGTCGGCGCTGAGCGGCGCCCGGGTGCCACTCAGCGCCCGCGGCGGCCCCCGCGACGCCGTCTGGGAGGGCCTGGTGCGTGAGGTCCGTGTTTCTGCGATCGCCTCGTCCTCTACGACGTGGGCGCGCGCCGCGAGCGGTCAGCGCAGCACGGCTCGCGTCGCGTCAGCGGCGTTGTCACGTACCGTGGCCCCGTGGGCCGGCACGACCGCCGCGAGCGGCGCGGCCTCGACGCGCTGGCGAACGTCCGCCTTCCACGCCGCCTTGTCCTTCACGAAGACCATCGCGGGCACCGGGTTGAACCGGTACCCCGTGCCCCCGCCCAGCATCCCGAAGATCCAGCTGAACGGGGCCTTGGTGTCGCCCGGACCCGTGTTGGACACGAGGTCACCCATGAACCACACATCGCCGACCGGGTTCGCCGCCCGTACGATGAGGTCGGCCACCTTCATCCCCGCGGGCACAACGAACTCGACCAGGCCCGCTAGTGCCGGCGTGAGCTCGTCCAGCGGCCGATACGGGACCTCGCGGCTCTTGGCGCCAAGGCGGGGTAGCGACCCCGTGGGAGCGTACGAGACGGCCTGCGGAAAGCGCTTTCGCCAGGCGGGCTGGCCCATGTGATGGAAGCCGTTGTTGGCGACGAGCGCGCTCACCCCTCCGTCGCTCCCCAGGGCGTCCAGCGCAGACTCGGGCGCCCCGCAGCAGGGGCTGACGACCGCCCACGACCGGTCCGGCAATCGGGCGGCGAAGGAGTTGGCGAGCCCAGGCCCGAACGAGTACCTGAGGACCCTGACGTTCCCGTCGGGCGTAACATTCTCCCATTGGTGCAACACGGCGGCTCCTTGTCTGGGCTGCCGTTGGGCGCCCGGTCGGGACGACTCTCACTGTGTCCCGCATGGAACGCCGCGTGCCGCGGCTCGTCAAGACCACGCGCGCTTGCGCTACCAACCGAGAACCAACCCGCGCGAGGGCAGGTAGGGGAGCCCGTGTTCGATTCAACTTTCGTCGATTCTCTCCCGGGCGACCCGCGCGCTGACATCGCCCCGAGGCAGGTGCGCGGCGCCGCCTGGTCACGGGTCACCCCGACGCCGGTCAAGGCCCCGCGGATCCTGGCCTGGATTCCGGAGGTGGCGCAGCAAGTTGCGCTCCCTGAGGTGGCCCCGCCAGAGGCCGCCGAGATCTTCGGGGGCAACCGCGTGCCGCCTGGGTCGGCGCCGTATGCGGCGTGTTACGGCGGCCACCAATTCGGGAACTGGGCGGGTCAGCTGGGCGATGGGCGCGTCATCACGCTGGGCGAGCGGCGGGGCGTCGACGGCCTCTCGCGCGAGGTGCAGCTCAAGGGCGCGGGGCCCACGCCTTACTCGCGCGTCGCCGACGGCCGCGCCGTGCTCCGCTCGTCGCTTCGCGAGCTGGTGGCCAGCGAAGCCATGTTCCACCTCGGGGTGCCCACGACTCGGGCGCTGGCGCTGGTGGCAACGGGCGACGGCGTGGTCCGCGACATGTTCTACGACGGCAACGCGGGCGTGGAGCCAGGCGCGATCTGCGTCCGCGTCGCGCCCACCTTCATCCGCTTCGGCACCTTCGAGCTCCCAGCCGCAAACGGTGACGCCGAGCTCCTAGGGCGTATCGCGCGGTACACGATCGATCGGTACTTCACGGAGGGTGGCGCTTCGCCCGACGTGCCGGAGTTCTTCACCTCGGTTTGCCGGCGCACCGCGAAGCTCATGGTCGAATGGCTGAGGGTGGGCTTCGTTCACGGCGTGATGAACACGGACAACCTCTCGATCCTTGGGCTCACCGTGGACTACGGCCCCTTCGGCTTCCTCGACGCCTTCGACCCGGGCTGGACACCCAACACCACGGACGCCGCCGGTCGTCGCTATCGCTACGGCAATCAGCCGCAGATCGGCCTCTGGAACCTGTCGCGCCTCGCCGGCGCGCTGAGCGAGCTCTGCCCAGATCACGACGCGCTCGCCAGCGGCCTCGAGCTGTACCGCCGCGAGGTCGAGTCCGAGCAGCGGCGGATGTTCCTCACCAAGCTGGGCCTCGAGGCCCATGAGGACTCGGCCGTGGACGCGGCGCTGCTCGGCAGCCTCTTCGAGCTGCTCACCGCGGCCGAGACCGACATGACGCTGTTCTTCCGGGGGCTCGCCGAGGGCGACGTGAGCCCGGCGTTCTACGGCGAGCCGCCCCGACAGCTGAGCGCCTGGCTTGGCGCCTATGAGGCGCGCGCAGCGACCCACGCCTTGCCGCAACGCGTGGACCGAATGAACGCGGTCAACCCGCTCTACGTGCCGCGGAACTACTTGCTCCACGAGGTGATTGTGGCCACCGAGGCCGGCGATCTGGCGCCGCTCCACGAGCTGCTGGAGGTACTGCGGCGGCCTTATGAGCGGCAGCCCGGGCGCGACCGATGGGCTGCCCGCCGGCCGGACTGGGCGCGGCAGAAGGCCGGCTGCTCGATGTTGTCCTGCAGCAGCTGAACGTCCTGTCTGACGCAGCGACCGGCGCATGACCTCGGAGGTAATGGTGCAGCCGCGCCATGGCAGGCAGGGTTCGGCTCGGAGGTAAACCATGTATCGAGTCGTCCTTTATGCCGTCTTCGCCGCCTTCACCGCATTCTCCCTCTGGGTCACCTGGGAGAAGGGCTACTTCGCGTTCCTCGACGTCCCCATGAGCTCGCTCTGGGGGTTGCAGGTCACGTTGGACCTCGCCATCGCCGTCGGGCTCTTCACGTTCTGGATGATCCCGGACGCCCGTCGCCAGGGCATCCCTGCCTGGCCCTACCTGCTTGCCTGTGTGACCGTGGGCTCCATCGGTGCGCTGGGTTATCTCGTGCATCGCTCCCTGCGAAGCCCGGAAGCGGCGTGGCGCAACGCCGGGGAGCCGATTCGCGTTGGAGCCCGGTAGGACGGGCGACCGCGCCTCGACAGCGCCCTCGTTCGCAGTCCCGCGCGCCGCCTCGATGACGTGTCTGCCGACGACCTGGCCGACATCATCGCCTTCATCAAGGCGGGCTGATAACCGGGACCCCTGAGCTTCCCGGCCGGGACGAGCGCGCGTGGGGCAGAGCGGCGGCTGATTGATGTTGTCCTGCAGCAGCTGATCGGTTCCCATGGCGCGTTGATCTCCCGGAGCCGGAGGCCCCCCCTTGAACGCGGTCCACCACCTACGCGCCATCAGCATCGTCGAGGGCATCTCGTACCTCGCCCTGGTGCTCGTCGCGATGCCTCTCAAGTACCTCTTCGAGACGCCCGGCGCGGTGCGCATCGTGGGTGCTCTCCACGGGCTCCTGTTCCTCATCTTCGTGCTCCTCTGGGTGCGGGCGGTTCTCGACCGCTCGGGGCGCCTCGGGCTCTTCGGCCTCGTGGGTCTGGCGTCGCTGCTGCCCTTCGGGTTCCTGTTCGTCGACAAGCGCCTGCGCGAGGAAGCGTCGCGGCCCGTATGACCCCCGACGTCCTCGTGATCGGGGCAGGCACCGCGGGTGCCGCGGCGGCCTATCATTGCGCGCGCCTCGGTCTCAAGACGCTGTGCGTAGACCGCCGGGCCCTCGACGGCGCCGGCGCCCGGTGGGTCAACGCGGTCCCTGCGACCTCGTTCGATGAGGCGGGCCTGGCTCGACCACAGGGTGACGAACGGTGCGCCGAGGGGCACGCCTTCCACCTTGTCGCCGGTTGGGGGCCCGAGCGTGTGACGGTGAAGGGACACGGCGCGGTCGAGACCGACATGCGCCTCCTCATCGACCGCCTTCAGCGCCTCGCCCTAGCCGCGGGCGCGCAGCTCCAGGGAGACACCCGCGTCACGCTGGGACCCACGGGAGCCGTGCAGCTCGACGGCGGTGCTCAGCCGGCGGAACACGCCGTCACCGGCGCCCTCAACCCACGCTGGATCGTGGACGCTTCGGGCTATAGCGCCCATTGCGCGAACCCCCGCCCGCCCGAGCACCTCTGCGCCGCCGCGCAGGAGGTGCGCGACGTCCACGACTGGACCCGCGCTCGGGGTTACTTCGAAGGGCAGGGGGTCGCCCCGGGCGACACGCTCTGCTTCACCGGTGTCGCCGGCGGGTTCTCGATCGTGAACGTGCGCCTCGAACACGACGGGATCTCGTTGCTCACGGGCAGCATACCGGGGCGTGGCTATCCCTCCGGGACCGAGCTCCTCGCGCGCTTCGTGGGCGAGCAGCCGTGGATCGGGCCGCGGCGCTTCGGAGGCGCTCGCGTGATCCCGCTGGGCCGTCCGGCGTCGCGCCTCGTCCACGGCAACGTGCTACGCCTGGGCGATGCGGCCGGCCAGGTCTTCTCGGCGCATGGCTCCGGTATCGGCGCCGGGATGGTCGCGGCGCGGATGCTCGCGGAGGCCCTGTCACGAGAGGCTCCCAGGGAGTACGCCGTTGGCTGGCAGCGTCGTTTCGGCGGCACGCTGGCCGCCTATGATGCCTTTCGGCGGTTCTCTGAGACGCTGCAGCCGGACGACCTTCGGGCGCTGATGCGCGCGGGCGTGGTGGGCGGACCCACCGCGGTCGCTGGGCTTCAGCAGGTCCTGCCGTCGCTCGCGGACCTGCTCCCCGCGAGCAGCGGCGCCCTGCGCGAACCTCGGCTCACCGCACGCGCGCTCAGGGTCGTGGCCAAGATGGCGGCTCTCGCGGCGCTCTACCGAGCCTATCCGTCCGAGCCGTCCGGCCTCGCGCGCTGGGAGGCGGCCGTGAGCCGCGTGGCGGGCGTCAATTGAGCCCCGGAGAGCGCCTGAGCTCGGGCCGCCTGGGGCGCGCGACCACCGCCCGAGCGGTGGCCGTCGCGCTCTTCGCCGCGGCTTGCGGCTCCGAACCGGAGGTGGGCGGCGTGCGACGGCCCCCGGCGCAGGCGGTGGAGGAGGCGCTGCTGGGCACGGAGGCGTCGTGCACCCAGGGCGCCGAGTGTGCCACGGGCGTCTGCGCGGAGGCGCGTTGCATCTCGCTGGCGGACGGGGGCTACGTCTGGAAGGCGCACACGATCGCCAACGCGCTTCGGGGGCCTCTGGCCACCGCCCAGGGTCTGGACGCTGCCCAGAGCCTGTTGGAGAAGCTGCGGGACTCCGAGGGCCTCGGTCTTCAGGAGGGCGTGGCGGTGTTCATCGGGGCGAGCGGCGTCGAGGCGCTCGCGCCCCTGTTGGAGCCCCTGTTGGCGTCTGAGTCGAAGCGCGTGGCGCTTCAGGCGCAGCTCGCCGTGCTCCGCCTGGGGCGGCGCCTGGAGGAGGCGCGCCTCGAGGCGCTACTCACGCACGACAACGCGGTGGTCCGCTTGGCCACGGTGGACTCCCTGTCCGGCGCGCTGCGACGCGAGTCGCAGCAGGCGTCGCGGGCGACCGGAGCGACTTTGGCCACGGTCAACGACCTGTCCTCGTGGCTCCTGGACGCGGCCCTCGGTGACGCGGACCATCGAGTGGTGCAGCGCGCCCTGGTGGGGCTGACCGCGGCGCCTCGGCCGGAGCCCAACGTGATCGACGAGCTGCGCGAAATCGGTCTGAACGCGACCGAGGGGTTCCTCGCCCACGACGTGGCGAGGCTGCTCCGGGCCTGGGGCGAGTCACCCTAGGCGGACCGAGAGCCGCAGGCCTGGCCCGCTGCCTCGATCCGGCCCGGGGGACCCGGGCTCCTGCTTAGGACTCGATACCGGCGAAGAACCAGCTGGTCTCGAACGCGGCGGTCTCCGGGGCGTCCGA
>SXGT01771910.1_pt1 | contig 14478 bp, 13 predicted proteins | sample 3176221 | NCBI WGS metagenome assembly SXGT01 (sample SAMN11356862, study PRJNA531348) | freshwater metagenome | isolation source: freshwater sample F1-120 | place: China: Fuxian Lake, Yuxi | collected 2017-12-25
AGATCTCGGTGACGGTGCCGACGGTCGAACGCGGATTGCGGCTGACGGTTTTTTGCTCAATGGCAATGGCCGGCGACAGGCCTTCAATGGCATCGACGTCGGGCTTTTCGAGCTGTGCGAGGAATTGGCGTGCGTAGGCCGAAAGGGATTCGACATAGCGCCGCTGCCCCTCAGCATAGACAGTGTCGAACGCCAGGGACGATTTCCCAGAGCCGCTCAGGCCAGTGATGACCACCAAACGGTCACGTGGGATATCCACCGAAAGATTTTTGAGGTTGTGCTGACGTGCACCACGCACGGCGATAACGTTGTTCACACCGATGTGTCTCAGGGAGTGCGGCAGCGGAGACGGTCTGGCCCGCTGCCGACGGCTGGTTTAAAGCCCCAGCGCCTGGCGCATTTGCGCCGTGCTGGGGTTCGTCATCATGGTGCCATTGATGTCAATGGTGGGGACGATACGATTGCCGCGGTTCCACTGTTCGACCCGCAGGGCGGCGTCTTCATCCTGTTCAATATCAATTTCGGTGTAGGCAATGTTATGTTCGTCCAAGAACTTCTTGGCGACGCGGCAGTAGCCGCACCACGTCGTGGAATAGACAATTACTTCAGCAGGCATCCACTCTCCTTTCCTATTGAGCGCTGGATTGCAGCGTTCCGGTCACTTGATCGAGCTTACCCAACGCCACATTATAATCGCTTAAGGCGCGGGTTTCATCCGTGCGTGCCGTGGTGAGTTGGGTCTGAAACTGCAGCACGTTAAAGCTGGTAGAGAGCCCCAGGCGAAATTTTTCTTGCTCCGCTTCGAGCTGGGTGCGTGCCAGCACGGTCGCTGAACGGGTCACTTCGACCCGTTTGCTGGACGTTTCGACATCACGCGCGGTCTGGAACACCTGACGCACGACCGTACGTTGTAGCTTGCGCTGATCGAGCAGGGCTTGCTGCAATAACAGCCGTTGCCGTTGGACTTCGTTGTCGGCGGCACGATTCCCCAGGGGATAGGAGAAACGCAGAAACAGGGACCAGTTATAGCCATCGGCATCGCTGAGGTTCGCCAGGGCATTCCCGGCGTCATTACTAAAGGCGCTGACACTGGCCTTGCCTTCCAGGTCCACTCGCGGCAGACGCTGATTGCGTGCCACCTCACGCGAGATCTCTTGCGAGGCAATGGTGAGCTGTGCTTGCACGAGGTCGGGGCGATGCTGCATGGCATACGCTACTTTTTCCTCGAGAGCAATGTCTGCCACGGGGGTAAAAGGTGGTGTATCCGTCGGGTGGAGGCGTATGCGCCAGGCACTGACGGTCTCCGCGATGTTCAGCGTTTCCTTCAGACGGTCTTCCGCTTCCCGCACCGCGGCCTCGGCGATAATCACGTCGCCCTCGGCGCGTTTTGTCTGGGTCTGGGCCTGGACGAGCTCGATGGGGGCGAGCGACCCTAATTCCACGCGAATGGTATTTTCGGCCAGGAAATCCTCCGCGAGGGTTTTTGATTCGCGCTTGGCCCCTAGATCTTGTACACGAAACACCAGCTCCCAATACCCTTGTTGCACGAGAAAGACGGTATCGAGCACGAGCTGCACCACGCGCTGCTGGGCAATGTCCTCGGCATGCTGGGCCTGGCGTATCGGCGCGACATTGAGGGCAATGCCGAAATCTTTCAACAAGGGTTGGCTAAACGTCAGCGCCAGGGCACTGTCATAGCGAGGGTTGGCAATGAGCGTTGTTGATCCCGAACGCGCCGGGCTGGAACGCTCCCGCACGTTGACGAAACTGAGCTCATAGCTGCCGCCCGTCACAATCTTTTGCTTGAAGCTCGGAGTCACTTCGACGCTCTTCTTCATAGGGCGCGTCGTCGATGTGCCCGTGAAGTCCCCGGTTTGCGGATCAAACTGTGCCGTCTGCGAGGTCGGGAGGGTTTTGGTCTGTGCCAGGCCCGCTGCCAGTCCTACGCTGGGATCGAACACCGCCCGCGCCTGCTCGACTTGGGTATGCGCCACTTGGGGGCTGAGGCGTTCGCGTTCGACGTCCAGGTTGTTCTGCAGCGCCAAGCGAATCGCCTCTTCCAGCGACAGCTCCAGCACCCGTTCCGTCGCCAAGGCCACCGCGGCGGACCGCACCGGACGTTGGGGGCCTTGTGACACGGGCTGGGCGGCGCTGCAGGCAACACAACCCAGGCTATACACGCTATACGTCACCACGCTGAGACGCCACCAGCGTATTGTACCTCTGAGCCATCCTGAGGCTCTCCACCGACCCTGCATGCGTCCTCCCGACAGCCTGGTACGGCACTCCTGGGCTCGTGAGCCCGTGGTGTACCAGAGACGACCGTCACCGATATGAGACTGTGCCAGCCACTTGGATGAAATCATCACGAGGCATATCGCCCACCATAGAATAGACTACCCCATCACGTTGCCACATGGCCACCGGACGGCCGGAGACGTAGCGTATCTGCACCGTGCCCGGTGTCGGCGAGCGGCCTTCGGTTTCCACGGGGAGGGACATGTGCTCCCCACGGAATGCAAAGAGCACGATAGGCACTCCGTGCCGTTGATAGATCAAGGCCGCACTCTTGCGATCCAAGATGCGGCACACCCGGCCCCCGAGGAGTTGGGTGGCCGTATCGGTAATACAGGGCAGCTTGATGGGGAACCCCATACGGGTGCTTAACCATTGCGTCACGGCTGTATCGTCGGCGCCCACCACTTCCAGGGGCATGTGCTGGCTGGCATAGGTGCCATACGCCAGGGAGGTTTCCCGCGCCAACTTCTGGATGTCACGATCTGCCGACAGGTCTGGCATCAGGCCAGGGAGTATCACGGCGACAAACGCCACCGTGGCGGCCACGAGGAGCAGATCACGCCACCGCAAGGGGGCATCCAGATACGCTCGCCAGGCTGGGGGTCGGTCCGCCCGCATGGCCCGTAGAACGATGGTGCGCTGCAGCGTCTCAGGCGGCGCAGGCAGGTGGAGTGACTGTCGCACCAGGGTACGGAGACGCTGTTCACTGGCCGCGCGCTCACCGCATGAGGCTCAGTCTCGGAGATGCGCCTCCATATCAAGACTGACTTGCACTTCCAGTGCTTGATCGAGAAAGACGGGTAAATAGCGTTCACACTCCTGGCAGGATAACATAGCCTATCCTTTGACGTATCCGCCTTTATGGGCAAAATCCTGCAAACTTTTCCGTAATAATCGTCGTCCACGAAACAGTCGGCTCATGACCGTGCCTTCTGGACATCCCACAATCGCTGCAATATCTTTGTACGAAAAATCAGCCATATCGGCGAGTAACACCACCAGGCGATAGGCCTCTGGCAAGGCATCGAGGGCCCGTTTCACATCATCCTGCACGATATGGGGCAGCAGGCTTTCGAGCATGGCCTGATCAAGAAATTCGACCTCATTGGCAGGTTCGGCATAAAAGGGCTCAATGCGATCAAAATCGACCTGCTCGTACTCACGAACAGCTTTGCGATATGTATTGATGTAGGTATTGCGCAAAATGGTGAACAGCCACGCTTTCATATTTGTTCCCGGCTCAAAACGTTCAAAGAACCGGTAAGCTTTGAGGAGGGTCTCTTGCACCACATCCTGCGCTTCGCTGGCATTGCGTGTCAGACGCAGGGCCGTATTGTATAAGGTGGAAAAATGCTCGAGCGCCACCGCTTCAAAGGCCGCTTGTTTACTGCCAGGCTCCCAAGACTTCGACACGCCAGTTCCCTTCAGCTTCCTGTCGAGGCAGCCAAGCGGGCGAGCGCCGCTTCTGCACTCCGGCGGACCTGCGGATGCGTATCGTGTACCACATCGTGCAGCGCGGGAATGGCACGCCGATCCGCCAGCTCCCCGAGGGCGACAATCGCGCTTTCGCGTAAGCGGGGGTAGCTCTCTTGTATGGCGGCAATCAGATGTGGCACGGCACGCCGATCGCCCTGCTGTCCCAGACCTTCGGCAGCAATCCGTCCCACTTCTCTGTCCTCGTCTGTGAGCAGGGGGATCAAGGCATCCACCGCCGTGCTGCTGGAGTGCTGGGCTAAGGCACGGGCGGCGATCCAGCGCACGTCACTATTGCGATCCCGTAACGCTTCGAGCAGTACGGGGACGCTCTCCTCACGCGCCAGGTCCGCCAGCGCTTGCACCGCGCCACTGCGGACTTGCCCATCCTCATCATGCACCAGTAAACGCAGGAGATCGACGGCCAGCGCTGTGGGAAAGCCCCCCAGCGCGTGGGCCATACGCTGGCGTTCCGCGCGTGTACACATCGGCAGGAGACGCTGGAAGGGGACGACCACCAAGGACGTGAACAACGCCCGGGCAGCGGCGCCGTGCGTCTCCTCCATATACTGCGCGAGCGCTGCTAAACCCATACGGTCACTCCGTTGCAGTTGTTGCAGCATCGCGGCGGCGAGCCGCCGTTGGCGCGCCATCTGCCAACGCGCCAGCGCGTCGGGAGAGAGGACCGCTTGCAGGGCCTCCTGGATGGCGCTTGACCCCAGTGTATAGCGTGTGCTGTAGGGGTCGTAACGCAGTAACCCGGCACGCACACATTGGCCGAGTAGGGTTTCCAGGTGGGTCCGCCCGGCTGCCGGGTCGTGCTCGGGGCCCGCAAAATCGCACCAGGGTAAGAAATCGTCGACCTCCACCTGTTTCCCTGGCGGCATAAAGGCACAGACTTCGAGTAACTGGCCCAACAACGGCGCCTGGGCGGGATGTCGCTGCCGAATATCGTCGGTGAGATGCCGCACCAGCGCGGTCATGTCCATCTGCGCCAGGGCGGACACGCTGGCGGTATCGACCCGCTCTCCCATGACCGCGGCACACGTGGTAGCGAGGATGAGCCAGGCCGGCGTGGCAGTGGCGGCTGCTCCAGAGGCGAGCGCCGCACTCCACACGGGCTGGAGGGCGCGCGGGAGCGCCCGCACGGCGCGACGCGTGAGCTGTTGCTTTTCCTCCGCGTCAAGCGCACCGAGATCATAGGCCTGGGACGTTGCCGCATATCTCTCGTCGTGCAAGGCCTGGTGCACGGGCTGCAGTTCCGCGGCTGTCCCGGCCCAGAGTATCAAGCAGGGCAAGCGCTCGGCCGCGGTGACGGTCACAAACGTCTGCCACGCTGCCGCGACGTTGGCGTCAATGGGCGCCTCGCCCCTACGGCCGGAGGTCAGGTGGTCAATGAGCAGCACCAGCACCGCCCCATCCGCCACACGCGCCCGTAGCGTACGTAAGGCCATACCCCAGCGTTGTTCCCACACCTGTTGCGCCGTGCTGCCGCTCACATTGCGGTCACTGATGTCGAGTAAGGCTGCCGCCCCCAGGGCCCACGGATGTTCCTGCACGCGTCTGAATAACGGGGCGAGTACGTGGACCGCTTGGTCGCTGACTCTCGCAGGCCTTGGGGGCGTGGCACCCTCCTCGGCCCAGTCGGTGGAGGCTACAATGTGGCGAAATTCCGTCGCATCCCATTGCAAGGACAGGGTCTTGCGTACGCGTGCCGTCGCCGTGTAGACGGTGTGGACGATCTGCGCGCTTTGGGTCCGCAGCCCGTGACAGAGTTGTTGGTACCATGTATAGGGTAGCAGACAATCGGCCGCGTTGAGTTGCAGTAACAGTACTGCAGAGTGTTGCCGCTGGGCAAAGCACCATTCCTCAAGCAGCGTGGACGTGCCGCTACCGCTCGGCCCAGCCAGCGTGAGGTATTGCGCTGTACCGCGCTGTGCTTCCTGGAGCCGCTCGCCCAGCGCCTCCAGGAGGGCTTGCTGTCCGATAAACGGCAGCTGGAGCAACGGCGTGGGTGGGCGGCGGCGTGCTAGCAATGACCATGGAAAACGCATACGCACTTCCTTCGCCTGGGCTCGCTATGCCGGGGAGACCGCGGAGCGCACAGATCGCCGGCCCTACACGGGACGCCGCACTACAGGGCGGCGGATGATAAGGCGGCTGGGATGTCCAGCCCGTGCGGTTCTCCGGCGTGTTTGATGCGGTCGAGAATCCCATTGATGAACGCCGGGGCTTCCTCCGTGCCGTATTTTTTGGCCACCTCGACGGCTTCGTTGATGGTGACATTGGGAGGAATCTCCGGGAGAAAACACAGCTCATAGATGGCAAAACGCAGGATATTGCGCTCGACCATGCCAATACGATCTAAGGACCAATTGGTACTTGATTCCTGAATGAACGCATCAATGCCGTCGCGATGCTCGATCACACCCGTCACCAACGCGGTGGTAAAATCTCGAATCTCTGGCCACAGCAGGGTCTCGGCCCAGGTCGTCTCCAACACTTCCCGTGCCGTCACCCGTGTGATGTCGAGCGCGTACAGGAGCTGTAAGGCCACCTCTCGGCTCTGCCGCCGTCTACCCATGTCTCATCCCTCTCATGGTCGCAGATGGCGATACAGATTCGCCATCTCAATGGCTGACATGGCCGCCTCCCAGCCTTTATTCCCTGCTTTCGAACCAGCACGTTCAATCGCCTGTTCCAGGGTATCGGTGGTCAGCACCCCAAAGGTCACGGGGATACCGCTCGCCAAGGCCGCACCACCAATGCCTTTGCTGGCCTCGGCAGCGATATAATCAAAATGCGGGGTCGCGCCACGGATCAACGCCCCGAGGCAGATCATCGCATCGCCGCCGCGCCGGGCATCCAGCACTTTTTTCGCCATCATCGGAATCTCAAACGATCCCGGCACGCGATATACCGTGATGCGCGCATCGCTCGCCCCATGACGCAACAGGGCATCCAGGGCGCCATCCAACAAACGGGCCGTAATAAAATCGTTAAACCGGCTGACAATAATTGAAAAATCCAGGTCTGCGGCGGAGAGCTGCCCTTCCACGAACGTTGGCATGGAGGTATCCTTTGCTACCATTATTCCCGTTGGTCATCGGCCTCAAATTCTTCCAGATCGAAAAGGTGGCCTAACTTTTCGTGTTTGGTCTGTAAATAGCGCGCGTTATATTTCCCCGGGCGGATGCGTAAGGGTACACGTTCAGCAATCTGTAAACCATAGCCCTCCAGTGCCACGACTTTGCGCGGATTGTTGGTCATCAGGCGCAGCCGCCGTACCCCCAGATGGACCAAAATCTGGGCCCCAATACCATAATCCCGCAGATCCGGCTGAAAGCCGAGGTCCTCATTGGCTTGCACCGTGTCGCGCCCAGCGTCTTGCAGGGCGTAGGCCCGAATTTTGTTCGCCAGGCCAATGCCACGCCCTTCCTGATTCAAGTAGAGTAGCGCCCCCGTCCCTTCGGCGGCAATGCCGCGCAGCGCCTTGTGTAACTGTTCGCCGCAGTCGCAGCGGTAGGAGCCAAAGACATCGCCCGTGACACAGGAAGAATGCACGCGCACCAGCGGGGCTGCGGCCGCCTGCAAGTCGCCTTGCACCAGGACAAGATGCTGATCTTGATTGATTTCATTCTCAAAAATCAAGGCACGAAACGTCCCAACTTTTAAGGGCAAAGTGGTCTCGGCCACCACACGCACCAGCGATTCCCGTTGCATCCGATAGTGGATGAGATCTTTGATCGTCACAATTTTACAGTGAAAACTCTCGGCCAGCTCCTTGAGCTGTGGCACGCGGGCCATGCTGCCGTCTTCATTCATGATCTCGCAGATCACGCCTGCCGGCGTTAAACCCGCCAGCCGGGCCAAATCGACAGAGCCCTCGGTTTGGCCAGCCCGTTCCAGCACGCCGCCGGTGCGGGCCCGCAAGGGAAACACATGCCCAGGCCGGACCAAATCTTCCGGCTTGGTCTTGGGGTTGACCGCGGTCAGGATGGTATTGGCCCGATCGGCGGCGGAAATGCCGGTGGTCACACCGCGTCGTGCTTCAATGGAGACCATAAACGCCGTGCCGAAATACGACGTGTTCTCGAAATCTTCGACCATGGGAGGAATCTGCAACTCGGCCAGGCGTTCCGACGTGAGTGACAGGCAGATCAAGCCCCGACCATATCTGGCCATGAAGTTGATCGCCTCCGGGGTGACCTTTTCGGCAGCCATGGTCAGATCCCCCTCGTTTTCACGATCCTCATCGTCCACAAGGATGACCATCTTACCCTGTCGGATGTCGTCGAGGGCCTCCTCGATTGTATGGAATGGCCTACTCATGACGCCTCCTCATCTTCCGCCCGATGGTTCGCACCACGCTGGGCACTTAGCGTGCCAGATACGCCTCGAATACCACATCATCACCTAAGCGCTGGGTCGTTATGTCCCGCAGCCTGATCACCTGCGCCATTGTCTCGATCCCGCAGGAGCCAACGGCACTGAGCCCGTCACCGCCGATAATCTTCGGCGCCACGAAGAACAGCACCTTATCCACCAGTCGCCGTTGCAGGAGGGTGGCGCTCAGCGTGGCCCCGCCTTCCACCAGGAGACTGGCAATGCCGCGCTCTCCCAGAGTGCGACACAAGGCGTCGAGGTCCACGCGACCATCATCATACGCTGGCAAGCGCACAACCTCAACTCCACGGGCCTGTAATTGTGCGACGGCCTCCGTCGCCGCCCGAGCCGTGGTGGCAATGAGCGTGCGCCGCTCGGGCGCGACATCGACCACGTGGGCGTGCAGCGGCACCTGCAGCGTACTATCGACGATCACACGCAGTGGATTGACGCTGGGCTGATCCGGCAGACGTGCGGTCAGCTGCGGATTGTCGTGCAGTACCGTCCCGAGGCCGACGAGGATGGCATCCATCGCGTGGCGCAGACGATGGCCGGCCTGACGCGCAGGCTCTCCAGTAATCCACTGCGAGGCGCCCGTACGGGTGGCAATTTTGCCGTCGAGCGTGATGGCGCTTTTCAGGGTCACGAAGGGCCGACCGGTCGTGATATGTCTGATAAAGGCTTCGTTGAGCTTCCGGGCGTCCTCCTCGCATACGCCGACCGTCACCGCAATGCCGGCAGCCGCCACCCGCGCCAGCCCCTGCCCGGCCACCAGTGGATTGGGATCGCGCATGGCGGCTACAACGCGGCTGAGGCCAGCGGCAATGACCGCATCGGCACACGGTGGGGTTTTGCCCGTGTGGCTGCACGGTTCCAGCGTCACATACAACACGGCCCCACGGGCGCTGGGGCCAGCGTCACGTAAGGCGTGCACTTCCGCATGGGGACCACCAAAACGCTGGTGGAAGCCACGGCCGACGATGGTGCCGTTGTTGACGATCACACAGCCGACGAGCGGATTGGGGCTGACGTGGCCCTCGCCTTGGCGCGCCAGATCAAGGGCTTGTTGCATGTAGGGGATATCGCTAGCCGTCTGGTTCGGCATCGTCATAGGGAACGCCTCGTGCGAGTCTTGTGTTGTAGGAAAGGGGTGGGGCTCACTCCAGGGCTCCGCCAGAGGTCCACACCGCTGTGGTGCATGCGTCACGGTCTCTCTCGCGTGCTGCCACCTGGAGCCTCACGTGCGCCTGCGCCTCAAGAGTGGCACGCATGGCATGGCCATGAGAACCCTGCCACGGGGACTGCCTGCTTGTCCCCCAATCTCCCTTGTGCTAGCATATCTTTAGCAAATACACGTGCTTCAAAGTACACTACGTGCCATGAACCGGGACAAGGTCCAGCGCGTGGCAGCAAGGCAGCCGGCGTGTACGGACGCCGTGCGTGTGCACCTCGGCACCGCCTACGTGTTGTCCAAGCCCAGGGTCTCCAGTGTGCATGCTGCGCGCCATCTCGCTACCAAAGGGGTAGGCTCCTCGGGCGTGGGCACCGTGACTGCTCCCCTGCACGGGGGGAGTGTTGTCGAGGCATAGACAACATGGTAACCGTCATCTACGCTCAGCTCTGCTGAGATACTCCGGTGTTCACAACCGCCTGCTTGAGCTGGCGGAGGATGTCACGGCCGACCACGAAGAGCCCATCATAGCACAGCTATGGAGGAGAGGGGGCAAGCGATGTTGTGGGTGCAGGGGGCCCTTTGGGCCATCATACTGCTTGGGCTCACGCCGCAGGTGGGGAGCGCCGCAGAGGCCCTGCCCTATGCACAGCGCCTGGGACCGGCTCTGGGGTTGATGCAGCAGGGGGCCTGGCAACAGGCCGTGGACACGCTCGGGACACTGGCCGATGGCCCGATGACCCCAGCGTTGGCCCGCTTGTGGTTTCTCCGCGGCACGCTGGCCCACAAGCTGCTGGACCCGGAGACCGCCCGGCAGGCGTTTACGCGGGTGTGGCAGGGGTATGCGCCGCTCGCCGATTATGCCGCGTGGGAACTCGTGCAAGCCGATGCCGCGCAGGATCTGTTACCCTCCCTGCAGAAAACTGTGGCAACGCTGACAGAGCGGTACCCGTTCAGTCGTCTCCTGCCAGAGAGCCAACTGGTGCTGGCGCGCACGCAGCATCGCCTGGGACAGTCCGCGCCAGCACACGCGATGCTCGAACGGGTGCTCCGCGATGCCCCAGAGCACCCCATTATCCCTGCAGTGCTCGCCTCCCTCGCGTACATCCAGGAAGAGCGTGGCGCCTTCGACCTTGCCATCCAGACCTTACGCCGCTTGGGGGAAACCTATCCACGCGATAAACAAGCGGCGCTGGCCTTGCGGCACAGTCGGGAATTGGCCGCACGCCTGCCGGAGACGCAGCGTCCTACCTATGAGCCCGCAGCCCTTCTCGCCAGCGTGGACCGTTTAGCCGAGGGGCAACTCTGGCAGGAAATTGATGCGCGCTTCCAGACCTTGGACACCTTGCCGCTTGAGGAGTCCCTGCAGATCGCTCGACTCCTCAAGCGCGGGATGGTGGACAGCCGCCGCGGACGCTTGACCGAAGCCAGCACGACGCTGCAAGCCGTACTGCAACGCGCCCCGCAAGGGACGCATCTGCCGGAAACCGCCTACTGGCTGGGCACGGTGTCCCAACGCCAAAAGCAGGAAGTGCAGAGTAGCCAGGCCTATGAGATGGGCTTGAGCCACCCCGCCGTGCTGCCGTGGACACCGAAAATTCTCTGGGCCCTGGCCCGCCTGCTGGAAGAGCGTCAGGAGTTCGCCCGCGCTATCGAGCTGTACCAACGGTTGGGGCAGGAGTTCCCCACCTCGGAGCAGGCGGAAGCCAGTTTGTGGCAGGCCGGCTGGCTGGAGTATCGTCAGCGTCACTATCAGGCTGCGGCCACACTCTTGCACGGCTTTGAGCAGCGCTTTCCGCGTTCGACCCTGCTGCCACAGGTGTTCTACTGGCAGGCCCGAGCCGCCCAGCAGAGTGGACAACAGGAGCAGGCCGTGCGGCTGTATCAGCGGATTCTTGGGGATTACGCCTCACACTATTACAGCACGCAGGCGGCGGCCAGCTTGCAGGCGGCGGGCGGGCGGGCCGCACCAGGCGCGACGTCGACGCTCCCCGTGACCAGCGTGTCTCTTACCGATGCCGGCTTCTTCGCCACCGCCGCGCTTGAGAAGCCCAGCAAGGCGCAGTTTCATATAATGCGCGCCCAGGAATTGCAACACTTGCAGATGTACCAACTGGCAGGGCAGGAAATCCGTGCTCTCGCGGCGGTCGTGCCTGCGACGCCAGCGGCGCAGCATGCGCTCGCCACGCTGCATGTGGACAATCAGCAACGCCCGGCAGCTTTCAAGGTGCTCAATGGGGTGGTCGAGACGTTGAGCCCACCGGAAGTGCGTGGGTTACCACGCGACTTCTGGACTGCGCTCTACCCACAGCTCTTCTGGCCAGAGATTACCCAGCAGGCCAGCGTGACCAATCTCAACCCGTATCTGGTGTTGAGTATCATTCGGCAAGAAAGTGCCTTTAATCCGGTGGCGACGTCTTCGGCGGGGGCGCGCGGTCTCATGCAACTCATGCCAGCCACGGCCCAGGAAGTATTGACCAAATTGAAACGCCCGCAGGAACCCCCAACGCGTTTGCACGATCCGCAACTCAGCGTCATCCTCGGCACAACCTATTTCTCTGGCCTCATGCAGCGCTATCAGGGCAACGTGATGCTGGCGCTCGCCGGGTATAATGCTGGCCCAGGACGCGCCTCACGCTGGCGCGAGCAATGGGCTGGTATCCCGCTGGATGAGTGTATTGAACGCATTCCGCTGGATGAAACGCGGGGGTATGTGAAGCTGATCCTGCGCAACCTGATGATGTATGAGCGACTGTATAAACACTAGTCCTCCTGCCAGGTCGCGGCGATGAGGTCAAAATGTCTCGCACACCAGCGTACCGTATCCGGCTGAAAACACGCACGTGCCGACAGCGCGACGTGCTCACCCACGATGTTGAATGTGGTACCAAGATGGGCGACGCTACAGAGCGCCGCTTTGGACTCTCCCACCCCTCAACGTTGACCGTAGGCCGTGTGGGATGACCGCTCCGTGTCGACTGCCAGCCGGCGGCTGGTGGCGCCACGTGGAGATGCCTGCCACCGACGCGCCGCAGATTGGTGGGACATGGAGCGCGGTGGAGAGCTGACGACTGTTCACAACCGCCGTCAGCCGAGGCACATGGCGCGGACGTCCTGGCGCCATCCGAGCAGGGGCCTTAATCCGCCTGCGCCTCCACCTCATAGGCTGGCAACGGCGTGTGGTGCCGTGCTCGGAAGAGTCGCTTCAACAGTATGCCAATATCATCAAAGATGGAATACGCCACCGGAGTGACCAGCAGCGTCAGCAGCAGGGACAGGGTTTGCCCTCCAATGACGACGACCGCAATCGCCCGCCGCTCCTCCGCCCCAGGGCCGGTGCCAATGGCCAGCGGCAGCATCCCAGCCACCAGGGCCAGGGTGGTCATGAGAATCGGGCGCAGACGGTCCCGGTTGGCGGTCATGATGGCGTCCAGGCGCTCAAACCCCTGGCGCCGCAGGTTGTTGGTGTGATCGACCTGCAAGATGGCGTTCTTCTTGACGACACCGAAGAGCACCAGCATGCCAAGGGCAGAGTACAGATTCAGCTTATCGCCGGTATACCACAGAGAGAGCAGGGCAAAGGGTACCGACAGCGGCAGGGACAGCAGGATGGTCAGCGGGTGCACCAGGCTCTCAAACTGTGAGGCGAGAATCATGTACATGAAAATCAGCGACAGGAGGAAGGCCCAGATAAACTCGTGAAAGGTCTTTTCGAGTTCCTTGCCACGTCCAGAGATACGGGTGCTGTAGGTGGACGGCATCTTCAGTTCGTCGGTGGCGACTTTTAAGGCTTCCAGGCGATCCGCCAGGGCATAGCCGGTGAGCTTATCGGTATTGGGGTGGACGGTGGCAATGCCGGAACGCAGGCTGACGGTGCGTTGCCGATCCAGGCGGTCAATGCGTGAGGGGCTCTTGGCGGACACCAGCTTCACCAAGTTGTCCAGGCGCACCGGCGCGCCACCCTGGCGCGGCACGTAGAGGCGCGAGATGGTATCGGGGTCGTTGCGGTCCCCGTCACGCAGGCGCAGTTGGACGTCGTAATCCTCGTTGAGCGCCGGGTCGCGGAAGCGCGAGACTTTGTCTTCGCCACCGACCATCAGGCGCAAGGCGCGGGCAATGTCTTCCGTCTCCACGCCCATATCGGCGGCCCGAGCGCGATCGATTTCGACGCGCAGCTCGGGTTTGTTGAGGCGCAAGGTGGTATCGGCATCGACTAAGCCCAGCTCTTGTGAGCGTGAGCGCAACTTCTCGGCATACTCGGACAGGGCGTGCAGCTCGGGACCGCGGATGGCAAAGTCAATTTCAAAGTTCCCGGCGCCAATGTTGAACGAGGGGAAATTGCGCGCCATGCTGCGCACCTCACGGAATTTACGCAGGCGCTTACGGACTTCCTGAATCACATCGCGCTGGGTGTAGTTCCCGCGCCAGGCGACCTTGGGGTCACCGGCCAGCAGACCATGCCACAGGCGGGTGAAGGTGAAGGTGCGCTCTTCGTGCGGGGCAATGCGCACATAGGCATTACCCGTATTGACCGTGCCTAAAAAACTACCGCCGGCAGCGGTCATCACCAGCGTCACGCCTTTCACGGCGCGCAGCTCCTTGCCCACCGCTTGCATGACCTCATCCATGGCCTTCACGCTGGTGCCTTCCGGGGCCGTGACCGCGACTTCAAACTCAGCTTCGTCCACATCGGTGGGGATGTACTCCTGCTTCAGAACCTGATAGAGCGGCACCGACGAGGCAATGACCGCAATGGCCAGCAACGCCACCAGATAGCGCAGCTTCATGGACCATTTGAGCATCCAGGTGTACACCAGATCAATCAAGCCATAGAAACCGCGCCGTGACCCGGCTCTGTCATGCCCACCGCTATCTTCGGCACGCAGCAGCCGCGCGCTCATCATTGGCGTCAGCGTGAACGACACCAGGAGGCTGACCATGACCGCCACCGCGGCGGTGATGCCGAACTGATAGAGGAAGCGTCCCGAGATGCTGGACATGAAGGACACCGGCACGAAGATAACCACGAGGCTGAGCGTGGTGGCCATCACCGCTAAGCCGATCTCGGCGGTGGCGTCCCGCGCCGCCTCCATGGGGCGCATCTTTTTCTCTTCGACAAAGCGGAAGATGTTTTCCAGCACCACGATGGC
>SXGT01297186.1_pt1 | contig 14474 bp, 18 predicted proteins | sample 3176221 | NCBI WGS metagenome assembly SXGT01 (sample SAMN11356862, study PRJNA531348) | freshwater metagenome | isolation source: freshwater sample F1-120 | place: China: Fuxian Lake, Yuxi | collected 2017-12-25
CGTCGGTGGCTGCGGCGGACGAGAGGTCGTCGCCCGGCGTGGGCCGCCCCCCTGTGCAGAGGCCCTCCACACAGACGGTCCCGTCGTAGCAGTCGCTCATGTGGAGGCAGTGATCGGGCGCCAGCGCGCAGCTCGCCAGCGCCGCGAGCGCGAAGCTCGCCAGCGTCGCCATGGCGAGCGAGGCCCGGGCTAGCCTAGAGGTCGACACGGAGCCCCAGGTGCAGGAGTGTCTGCCAGATCACGGTCTTGTCAGGTACGTCGATGCCGACGACGAAGACGTTCACCTCGGGGCCCGCGGTGAGCCAGAGCGACTTGCCCAGGGGTTGACGGACCTCGAGCCTCGCGGTCGGTCCGAGCATCGTGCCTGGGGTGATGTAGCCGATGGCGCCGGCGCTGAGCGCGAAATGCCGAAGGACGACGCGGGTATAGCGCAGGTCCGCGCCGACGCGAGCCCGGGGCTCGAGATCCAGCAGGACACCGAAGCCAAGGGCGTTCTCGGGAGCTTCGTCCACATGGAGTTCGGCGCCAAGGCGCAGCCGGGTGGGGGCGCGCACCAGCGAGGCCTCACGGCCTCCTCCTCCCGTCATTCCCGAGGCGACATCGAAGGTGCCCGCCGGGACGTAGCGCTGCGCGAGGGCCGTGCTGGGGGCCATGGCGGCCAGGAGGCCCAGGGTCGCCGCGACGAGGCGATGGGAGCGGATCATGGGGGGGGCTCCTTGACAGGCACGCTGACGACGAGGTCGACGCGTCGGTTCTGTTTCTTGCCCTCCTCCGTGGAGTTGGGGCCGAGCGGGTGGAACTCGCCGTAGCCAGCCGCCGAGAGGCGCGGCGCCTCGATCCCCTCGGCGGCGAGCTTGGCGACGACGGCGGTCGCGCGCCCCGTCGAGAGGTTCCAGTTCGATTGGAAGCGGGAGTTGCGGATGGGACGGTCGTCCGTGTGCCCCTCGACGCGAACGTCGATGTCGCGCTTCTTGAGCTCGGAGGCGATGCGCTGGAGCACCTGGACGGCGGGCCCTCGGAGCGCGTCGTCGCCGCTGTCGAAGAGGACGCTCTCCGAGAGGCGGAGCACGAGCTCGTTTCGCCTCACAAGGACCTGGACGTTCTGGAGGGTCTCGTCGTGTCTGGCCGCCGCGGCGAGGCCCGCCTGGAGGCCCGACAGCTCCTCGGATAGGACGGACGATTTGCTCGTCGGATCGGGATCTCCGGGGGGGCCTTCGCTGGCGCCCGCCATGATCCCGCGGCCGGCCTGAGGGAAGATGTCGATGCCCTCCGCCCTCGAGAACGACTCCGTGAACTTGCCCAGCTTCTTCGTGTCGACCTGAGAGACGGCGAACATGACCACGAAGAACGCGAAGAGGAGCGTCACGAAATCGGCGTAGCTGACCAGCCAGCGCTCGTGGTTCACGTGGTCGGCGTGCTTCGCCTTCTTGCGGCCCATCGGATCAGCTCGGCGCGCGGGTGGGAACCGCGGCGGTGCTCGGGGCCTTGGCCGACCCGTGGTGGGGGATGAACTCCGCCAGCCGCTCGCGCAGCAGCTTGGGGTTCATGCCGGACTGGATGGCGAGGACACCGACGAGCGTCATCTCCCTGACGTTCGCCTGCTCCCTGACGCGTAGCTTGATGCGTCCACCGAGCGGCAGCGCCACGATGTTGGCCTTGGCGCCGCGGTAGATGGTGGCGACGATCGCCGCGGCGATGCCCGTCCCGACCGCGGCCATGTCGCTCAGGTTGGTCATGACATGGATGAGGCCGAGCACGGCGCCGACGATGCCGATGGTCGGCGAGTACCCGCCCGCGGCCTCGAAGACCTTGGCGCCGTCCTCTCCGTGCTCTTCCTCCTGGCTGATGGCGACCTCGAGCGTCTCGCGCAGAGACTGCGAGTCGCTCCCGTTGACGGCCATCGTGAGGGCCTTGCGCAAGAACGGATCGCTGGCGGTCTCCGAGACCTTCTCCAGCGAGAGGATGCCGTCGCGGCGGGCCTGCTGCGCGTAGCCGGCGATCTCGTCGACGAGAGCGCCTGGATCCTGCGGGGGGGGCTTGAAGGTCGCGAGCGCCGCGCGCATGGCGGCGGTGCACGTCGGGAACGGGTACTGGACGAGCACCGCACCGATGGTGCCGCCGAAGACGATGAGGGCGGCTGGACCGCCGACCATGGCGCTGGCGTGCCCTCCCTCGAGCGCGTTGCCGACGAGGATGGCGCCGAGGGCCAGCACCATTCCTATGACGGGGCCGGGCTGCATCAGCCTTCTCCATGGGTGCGGGTGCGGGTGCGCGCCTCGGGAAGGAGGGTCAACGCCTCGTCCTGGTGCAGGGTGACCGGGGCGCGGCCGACGCGCTCGTGGAAGGCGACGAACGCCGCGATGACCTCGTCGAGCTTCTCGCGCACGGTGATGCGCTGGCCGGTCATCATGCAGATGACGGTGTCCGGCGTCTCCTCCAGCCAGGCGACCAGCAGCGGGTTGATGGCGACAATGCGGTGATCGAGTCGGGTGAGTTTTAACATCGTCAGTTGGATGACGAGCTAGCAACCGTCGAGCCAACGCGGGCGTCCAGGGCCTGGCGCGGGGCCAACGCGGGCGTCCATGGCCTGGCACGTTTGGTGAATTGTCCGTGCTCGAGGAGTCAAGACCATGGCGCTCGTCGACACAGTCGAACACCTGAAAACGGCGCTCGATTACCACCTCACGCGGCACAACCTGCTCGCGTCGAACCTCGCTCACATCGATACGCCGGACTATGCGCCCGTGGATCTCTCTCGGGGATTCGAGGGCGCGATGCACGCCGCGCTCGGGAGGACGCACAGCGAACATCTCCAGAGCTCGACGCGCACCGAGCATGGGTTTCGGGTCATCTCCAGTCCGGGGATCGGTAGAGGGGGCGATGGCAACGGCGTCGATCTCGACCACGAGGCCATGAAGATCGCGTCCAACCAGCTCCGCTACGACATGCTCGCGCAGCTCGCGTCGAGCGAGCTCGCCTCCCTCTCGTGGGCGGCCAGCGACGGGAGGCAGTGATGAAGAATTCAAAGGCGATCGCGGGTGTTTTCAGCGCGATGGAGGTGGCGGCCTCCGGCCTGTCGGCCGAGCGCAGCCGGATGAACCTGGTCGCCGGCAACCTCGCCAATGCGCGCACCACGCGTACGGCGGAGGGGGGCCCCTACAGGCGCCTCGACCCGGTCTTCTCGGCGCAGCCCATCGCCCCGGGGAGCTTCGATCCCGTCCTGAGGAGGGTGGAGACCGTCCAGCTCCAGGAGGTCAGGCCCGACGCGTCGCCCGGCGCCCTCGTCTACGAGCCTGGTCACCCGGACGCCAACGCCGAGGGGTACGTCGAATACCCGAACGTCAACGTGGTCACCGAGATGGTCAACATGATGACGGCGTCACGGGCCTACGAGGCGGGCGTCACGTCGATCGAGTCGCTCAAGTCGATGGCGCGCGCCGCGCTGAGGATCGGCAAGTGAGCCCGGTCCAGGCCGCGGAGGCGAGGGCCTCCTTCGTCGACTCTCCCCGCGACGCGACCCCTCTTCGCGTGGGCGTTGAATCCGGCCTTTCTCCCCAGCCGACGGAGGCCGCCGATGGCCACTCGTTCGCGGCCGTATTCGGGAAGACGCTCGAGGCGGCCAGCGCCAAGGAGCGCGAGGCGGTGGCGAGGGCCGAGGCGCTCGGGGCCGGCCGCACCGACGATCTGCATGGAACGATGATCGCAATGAAGGAAGCGGACATCTCGCTCAAGCTCGTTGGAACGATCAGGAACAAGCTCCTCGACGCGTTCCACGAGCTGTGGCGCACCAGTGTCTGAAAATAGCATGCTTGCCTACCTGCCCGATGCAATCCGCCCCCACGCGCAGCGCGCGGTCCAGTGGGTGTCCGACCTCTCTCGCCCCGCCAAGGTCTTCCTCGCCAGCACGCTGCTCGCAGCCATGCTGCTGGCCGGCTACGTCAGCCTGCGCTCGGCAAACCCGGCGTACGCGGTGCTGTTTGCCGGCCTCGACCGCGAGGACGCGGCGGCGGTGGTCGCGAAGCTGAAGGAGATGAAGGTCCCCTACCGCGTCGAGGGCGACGGCTCGGTCATCGAGGTGCCCGAGGTGCAGGCGCGCGAGCTCCGGCTCGAGCTCGCCGGCGGCGGCCTGCCTCGCGGCGGCTCGGTGGGCTTCGAGAGCTTCGACAAGATGCGGCTGGGCGCCACCGAGTTCGAACAGCGCGTCCTCTACCGGAGAGCGCTGGAAGGGGAGCTGGCGCGCACCATCGGGAGCGTGGCCGCGGTGCAGGGCGTGCGCGTACACCTGGTCCTCCCCGAGAAATCGGTCTTCGTGAGCCGTAACGAGCCGGCGTCGGCCTCGATCGTTGTGAAGCTGCGCTCGGGTCGCGCGCTGGGCGGCGGCGAGATCGGTAGCATCGTGCACCTGGTCTCGGCCTCGGTTCCGGGCCTCACGCCCGATCGCGTCGCACTGGTCAGCGCTGACGGCGTCGTGCTGCACAAGCCCCGCCGCCAGGGCGACGAGGGGGGAGCGGACGACGAGCGAGCGACGCAGACCCGCTCGCTCGAGGCGACGCTCGAGGAGCGGGCGCGCTCGCTCGTCGAGAAGCTGGTGGGGCAAGGCCACGTCGACGTGCGGGTCACAGCGGAGCTCGATTTGACCCGCACGGAGCGCGTCGAGGATCGCTTCGATCCCAAGACGAGCGCCCTCCGCAGCGAGGAGCGCAACGTGGAGCACGGCAACGAGGGAGCGTCCGCCACCGGCGTACCCGGCGCGGAGAGCAACCTCCCGACGGGGGTGGGGCGCGCCGCCGCGGACGGTGGCGCTCCGGTCGCCCCCGCCACGCGCGAGTCGCACACGAGGAATTTCGAGATCGATCACATCGTCGAGAAGCGATTCGTCGCGGCGGGTACGCTGCGTCGCCTCGCCGTCGCGGTCGTCGTGGACGGGCTTCCGACCTCCGCCGCGGCCCGCTCCCCCGAGGAGATGGCGAAGATCTCCGCCCTCGTGCGGAGCGCGGTGGGCGCGGACGACAAGCGGGGCGATCTGGTGACCGTGGAGTCGGTGCCCTTCCTCGTGCCTGCCCCGGAGCCCGCCCCTCCTGCCCCCTCGGGGTGGGCCTTCGATCGGAAGAAGCACTGGCCGCTGGTCGCGGGCCTCGCCGTCGTCCTCGTCCTGGTCGCCGTCGTCGCCGTCGTCGCCGCGCGCCGTCGCGCGCGCCGTATCCGTGAGGCCGCGGCGTTCGCCGCCAAGCCCGTCCTCGCCCTCCAGGCCCCGACCGAGGTCGAGGTTCGCCTCCTCGAGCCCGACGGCGCCGAGCTCCGCAGGCTGGTGAACGAGCGGGCCTCCCGTGACCCCGCCACCGCGGCGCTGATCCTGCGATCGTGGCTGGGGGAGCACGACGAAAAGCTGGCCGCCTGACCGAGCGCCCACCGCGCTGACCCGTCTCGAGAGCTCACGCCATGAAGAAGCCCCAGCACGAGGACGTCATGATCACCAACGCGGAAAAGGCCGTGCTCTTCCTGCTCTCCCTCGATGAGGAGGTCGCCAGGCCCATCGTCGCCGAGCTCACGGAGAGCGACATCCGCAAGCTCCGCTCCGTCGCGTCGACGATGCGCGAGGTGCCCAAGGACGCGGCGCTCCGCACGTTCAGCGAGTTCCTCGAGCGCTCCGACAAGGCTGTGGCCGTGCCGCGCGGTGGGCTCCGTTATCTGCGCCGACTCTCCGTCGGGGCGCTCGGCGAGGAGCGGGCGCGGTCGGTGTTCGAGGATGGAGTCACGAGCCCGTTCGCGCGCCTCGAGGCGGCCAGCGCCGAGGACGTCGCGGCGCTGCTCGCCAACGAGCCGCCGCAGCTCGCGGCGGCGATCCTGTCGATGCTCGGTCCCACGGCGGCCGCAGCCATCCTCTCGGCCCTCGGCGACGAGCGACAGGCGGCCGTCGTCAAGCAGGTGAGCCGCATGACCCAGCTCCCGGCCAGCGTGCTCGAGGACGTGGCGGCTGCGCTCGCGGCCGCGCTCCCCTCGGCCGAGTCCAGCACGCTGGTCAGCGTCGACGGAGTGGCCAAGGCGGCCGAGCTCCTGAACGCCAGCGGGAAGGCGGCGTCGAGCGTCATCTTGTCCAAGCTGGAGATCGAGGACCCGGAGATCGCCGCCGTCGTGCGCGGGGCGATGTTCACCTTCGAGGATCTTGAGCACCTCGACACCCGAGCGATGCGCGCCCTCCTCCGGGACGTGGTCACCGAGCGCCTCATCATCGCGCTCAAGAACGCTCCGACGGGCGTGCTCGACGCGGTCTTTCGCGGTCTCTCGCAGCGGGCCGCGGAGCTCATTCGCGACGACCTCGAGAACATGAGGCATGTCCGCAAGGTCGAGATCGAGGCCGCGCGCAAGGAGATCATCGAGGTCGCGCTTCGCCTCGAGGCCGCCGGCACCATCAGCCTCGGCCGCGAGGACGGGTGATGGGGCCCTCGCGAGGGCACGGCGGGGCGACGTGGATGCAGCCTTCGCTGGGGGGCATCGCTCGGCGACCCTCCTGGCTCGCTCCGCCTGCGGCCGTCGAGCCCGTCGTCAGGCTATCCTGTCCGCCGAGGCCCCGGCGCACCTCGCTCCTGCCTCCGGCGTTCGCCGGCGGGGCTCGCGGCGCGAACGAGCGGCGTATGAGCGACCCTGGGGGGCTTCGGGGTGAGGCAGGGGAACCCAGATCGACCCAGGATCTCATCGAGGAGGTGGAGCGCCGCGACGAGGCGATCCGCGCGATGACCGTCGAGCTCGCGGCGCTGCGGGCGACCGCCGGGGAGCTCGCGGGCGCTCTCGCGACCACGCGCCGGCGCCTCCTCGAAGCGAGCGAAGGCGAGCTCGTGCGGCTCGCGCTCGACATCGCGGCCAGGGTGGTAGGCCAGCAGATCGACGCGGATCCTTCGCAGATCGTCGGCTGGGCTCGCGACGCGCTCGCTACCCTTCCGGCGAGGGAGACCATGATCGTGGCGATCGCTCCGGATCTCGCGGAGCTCGTCCCGGACGGCACCTGGGCCGCAGCGATCGCGGGCGCGCATCGCATCGAGATCGATCCTTCGTTGCCTCCGGCGACGTGCGAGATCCGCGCGGGCTCCGCGTCGATCGAGGTGAGCGCCACCGCCCGTCTCGCCGCGGTCGGCGAGGCCATCGGAGCCATCCCGTGAGCCACGAGCGCGAGCCCGGGGTCGATCTTAGCGCGTACTCGAGACAGGTGGCCGTCGCGCCGTTGACGCGGATCGACGGGCGCGTGCAGAAGGTCGTCGGTCAGCTCGTCGAGGTGGAGGGCGTGCACGTCGCCGTCGGGCGCGAGCTCGAGGTCATCACGCCCTCCGGGCGGGTGCCGCTCGAGGTGATCGGCTTTCGAGACGGCCGCCTCCTCGCCGCTCCGCTCGGCCCGACGGCAGGGATCGCCCCGGGGGCGCGGGTGCGTCCTTGCCTCGGGGAGGTGGCGGCAGAGGTGGGTGACGAGCTGCTGGGGCGAGTGATCGACGCGTTCGGCCGGCCGCTCGATGGCCGGCCGATGGTGCGCGGCGCCGGCCGTACACCCCTCCATGCTCGGCCTCCGGCGCCGTTCGCGCGCCGACCGATCGACGCGCCGCTGACCACGGGCGTCCGGGCGCTCGACGCCCTGCTGCCCCTCGCCGAGGGGCAGCGCATCGGCCTCTTCGCGGGCACCGGCGTCGGCAAGAGCACGCTCCTCGGGATGATGTGCCGCCACGCCGACGCGGACGTGATCGTCGCCGCGCTGATCGGCGAGCGAGGGCGAGAGGTCGGGGATTTCGTCCGGAGCGCGATCGGTCCGGAGAGCATGGGTCGTTGTGTCGTGGTCGCGGCGACGAGCGACACACCTCCGCTCGTACGTGTCCGCGGAGCGCTGCGCGCGACGGCCATCGCGGAGCACTTCCGGAGGCAGGGCAAGCGCGTCCTGCTCGTGATGGACTCCGTGACTCGCTTCGCGATGGCGCTGCGCGAGGCGTCGCTCGCCGCCGGCGAGCCTCCGCTCACCAAGGGATATACGCCCACCGTTTTCGCGTCGCTTCCCCCGCTGCTCGAGCGCGCGGGCAAGGACGACAGCCCGGGCTCCATCACGGCGGTATACACGGTGCTGGTCGAGGGCGACGATCTGAACGATCCCATCGCCGACACGGTGCGGGGCATCCTCGACGGTCACGTCGTCCTCTCGCGAAAGCTCGCCGATCGGGGGCAGCATCCTGCGATCGACGTGCTCCGCAGCGTCTCGCGTCTGGCGAGCGAGGTCTGCGAGGCCCGCCACCTGGCGGCGGCGATGCGGGTGCGAGAGCTGATCGCGGCGCACGAGGACGCGGCCGATCTCCTCCAGATCGGGGCGTACATCGCGGGTTCGGACGCGCGCGTCGACGCGGCGCGAAAGAACCTCCCCGCCATCGAGGCGCTCCTCCGGCAGCCCCCCGAGGAGGCGACGCCCAGGGGAGAGGCGATAGAGCGCCTGATCAGGATCGCGGAGCAGTCGAGGTGATTCGATGATCAAGAGGATCGGCAGGCTGGTGCACGTGAAGCAGAGGGCCGTGGACGAGGCGGCGGGCGCTCTCGCCGCGGGCCAAGCGCGGACGGAGCTTGCCGAGCGCGCTCTCGGAGGGGCGGAGAGAGCGTTGGCGGCGGCGCTGGAGCGCGGGGCGAGCGCCGAGAGCATCGCGGACCTGGTCGACCTGGACGCACACACCCGCTCGCTGCGCCAGGTCGTACAGCGAGCCGCCGCGGAGCGAAGCGCCAGGCGCCAGGACGAGGAGCGGTTCAGGCAGGCCGTCGCCGAGGCCAGGATGGAGCTGCGCCGCTTCGAGCTTTGGCGCGCGCGCGCGGAGGCGAACGAGGCCGCGGCGGCTGGAAGGATCGGGCGCGCCGCCGAGGACGATCTCGCGGCGCGGAAGCGGAGGGACGCATGAGGAAGGTCAGCGAGGGAGTCGTGATGCCGGATCCGGTCTTCGCGTCCGGCGGAGGTTGGCCGGAGGGCTCATCTGCCCTGGCGGGGGGAGAGAGCCACCTGGCGTTCGACGAGCACCTGGGTTCGGAGATGAGCGCCCCGCACGAGCGCAGGTGCGTGCGGACCTGCAGGGGCGCGGTCCACAGAGGCGACGACGATCGAGGGGAGAGCGAGGCGACCGGAGGGCTCGGTAAGGGGGATGAAGATCGGGCTGCCCTGGACGACGCCGCTCCGACGAAGCTCCCTCGCCCGGAGGACACGGTCGCCTCGTCGGTCGCGATGGCGCCGGCGTTCCTGGTGATCGCGTGGCATCCCCTCGAGTTCGGGGGCCTCGGAGGAGGTGAGCGCAACCCGGCAGGCGTCCGTCCAGAGGCCGGTGAGAGCCCGAGGCCGCCCTCGCACACCCGGGAAGGCTCCAGCCCAAGGCCGCCCGTACACACCGTTGTCAGGGCGAACACCATGACCGAGACGGACGCAGGTGCCAATGCACGCTCCGGTGTCAGGATGGACGCAGGTGCCAATGCACGCTCCGGTGTCACGGCGGGCGCGGGCGCCGAGGTAGGCTCGAAACAAGGGATATTCGATCGCCAGGGTTCAGGCTCAAATACAAGGGGATCCTCGGGCTTCGTCATGCGGGAGGAATCCCTCGCAAGGACGGCCGCGAACGTCCAGGTTGACTCCCTGATCGAGATGGCTGCAAACACAGGATTCGACGAGGGGGTCAGGGTGGACGCGAATCCAAGGGAGGGCTCCCTTGCCAGGGCGGATGCGAGTGCCAGGATCAACTCCGCTATCAAAACGGAGCCGGGCCCCGGCGCAGGGGCCGACGCCAGGATGGAGGCCAGCACCGGTGCAGACGCCAGCACCGGTGCAGACGCCAGGGCGACCGCGGGCACGGGAGGCCCTGGAGTCGAGGCGACAGGGGAGAGGGGCGAAGGCCGACAGGTCGTCGGGGCGCAGGTGAGCCCGGGGAGAGGGACCCCCGCGAAGAGCGCGGGACGGACCTTCGCTCGGCCCGCGCGCCCGACCGTACGGGGCGAGGGGATGGGCGAGGGAAGGGCGGAGCGCGCCCCGCGCTCGGGCGGCGAGCCCCATAGCGAGGGGGCCCCCGCCGTGGTGGCCGTCCAGGCTGGGATCGAGGGAGCCCCGGGGGACGTGGCAGCCCCCGGGAAGGGGCCCGGAGCGGTGGGTGAGGCCAGCGTCAGCAGGGGGTCGACCGTCAGCGCGCCGACGGTTACGGATGGAGGAGCCCGAGGGGACGGTGGCGCCAGCGCGGTGCGCGTGGCGGAGGGGGTCGGCCACCGGCGCGCCCTGGGGGGGGAGGCGCATGGCGCGGTCACCATCGAGCACCTCGGCAAGTTCGAGGTTCGTGCCCGCTCCCGCGACGACGGACGTATCGACGTTCACGTGCGCGCCGAGCAGGAGGTCGGCGCGGCGGTGCTGAGCGCGCACGTCGCCGATCTCCGCGCCGATCTCGGCGCGGAGATCCCGCAGGCCTCCGTCAACGTGCAGACCCCGGAGGGCGGCACCTCGGTCGACGCGAGGACGCCCTCTTCCAGAGGAGGGACCGCCTCTTCCAGAGGAGAGACGGAGGGCCGCGAAGGGAGCAACGGGAGCGATCCGGAGCGCGCCCGTCGCGCTCACCTCGCCATGGGCGCGTCGCCCGCGTCATGGAACCGACGCCGGGCGCGGGCCCGGATCGTGCTTTGACGGACCCCATGGTCGATTCGCTCTCAAACATCTCTCACCCACTCGCGACGACGGCAGACCCCACACCGAAGGGCAAGGGCGCGACAGCGCTCGATCGGGACGCGTTCCTGAAGCTCCTCGTCGCGCAGATGTCCCACCAGGATCCCCTCGCGCCGACGGGGGGGACCGAGTACGTCGCGCAGCTCGCGCAGTTCGCGATGGTCGAGCAGTCGGTTGCCCAGTCGTCCAAGCTCGATCTGCTCTCGGCTCAGATGGGCGGCATCGCCAACAACGAGGCTACGGGGCTGGTCGGCAAGACCGTCAACGTGCGAGGACGCGGCATCTCCTGGGACGGCACGAGCGCGACCGGCGCGAGCGTGACCCTGGCCGGCCCCGCGTCCAAGGTCACCGTGAAGATCCAGGACGCCCAGGGAAAGACGGTGCGCACGATGGAGCTCGGCGGTCGCCCTGGCGGTCCGGTGGCCATCGCGTGGGACGGCAAGGACGACTCGGGTGTGCCCATGGCCAAGGGCACCTACAGCGTCCACGTCGAGGCGAGCACGGCCGCCGGCCAGGCGGTCGGCGTATCTCAGGACGTGACGGGCACCGTCGTGAAGGTGAGCTTCGAGAAGGGATATCCGGAGCTGCAGCTCGACTCGGGCGCGACGGCTCCAGTCTCGGATCTGGTGAGCGTAGGAGGTATTGTCAGATGAGTATCGTCAAAGTCATGTATTCGGGTGTCTCGGGCCTTGGCGCGGAGTCGGACGCCCTCGGCGTCGTCGGCGACAACATCGCCAACGCCAACACGATCGGCTTCAAGCGCTCTCGGGCTCAGTTCGAGGACCAGCTTGGAGGGGCCGTCGGCACCGCGCAGGGCGCTGGCGTACGGATGGCGAGGAGCCAGCAGATCTTCGCTCAGGGCGCGCTGCTGAACACCGGCCAGCCCACCGATCTCGCCCTCTCGGGCGACGGCTTCTTCGTCGTGAAGGGCGCCGTCGCCGGCATGAACGGCGAGTTTTATACGCGCGATGGACAGCTCTCGCTCCGCAACGACGGGACGCTCGTCAACGGGGCAGGGATGGTCGTGCAAGGCTACAAGGCCAACCCCGACGGCACCTTCGCGGCGGCGCTCGGCGATGTCTCGCTGCCCTCGGGGCAGATCCCTCCGCGCGCCACCGCCAAGATGACGCTGACCGCCAACCTCGACGCCTCGAGCGCGCCACCCGCCGCCGCCTGGGACCCGCAGAACCCGGGCCCGACGTCCAACCTCGCCACGTCGATCACGACGTACGATTCCCTTGGAAAGGCCCACTCCGTCGATGTCTATTTCCGCAATACGGGCGCCGGTACGTGGGAGTACCACGCGCTCGCTCGAGGCGCGGAGGTCACCGGCGGAGTCGCCGGGACCAACACCGAGATCGCGACCGGTCAGCTGACCTTCACCCCGAGCGGCGCCCTCCAGAGCGTGACCTCGGTCGCGGGGGGGACCGTGTCCTTCAAGGACGCGACGCCGAACCAGGCCATCGCGTTCGATTTCGGAAAGCCCATCGCGGGGGGAGGGACCGGCCTCGATGGGAGCACCCAGTTCGGCTCGCCGAGCGCCATCTCGGGCCAATCGCAGGACGGCTTCGCCTCCGGTGATCTCAGCGGCGTGAAGGTCGATGGCGCGGGCGTCGTCAGCGGCGTGTACTCGAACGGCCAGAGCGTGGCCGCGGGCAAGCTCGCCGTCGCGAAGTTCCGCGCCAACGAGGGCCTTGGCAGGGCAGGGCAGGGCCTCTGGGTCGCCACCAACGACTCGGGCGCCGCCGCGATCGGCAGCGGGGGGGCAGGCGGTCGAGGCGCGATCGTGTCGGGCGCTCTCGAGCAGTCGAACGTCGATATCGCCGAGCAGTTCGTGGACCTCATCGCGCACCAGCGCGCCTTCCAGGCCAACAGCAAGACCATCACGACCGCCGATGAGATGCTGCAAGCGCTCATGACCATCAAGTAGTGATCACGCACCAGGCGAAATTTTGACGAAATGAAGGCGAGAGTTCGAGATGAGCCAACCCGAGGATGCAAAGAACGTCGACAGCAACCCCGAGCCGGCCAGACCGCCGAAGCCGTCGGTGATCGGCGGAGCGCTGCGGATCTTGATCCCGGCCCTGCTCGCTGCGGCCGCGTCGTACGGGGGGGCTCGCGCGGTGGCGGCGCACCCTGCGCCCCCGCCCAAGGTCGAGGCCAAACCCCCGGGGCCGACCGTGGCGCTCGAGCCGTTCCTCGCCACCATCCTCGACACCAACAAGAAGGGGCACGCGATGAGGTTCGCGGTCGCGGTCGAGTTCGAGCACGCCCAGAAGGAGGAGCACGTGAAGCCGTTCGTCGCGCGCATCAGGGACGCGATCCTCGCCCACATCCGCGCTCTCTCCTACGAGGACGCGACCAACAACGCCCACCTCGACAAGCTGCGCGCCGAGCTCCTCGAGCGCTGCCGCTCCGTCGGCGCCACGGGCGCGGAGCGCGTCCTCATCACCGATTTCGTGGTTCAATGAGCTCCCCGAGCGGGCTCTTGCGCCTTGGAATCACCGGCGAGAGGAGCCGCCGCGCTCAGGAAATCCTCGGTCGCGCGTCGCCTGAGCTGGTGGCCGCGCTGAGGCGCGCGCTCCCCTTCCTCACGCGGAAGCGCGTGGCCACGGTGGCGGCTCCGCCTCGTGCGGCGCTCTTCTCGGAGCTGGGGAGCGCCGTGCCGAACATGGCCTTCTCGACGTCCTTCGTCGCTGGCCCGGCCGGGGCACGAGGTCTCCTCGCGATGGATACCGCGGGGCTCTCCCGGATCCTCGACGGCGTGCTCGGAGGAGGAGGAGCGCCGGTCGACGCTCTGACCGGGGGGCTGCTCAGCTCGGCGCAGGCGGCGCTCGCGGCCCGCGTGTCCGGCGGTATCCTCGGCGCGTTCGCCCAGGTCCTGCGATCGGGGCTCGGTCTCGCGATCGAGGTCACCGCCGGCCCCACGGACCCTCCGGATGCCGGGGCGTGCGTGGTGCTCTCCCTCGCGATGGGCGGCGGTGGGATCGTCGCGCTCGTCCTGCCCCTGTCGGTGCTGAACGACGGCGCCGTCTCCGTCGAGAGCGATGGCCGCATCGCGGCCGCCATGGAGGACGTCGAGATCGACGTCGTCGTGGAGCTGGGCAAGGTCCGCGTGCCGCTCTCCGCGCTCTCTGCGCTCGCGGTCGGTGACGTTCTTCAACTCCCTCTCTCCCTCGACGATCGGGCCCGGGTGTGCGCGGGCGGCGCCGTCCTCTTCCGAGGCCGTCCCACCGCCATCGGTTTGACGATCGGCGTCGCGATCGAGCGGCACGCGACTTGAAAGGGCACCGGTTAGACAGGAGACGCCCATGAACGCCCCCGGCTCGAAATCAGTCACGCAAGAGGAACCCACCGCGGCCACGCACGCCGTCCGCCGCCAACCGTCGCTCGAGCTCCTCCGCGACGTCGAGGTCGAGATCACCCTGGAGATCGGCCGCAAGCGCATGCGGATCGGCGATCTGCTCAAGCTGGGCGCAGGACAGACCCTCGAGCTCGACAAGGCCGCGGGAGAGCCCCTCGAGATGATGGTCAACGGTCGCCTGATCGGGCGGGGTGAGGCCGTCGTCGTCGGTGATCACTACGCCCTCTCCATCACCGAGATCGTGGCCCCGAAGAGCGAGGAAGGAACATGACGCGCCCCGGCCTCCTGGGCGCGTCCAGGCGCACCTTCCTCGGGAGCGTCATGGCGATGACGCTCTTCGCCACCTCGACCACGGCGCTGGCAGGCGAGGTCGCGGCGCAGGCTGCGGCCCCGGCGAGGGCGGCCTCGCCCGCC
>SXGT01512965.1_pt1 | contig 14473 bp, 15 predicted proteins | sample 3176221 | NCBI WGS metagenome assembly SXGT01 (sample SAMN11356862, study PRJNA531348) | freshwater metagenome | isolation source: freshwater sample F1-120 | place: China: Fuxian Lake, Yuxi | collected 2017-12-25
GATCGCCTCCGTGCCCGTGAGCGCGACCGCACCTGAGGAAAACCCACGCAACAGCGCCAAGATCCCGAGCGTGCCCCCGGTCTTCTTGATGTCTTCGGCGAGATGCTCATCGAACTCGATCGGATCGAGCCCTCCGAACCAGCCGAGATAGCTCTTGCCGAGCCCGAAGATGAGCAGCGAGGCGAAGAACCCGATGTAGATGTACGTCGGGAGCGCAAAGACCTTGCCCGATTCCTTCACCCCGCGGAGGTTGACCAGCGTGATGAGCGCGATCGCGAGGAGGCAGATCATGACCCGCTGCGACTCGAGGTCGGCGAACGCCGGAATCGAGATGATCGCGGCCGCACCCGCGGCGATCGAGACGGCGACGGTGAGGACGTAGTCGATCAGGATCGAGGCCCCGGCGACGAGCGACGCCCCGCGCCCGAGGTTGTCGCGGCTGACGATGTAGCTCCCCCCACCGTTCGGGTAGGCGTAGATCGTGCGGATGTAACTCGAGACGACGACGACGAGCAGGATGGCCACGGCGATCGCGATGGGCACGAGGCGCGACAGTCCGACCGCGAGGCTGCTTGGTGGAGCAGCGGTGACGAACAGAATCTCTTCGGTTGCATAGGCCGTCGACGAGATCGCATCGGAGCTGAACACGGCGAGGCCGATGAGGATCCCGATCCGCTGGTGTTCGAGATCGGCGCTCGACAGGGGCCGCCCCACCAGGAATCGTTTGACGGTGTCGAGCAATCGAGTCTCCGGTGCCGATGCGAGTCCAGAGCTTGCCATCCGCGTGCTGACCTACGGCGGATCAGCGCGGCCGAGCGAGACGGTCGTAGCATCCGGCCACGGAATCGACGTTCGGTCGACCGAGGGAGATCAACGTGCACGTCGTCGTCGTGGGTTGCGGGCGGGTCGGGAGCGAACTCGCCGCGAACCTCGAACTGCTGGGACACACCGTGGCCGTCGTCGACAAGAACGCCCGGGCGTTCCGGAGGCTGCACGAGGGATTCACGGGCCGCAAGGTCGTCGGATTCGGCTTCGACCGAGACCATCTCGCCGAGGCCGGTATCGCCGAGGCGGGCGCGTTCGCCGCGGTGAGCAACGGCGACAACACGAACATCTTGTGTGCGCGCATCGCCCGCGAGACATTCGGCGTCGAGCGCGTCGTCGCCCGCATCTACGACCCCCGCCGGGCGCTCATCTATCAGCGTCTCGGCATCCCGACCGTCGCGACCGTCGCCTGGACGACCGACCAGGTGATGCGACGGTTGCTCCCGACCGAGACACCGCACGAGTGGATCGATCCATCGGGCAAGGTATGCCTCGTCGAACGATCGATTCCGTCGGGCGCGGTCGGGCGGGCGCTTTCGGAGGTCGAAGAACCCGGCCAGTTCTGGCTCACCGCCATCAGCCGATTCGGCGAGGGCCTGATACCCAACAGCGACGTGATCGGCCAGGAGGGCGACCTCCTCTACTTCATGTGCGCCACCGAGGCGCTCGGCGAGCTGCAGGCGCGGCTCGAGCACCCAGGAGGGCACTGATGCGCATCGCCATCGCCGGCGCCGGCAACGTCGGGCTGTTCATCGCCGACGACCTGAGCGCTGCCGGCCACGAAGTGCTCCTGATCGAACAGAACCCGGCGGTGGCCGAACGGGCCGAGACCTCCAACGCCGTCCAGTGGCACGTCGCCGACGCGTGCGAGGTGAACTCGCTTCGTTCAGCCGACCTCGAAGGCTGCGAGGTCGCGGTCGCGGCGACGGGAGACGACGAAGACAACCTCGTGTTCTCGTTGCTCGCCAAACAAGAATTCGCCGTTCCGCGCGTGATCGCCCGCGTCAACCACCCCAAGAACGAGTGGCTGTTCAACGAGAACTGGGGGGTCGATGTCGCCGTGTCGACTCCGCACCTCGTCACCGCGCTCGTCGAAGAGGCCGTCTCGGTCGGGCGCCTCGTTCGGCTGTTGTCGTTCGAGGGTGGCAACGCGCGCCTCGTCGAGGTCACCCTCGCCGACGATTCCCCCGTCATCGACCTCGCCATCAAGGATCTCGACATCCCTCGCGACGCGACGTTCGTCGCGGTCGTACGCGACGACCATGTCGTCATGCCGCGCGGCGACACCGTCTTTCAGGCCGGCGACGAAGTGTTGGCGATGGTCACGCCCGACTCCGAGGACGACGTGCGGCGCATCCTCACCGGTAGCTGAATCAGCGCAGCTCGTAGAGCGGGTTGAACATCAAGCGGCGATTGCCGTCGCGAGCGACCATGCCTTCGACTTCGAGTCGTCGCCCGGTGGAGATGCCGCCGATGCGCCGACGACCGAGGAACACCGCGGTGAGCGTGTCGTTGCCGTCGGAGATCGTGGCTTCGACTGCAGCCGCCCCAGCTCGGGGAACGATTCGCACGCTGCGAATCTCGCCGGCGGTGCGCCCGACCTTGCGCAGTTCGAGGTCGGCGATCGGAACCGCGGCGCACGACGCACAGAACGCCTCGAGCTTCTCGCGATCGATCTCGGCCGTGGACTTGGTGATCTTGTGCACGAACCGGCGAAGCGCCACGTCGGATCCTTCCGTTCGGATGCTCGAAAGCCGCTGACCAGGAGTGACACCGTAGTGCCGTTCGCGAGTGGCATGCTGGTCGCAATGCATCCGCAACGCTTGTTTCGTCGCGCCACCACCATCGTGCCCGCGGTGGTGCTCGCGGTCGCGTCGAGCGCGTGCAGCGGCGGCCAGAAGGCCGACCCAACGAGCAGTCGTGCGACCTCCACGGCCGCCCAGACCACGACAACCGAAGCGAGCATCGACGTCGACGTCGCCCTCGGAACAACGGCACTGCGCGGACCGGGCGCCGATCACGCCAACCCGCCGCCGCTCAGTGACGACGTCGCAGCCGACGTCCTGGCGACCGTCGACGAGTACGTGCAGCGAGCGTTCGTGGCTCCGCTCCGAGGCGACGAGTTCGATCCCGAAGGGCTCCTCGGCCTCCCGGCTGCCGCTCGCCTCATCGGCACTGCGCACGATCGCTCGGTGCTCACCACCGAGGGACTTCCCGACGTGGAGATCGCGTCCATCGAGTTGGCGCCGATCGACCTCGTCGGGCTCACCGAAGGGTTCGGGTCGATCCCGCTCGTGAGCGCGCGCATCGACTTCGAGGCCGCACTCGAAACGGTCGAAGGGCCGCTCGACGTTCATCACTTCGGCGAACTCGTTCTCGCCTACGGCGAGCGCTGGCATGTCGTCGGCTACGAGATGATCGTCGTTCGCGACGACGGCACGACATCGACGGCCACGGCGTCGACCGCAACCTCGCAGGTCGAGCCGTGATCAGACGTTTGCTTCGCCACGCGCTGCGCGTCACGCTGGGCTTCGTCGTCGGCTCGGTCGCACTCGTCGGCGCTTGGATCAACGGCGTCGATGTTCCACTCGTCAGCGGTCGCGCCGCGATCGACGTCGTCAAGCTCGACCACGCGTCGTTCTCCGGCCAAGCCGACGGAGTTGTGTTCATCGCGTTGATCGGGAGTGACTACCGGCCCGGGCTCGGCGGCGAGCGCGGTGACGCGATGCACGTCGTGGCGCTGAATCCGGCACTCGGCGAAGGAACCATCATCAATGTTCCTCGCGATACGTGCGCGCAGGTTCCCGGCCGAGGGACGAGCAAGATCAACAACGCGCACTCCGAAGGCGGGCCCGAGCTCGCAGGCGCGGTACTCGCCGATCTCACCGGCGCGCCGATCAGCTACGCGGTCTCGGTCGATTTCGCAGGGTTCGTGAGCATCGTCGATGGCGTCGGCGGTGTCGACGTGAACGTCCCGTTCGAGATGAACGATCGCTACTCCGGTGCCTACTTTTCGCCCGGGATCGTTCACATGGGAGGTCGCCAGGCGCTCGAGTTCTCGCGCGATCGTCACGACTTCGGTCCCGGCGACATTCAGCGCACGTGGAACCAGGGGTACCTGATGATCGCCGGGTTCTCGAAACTTCGTGCCGAGTACACGTCGCCGGCGAAACGATTCGAGTTGCTCGCGCTGCTCCAACGCCACTCGAAGATTCACGGGGCGAAACTGTCCGAGCTGTTCCGGCTCGGCCAAGCCGCGTTCGACGTCGATCCGTCGAAGATCAAGAGCGTGACCATCCCGACATCGGGCGGCGACTGCCTTCGGCTCGGCGACGGGGCGGCGGCGTTGTTCGCCGATTTCGTCGATGATGGCGTGCTGCAGGCGCACAACGGCGGGACGCCCGACAATCCAACCGGTCGATGAGCTGCGACCGACCGCGCCGCAACGCGGTCGAGTGACCGTTGGACGCCGTCGACACGCTCCATGACCTCTGTGCGACCGCGACCGGTCTCGAACGAGCTCGGCACGTTCGCACCATCTCCGAACAGCCCGCTCGCCACGCGTTGACGGCGGAGCCGATCACCGACGCGGTGCGCGAACGACTGCGATCTCGGGGGATCGAAGCGTTGTTCGCCCATCAGGCCGAAGCGATCGACCGGCTGCGGAACGGCGAGTCGGTCGTGGTCGCGACCGGGACCGCGTCCGGCAAATCGCTCTGTTACCAGATTCCCATCGTCGAGTCGATGCTCGGCGACCGGCCGACGACCGCGTTGGCGTTGTTCCCGACGAAGGCGCTCGCCAACGATCAGCTGCGCTCGCTGCGCTCCTGGCTGATCCCGGGGCTTCACGCCGTCACCTACGACGGTGACACGCCCGACCACGATCGGGCGTGGGCCCGCAAGCAGGCCAACGTCGTCTTCACGAATCCCGACATGTTGCACGTCGGGATCCTGCCGACGCATCAGAAGTGGGCAACCTTCCTGATGCGACTCGAGTTCGTCGTGATCGACGAATTGCACTCGCTTCGGGGCATCTTCGGAAGCCACGTCGCGTTGCTCCTTCGACGGCTGCGCCGTCTCTGCGCTCACTATGGATCCCACCCGACGTTCTGTTTCTCGAGCGCGACGATCGGCAACCCGGCCGAGCTCGCGTCGACGCTGTGTGGACTCGACGTCGTCGCGGTCGAAGACGATGGCTCCCCGCGAGCCGCGCGGACGATCGCGTTCTGGGATCGTCCGCTCGAAGACGCACCGGGAGAGGTCCGATCGTCGGCCAACGCCGAGTGTGGCGAGCTGCTCGCGGCGTTCGTTGCCGCGGGAGATCAGACCCTCGCCTTCACGAGGAGTCGCAAAGGCGCCGAGCTCGTCGCGCAGGCCGCACGGCGAGCGCTGACCAACGGACCCGACCCGTCGCTGGCCGAACGCGTCACGTCGTATCGCGCCGGGTATCTGCCGAAGGAACGTCGAGCCATCGAACAACGGCTGGTCGACCGAGACCTCCTCGGCATCGCCGCGACGAACGCGTTGGAGCTCGGCATCGACATCGGTGGGCTCGACGCAATCGTGCTCAATGGATTCCCCGGGACACTCGCTTCGTTCTGGCAGCAAGTCGGTCGCGCCGGACGATCCGGGCGTCGGTCTGCCGCCGTACTCGTGGTCGGTGACGATCAGCTCGATCGCTGGTATCTCCTCCACCCCGACGAGGTCATCACCCGTCCGGCCGAACGCGTCGTCGTCAACCCGCACAATCCATTCGTCGCTCGCGCTCAGATCGCCTGCGCGGCGCACGAGCTACCGCTCACCACCGACGACGACCAGCTCTTCGGCGATCAACTCGACGAGATCGTCACCGAACTCGTCCGCGACGACCTCGCGAAACCTCGCGGCGGCAAGATCTACTGGGCCGGTCGCGAACCGCCCGCACCGCGGGTCAATCTCCGCAGCGGCAGCAACGACGAGATCCGGCTCATCGATGTCGAGGGCGGCGAGGTCATCGGCACCGTCGATGGCGGTCGCGCACATTCGGTGGCGCATGAAGGGGCGATCTACCTCCACCTCGGACGTCAGTACCGCATCGAACGTCTCGACGAACGTGACCGCGTCGCGCTCGCAACGCCGGCCGACGACGTCGACGAATACACCCAAGCCCGCAGCGACACCGATATCGCGATCCTCACCATCGACGACTCGCGAGCGATCGGGCCCGCGACGGCTCACGTCGGCACGGTCGCCGTGACGTCACAGGTGACGGGCTATCAACGGCGTCACATCAGCAACGGCCGCGTCATCGAGACCGTCCCCCTCGAACTCGATGCGCAGGTACTCCACACTCGTGCGTGTTGGTACACCGTTCCTCTCGATCGAGTGATCAGCGCAGGAGTCGCGCCGGTTCAGCTGCTCGGGGCGGTTCACGCGGCCGAACACGGGCTGATCGGGATGCTGCCGAGGTTCACGATCTGCGACCGCTGGGATGTCGGCGGAGTCTCGATGGCGACGCACCCGCAGACGGAGGAGCCGACGATCTTCGTCTACGACGGCTACCCCGGCGGTGCAGGAATCGCCGAACTCGCCTTCGCAGCTCGCGAGGATCACGTGCGAGCGACGTTGGCACTCATCGAATCGTGTCCGTGCGACGACGGTTGCCCGTCGTGCGTGCAATCGCCGAAGTGTGGCAACTGGAACGAATACCTCGACAAGTCAGCGGCCATCGCCTTGTTGCGCACGCTCGGCTCGTGACGGCGCTGCTCGGGTTCGACGTTTCCGGCGTGGTCGTGGGTCGAATCAGGTGGTTCCCGACGTCACGACGAGCGCATCCCAGTTCGCCGTGATCGTCCGCACGTCGTTGTCACCCAGCTGGACGATCGCGAGGTTCGCGGTGCCGGTGTTGACGTTCCACGAGCCGACCTGCGCGCCACCGACTTCGACTCGAATCAGCCCCGCGGTCCCGATCGCGACGCAGAGCCGCACCCGAGCCCAATTCGACGCGGGCAAGATCGCCGTCGTGGTCAGCGTTGCACCCGTGATGTCGTTGCGCACATACACCCGGCGCGTCGTGTCGACCTGAAGCCGGGCCACCGAGGTGCCCGCGGCGGTTCGCAACTTCATGAGGGCGGGTCGCGTGGTCCCGCCGACCGACGCGATGCGCACGTCCACCGCAGCGCACGCGGCGCTTGGCGATGACCCGATCGCGAGACGAGCCTGCCCGATCGTGTTGTTCGCCACGACCCGACCACTCGGCGGCTCGTCGGTCGGCGACCCGAGCGCAGTATCGACCGTGAAGCCCGAGACCGATGTCCAGCCGGTGAGTCCGTTCGTGAAATCCCACTCGCGCAGCACGGTGGGATCCGGCGGCGGGGGCGGAGGATCTCCGGCCGCGGGCAGGAAGATCGTCATGCCCCGACCACCCTGTGCCGCGGCGATCCCGGTGAGCACCAGCTGCACGGGGGTGTTGCGTTGCGTGGTGGTGCCGTCGCCGAGCTGCCCGGAGTCGTTGTACCCCCAAGCCCAGATGTCGCCGTTCGCATTCATCGCGAACGACTGATCGCGTCCGTCTCCGACTTCGACGATGCCGTTCAACCCGGCAACGGTCTGCGGTGAGGTCTGGGTCGCGGTACTGCCGAGCCCGAGCTGGCCGCGCCATCCGCGACCGAACGTGCGCACCGACCCGTCGGTCATCACTACGACGCTGTGCTCCGCTCCGGTGTCGACGTGGCGCACTGCCGACGCGAGGACCTGAATCGGCGTCGAACGAGACGTGGTCGAACCGATGCCGAGCTGGCCGTAGTCATTCGCACCCCACCCCCACAGCGAGCCGTCGGTGCGGCGCACGAGCGCGTGGTTGCGGCCGCCGGCGATCTCGGCGACCGACGTGAGTCCGACCACCGGGACCGGGCTCGCACGTCGCGTCGTCGTGCCGTCGCCGACCTCTCCGAACGTGTTGTTGCCCCAGCCCATCATGGTGCCGTCGGCCAACAAGGCGTAGCTCATGTCGCGACCAGCCGCGACGGCTGTCACGTTCGTGAGACCTGGCACTTGCGTCGGCGAGGTGCGATTCGTGAGGGTTCCGAGTCCGAGTTGGCCGATGGCCCCGTAACCCCACGTCCACACCGTGCCGTCGGAGCGGCGAGCGATCCCGTGATAGTGGCCGGCCTCGACCTCGACCACGTTCGTGAGCGCCAATTGCACCGGTGTCGGCCGATCGGTCGATGTCCCGTCGCCGACGGCGCCGCGGGAGTTGTCGCCCCAGGCCCAGACGCGTCCGTTCTCGTCGAGACCGTAGGCGTGCTCGCGACCCGACGCGATCGACACGATCGGCGGTAGCCCGACGAGATTCGCGGGCGTGGTCCGCGACGTGATCGTGCCGTTGCCGAGCTGACCGTCGGCATTCAGGCCGCTGGACATTGGGGTCGAACCGGCCGCGTCGGCCGAGGTGACCCCGACGCCCAGCCCCCCGAGCACCACGGCGACCAGGACCATCGAACGGAATCGTGCCATTGCGACAGTCTTTCAGGAATCGGCGCATCCCGCCCACCCGTGGTGCGAAACACCTCGCCGCTGACCGCAACTCGCCCCGCGCGGGCGTGCGAGATCGCCCGGCCGTTCGATCGTGGAGCGGCTCAGCCGACCTCCGCCCGAGCCCGCGCCTCGACCGCTGGGAACGCGAGCAACGGCGGCGTGTCGACCAGTTCGACGACGACTTCGGCGGCCGAGCCTTCGCAATCGCAGGCGACCAGCCGAGCGCCATTCGCCCGGGCGATGTCATCGGCTGCGGCGGCCGCGCGCGCAGCACCGTGCCCGAGGGCGAGCTGATCGGCGGCCGCGAGCGCGGCAGCATCCGCGGCGTTCTCGGCCTGAGTCCGGAGCGCGGCTGCTGCGCCGACCCGAACGACGCCGTACGCGAGGGCCATCGCGACGACCAACACCATCGTCGAGAGCACGGCGATCGACCCGCGTTCGTCGCCGCGACAGCCCGTCACACTTGCTCCGCGGCCATCGTCGTCGAGTCGGTGATCGTCACATCGGGCAGCAACGCTCCAACGATCGGAACTTCGGTCCGCGAGACGAACCGGACGGTCGCGGTCAACGGCTCGCCGATGTCGCCCGCCGGGTCGATCTCGACCGACGTCTCGCCGAGGAGGTGTCGGACCACGTCGCGTGATCGATCACCACTGGGATCGACCGATGCAGCGCGTGCTGCCGCGCGACTGGCGTGCGCGACTCGCACGAAGTCGCGTGCGATGAACCCGAGTTGCACGACAAGGAGCACCAACACGACGACCAACGGCAGCACGAGCGCGAACTCGGCTGTTGCCTGCCCGCTTTCGCCACGCGGCGATCGTCGCGGGTGGGCGCGCCGCGCGGCGCGCCCACCCCCAATCCCGAACGTCATCACAGCACCTTCGAGAGAACCTTGTTGACGATCGTGTCGAAGAGTTTCGAGATCGCGTTCGACTTCACCGCCCAGGTCAGCAAGAGCGTCGCGACTCCGACAGCACCCAGGATGACGAGCGCATACTCCGCCGTCGATTGGCCGCGTTCGTCGCGACGGCTGCGCTCGAGCGTTCGCAAGTACCAGGACACGAGAATCGGAAACATGGCAATACCTCCGTGTAAGTGGGCCGGACGGCCCGATTGGTTGGAACCGACGCGGTCGTCACAGACCGCGCAAACCCGCTTCGATCGTGGGGACGACCGTCATCAGCCCGAAGGCGGGCAAGACGAGAAACACCAACGGAAACAGCAGGCGAACCGGCACGGTTCGCGCCCGAGCCTCGGCACGGCGTCGGAGCGCGGCGCGCTCTTCGGCAGCCAACCGACCCAGCGCGTCGAGCACCGGACCGCCGCTCACTGCGTCGCCCAGCACGTCGGCCAGACGAACCAAGGTCTTGTGCTCGCGACCGAGCCGAGCGACCGCGTCGAGCACGGGTTCACCCAGCGACTGTGCTCGTACCGATCGACCCAATGCCGACGCAATCGGTTCGGGGCAATGTTGCGCCGCGAGGTCGAGCGCGAACAACGGTGCATGACCGGCGCCGATCGCCACCGCGAGCAGATCGACCACGATCGGAAGTTGCGCGACCAGACGAGCGTCGATCTTTCTGCGACGGTGACGAAGCGCGACGTCGGTCACCACTCGACCGACGACACCGGGCAATCGGACGGCAGATCGACCCGCCGCGCTCGGAGTCGGACGGGATGACGTCCGCGTGCGAGCGCGACCTCGCGCCGCCAGCCTCGACGCGAACGAGTTCAGCGACGCGCCGACGACGAGCGCCCACCCGATCGACAGCATCGAGATCACCACGACAACTCCGGGTCTCGAACAATTCTTCGCATCCAGGCGATGGCGAGCCCGTCGAGCACCAGACCGACCCCAACACAGATCCGCCCTACCGGTCGCTCGACCAGCGCCGCGACCGACCCCGAGTCGACGACCGCCGCAAAGACGAGATACGCGATCGGTGCGAGCCCGACGACGACGGCCGACACCCGCGCCTGCGCGGCCTGCGCCCGCTGCTCGTCGGCCACGGCGAGGCGGTCGGCCAACGAGCGCGCCAGACCGTCGAGTGCACGTGCGGCCGGCCCACCCGAGGTGCCGACGCACGCGAGCGCGGCGGCAGCCGCGGCGACACCCGGCGTCGGTCGCTCTCGCGGCCACGGTTCGACCGCCGCGACGACCGACGCACCGAGGCGCACTCGCGCCGAGATTCGGCGGAAGTCGCCTCGCAGCGCCGACTCGCCGTCGGCGACCCGAACCAGCCCCTGGGCCAGATTGGCGCCCGCGCGCAGGTCGGAGGCCACGGCCCGAATGACTTCCGGCAACGCCGCCTCGACCCGGCGATCGGCACGGTGACTCGCCGCGCGAAGCCCGAAGATCGGCGCCACCAACGTGAGCGGCAGCACGAGGGCGATCCAGTGCAACGAGATCGTCGCGACGACGAGCATTGCCACGACGACGCTCACCGCCCACAGTTGCACCACCGTCTCGGGCGAGGTGTCGATCGCCGCGCGCCGCAACGAGCGATCGAGCGGAGCCCGCACCACGGACGGAACCCGAAACGGCGCGCGTTCGACGAGGAAGCGCAGCCGGTCGCGGGACGCCGTGGTGCGGGCGTGACGCGCCACGACCAGCGCGGTCGCACCCGACACCGCTGCGGTCATGACGCGGATCACCGAGAGCCTCGAAGGCGCGTCGGTTCGTCGATGACCACCAGGTCATCGCCACGACGAACGGCGAGCGGTCGAACTCCGCCATGATCGTCGTCGGCGACGACCTCGGCGATCACCTCGACTCGTCGGCAACCATTCGCGCGCCGTTCGACGTGCACCACTGCATCGATCGCGGCAAGGACCTGTCGACGAATCGCGAGGATCGGAAGATCGACCGCACCGAACAGTGCCAACGTCTCGATCCGCACGAGCGACGCGGCCGCATCGTTCGCGTGCACGGTGCACAGCGAACCGTCGTGCCCGGTGTTCAGCGCCTGCAGCATGTCGAGTGCCTCACCGCCGCGAACCTCGCCGACGACGATCCGATCCGGGCGCATCCGAAGCGCCGCCTTCACCAGATCGCGAACCGAGACGGCACCGACCCCTTCGGCGTTCGGCGGTCGAGCTTCGAGCCGAACGACGTGCGGATGCGCGAGCGACAGCTCCGCGGTCTCTTCGATCGTCACGATGCGTTCGCGTTCGTCGATCGTGCGAGCAAGGGCATTCAGCAACGTGGTCTTGCCGGCGCTCGTCCCGCCCGACACGAGCACGTTCGCGCCCCCGCGAACGAGTGAACTCAGCAGGTCCTCGGCCGAGTTCGAGACATCGAACTCCGCGAGCGTGACCTCGCGAGGTCGGAATCGGCGGATCGTCACACACGGTCCGTCGACGGCGAGTGGTGGCAGCACCGCGTGCAGACGCGACCCGTCGACGAGTCGGGCATCGACGATCGGCGAAGTCCGATCGAGTCGAAGGCCCAACGGGATGATCGCGCGTTCGGCGATCTGCACCATCTGGGCCGCGCCGAGATCGAGCGCGATCGGCTCGATCCGACCGGCTCGCTCCACGAACGCGGATCCCGGCCGGTTCAACATGATCTCCGACACCTCGGGATCGGCGAAAAGGTCCTCCAAGGCTCCGAAACCGTCGAGGTCGCGAACGATCGCCGTCAACAGCGACGAAGTTCGGTCGGGCCCCATCAGCGGGTCCATCTCTTCGAGGTGCTGCAGGATCCGCCCTTCGAGCGACCCGCGTGGATCGAGCGGGTCGGACGAGTGCCGCGACTCGAGTGGAGGGTCGAGCAGGAGTCGCTCGCGGATCGCGGCGACGAGCTCCACGCTCACGCCGCGTTCCGCATCATCGAGGTGCGCAGCGCTGCCAACGTCGCACGGGCCGCACGCGCCAGTGGTTCGGGAATTCGATGGGCGAGCGTTCCCGCGTCGACTGCACGACTGACATCGGGGCGCACCGCGACACGCGCCACAACGCGAAGTCCGATCGTCGACTCGAGGTCGCGTGCCGAAAGCGCCCGGGCGGGCTCGTCGATCAGCACCGCACCGAACGAGCGGCCGGTCAGGTCGTGGGCACAGGCCCGGCGGTACGAGAGGAAACACGGCCGAGTGACCATGACCAACGCGTCGAGCGACTTCGCCAGCGCCAACGTGTCGGGATCGGACGCGGCACCCAGGTCGACGAACACGAGAGCACCCGTCGCCCGCAACGCCTCGATCGACGGTCCCATCGCTCTGCGTGAGGCCCGCCCCGGCGCCTCGACGGCCATCGACTCGGATGGTTCGTCGCGCTGACCCGGGCCGACGAGGCGAAGCGACGTCGAGACCTCGACCGCAATTCGGCCGAACGCGTCGACGGGCAACTCGTCGGCGAGCAACACATCACGCCAGCCGCGGATCGGAGCACCCACACCGAGCACGAGTGCGGCATCACCGCGCGGGTCGACCAAGACGACATCGGTGCCCGCCGACGCCACCAACGCACACGCCGATGTGAACACGGTGACGCCCGCGCCACCCTTCGGCGACCAACAACCGATCAACACTGCAACACCTCTCAAGACCCGGGCGCAACGCGCCACGACAAGACAACGGATGCGAATGCATCGAGTCCCGTGAGGGTGAGGCCGATCAACGGCGATTCCGCGATGGCGGAGTGGCCAGCCCGAACCTGGGGCCGGCGAGCGCGGACTGCTAGGATCGCGTGCCGCAACCGTAGAGGTCGCTTCGGTGAATCGCAAGACCTCGATGGAGAAATTTCGAGATCCCGCGCGAAGCTCCCGTTCGATGATCGACGCGCGACTCGCTCTCCTGCCGACACCACTCGTCGCGGCGCCGAACCTCGCGGCCGCACTCGGACTTCGCCACGTGTGGATCAAACGTGACGACATCGTCGGGCCCGGCCTCGGCGGCAACAAGGCTCGCAAACTCGCGACGATCCTCGAACGCGCCGAACTCGCCGACATCGACACGCTCGTCACCGGCGGCGCGACACAGAGCAACCACGCTCGAATCACAACCGCGATCGCCGCAGTGCTCGGGTTGCGTTCCGATCTCGTGCTCGCCGGCGCAGAACCACAACGACCGAGCGCCAACCTGCTGCTCGATCAACTCCTCGGCGCCGACATCACGTTCGTACGCGACGTCGGTTACGACGGCCTCGACGCGGCCATCGAGGATCGTGCCGCGACACTGCGCGAGCTCGGTCGTCGACCGCTCGTGATTCCGATCGGAGCCGCGACCGCCGACGGGGTCGACGCGTACCGTTCGGCCGGACACGAACTCGCCGGGCAAGTCGACCGCGTGGACTACGTGTTCGTTGCCGACGGTTCCGGCAGCACGCACGCAGGCCTCGCCGCCGGGCTCGCAACGACCCGGGTCGTCGGCGTCGATGTCGGGATCCGGCCCGACCTGTCCGACGCTGTCGATCGGATGTACCGCGAGGCCGGCGGAACTGGCACCATCACGATCGACGCCGACCACATCGATGGCGGATACGGCATCGTCGGCGAACGAACTCGTCGCGCGATCACAACCCTCGCGCGCACCGAGGGATTGCTCCTCGACCCCGTCTACAGCGCGAAGGCCCTCGCGGCGCTCATGACCTGGGCGCGAGACGGCCGCATCCCGAAGGATGCGGCCGTCGTGTTCTGGCACACGGGAGGAACTCCCGCGCTGTTCGCGAACCGTTACGCCGAAGCGTTCACGGCCCGCTGACCGAGCTCAGGCCGCAGCACCGGACCCGGCGTCGCGAACCTTCTTCGCCACGACCGCACCGAGCGCAACGAGCACGAGCAGCAGCAGAACCTTCTTCACGGTCCCTCCTTCGTCCCGGCCCCCACGGGCTCGGGTGGTCGGCTGAGCACCGAACGATCGGCACCCAGGGCTGGCGCGGGCGAGGCCCACCTACTCCGACGGCGACACTACCCGCGTCGATCCTCACTCGCCCGGTTGGTGCGCACGCCCCCGACCAGTCAGACTCCGCCACGGAGGTGAACGGGGTCTGGTGGCCCCCCTCGTCTTCAAAACGAGTGTGACGGGTGATCCTCGTCAGGTGGGTTCGATTCCTGCCGCCTCCGCTATATCTCTGGCGCCGCCCTCCGGCGGCGCGGCGCGCAACCTACGAACCGGTCGTGCGCTTCGCTCCC
>SXGT01026286.1_pt1 | contig 14471 bp, 12 predicted proteins | sample 3176221 | NCBI WGS metagenome assembly SXGT01 (sample SAMN11356862, study PRJNA531348) | freshwater metagenome | isolation source: freshwater sample F1-120 | place: China: Fuxian Lake, Yuxi | collected 2017-12-25
GACCACGAACACCGGTCGTGCTGCCTGCTCCTGCGCCACCACTTGAACCAGGTGCGCCGCCGGGGGAGACTCGGCGCGGGCGAGGGGCCTCGACCGGATCAGCGGCTTCGATTCGAACAACCTTTGGACCAGACAACCGTACTGGTGCGCGGGTTTCCAGCTTCGGACCTGCGGGGGCAACATCGGTTGGGCGACGTGGCACGTTTTGCTGTGCTGGCGCTTGATTGGCTGTTCGTGAAGGAGCGGTTCCTTGTGCGGGAGCTGCAGGCTTTGCTGCGTCGGCCGGACGCATCGGTGGGGCGGTCGTTGCGTGTGATGTGGGGCCGTGCACGGGCATCGACGGTTTCACCGGCGTCGCCTTGATGTGATTTTCAGTCGGGTCTTCAAGCACCGGCGGCGGTGGGGGCGCGACGAACTTGCGCGGCGCTGGGGGCGGTGTATGAGCCGGAGGTGCGGCAGGTGTTGCCGTTGCAGATTCTGGTTTGGTGTGAGTCGCTGGCTTGGTTTCAACGACTGGGGCGTGGGGCGCGTGGACCGCGGGGGTTGCGGCAGGTGCGACGTGTGCGGTTGCTGGTTCAGCTGCCTGGACTGCTACTGGTGCTTTTTCCTTGGTTGTAGTTTCGTGTTTCGGTGCCGCAGGTGGTGGTGCAACTGCTGTTGCAACTGATGACGAGTCCTCGTTCGAGGGCTCTTCGCTTCCTGCCTTCTTCTTTGAGGTCTTGGCTTTGGTCGCGGTCTTCTGCTTCTCTGCTTCTGCGGCAGTGTCCTTAACCTTGCCTTCGACGTGCCAATCGCGCACTGACATCGCCAGACCAATGGATAGCTTGCTGTTGTGCTTCTTTTCGAAGAGGCTTTCTGGGATGCCTTCAGAGACACAGCAGTCTTTAATGGCAGTCCAGTGGACGGCTAGTTCTTTGGCCAGGTCGTTGATTTTAATCTCGCTCAAGCGATGCTCCAGGTATCTAACTAATCAGGCTAAACCATGCAAATCAGGCGAATCATGTAAACCAGGTTTGTGTCGTGATGCACAGGTCGGGTTGAATTGGATCAAGCGATTAGGTCGTTGGTTCGGGTTGGGGTTCGGGGTCCTTGGCTGAGGCGGAGCGAATCGAAGTGTCGCCTCCCAGGCCGAGAATCGCGGCGGCGGCTTCGTCTCCTGCAGAGGTTGCCTCGCCAGAAAGAAGTTTGCGTGCGGCTTCGGACTGTTCGCCGGAGAGTTTTTCTTTTTCGGCCTTGGCTTTGGCCTGTTCTTCGGCCACGATCTTGGACTTGATTGCTGCGGCCTCGGTCACCTTGGCGGCGGTTGGTTCATCTATCTCAAGTTCGGTCATCAACACTTCGATGCCGACCTCTTCGATATCAAACACGCTGACCATGCCCAGTGCGGCGAGCTTGTCCACCATCTTCTCATTAAGTCCTTCAACCGAGAGCAATGTCTGCGAGAGATTCTCGAGGCCCTTGTTGAATTCTTCGGGTGTGAGGATGTCAACGTCCCAGCCGGTCAAGCGAGCAGCTAGGCGGACGTTTTGTCCGCGTTTACCGATGGCAAGCGAGAGCTGATCATCGCGGACCACAACGGTGGCGCGACCCAGTTCAAAGCAGAGCGAGATTTCTGCGACTTCGGCGGGCTTGAGCGCGTTCTGAATGAGGATTTGAGAAGATTCGTTCCAGCGGACGATGTCGATCTTTTCTCCGTTGAGTTCATCAACGATGTTCTTGATACGGCTGCCGCGGACGCCGACGCATGCGCCGACGGCATCGACTTTGCTGTCGATGGAAGAGACGGCCATCTTGGTGCGATATCCAGGCTCGCGGGCCATGGCCTTGATTTCAATGACCTTCTCTGCGACTTCCGGCACTTCCACCTCGAAGAGCCGCTTAATGAAGTCCGGGTGCGAGCGAGAGACAAGCACTTCGACCTGTGAGCCCGACTCACGAACATCAACAACCAGGCAGCGGACACGGTCGCCCGGTTCAAACTGCTCGCCGGGAATCTGCTCGTTGCGGCGCATGAATGCTTCAGCGCGATCGATGGAGACCACCAGGGTCTGCCCCTCGTAGCGTTCTGCTTTTCCAACAACGATTTCGTTCAATCGCTTGGCGAAATCTTCCTTAATCGTCTGCCGCTCATCATCGCGGAATTTCTGGATCATGACTTGTTTGAACGTCTGAGCTGCGATGCGACCAAAGGCCTGCGGCGGCATTTCCAGTGGCTGGTCATGCCGGGTCAGAGTCATGGTCCCTGCCATCGGATCAATCTTGCAGGCAAACTCTTCGGTGTCCAGCGTATTGAAATACTTGCGAGCTGCGGAAACCATGGCGAGTTCGAGATCGCGGATGAGCAGGGCGCGATCCAGATTGCGGTCTCTGGAGATCGAGTCGAGGATACGGAGCATTTCAGTTGGGTTGACCATTGAGAATTCCTTTCAAGATTTTCCGACGTCAAGTTGTCAAGATGTCCAAACAGGTTGTTGAGACTGACACAAAGATGTAAAAACCAGAGACCTAAAAACAAGACAGGCTGCGATCATGCTCGCAGCCCTTCCATTCAGGAATTACTTCCTGAGGTCACACACTTAGGTGTTGGCACTAGATCTGGCACCCACTTTGTGAAAGATGGGAGCCAAACCGGGTGCAACACCGGAAGGCAGCCGGACGACTTGTGTGTACGATGGTTCTCATCGTGTCACAGAGTCGGTATGAATTGCTTCGAAAGCTTCATCATGGGCGGGACCTCGTGTGGAAACAAAAAGGGCTACGAACAGACGCCGAAGTGTAGCAGGGTGAACTCGAAATGGCGAATAACCGCTCGATTCGAGCAGTTTGGTGCAGATTTGGCGTTTTCTCAATTATTCAAGGATTTCCGCCCAGGAGAGGCGATAGCAACGCAGTTCCCACATTAACAACACCGCTTGCAACTGCAAATCCCGCCGCGGAGACATACTTGCCTATTACCAGGAACACCAGGACAAAGCCAATTTGAGACACAACCGCACCATTTTCTGAATATACAAACTCCCGATATGAACCGACAAAGCTCGCAATGATTCTCGAACCATCCAGCGGCGGAACTGGGAGCAAATTAAAGAGCATTAAGACCATATTGAGCGCGCACCCGCAATGTAGAAACATGGTGATGTTATTCCACGGCTCATCCCCCACAAACTGCGGCAGTGACCTCCAGAGTATTGAGAGAATCGCACAGATTGCAAATAGTCCAAGATTCACCGCTGGTCCTGCTGCGGAAACAAAAGCATCGGCATGCCGCCCGCGTAGACGAGTCGGATCAACTGGCATCGCTCCCCAGGAAATACCAACAACAGCGAACATGATTAAACTGAACATCCCCATATGTACGAGCGGGTTCCATGTCATGTGTCCTGTCTGAATTGGCGTGTCATCCCCTTTGTGAATCGCCGCATAGCCGTGTCCAAGTTCGTGGCAGCAGATCGAAAAAATGACCCAAAAAACCCACGATATTGCCAACACGGGATCGATTTGCCAGTAATCTGCGAGCCACCATGATTGAAACATGTGCATCTCCCGAGTGCGATCTGGTGAATGAGCAAGTCTATTAACAAACCGGCCCGCGTGCGATACGCGGGCCGGGAAAGAATCCAGATTGTGGTCCGTTCGAATTAAGCCTTGTTTGCAAGGGCACGAGCGTGCTTGTTAGAAAGCTCAACCAGCTTGTCAAACAGCTTGGGATCATGGATCGCGATTTCAGCCAGCATCTTGCGATTCAGGTTGATACCGGCGAGCTTGACACCGTTCATGAATCGGCTGTAACGGGTGCCGCGCATTTCGCAGGCAGCTGTCACGCGGACGATCCAGAGGGCGCGGTAATCGCGTTTCCGGTAACGACGATCGCGGAATGCATACACGCGGCCGCGGATGACGGCGTTGCGTGCACGATACCAGTGCCGTGAGTTTGTTCCAAAGTAACCACGGGCCTGCTTGAGCAGTCTCTTGCGGGCCTTAGTACGAGCTGAACCTTTACGAACGCGAGGCATGCTTCAAACTCCTTAGCTCGGCGGGGCGGGCTGCTTGTGGCAGGTGATCCCGACTTGACTCCCGAACGCGCTTTTGATCAACACCGTGAAGTGTCGAGATGCGAAACTACTTAAAACTACTTGGCTGCAGCTGCTTTCGCGGCCTTAGCAGCCTTGATCGCCTTGCTCTGAGCCGGTGTCGGGCTGCGGCGGACCGCAGCGCGAGCCTGTGTACGTCCACGGAGGCGACGATACAGGAGCCGTTCAAGCTTCACTGAGTCGGCACTGGCCATGAATGGACCCTTACGCATCTGGCGAAGGCGCTTGCCGCCCTTGCCTGAGCGAAGGTGCTTGTGACCTGACGTCTTGTGACGGACGAGGCCGGTCTTTGAAATGCGGATCCGCTTAAGCAGACCCTTGTGGCTCTTGTTCTTCATGATCCAATGGCTCCGAATCAGATGCAACTCATTCGATCAAAGACCGAACAGTCCTGCCTTTGCGCAGGGCCGAGATATTAGCCCACCAACCCCCCACAGGCAAGGTTTCCTGCCGCTTACCTCTTGGCTTGCTCTTTAACCAGGGTGGTCGCTAAGGCAGGAAGTGCCTTTTTGTCCCCGTTTTCAAGGGTTAAGACTATATTCCCGAGCGGGTCAATCTCTGCCACAATCCCGGAAAACTGCGATCCAGAGTGCTCAAATGTCCGCTTCGTACCTCTTAATACATCCAGTTTCGTCCATTCGCTCACGATCTGGTCCTTCGAAAGCGATAGGGCGACATTGAGCCGCAGGATCAATTTGCTTGCCACAGTCAGCCGATCGACATCCGTCCCCATCATTGCGAGCGAAGTTGCCAAGTCGGCAATCTCCGGCGCCAAGTCCTCGAGTTGCTGCCGCACATTGATCCCAATTCCAACTACCGCAAGTCCACCCGCCTGCTCAATCAACACACCCGCCAATTTCTTCGCACTCTTCCGCTCAACCACATCATTTGGCCACTTGATTCCAATGAGACCTTTCCCATCCTCATCAACAACATCCCCGATGGTCCACGCCGCAGCAAGACCCGCGGCCAGCGACAACACCCCTGGCCCAAATTTGCTCGCATCGACTACAAACGAAATCGCCACGCCCAGGTGACAGGTATCCGCCCAACTCCGTCCCAACCTTCCGCGTCCGGCAGTCTGTCGCAATGCGGTGACTATCAACCCCGCTTTTCCGTCACACTTTTCTCGAGCAACATCCTGAGTTGAACTGGCCTCACTTACAACCATGACACGCGAGAATAAGCCGCCGCACATCATGCATGCTTGCTCAAGTTCCTGTTGCCAGGTTTGTAATGACGCTACAGGCATGAATTCCCTAGCTTTGAAAATCCAACCCGATATCGAGCGAAACTGCCTGATGCGTCAACGCTCCCACCGAAATCCGATCCACTCCGCTCGCCGCAATCCCCGCAATAGTCTCTAAATTCACGCCCCCCGAAGCCTCAAGTTCCAGCTTCGGATTCGCGGCATTCCGCATGACTACCGCGTCACGAAGTTTCGCACTATTCATGTTGTCTAAGAGCACAATATCAACAACGCCTGCCTTCAACTTCACAATCTCCGCCAACTGCTCCAGTGAATCCACCTCCACCATCACAAACTGCAACTCCGGATTCAACTTTCTCGCCTTCCCCGCGGCATCATCCACCCACGCTCCCAGCCTGTTCAACGCCACTCCCGCCAAGTGATTGTCTTTCAAGAGCATCGCATCAAACAACCCCATCCGATGACACTTCCCGCCGCCACACCGCACCGCATATTTCTCCAGCACGCGCAACCCCGGCGTTGTCTTCCGCGTGTCATACACGCCTGCCTTCGCATTGCCCGCGGCAGCAACATACTTGCTGGTCAAAGTCGCAATCCCAGACAACCGCCCCACCAGATTCAAGAGCGTGCGTTCTGCTCCCAACAGTTTTCGCGTCGGCCCGCTCAATATTCCAAGTGCGGTCTGCGCTGAAACCCGATCTCCATCCCTGGCATACACATCGAATTTCGTCCCAGGCGCAAACACTCTCAATACATCTGGAACCACAGCAAGCCCGGCAATCACGCCGCCTGACCGCGAAGAAATCTCTGCAACCGCAACGGAGTCCGACGTGATTGATGTAAGGCTCGTGATGTCGCCAGGTTTGCACCCAATTCCGAAATCCTCGTCGCGTGAAAGTTCAAGCAAACGCTTTACAAGGCCACTGCGCGTAAGCGATTCAAAGAGAGTGGGGAGCGGTAACAGATTCAGGTCGGTGGGCATGGAAGTAGTGTAATCAGGTTTGCATCACAACACGGTTTTCCTTCCACTTCGTCACTTTGCCACTTTGCCACTTTGCCACTTGTTTTGAGGAACAACTTAGAGTCCTGCGCCATACATCACTATTTCCAAGCAAAACTTGGCGACACTATGCAAGATTCCCACCTTTGCACGCAAGTCCCTATGTTCTTGCACATCCACAAAGGAACCCACAATGCTCTCTAGCCTAACCTCAACCTACTCAGTTCTTCCAGCCGCAATGCTACTGGCGGCTGTCGCCGGCTCTGCCATCGCAGTTCCGATAGTACATAACCTGGGGGTGATGCCAGGCGGGCAGTTTTCGACACGAGCGGTCGTCGCCGCAGATGGCACGACATGTACAGCGTGGGGTGATACCACAGTTTCCGGACCATATGACTACCGCACGTTCCGTTGGACCGTTGGTAGCGGCATTACACACATCGTGCCGCTGAGCGGGGCCCGTGGCGGAGCGATCGGCAATGATGGATTTGGATTCAGCGGCGGGTCGGGTGTCGCGGGCAATGGTTTTCACTGGAGCATCCCGGGAGGCGTGACACTGCTCAATCCACTTGGTGGCGATCTAACCTGTCGCTCGGCTGGGATCAGCAGTGGTGCGGCGTTTGTCTGTGGCAGCAGCGTGAATGGTCCGAGCTTGCAGATGGCTGGCCGTCGTGCCGTGCGTTGGACGTACTCTGGTGTTGCGACCAATCTTGGTTTTCTTCCTGGCGGACCGGGTGTGAATCCTGGTTCCGATGCAATTGGAATCAGTGCTGATGGATCGGTGGTTGTAGGCCACAGTCAATGGAGCACAGCGGGATTTGGAACAGTTCGTGCCTTCAAGTGGGTTGCGCCAGCGGGGCCGATGCAGAACCTGGGGACAAATCCCGGTGGCACCCAGTCGATGGCGACGGCAGTAAGTTCAGATAACATTGCTGTCATCGGCCATGCCGACACTGCGACCAGCGGCGGTCAATGGGCCGCATTTCGCCACAAGCCGAGCACGGGCATGCAAAGTCTGGGAACGATCCCGGGCGATGGTGCATCGTGGGCTAATGCGACCAATTTCAATGGTTCGTGCGTTGTGGGTTCAAGCGAGTATTTCCCAACCACAATGGACCGCGCCATGATCTGGACTGCGGCCACTGGAATGGTTGATCTCATGGCCTACGCCGTTGCACACGGAGCAAACGTTGCAGGTTGGGGGTCGAACTTCAGGTCTGCATGGGGAGTGTCAGCAGATGGCACTGCCGTCTCCGGCACTGGCTTCTTTAACGGCCACGAACGCGCATTCCTGATCACCGGCCTGCCATGCATCGACGGCTTCTTCATCTGGAATCCCAACCCGACCACGATCGTCGCAAGCAGCGGCACTGTTGGTGGTCATGGAACCACTGCGACTTTCAGTTGCGAGGCGGAAGGCGCTGGCCCGCTGGAATATTCTTGGGATGTCACAGTTGCTGCAGGTATGCCGCCAATCACGCTGACTGGCCCGCAGTTTGATGATCCGCTCCTGGGACTGTCATTCACCGTAGAGGGCTGGAACACGCCACAGATCACGATTTCGGAAATGCGTTCGAGCATTGTCCCACGCGACATCTCCTTCAACGGTGGCGTCACCAATCCGTGTGGCAGAACCATCAGCGCCCCTGCAACACTCGCAATCCGCGGCACATGCCCTGCAGACTTCAACGTAGATACCACCGTCGATTTCTTTGATTACCTCGACTTCGTCGATGCGTTCTCGGGCGAACTTGCAACTGCTGACTTCAATGGCGATGGAGCAATTGACTTCTTCGATTACCTTGACTTCGTGGATGCGTTCAGCGCAGGGTGCTGATTGATGAACGACAGGAAAGTGCAGAAAAACAGGGTTTCTCACTACAGTGGAGGAGTGAGCGTCAAAGCAGATTGTGATGCACGCTCCTCTTCTGCCTTTCGTGTTTCGAGTTTCTTGTGAGCCAGCGATCCACTTAAGCGTGTTTCTGGTCAGGTTGTTACACAATAGTGGTTGTGTTGGGCTGTGCGGGCTGGTATGCTCTGGCTGTTCGATTTTCGACCGCTTGCATTTCTAGAGGCTTCCCCATGTACAACCTGTTCATTCAATTGAATCACCGCATCCAATCTCATATTTCAACGACGCAGAAGGGTACATATGCCGCAGGAATAGTCTTGATCGCGGCGATGGTAAGCAACGCATCTGCCGCGCCGATTCGCTTTACAGATCGCGAATCGTTCAACGCCAGCATTCGCCACAATGCCTTTGAAAGCGGCAGGTATTCAACTCCCAGCAATGTTCCCGACTATCGCGCATTTCGCATATCCGGCAACTGGACCGTCGGCACATTGGCCTCTGGCGATGAGTGGATCCAAACCTGCATGCACGGAGTCGGTGCCATGAAGTCTGCATCTACAACACAGTTCATCACTGGGCGGGGCGCCACAGCCGCCGGATTCATGCTTACTGCCACACGCAGCGACGGAACACCCGTTGCTGATTCTCATGTTGTTATTACTACAAGTGCCGGCGAGTCATTGACTGTCTCGATACCAGCAGCCGCGACGTTCGTTGGATTCAACGTTTCGCTGCCGTTTACTGATTTCACGATTCAAGCCTCAGGTCGCAATCTTGAATGTGTTGATTTCCTCACAGTTGGTGAAGCGATTGAACTGGTCAAGAGCGAGGGCAGCGATAGTCCAGGTGCATTGGTCACTCCCATCACCGATGAAACAACCTACTTCAATAATCAACTGCCCGATGGCACACAACGCTCGGTCGCAGCGGGTAGCGATCGCTGGTTCGAATGGACTGCACCCGCAAGCGGTGACTATGTCATTGACACAGCTGCCTCTGAGTTCGCGACAACCATGCAGGTCTTTCGAGTCGCTGGTTCAGCTAAAATCGGCGGCATTGAGTCCCGTACTTTCAACATGGGCGAACCCAGAGTATCGCTTCACGTCGAAAACGGCGATCGCTGTTTCATCAAAGTGAGCGGACTCACCAATTCCTTCGGCGGCCTTTCAACCGGTTTGGGGTTGCTCAAGATCAAAGCAATTGATTGGAATGTCACCGATTTCAACAAAGACGGAACGATCGACTTTTTTGACTACCTCGATTTCGTATCACCGACATCGCTCGGTGACGGCTGCTGAAAAGTGCCAAACAACTGCTGCTGACCTCATCTTGCATGATTCGACAATCCGCCCTTTGCCCCTTTGCCCCTTTGCCCCTTTGCCCCTTTGCCCCTTCGTCACTCCGTCACTTCCCCGCACCCTCTATACTCCGGAAGTCCCACCAATCACGGAGGCTTCCCAAATGAAAATCGTGAAAAAACTCGTCATCGGCGCTGGCGTAGTCGTTTTCTTGTTGGCAGGCGCAGTTGTTGTCGGTGTCATGTCCATTGACTCCATCGCCAAAACCGGCATCGAAAAAGGCGGCACCTATGCACTCGGTGTAGACACGAAAGTCGATTCTGTTAGCATCGGTTTGCTCTCAGGCCAATTCGGCCTTTCCGGTCTCAAAGTCGCCAATCCCAGCGGCTTCAAAACCGCAGAATTCATGAGTTTGGGAAACGCCGGCGTGGCCATCAGCACTGCATCTCTCAACAAGCCTGTAGTAGAGTTGCCCACCCTTTCTCTCTCCACAATTCGTGTCAGTCTGGAACGCACCGGCGGCAAATCAAACTACCAACTCATCCTCGACAATCTTGCAAAACTCAAATCTGGTTCGCCCTCAAGCCAGGGCGGTAGCGAGAAAAAGTTCGTCATCAAAGATCTCACGATCACCGATGTCAAAGTCCATCTCGATCTCCTGGGAATCGGCGGTGAACTGACGGCACTCGATGTCCCGATTGACAAGATCTCGCTGAAAAACGTTGGTAGTGATGGATCCGGTGTTGATGCAGGTGAACTTACTGGCGTCGTCATCCGCGCTGTCCTCGCCGCGGCGGTAGAAAAGGGCGGCGGCGCTATCCCATCCGATGTCGCAGGCGAACTTACATCGCAACTTGCCAAACTCGGAAATCTGGGAGACATTGGCGTGCAGGCAGCCGGACAAGTAACCAAATCGGTCACTGAACTTGGCAAGGCAGTGGACGGAATTGGTAAGCAAGCCGAAAAGACGGCGGATGAATTGAAAAAGGGGATCGAGGGGCTATTTCCGGGAAAGAAATAGGGTCGAAGATGCCGCTTTCTGGCGTTTTGAGTGCGCCATAGGCATAAAAATTGTAGATAAGTGGATATAAAAGTCTTGTATTGTGCTATCATGCAGACATGGAAAGGGTTACTCCATGGTTGGGTCGAACCTCGGCCCAGTTCAATCAGCACACCGCTACGGGTCTGCATGGCCCAGGTCCGCTCGATGAGCTGCATCCGCCGCTGACAGAGCGAGACGCGATGATTGAGGCTGAGGCGTGCCTGCAATGTGGCGGGCCAGGCCAACCGGCACCCTGCGTCAGCGCGTGTCCAACCGGGATCGATATCCCCGGCTTCATTCGCGATATTGCCCAGGGCGTTCCAGTAGAAGCGGCACGCAAGATATTCAGTGCCAACATACTGGGTGCCAGCTGCGCCCGAGTTTGCCCGGTACAGGTGCTTTGTCAGGGTCAGTGCGTTCTGCATAAGGAAGGCCGCCGCGCTATTCAAATTGGATTACTGCAGCGCTTTGCAACCGATCATGCCCTGGAAGAAGATGCGGATGTATTGCCCCCGGTGCAGGACTGCATTCGCACCCAGAGCGTCGCTGTCATTGGCGCGGGGCCTTCGGGCTTGGCATGCGCTTCAGAACTTGCAAGACTCGGTTACCCCGTAACGGTGTATGAATCCCGTGAAATAGCTGGCGGGCTGATTACCCATGGCATCGCTCCCTATAAGCAGATCATCGATCCATTACCCGCAGAAGTAGAACGGATCCGACGGCTGGGAGTGACGTTCCATTTCAACGTCAGTATCGGCAAAGAAGTCACAATCGAACAATTGCGACGCGCGCATCACGCGATCTTCCTCGGGGTTGGAATGGGTGAAGACATGCCCGCTCGAATCCCAGGCGAAGAACTTCCGGGTGTCTTTGATTCGCTCCCATTCGTTGAAGCCCTGAAGTTTTCGTTTACCGAGCAATTGTCCATTCGCTCACCAATTGCCGTCATCGGCGGCGGCAACACCGCCATCGACGTCGCCCGCGAAGCAGTGCGCATGGGTGCAACCGATGTGCAAATGCTCTATCGCCGAACCCAGGATCAGATGCCTGCCTACAAGCACGAAATCGAAGAAGCACTCGCCGAAGGTGTGAAGATCATCGAACTGGTAGCGCCTCTGGAGATTCTCGGCAATGGCCGCGTCAGCGGTGTACGTTGCAATCGAATGCGACTTGGCAAGGCCGACGCATCGGGTCGCCCCAGGCCCGAACCCATCCCAGGCTCTGAATTCACTATTGAAGTTCACACAGTTATCAAAGCCATTGGACAGCGCCCGCGCGATGAGTTCTTCGCAGCCTTTGGAGTACAAACTAAGGACGGAAAAGTCACCGTGAACGCAGATCTTCAGACCAGCGATCCAACCTGCTTCGCCGGTGGCGATTGCCTCAGCGGCGGCTCCACAGTGGTCGCCGCAGTGCGAGATGGCAAGCGAGCTGCACACGGAATTGATCGTTTCCTGACCGGCCATCCGCGCCCGCCTGCGGCGATATTGCCTCCAAAGCACGTGCAGAGTGACAACGGCACGATTCGGCATTATCAGGGCGATTATGCCCTCAACACGGCCCCCGCCCTCTGCAAAGGTTGCGATATTTGTGTGAAGGGTTGCCCTACCGACACCCTGGCACTCGACGTGCAGGGACACATCGTGGTCAAAGACGTCGGAACCTGCGTGTTCTGCGGCATCTGCGAGGCGCGTTGCCCTGACTTTGCAATCTGGACCGCCCGCGGCCACTCGGCCCGCGCATTGCCCAACATCGAGGTGCCCACATGAGATCTCAGCGGCTTGTTCAGGGAAACGAAGCGTGTGCGCACGGCGCTCTGTATGCAGGATGCTCGTTTTTTGCGGGCTACCCAATCACGCCCAGCTCAGAAATCATGGAGATTCTCGCCCAAGAGATGCCCGCGCGTGGCCGCACGTTCATTCAACTCGAAGACGAAATCGCCTCGATCTCCGCCATCATCGGCGCTGTCTGGGGTGGTGCCAAAGTACTTACCGCCACCAGCGGCCCGGGGTTCTCGCTCATGCAGGAGGGTCTCGGCTACGCCTCTATTACCGAGACGCCATGCGTCATTGTCAACTGTCAGCGGTGGGGGCCTTCCACCGGCCAACCGACCAAAGCCGCCCAGGGCGATGTATTTCAGTCAATATGGGGAACACACGGCGATCATGCGGTCATCGTCCTGACCGCATCGCACGTGCGTGATGTCTTTGAGATGACAGTCAAAGCGTTCAACTTTGCCGAGCAATACCGCGTGCCTGTGGTGCTCCTCATTGACGAAGTACTCGCTCACATGCGCGAAAACATCTACTGGCCAGCCCCCGGCGAAATCGAAGTGGTCGAGCGTCGGTGTCCTTCCAACATCAAGACTTTCAAGCCCTTTGTCGGCAAAGCGACCGCCGCTTCGCCAAGCGAATTCCTGCCCTTTGGTGCTGGCCGTCGATTCCATGTCACCGGACTGGCTCATGGAGCTGACGGATTTGCGGTGCACGGTGATGCCGCCGGCAACGAGTTACAACGCATGGTCAACAAGGTGCAGAAAGATGTTCGAAAACTCAGCCTGGTAGAAGAATACAAACTCGACAAAGCCCAAGTAGCAATCGTAAGTTACGGAATCACAAGCCGACCAGCCAAAGCCGCGGCAGACCAGCTCCGTAGCGCGGGCATTCGCTGCGGCGTTCTCGACATGAAGACTCTCTGGCCATTTCCCGACCACCGTATCGCCGAATTGGCGAGTCGCGTGGAACGAATTCTGGTTCCGGAATTAAACCTCGGGCAGATCGTTCGCGAAGTCGATCGCGCGGCCAATGGTCGTTGCGAAGTGAAGCATTTCGGCAGGATCGATGGAAATCTCATGACACCGGAACAGATTGCCGGCGCGATGACCGCGGGTCTGGAGGTCGCCCAATGAGTGTGCAATATCGTCAGTTTCTCCGCCTTCCCCAGCTGCCGCACGTGTGGTGCCCGGGCTGCGGCAATGGGTCGATCGTCAAAGCACTCCTCGAGGCCATCGGTGGCCTGGGGTTGGATCAAGACAAAATTGTCGTGGTCAGTGGCATCGGCTGCTCCGGACGTACGCCGTTCATTCTTGATTTCAACACCATGCATACCACTCACGGGCGTGCACTGGCGTTTTCAACGGGAATAAAGCTCGCCAACCCTGACCTGAAAGTCATCGTTATCATGGGCGATGGTGACGCATCCGCCATCGGCGGCAACCACTTCATTCACGCCTGTCGTCGCAACCTCGATCTGACAGCCCTGGTTTTCAACAACGGCATCTACGGGCTTACCGGCGGACAATTGGCCCCCACAACCCCCGAAGGCAAACGCAGTACAACTTCAATGACCGGCAGCATTGAGCAGGCGTTCGATCTGGTACGTCTGGCTCTTGGAGCGGGAGCGGGCTTTGTCGCAAGGACAACGTCGTTTGATCACAAGCAAATGGTGTCGTTCATGACGCGAGCACTCTCTCACAAAGGCTTCGCCTTTGTCGATGTGATAACATCCTGTCCAACATACTTCGGGCGTATGAATGATGTTACACAACCTTATGACATGCTGGAATACATCCGCGACACGACCGTGCCGATGGAAGACTTCGAGGCCTGCGATCAGGAGCCTCCGCCCAGCGTGCTTCCGACCGGTATCTTCCGTGAAACCGAGCGGCTTGAATACTCCGCGCTTTACGCCCAACGCCGCGATGTCGCGATGGCCGCCGCAGAACGGAGTCGCACATGAGTACCCCCGTGCAGGTGCGATTGAGTGGGTCCGGAGGCCAGGGCCTGATTACCGCCGGAGTCATCCTGGCAGAGGCAGCCATGCTCGATGGACGAAACGTCGTGCAGACACAGACCTATGGACCAGAGGCACGCCTCGGGTCGAGCAAGTCCGAGGTCATTATTTCTGCCGGCAGCATCGCCTATCCGCAAGTGACTGTTCCAGATGTTCTTGTCTGCCTCTCAACCGAGGCGGCTCAGA
>SXGT01899423.1_pt1 | contig 14470 bp, 13 predicted proteins | sample 3176221 | NCBI WGS metagenome assembly SXGT01 (sample SAMN11356862, study PRJNA531348) | freshwater metagenome | isolation source: freshwater sample F1-120 | place: China: Fuxian Lake, Yuxi | collected 2017-12-25
CGCCGCCCGGCGGTACCTCACGGAGGCCGGCTTCGGGCACGACGGGGCCGGCGGTCAGGTCGCCTTCGCCGAGCCGGAGCTCGCCGTGGGCTTCGCCTACCTGACCAACGTGATGGAGGCGGAGGACCCCCGCGGCACGGCCGTCGTGGATGCACTTCGCGACGTTCTGCGGTAGTTCGCAGCCGATCGGCCTAGGGTTGACCCATGTCCCGAGGTCGCCAGATCGCCGCAGCCGTGCTCATCGCCGTCGCCGCGCTCGTCTACGGCGTCTCCCCGATCGACGTCATCCCCGAGCTCCTCACCGGTCCGCTGGGCTTCGCCGATGACCTCGCGGTGCTCGCGGGCGCAGGATTCGCGATCGGGAAGCTCCTGAGCGGCGGCAAGCCCAACCCGGGCGGTACCGGGCCGGCAAACGGCGAGAACGGCCCGGTAAACTAGACACCGGTGTGCCGGGAAGTCTGGTCGGCTCCCGGGCGCGCTCGCTCGGGGTTGCGCCCCAACCTGATCGGAGCACACCTTGCCTGCACGCACTCGCGCCTGGCTCGCCCGAGAGACCTCCGGCGGTCTGCTCCTCCTCCTCGCCGCGGGAGCCGCGCTCGTCTGGGCGAACTCGCCGTGGCAGGAGTCCTACGCCGCGCTCTCGCAGTTCACCATCGGCCCCGCCGCACTGCACCTCGACCTGTCGCTGGCCACGTGGGCCGCTGACGGGCTGCTCGCGATCTTCTTCTTCGTGGTCGGCGTCGAGCTCAAGCACGAGTTCGTCGCAGGCAGCCTGCGCAGCCCGCGCGAGGCGGCCGTCCCGATGCTCGCGGCGGTCGGCGGGATGGTGCTGCCCGCCGCCATCTACGTCGGCATCATCCTGGCCTCGGGCGACTCGACCGCCCTCCGCGGCTGGGCCATCCCGACGGCGACGGACATCGCGTTCGCGCTCGCCGTGCTCGCGATCTTCGGCCGGGGCCTCCCGCTGCCGCTGCGCACCTTCCTGCTCACCCTGGCCGTGGTGGATGACCTGCTCGCGATCATCATCATCGCCGTGTTCTACACGAGCACCATCAGCATCCTCGCGCTCGTGGCGGCCTTCGCCGCGGTGGCCGTCTTCGCCGTCGTCGTCCGCACGCGGTGGGCGCGCTGGTGGATCCTCCTCCCGCTCGCCCTCGTCGCCTGGGCGCTCATGCACGAGTCGGGGGTCCACGCGACCATCGCCGGGGTGCTCCTCGGGCTGTCCGTGCCCGCCCGCGTCATCCACGGCGAGCACCACTCCCGCACGCACCGCTTCGAGCAGATCATCCGCCCGTGGTCCAGCGGCCTCGCCCTTCCGATCTTCGCCTTCTTCTCCGCCGGGGTGACCTTCATCGGCGCGAACACCGCCGAGCTCATCGTCCAGCCCGTCGTCCTCGCGATCGTCGCGGGTCTCGTGGTGGGCAAGCTCGTGGGCGTCCTCGCCACCACGGCGATCGTCACCCGACTGACTCCCCTGCGCCTGCCCGACAACATCGGTCTTCGGGACCTCGCCCCGATCGGGCTCCTCGCGGGGATCGGCTTCACGGTCTCGCTGCTCATCGCGGAGCTGTCGTTCCCCGACAGCGAGCACACCGACGGGGCCAAGCTGGCCATCCTCGCGGGTACCCTGATCGCCGCGGGCGGCGCCGCCGTGCTGCTCCGGCTCGACGCCCGCCGTGCCCGCAAGGCGGACATGAACGAGGACGGCACCCCGGACCCGGCGGCCGCCCGCATCGAGGACGAGATGGACTGACCCCCACGCGAGCGGTCGCATGGGGCATCCTTGAGGGGTGAACGCCACCGGCACGTCAGCGCTTGACCGGTTGGATGCCGTGCGCTCGGGCCTCACCGAGGTGCGGCTCCCGCTCCCTCTCGACGGCGCGCTCGAGTCGAGGGATGCCGCGTCCGCCGCCGTGCGGCAGATCGACGACTACATGCGTCCCCGGCTGACCGACCTCGACGCGCCGCTGCTCGCCGTCGTCGGCGGGTCGACGGGCGCGGGCAAGTCGACGATCGTCAACGCCCTCGTCGGGTCGCCGGTCACTCGAGCGGGAGTCATCCGGCCGACGACGCGCCAGCCGATCCTCGTTCACGCCCCCGTCGACGCGGGCTGGTTCGCCTCCGACCGGATCCTCCCGGGGCTCGCGCGGGTGCGGGGCCGCCTCACCGGTCCTGAGGAGTCGGCGTCGACCGCCGGCGACGTGCCCGACGCGTCGCGCATCGGCGAACTCGTCCTGCTCTCCGACGATCGCATCCCGGACTCCGTCGCCCTCATCGACGCCCCCGACATCGACTCCATCGCCGACGAGAACCGCGCGCTCGCGGGCCAGCTCCTCGCCGCCGCCGACCTGTGGCTGTTCGTGACGACGGCCGGCCGCTACGCGGACGCCGTGCCGTGGCGGCTGCTCGACGACGCCGCGGCTCGCAGCATCACGGTCGGAGTGGTCCTCAATCGCGTGCCTGCCGAGTCGCTCGACGAGGTCACCGACGACCTGCGCCGGATGCTCGGCGAACGCGGCCTCGCGGATGCCCCCGTGTTCACGGTCGCGGAGCAGCCGCTCGACGCGGCCGGGATGCTGCCCGCGGCGGCGGTCGCCGGCATCCGCGGCTGGCTGACCGGCATCGCCGGGGACCGCGCGGAGCGGGCCCGGATCGCCGCCGCGACCCTGCACGGGGCCGTCATCGATCTCGGCGCCCGGGTCGAGCGGATCGCGACCGCCCGTGAGGCCCAGCTCTCGTGGGCCACCGAGGCGGAGGCGGCGATCCGCCAGGAGTACTCGACCGCCGACGCGGCGATCGACGCGGCCACCCAGGACGGCGCGCTCCTGCGCGGCGAGGTCCTCGCCCGCTGGCAGGACTTCGTGGGCACCTCGGACGTCTTCCGCCAGGTCGAGTCGTGGTTCTCGCGCACCCGCGACGCGGTGGGCGCCTGGCTGCGGGGGATCCCGCAGCCGGTGGTGGACGTCGAGACGACCATCGAGCACGGGCTGCACGCGGTCATCGTGGATCAGGCGGGGCGAGCATCCGCGGGCGCGTGGCGCGAGCTCCAGCGCAGCCGCGCCGGCCGGTCCCTCACCGAGGGGCACGCGGAGCTCTCGGCCCCGTCGGCGGACTTCCCGAAGCAGGCCTCGACGATGATCCGCGACTGGCAGGGGTCGGTCATGCAGCTCATCAGCGACAACGTCGGCTCGAAGCGCACCCGCGCGCGCGTGCTGTCGCTCGGGCTCAACGCCGTGACCGTCGCGCTCATGGTGGTCGTGTTCGCCTCGACCGGCGGCCTCACCGGCGGCGAGCTCGTCATCGCGGGCGGGTCGGCGGTCATCGGGCAGAAGCTCCTTGAGACGATCTTCGGCGAGGACGCCGTCCGTCGCCTCGCGAAGCTCGCGCGCGACGACCTCGGTCGCCGGGTGGATGCGCTGCTCCAGTCCCAGGCGGACCGCTACACGACCCTCCTCGACGAGGTCCGGGACGGCCCTGCGCCCGATCGCCTCCGCGACGACGTCCACGCCCTCGTCGCGGCCCTCGACGGGCAGCGCGGATGACCCGGCCGACCCTCGACGAACGGCTCGAGGCCCTCCGCACGGTCCGGCAGTTCGGGGAGAACCGCATCCCGGACTCCTCGCTCGCCGAACTCGACGCCCTGCTCGCCCGCGCCGAGAGCCGCCGCGCGCTGTCGGCCGACCACACCGTCGTGGGGCTCTTCGGCGCGACCGGGTCGGGCAAGTCGAGCCTCACGAACGCCCTCGTCGGACAGGAGGTGGCGCGCAGCCACGTGCGCCGCCCGACGACCGCCGAGCCGCTCGCCGTCGTGTGGGAGCCGCAGGGCGCCACCGCCCTGCTCGACTGGCTCGACGTGCGGGACCGCCGGACCGGGATGCCCGCGCTCGACGATCGCGCGAGCCGGCTCATCCTCCTCGACCTTCCCGACTTCGACTCCGTGGAGTCGTCGCATCGCGCCGTCGCGGAGCGGCTCGCGGCGCAGGTCGACGCGCTCGTGTGGGTGGTCGATCCGCAGAAGTACGCGGACGCGGTGCTCCACACCGACTTCATCCAGACCCACGCCGGGCATGGCGCGGTGACCCTCGTCGTCCTCAACCAGATCGACCTGCTCCCGCCCGCCGACATTCCGCGCGTCCTCGCTTCGCTCGCCGGGATCCTCGCCGCCGACGGCCTCGCCGCCGTGCGCGTCCTCCCCACGAGTGCGACGACGGGCGAGGGGGTGGATGCCCTCCGCTCCGCCATCGGCGACCTCGCGGGCTCGCGCGCCGCCGTCGCCGCTCGACTCGAGGCGGACGTCGCGGGCCTCGCGGCGCGCCTGCCCGACCCGGGCCGACCGGCGAAGGCTACGAAGGCCGATGCGCGGGAGCGGGAGAAGTCGCTCGTCGCCGAACTGGGCACCGCCGCCGGCGTGGAGACCGTCGCGAGCGCCGTCGCCGCCTCGTACCGCAAGCGCAGCGGGCAGGCGACGGGCTGGCCCGTGGTGTCGTGGCTCCTGCGATTCCGGGCGGACCCCCTGGCCCGACTCGGCCTGAGACCCACTCGCTCGAGCGATCGGGACCCGGAGCTCCACCGCACGAGCATGCCCGCCATGAACGCGGGCGGCGAGGCTCGCGTCTCGCTCGCGGTGCGGGGTTACGCGGAGTCCGTGGCGGAGCCGTTCGCGGAGGACTGGCGGGCGGGCATCCGGGATGCCGCGCAGTCGGCCATCGACGGCCTGCCGCCCGCCCTCGATCTCGCGATCGGTCGCGCGTCGCTGCCGACGAAGGGCTCGTGGTGGTGGGTGCCCTTCGGGATCCTCCAGTGGCTGTCCATCCTCGCCGCGCTCGCGGGCGTCGTGTGGCTCCTCGGGATCGCCTTCCTCCCTCGCGTCGGCTTCGCCGCGCCCGAGGTCCCCGTCGTCGAGGGCTGGCCGGTGACGACGCTGCTGATACTCGGGGGCGTCCTGCTGGGGGTGATCCTGGGAATCGCCGGTGCTGCCATCGGTGCCGCGGTCGCCGCGAGCCGTCGCCGTCGGGCGCGATCGGCGCTTCTCCGGGAGGTCGCAGCCGTCGCCCGGGAGCGCGTCCTCGAGCCGATCGCCGCCGAAGTGGACCGAGCCGGGAGGGTCACCACGGCACTCGCCGTGGCGCGCGGCTAGGCGCTCCGCTCCGCGGCCGGGGCGTCGTCGAGGGCGGCGCTGGAGGGGGAGGCCGGGGTGGCGCGACCGAGCGTCGCGACGAACACCTCGGCGTCGTCGGCATCCCAATCCTCCATGTCCGCGAGCCAGGCGGACACCCGCGGAGAGGGGAGGGCGGGATAGCGGTAGGGGGAGCCGTGAGCCATGAGGAGTCCTTTCTTCTACAATGGGAGTCAGGGGGATGCACTTCGTGACGCAATTCGCGTCATATTTGATGTGTTGATGCCTCTCTATTGACATGACGAAGCGACCGCACTACCTTCAGCGCCGCGGCCTACGGGCCGGGCGAGGTCCGCTGAGTGCGCTTCAGGGCCTCCTGGGGCTCATCGCCTTCAGCGTCGTCGGCGGTCTCCTCGTCGCAGCCGCCATCGCCCCCGGCGTCGCCGTCGTGGGGATGCTCGGCGCGAGCGGCGCGGGCGTGTTCGACGACCTGCCGGAGTACATCGTCGTCGACCGGCCCACGGAGGCGAACACCATCTGGGGCCAGTACACGGGCCCGAACAACACCAACGGCTACGCGGTCATCGCCACGGTGTACCAGCAGAACCGGCACTCCGTCGAGTTCGACGAGATCTCGCCCTGGGCGCTCGCCGCCGCCGTGGACGGGGAGGATCACCGCTTCTACGAGCACGGGGGAGTGGACTCCGCCTCCGTCATCCGCGCGATGCTCGGCAACGCCCGATCGCAGGACATCGATAGCGGCGCCTCGACCATCACGATGCAGCTCGTCAAGAACATCTTCGTGCAGCAGGCGCTCGCCGAGCCGACGGAGGTGCTGCGCAAGGAGGCGTACGAAGCGGCGACCGCGCCCTCGATGCAGCGCAAGCTCGCGGAGATGAAGTACGCGATCGGGCTCGAGAAGCGGTACACGAAGCAGGAGATCCTCACCGCGTACCTCAACATCTCCTACTTCAGCGACAACACGTACGGCATCGAGGCGGCGGCCCAGCGCTACTACAGCGTCCCCGCATCCGAGCTCACGCTCGCGCAGGCCGCGAGCCTCATCGCGATCGTGCAGTACCCGGGCGAGCGCGGGCTCGACGACCCCGAGAACTACGAGCGGAACAAGGATCGACGCGACGTGATCCTGTACGCGATGCACGACCGCGGCAGCATCACCGCCGAGGAGCTCGAGGAGGCGCTCGCGACCCCCGTGGACGAGACGACCATCGTGCCGTCAGACCTCGGCAGCGGGTGCGTCAACGGCTGGGAGTCCGCGCGGTGGTTCTGCGACTACGTCGTCAAGAACGTCGACACGTTCGAGGCGCTCGGGTCGACGCCCGGCGAGCGGCTCGACAACTGGGGCAAGGGCGGCTACGACCTCTACACCACCCTCGATCTCGATGTGCAGGGCGCCGCCCACAACCAGACGACCGGCTTGGTGCCCGCGGCAGAGCCGGCGTTCGCACTCGGTGGGGCCACCGTCTCGCTCGAGGTCGGATCCGGCCGGGTCCTGACCATGGCGGTGAACAAGCGGTTCGACGACAGCCTCGAGGGCGGCGGTCCGGATTCCGGAGCCGTGAACTACGTGACCGACTACGAGCACGGCGGCTCGAGCGGCTTCCAGTCCGGGTCGACGTACAAGCTCTTCACCCTCATCGCGTGGCTCCAGTCGGGCCGAAAGCTCAGCGACACCGTCGACGGGTCCGCCCGGACGGTCCAGCAGAACACCTTCCGCGACACGTGCCCGGACAGCTACGGGCCCTGGGGCGGTCCCTACCCCTTCAAGAACGACTCGGGTGGCGGCGGAGCGATGTCGGTCATGTCGGCGACGGCCGGCTCCGTCAACGGCGCCTTCATCTCCATGGCGCTCAAGCTCGACCTGTGCGACATCCGCCGCGCAGCGGAGGCCCTCGGAGTCGAGCGCGCCGACGGCACCCCGCTGTGGACGAACCCCTCTTCCGTGCTCGGCACGAACGAGGTGACCCCCATCAGCATGACCGCGGCGTACGCCGCGATCGCAGCGGGCGGCCGCTACTGCAAGCCGATCATCCTGGACAAGGTCACCGGCCCGGAGGGCGAGGAGCTTCCCGGCCAGCAGCCCGAGTGCTACCAGGCCGTGGCCCCGGAGATCGCCGCACAGGCGTCGCTCGCGCTCCAGGGAGTCATGACCTCGGGCACCGGTTCCGCCTCGAACCCCGGTGACGGCATCCCGATCCTCGGCAAGACGGGCACGACCGACGACTCGGTCCAGACCTGGATCGTCACCTCCACCTCGCGCGTCGCGACGGGCGTGTGGGTCGGCAACACCGTCGGCCTCTACCCGCTCAACAGGTACAGCGCGTACGGAATCGCGGGCAACCTGCTTCGCCATCAGATCATGAACACCGTCGTGGCGACGATCAACGGCAAGTACGGCGGCGGCGGACTGCCTTAGCGGGTCGCTAGCAGCGCTGGAACGAGGCCACCGACGAGTTCAGCGTGGCCGAGCTGCCGAGCAGAACGATGGTCGAGACACCCATGCGGGTCAGCGAGAGCGACGTCGAAGCGGGGATGCACGAGCCCGTCGCCACGTACAGGGGCGCGCCCCGGCTCCCCGCGAGGGCGGCGCCGGCGAGGGCATCCGGGAAGGTCACGCCCGACGCCAGGTAGACCGTGGGCGCCGACGTGAAGACCTGCTCGTTGATCTTGTTGGCGGTCTCGAAGCGATCCGAGCCTGCGAGGCGCTGCACCGAGAATCCGTTGTTCGCGAGGCTCGACTGGATGCCGTTGCTGACCGTCGAGGAGCTGCCCGCGATCCGCACCGTCGTGACGCCCAGCGCGCGGAGCAGTCCGATCGTGGCGGAGTCCACCGTGGCGGCGCCGCCGTGCACCAGGATGACCGGCGCCTGGACCTTCGCCGCGGCGGCGCTCGCGGTCAGGGCGTCGGGGAAGTTGAGGCCGGTCGCGATGTACGCGATCGAGGCCGACTCGAACGCCGAGTCCACGATTCTCCGCGACGTCTCGAAGCGGTCGGAGCCGGAGAGCCGCTCCGTCGGCGCGATCGTCTGCAGTTGAGAGAAGACGGCGGCCGAGACCGACGGGGTGCCCCCGACGACGACGATGCGTGCCGGGGCGAGGCGCCGCAACTCCGCAGCGACCACCGACGGAAGGCTGGTGGGGCTGGTCAGCAGGAGGGGGCCGCCGCCCAGGCTGGCCGCCGGGGCGGCCCCCAGGGCATCCGGGAAGTCGGTTCCGGACGCGAGGTAGACGACCGGGACCCCCGGCGAGAAGCCGTTCTTGGAGATCTCGACGGCGGTCGCGTAGCGATCAGAACCCGCTAGTCGAGCGGCGGTCGGGCCGCCGCTCACGACGGCGGTCGGACCGGAGACCTTCGAGCTCGTGTAGTAGCCGGGCATCCACCCGGTGACGGTGACCGTGAGCTTGCGACCCGCGTCGCTGATGGTGGGCGAGTACGTCGCCGAGGTCGCGCCGGGGATGGTGACGCCGTCCGCCTGCCACAACCAGCCGAGGGACGCCCCGCCGGGCCACCCCGTCGCCGTGGCGGTGAGGGTGCCGCCGACGACGGGCGATCCGCTGATGACGGGCGCGTTCCCCGCCGGAACACGGGGCAGGGATGCCGCGAAGATCTGCACCCAGTAGTGGCCGTACGGTCCGCCGCTGACGTAGCCGACCCCGACACCGACGTAGTTGGGGTTGAGGATGTTCGCGCGGTGCCCGGCGGAGCCCCTCCAGCCGGCCATGACGGCGGAGGCGCTCGTGTACCCGGCGGCGATGTTCTCGCCCGAGTGGATCCAGCCGGCGCCGGAGATCATGGAGGAGCGCCACTCCGAGGAGCTGTGCATGAACTGTCCGGTGGCGGCCAGGTAGTTGGCCCACTGCCAGGCCGCGTTGTCGAGCACCGGATCGGTGACGAGCGGACCGAGGCCCGCGGCGGCGCGCTGCTGGTTGACCATGGCGAACACGTCGCCGGCGGGGCCGCTCGCGGCGTTCGCGGGCACGGTGAAGCCGACGGCGATGAGCGTCGCGATGATGAGGGTCGTCAGGGCGCGCAGGGCACGTGTCATCATGAAACCCCCTACTCCCCTTGGGCCGCGGTCCTCACCCCGGATGCCGCGCCGTGCTGGCAGGCTAACCCGTCGGGGTACAACTCCACTAGACGTCATTAAGGGGGACCCTCCTTCGGGGGCCATGACGCCCTTTCCTGCTGGCCGAGGGACCCTCATGCTGGTCGAGCCCGTCGAGACCCCCCACCCCTAAGCTGGCCGCATGCTCACTCTCCCCGCGGGCTACCACTGCCGCCACACGCGCGAGACCGATCATCCGATCATCGTCGACGCCATCGGCCGCTGGTGGGACACCCCCAATCGCGCCATCCTGGGCCTGCTCATGCCGCGCCTGTTCCTGCAGTTCTTCACGTCGACGAGTTGGATCGTGGAGAGCGAATCGGGGGACATCGGGGCCTTCCTGATCGCGTTCCGCTCGCAGGACGACCCCGACGTCGCCTACATCCACTTCGTCGGCGTCGACCCGGAGCTGCGGCGGTCGGGAATCGCCACGGGTCTGTACGAGCTCGCCTTCGCGACGATGAAGGGCCTCGGATGCACGGAGATCCGAGCGATCACGGGCCCCTCCAACAAGCGGTCGCAGGACTTCCACGCGGCGATGGGCTTCAGCGCGAAGGGAGACCGCTCCATCGAGGGAGTCATGGCCTTCGCGGACTACGACGGGCCGGGCGAGCCCCGCGTGGCGTTCATTCGCCCCCTCTAGGGGGGTTGCCGCTCCCGCCGCGCCCGCAGAATACTGGGCGCTATGAAGACACTTCGCGTCACTGCGGTCGCGTTCGCGGCCACCGCCCTTCTCGCGCTCGCCGCGTGCGCGCCCTCGCCCGTGATCGCTCCGGTCACGAAGAGCGCCAACGACTTGCAGGGTGCGACGGTCGAGCTGATCGTCGGCCAGGTGCTCAACATCAACACCGGAGACCTCGCCGTCGACAGCTACACGGCGGAGGTCGCCGATGGCTCGATCGTGAAGTTCGTCCAGGGCCGCGAGGACGGCTCCGCCACGTTCAACCCCGGATTCGAGGCGCTCGCCGTCGGCGAGACGGACGTCACCATGACGAACGAACAGGGCGGAATCCAGCCGCTCGAGTTCACGATCACCGTCACGGCGAAGTAGCGGGGTCAAGCCCCTGCCGCTCGGGCCTCCGAGGGCGTACCGTCAGAGGATGACCCGAATCGCGGCGGTTGCGCCCGTGCTGCCGCCCTTCGCCTACACCCAGGCGGAGATCACCGCAGAGCTGGCGCCGCTCATCTCCCGGGTCCCCGACCGGCGCGCGGTGCTCGAACGGATGCACGCGTCCTCCGGCATCGGCACGAGGCACACCGCCCTCCCACTCGAGCAGTACCGGGAGCTCGGGACGTTCCGCGAGTCCAACGACCTGTTCATCGCGAGCGCGACGGACCTCGCCGAGCGCGCACTCAGGGAGGCGCTCGCGATGGCGGGCCTCGAGCCGCCGGACGTCGACTTCGTGATGTTCACCTCCGTGACCGGGATCTCGGCGCCCTCCGTCGACGCCCTCCTCGTCCAGCGGCTCGGACTGCGCTCGGACGTCAAGCGCCTCCCGTCGTTCGGGCTCGGGTGCGTCGGGGGAGCCGCGGGGCTCGCCCGCGTGCACGACTACCTGGTCGGGCATCCCGGTGAGGTCGGCGTGCTGCTGAGCGTCGAACTCTGTTCGCTCACCCTCCAGCGCGGGGACGAGTCGATCGCGAACTTCGTCGCGACCGGGCTGTTCGGCGACGGCGCGGCGGCCGTGGTGCTCGTCGGCGACGACCGGGAGGAGCCGGGCATCCGCATCGTCGACACGCGCAGCTCGTTCTATCTGGACACGACCGAGATCATCGGCTGGAACGTGGGCGGCAGCGGCTTCGAGATCGTGCTGACCGCGGGGGTGGCCGACGTCATCGGCCAGCACTTCCCGGCGGAGGTCGCGGCCTTCCTCGCCGAGCACGGGATGACCATCCCGGACGTCGCGGCGTGGGTCGCGCATCCCGGCGGCCCGCGCATCCTCGAGGCCTTCGCGAGCTCGCTCGACGTCGACCGGGAGAGTTTCGCCCTGAGCTGGGCGTCGCTCGATCGCGTGGGCAACCTGTCGTCGGCGGCCGTGCTGCACGTGCTCGCCGACACCATCGAGTCCGGCGCGAGCGGGCCGGGACTCCTGTTCGCGCTCGGCCCGGGCGTGAGCGCCGAGTTCGTCCTCCTGGAGCTGCCGTGAGCGTGAGTGTCGCCCTGTACGTCGCCCTCATCCTGGCCACCGGGGGCGAGCGCATCTTCGAGCTCGTCGTGTCGAAGCGCAACGCGGCGGACGCGTTCGCGCGCGGCGGAGTCGAGTACGGCACCCGGCACTTCCCGTGGATGGTCGCGCTGCACACCGGGCTGCTGCTGGCGTGCATCGCGGAGGTCGTGCTGCTCCAGCGACCGTTCATCCCGTGGCTCGGCTGGCCGATGCTGGCGATCGTCATCGCCTGCCAGGTCGCGCGGTACTGGATCATCCACTCGCTCGGCCGGCAGTGGAACACGCGGGTCATCATCGTGCCGGGCGCCGGTCGCGTGGCCGATCGCGGCCTCTACCGCTGGTTCTCGCACCCCAACTACGTGGTCGTCGCGGTCGAGGGGATCGCGCTGCCGCTCGTGCACTCCGCGTGGATCACGGCCGTCGTCTTCACCGTGCTCAACGCCGTGCTGCTCCTCGGCTTCCGCATCCCCACCGAGAACCGGGCGCTGCGGCAGCTGTGACCGCGCGAGCCGGCAGCACGGACGCCGACGTCCTCGTCGTCGGCGGCGGCCCGATCGGGCTGGTCGCGGCCATCGAGGCGCGGCTGGCGGGGCTCACCGCGATCGTGCTCGAGCCGCGGACCGGGCCGATCGAGAAGGCGTGCGGCGAGGGGCTCATGCCCGGAGCGCTGCCCTTGCTCGCGCGGCTCGGCGTCGACCCGGAGGGCGCCGAGCTCGCCGGGGTGAGCTATCGCACCCCGCGGGTCACGGTAGATCACCGCTTCCGCTCCGGGGCGGGGCGGGGGGTGCGGCGCGAGGTGCTCCACGCCGCGCTCGAGGAGCGCGCGCTCGCGGTCGGGGTCGAGTTCGTGCGGCGGCGCGTCGAAGGGATCGAGCAGTCTGATGCGGGAGTCGCCGCGGCGGGACTTCGCGGGTCGTGGCTGTTCGGCTGCGACGGGCTCCACTCGAGCGTGCGCCGCGTGCTCGGGGTCGAGCGGCGGGTTCCGACGCGGGGGCGGCGGTTCGGCATCCGGCAGCACTTCGAGCTCGCCCCGTGGACCGACCTGATCGAGGTGCACTGGACGCCGACCGCGGAGGTGTACGTCACGCCGGTCGGGTCGGACCTGGTGGGAGTCGCGGTGCTGGGGCCGGCCCGAACCGACTTCGAGGCGACCGTGCGGGGGGTCGCCGTCCTGAACGACAGGCTGGGGGATGCCCGGCCCGCCGACGACGTCCGGGGCGCCGGCCCGTTCCGGCAGCGGGCGACGCGCGTGCGAGCGGGGCGGGTGCTGCTCGTCGGCGACGCCTCGGGCTACGTGGACGCGATCACCGGCGAAGGGCTACGGCTCGGGTTCGAGCAGGCGCGGGCGGCCGTCGCAGCGGTAACCAGCGGACCCGGTTACGAGCGCGAGTGGCGTCGCATCACAAGGCCGTTCCGTACGCTCACGGGAGGGCTCGTGCTCGCCGCCTCGAGCCCGCTTCGCGGCGCGATCGTTCCCCTCGCGGCGCGCGCCCCCGGCCTCTACGGCGCGGTGGTGGAGCGGCTCGCCCGCTGAGCGCGGGGGTAGGCGAGCCGCCGGAGCAGCCACTCGGCCGGGCCACGGATGCCGCGGGCATCCAGCACCGCGGCGGCGACGACCGACACGACCCACACCGCGATCGCGTACGCGACGATCGACCACGAGCTCAGTTGCGCGCCGAGCCCGAGTCCCCACGCGCTCATGACCGGCGCGAACGCGAGCGACTGCGCGAGGTCGAACGTGAGCGACCGGGCGCCGAGGGCCCGGATCGCGCTGACCACGCGACCGGGCTGCCGGATGCGGGCGGCGATGAGTCCGAACGCGGCGACGTACCCGAGGCCGCACGCGAGCCCCGTGACGGACTGCAGCCCCGAGAACATCCAGTCCAGATACGTCGGGATGCCGAGCGCCCCCGCGTTCTGGGCGGCGACCACCGCGCCGCCGAGCCACCCCGCGCCGATGCCCGCGCCGGCGACCCACCACAGGAGCCGGGAGTGGGCGGCGGGCTCCTCGAGCACCCGGTGCCGGGCGGCGACGATCGCGACGAGGATCGCGGCCGGGACGACCATCCCCACGAACGCCTGCGCGGGGGTCAGCACCGCCCAGGTTCCCAGTCGAACGAGGATCGACTCCGGGTAGCTCGACGTGTCGACGCCGAGGTCGAGGCCCGTGTCGGTCGCGAATCGGGCGGGCTCGTCGAGCGCGGCGACGATCGCGCCCCCGACGGCAGACATCACCGCGATGATGACCAGGAGCAGTCCCAGCACCGACGCCCACACGACGAGCGTGCGATCGCGGCGGCCGAGGAAGAACCAGACGATGACGAGGCCGACGAGTCCGTAGGCGCCGACGATGTCGCCCGCCCACAGCAGCGCGGCGTGCACGAAGCCGAAGGCGAGCATCCACGCGTGGCGCCGCTGGAGCAGGCGCCGGGCATCCTTGACGCTCACGCCGGCGGCGGTCTGGCGGGAGTAGAGCTGCCAGATGCCGTAGCCGAAGAGCGCCGCGAACATCGGGTAGCTGCGGCCGTCGATCGCGATGAGCGAGATCGACTGCACGATTCGGTCCGCGAGGGATGCCTCAGCGGGCCACGCCGAGAGCAACCGCGTCCCGCTGTCGGCGAGATACCAGGGCGCGTTCGCGATGACGATGAAGAGGAGCAGGGCGCCCCTCGCGAGGTCCGGCGCGAGCGCGCGGGCGTCGAGGGCGGCGGGGCGTGGCTGGCTCATCGCCCCATTGTTGCGCAGGTCGGCGTGCGCTCGGGAGCGAGCCGGCCGCGTCAGGTCCGCCGCTACGCGCTCGCCGCGGCATCCACCTTTCGACCGCGGATGATGAATCCGAACGCCGCGGCGATGAAGAACATCAGCACCCCGTACACGGCGCCCGGGAGGCTCATCTCGAAGTTGTTCAGGACCGTCTGCGCGATGACGATCGCGAGGGTCGCGTTGTGGATGCCGATCTCGAACGAGCTCGCGATCGACTGCGGCCTCGTGACCCGCAGCACGCGGGGCACGAGATACCCGACGATGAGGCTCACGAGGCAGAAGAGCACGGTGATGCC
>SXGT01623356.1_pt1 | contig 14469 bp, 9 predicted proteins | sample 3176221 | NCBI WGS metagenome assembly SXGT01 (sample SAMN11356862, study PRJNA531348) | freshwater metagenome | isolation source: freshwater sample F1-120 | place: China: Fuxian Lake, Yuxi | collected 2017-12-25
GAGAGATAGAAGGTAAGTGGAGCCGTCCTCGGGGGAAAGGGCCGGGGGCAGCGAGAATGGCTCTTGTGTCGCCGTGGATCTCGCCGGGAACGCTTACGTGTCGGGGCGCACACGCGCGCCGAACTACCCGACGCAGAACCCCTTCCAGGGTGCCATCGGGGGAGGAACTCCCGCTTACGATGGGTTCGTGACGAAGCTGGTCGTCCTGGGGCCATCTGACGCGGGCCCCGACGCTTCGGAGGCCGGCCCCGACGCCGCGGACGCGAACGCCGCGGATGCAAGCGCCGCAGACGCCAGCGCCGCAGACGCCAGCGCCGCGGATACCGGGGTTGCCTCGCCGCCCGGAGGCGTCGAGGGTAGTTGTTCCGGTCCGTCCGTCCGCGGCGCTACGCCGCCACGCGCCCGGCCAGCCGCAGCCTTTCGAGCGAGCCTGTCACGTCCCTGGCCTCCACGTCGCGGAAGCGGAGCGGCGCCTCGCTCGCCGACTCGCTCTCGAGGCGCATCTCGCGGATCTGCACGCCGCGCGCTCGAAGGGCTGCCGCCAGCCAGCGCGCTCGCTCGGCCTCGTCGGTCGCCGAGAGCGCCTCCGCCTGCGCCTGCCATAGATCGGCGACGTGCTCGTCGAGCCGCTGCTTGTCCAGCTCGCTCTCGGCGGCGCCCGCGATCAGCGGCACCAGGAGGCCCGCCTCCCTGAGCGGGAGGAACATCCCCCTGGACGCCCTCGCGACCGACCGGAAGACGCCCTCGGCCCCGACGAATCTGCGCAGCGTCGGCAGGCAGCCGATGGCGTAGACCGCAATACCCATTTCACGGCAGCTCTCGGCCTGAGCATACCAGTGGTGGCCGCAGGGGCAGCCCCCGGGGAAGCCGTCGCCCCCCGGCTCGACCCCGTGGGGCGGCGCGTCTCCGAACCACACCACCGCGCGCGCGGCGTCGGGGCGCCATCCGAGCCGCACCACGTCGTAGAGCCCGTCGGTCACGGCCTCCGGCCCGTCGCCTCCTCCCGACGCCTCGAGCTGCGACGCGGCCTGCCGGATCTGCTCCACGTCCCTGGTCAGGCCGATCACGTGGCTCACGTACGAGCGCTCCTGCGGCGGATGATCGCGGTAGCTCACCAGCCCGAGGCGCAGGCTCCTGCAGAGCGGCGCCGCCCGCAGCGCGTCGACCAGCTCGAGCAGGCGGCGCTTCACCTCGTCGATATAGGGGTCCATGCTCTCCGTCGCGTCCACCAGAAAGACGAGATCCAGCTCGCCTCGGATTCGATCGCGCAGCCAGAGTAGCTCGTGCTCGGGATAGGGCTCGGAGCCGGGCGCTTCGATGGGGCTCTGAGGTATGGACGCGGCGCGCCCCTGCACAGGCCCCGTCCTCCGAAGAGACATCAGCCGCTCCGCTGCGAAAGGCATCGAGGCCGGGAGCGAAGGCTGCACGGCTGCGGGGGGCGAGCTGCCGGATATCGACGGCGGCCCGCTGCTGGGTATCGGGGGTGGCATGTGCCGGGGCATCGGAGGAGGCCCGCCGCTGAGCACCGGGGATGGCCCGCTGCCTGGCATCGGGGGCGGCGCGTGTCTGGCCACCGGGGACGGCGCGCGTCTGGCCATTGCAGGGGCGGGGGGGCTCCCTGGGGCCGGTGACTGTGACTCGCCGTCGCCGGGAGGCGGGGAGGCGAGCGCGGCCTCCACGCGGAGGGTCGGCAGGTATTCGAATGTCGCCTCCGGATCGAGCTCGAAGCGCAGGACGGTCCGCCCGACCTTGATCGTCATTCCCGGGCACAGCCTCGCCTCGCGCGCAGGCTGCCCGTCGAGGGTCGTGCTGTTCATCGAGGACAGATCGCGCAGGAAAAATCCCCGTGCGTCGGCGAGCACCTCGAAATGATTGCGGCTCACCATCGGGTCGGCCAGGAGCATGTCCACCTTCACGTGGCGCCCCAGCACGAGCCGCTCTCGATCGAGCCGGAAGGTCCGGCCCGCGTCCGGCCCGCTGACGACCACCAGCCTCCCCTCGGGGAGCGAGAGCTTCTTTACGGCGACCTCCGAATCTACCGCGACGAGCGAGGTGTACGGACCGACGATCGCATGGCGCAGCGAGAGCGAGAGCGCCTCCCGGGAGAGCTCCTCGCTCGGTCGAACCGCGACCAGCTCCGCGAGGCCCTCGACGTGCCTGCGCGCCCAGAGCCTCATCAACCCCGGAGTCCGATCGCTCGCCGCCGGCAGATCCACCGCGATCTCCTGGCGGAACGCCTTCCCCCCGGCCGTCCTCCCTGTCAGCACGGCGAGGCTCGGCCCCACCCCGCTGAAGCGCCCGAGCAGGTGGATCGGCTGCCCTGCGTACAGATCCGGGATGGGCCTCGGATAAACGTCCGACGCGCCCTTCCACCAGAGCATGAGATCCGTCAGCACCGGGCCGGCCTCTCCGACACGGCGCGCGAAGCGCCGCAGCGTCTCGTCGGGATCGCCCCACGGCGCCACCACGTCGCTCGCGCCGCCGCCCACGCGCGCGAGCCGCCCGACCAGCCTCCTGTCCACCCCCCGACCTATCCCGAGCACGAAGAGCCTCGTCTCCGCGCCCAGGATCTTCGGGAGCTTGCGCAGCAGCAGCCCCTCGTTGCCCACCGCCGCGTCGCCGATCAGCACCACCACCCGGGTGCGCCCCTCGCGGATCGGCAACGACGCCGCTCGAGAGAGCGCCTCTTCTAGCTCGGTTCCGCCGCGAGGGCCGAGCCCCTCGACGACGCGATCCGCGGCGCCGCGGAGCTCGGGGGAGAGCGGCAGCCAGCGCGATCCGTCGCCGTCGAACGGGAGCCTCTCGTGGTCGAACGCGAGGAGCTGCGCGGCGTCGCCGGACCCGAGCGCCGAGAGGATCGCCCTCACCGCTGCCCGGGCATGCGGGTTCGAGCCGCGCATCGAGGCCGAACGATCCACGAGGATCGCGACGTCGCGAGGGCGGCTCGCTCGGGTGATGCGCTCGGTGCCTGGGGCGAGCAGCGCGCCGCAGTAGCGGCAGGGGACGACGGCCCCAAGACCAGGTATTTCGCGGATGGATCCCGGATCGGTGACGAGCCCGCCGCAGTTGCCGCAGCGCACGGCCTTCATGGCGCCGCCGGACGCTTCGATCTCGACCTCGCTCGATGGCGGTACGACCGTCAGCAGGAACGCGCCGTCCTCGCCCTCGGCGCGCTCGAAGAAGATCCGCGGCCTCACGCCTGCGCCCACCTTCCCCGAGGGTCCCTGCTCCGGATCGTCCTCGACTGCCGGCCACTCCAGCACGAAATCGCGGTTGGCGAGCGAGGCCGCCGGCGCGAGGAGCACGCGCGTCCCTCCGCCATCCATCGCGGTGATCTGGACCGGGTGCGACAGGCAGCGCGCCCTCGCCGAGGCGCCTCCGTCGCGCACCTCCACCACGAGCGTCACATCGAGCGGCCGCGCCCCCGTCGGCTGGCGCGGCGGCGGCAGCTTCTCGTCGGGCCCGGGCGAGGGGCCCTCGCGGTACCGCTCGGGCGCCACCATCGGAAAGACCAGCCGAAAACAGCCGTCGTCGAACGAGAGCAGCTCCTGATACTCGAGCTCGACGTCGATCGTCGCGCCCGGCGCCACGTTGGCCACCGACAGCGTGAACAGCGTCGGCCTGTCCTCCTCGAGCAGCGTGGCCGCGCGCCCCGCCGCGCGCGCCTGCTCGTAGTCGCGCCTCGCCTCGGCCTTCTCCTTCACCGCGGCGCGCACGACGCGATCCTCGATGCGAAACTCCATCCGGAAGACGGAGGCCCCGTCGGGCAGCGGAAAGACATAGACGGCCTCGATCGGATCGGCCATGTCGTTGTGAAAGCGCTGGCCGACCTGCACCGAGGCCACGTGCCCATGCACGGCGGCGCGCACGGAGGTGCGCTCGAGCGGCAGCGAGCGGCCGCTCCCCGTGCGCAGAGTGCCCTGGGTGACGGCGTCGATGGAAGGGGCGCTGGCGCTCGAGATCACGCCCAAAGTGTACCGGAGATCGCGCGCATGGTGGCCACCACCGATCGACCGCGAGCGCGGCGCGTGGGGAGAGGCGCGGCGGGTCAGTGCGAGGAGACGCGGATCAGGATACCGAGGACGAAGAAGACCACGTCGATGATGCCGATGACCAGGGCGGCCGTGGCCTTGCCCTCGCCTCCCATGCCCGGGCTCATCGCGATGATCTTCTTGGCGTCGAGCGCGTTCTTGATGGCCAGCGGCCCAAGGATGAAGCCAAAGCAGAAGAGCCCGATGATGGCGTACTTGAGGGCGCGATTGGCCGCCTCGCACTCGCCCATGGGCATCATGCCGGGCGGGCCGTAGCCGGTCTGGGGTGGGGCGTAGGGGTTGGGGTTGGTGAGACCGTAGCCGCCCGGAGGCGGGGCGCCGTAGCCACCAGGAGGCGGGGCGTCGGGAGGGAGGTTCATGACCGGCAAGCGTAATGCCTCGCCTCCTTCGATGGAAAGGGTTTCCAGGGAGCTCCCGGGACGAGATCGATTGGGTGGGAGGCTCAGGAGCGCTCGAGGGCCCTGACCATGAGCGGCGCTATCGAGGCGATCGCTCCCGGGGCGAGCTTCTGACTGCCGGGGTGGGAGTCGGTGCCGCGGATCGTCGTGAAGACGCCGGAGCTCGATATCTTGTCGAGCGAGTCGGCCGGGAGCACCAGGTGGCTGGCCACCGCATGGACATGCCTCGCGCCCGCCGAGAGGTAAGCGCGGCCGGCCTGCACCAGCGAGGAGCCGGTCCGGATCATGTCGTCGTAGACGACCACGTCCTTGCCGCGCACGTCGGCGTTGATGCCCGTCACCAGCAGGTCGCCGCTGCTGGAGTCCCGGCTCTTGTAGACGAAGGCCGGCTCGACGGCCAGCGTGCGCGCCAGGCTCTGCACCCACTTTGCGCGGCCCGCGTCGGTGGCCCCGAGGACGAAGGGCTCGCCCTTCATGGTGTCCCGGATGAGATCCGTGATGATGGGGGCGCCGTAGAGGTGGTGCGTGACGTGCCTGTCCTCGAAGTAGAACTCGATGCCGTCGGTGTGCAGATCGAAGAGGAAGACCCTGGAGCCACCCTCGCAGCCAGGGATCGACGAGATGAGGCGCGCCCTGGTCTTGGCCGTCACCACCTCGCCGGGGCGCACGGCGCGCTCCATGGTCGCGTAGCCGAAATAAGGCATCACGATGCTCAGCGATCTTGCGCCGGCCCGGGAGATGGCGCAGGCTAGATCGTAGACCTCGAGCCAGTCGAGATCCGTGGGCGTCCCCCCGAGGAGCACCACGTCGCGGCCCCACGCGTCGTCCTGCAGGCGCAGGTACCGCTCGCCGTCCGGGAACACCTTGCGCTCGATGCGCCCCGACTCGAAGGGCCCCGCGGCGACGAAGGCGGCCTCCATGTACGTGTAAGATGCAATTGTGTAGAGGAGCTTATCGGTCACGCTGTTGACCCCCAAAATAAAGAAATAGCTCTGATCTTCTCAGGAGGGGGGTGCGGCGTCGATCGCGCGCGCCACGTCCTGGGCCTGGCGGATGCACTCCGGGATACCGATGCCGTCGTAGCCGTTGCCGGTGATGTAAAGCCCTGGGTGGGCCCCGAGAAGCTTCCTCAGCGAGGCCATGCGCCCGACGTGGCCGACCTTGGGTCGAGGGCTGACCTTGTGGTACCGGAAGACCCGCGAGAAGACGGGCTTGCGTGAGAGCTTGAGGAAGATCCCCAGCTCGCGGACGGCCAGATCGACGAGGCTGTCGTCATCCCGGTCGAGGATCTCCTCGCGGCCAGCGCCCCCGAAGAAGGCGCGCAGCAGGGTGTGACCCGTGGGCGCCCGGTGCTCCCACTTGGAGCTGACCCAGGTGCTGGCCAGGATGGCCAGGCCCGAGGAGCGCGGCACGATGAAGCCCGACGCGTCGAGCGGGTGATCGATCGATGTGCGTTTGTAGCCTACGAAGACCGTGGCGCTCGAGGAGTAGTCGAAGTCGGAGAGCGTGGAGGCGAAGCGCTCGTCGACCGGGCACAGCACCGCCGACGCGGCGTGGGCCGGGCCCGTGAAGACCACGTGATCCGCGAGGATGTCGGGGCCCGAGGAGCAATGCACGCGGAAGCGACCCCCGGAGTCCCGTGGAGGGAGCTCCGTGATCTCCGTGATCTCGACGCGGAGCGCGACCTGGCACCTGAGGCGGTGCGCCAGGTACACGACGAAGTCGTCCATGCCCCGCTTCAGCGACAGGAACATGCTACCCGCCTTTGCCCCGCTCCGCGCGGCCTTGGCCGCGCGCATCGCGACGATGAGCGAGCCGTATTTCTTCTCGGCCTCGACCAGCTGGGGAAAGCCGGCGCGCACCGAGATCTGCTCGGCCTCGGCGGCGAAGATGCCGCCTAGCAGCGGGCCAGCGAGGCGCTCGGTGAGCTGCTCACCGAAGCGACGCCCGAGGAAGCTGGCGACGGTCTCGTCCTCGTTCTCGCGCCAGCTCGCCGGGGGGACCAGGAGCTCCAGACCCATCCTGAGCTTGGCGTCCCACGTGAACAGATCGCTCGTGACGATGGGCATCACCTCGGTGGGAATGCCCATCATCACGCCCTCGGGCATGGGGTGGAGTTGGCCCTCGTGGGCGATGTAGACCCTGCGAGAGCCCTCGCTCGTCTCGATGAGCTCGGCCTCCAGCCCTATCTCCTTGGCGAGGGCGGTGGCGTGGGGCTTGGACGCGACCCAGGAGTCCGGTCCGCTGTCGATCAAGAAGCCGTTATGACGGACGGTAAAGATGTTTCCCCCCAGCCTGGAGGAGCGCTCCAGGACCGTGATCACCCGGGGGGTGGCCATCTTCTCCAGCGCGTGGGCGACGGCGAGCCCCGTGATGCCAGCGCCGATGATCACGACGTGCTCGGGTCGCCTCATGGAAGAGCGCCCTCGACGGAACGTGGGGAGAGCAGCGGCGCTGCGACGCCGGCCAGGGCCTCGATGAGCGCGTCCGAGGCGTTCAGGGAGGCGGTGCGAGAGAAGGCCAGGCCGAGCTCCTCTGCCCAGGCCCTGGCCTCGATGTCGAGATCGTAGAGGATCTCGACGTGGTCGGCGAGGAAGCCAACGGGCGCCACCAGCACCCGGCTCGAGCCAGCCTCCCGTGCGAGAACGAGGATCCGCCGTAGATCCGGGCCAAGCCACTCCAAGGGCCGCCCTGCCGGCCCGCTCCGCTGGCTCTGGCCCTGGCTCTGGAAGCAGGTGACCACCCGGCCAGGCCGCCTCGCCAGGCGCGCCTCCACCGCGGAGGCCGAGGCGAGCACCTCGGACTCGTAGGGATCACCGGCCAGGGACGCGGCGACCGGGAGGCTGTGGGCGCTCATGACGAGGGTCGTGGCCCCGAGCTGCTCCCCGGTCAGAGGCTCGAGCGCGGAGTCGATCGCGCCGGCGAAGGCCTCGAGGAGCGCAGGCTCTCGGCCCCAGTTCCCCGCGGCTGCCACGTCGATGGATCCCCCAAGCTGTGCCGCGGCCTCGCGCACGGAGTCACCGTAGATCTTCGCGGAGTGCTGCGCGAGAGGCAAGACGACCACGCTCTTCACGCCCAGGCTCGCCAGCTCCCCGAGGGCGCTCGCCGGGTAGGGCGCGAAGAGCCTCCCGCAGGTGCGGACCGGGACGCCCAGCCTGGCCTCGAGCTTGCGCGCCACCTCCCGGGTGATGTCGTTCAGCGGGGAGCGCCCGCCGATGGCCTCGTACCTGCGGGCAATCTCCGCCACCAGCTCCGGCGGAGGCTCGTGCCCGCGGCGGATGTTGCGCAGGAAGGCCGGGAGCTGCTCGAGGCTGTCGACGGTCCCGTGACTGATGACGACGATGCCTTGCACCTGGCTCCTCTCGAGGGGAAGATCCTGCTCACCGGAGCGAGCTCGTTCTGTGTACGAAGTCGACGACGGCCTTGACCGTATCCACCGGCGTGCCCGGGAGGATGCCGTGCCCCAGGTTGAAGATATGACCAGGGCGCCCCGCGGCGGCCGAGAGGACCCGGGCCGCGTGCTCCTCGGCGATGGCCCTGGGCGCGAAGAGGGCCGTGGGATCCATGTTGCCCTGACAGCCTCGATCATGGCCTATACGAGCCCAGCCCTCGTCCAGCGGGGTGCGCCAGTCCAGGCCGATCACGGTGCCTCCGGCCTCTCGCTGGAGCTCGAGCAGCGCGTGGGTGCCCGTGCCAAAATGGAGGACCGGGACCCCCGCCTTCTCCACGTCCTTCAGGATATGGGCGACGTGGGGCAAGACATAGGTGCGGTAGTCCTCCCTTGCCAGCTGCCCTACCCACGAATCGAAGAGCTGCACGGCGTCCGCCCCGGCCGCGATCTGCGCGTTCAGGTAGCGACGAACCACCTCGGCCAGCTTGCCCATGAGGGAGTGCCAGGCCCCGGGTTCGCCGTACATGAGCGCCTTGGTCTTGGCGAAATGAGCGCTCTTTCCTCCCTCGATCAGGTAGCTGGCCAGGGTGAAGGGCGCGCCGGCAAAGCCGATGAGAGGGACCTCGAGCTCGCCCTTGAGCATCCGGATCGCCTCGAGGACGTAGCCCAGCTCCTCGGGCTCGATGACGCGGAGCCGGTCGATGTCGGCCTGGCTGGTGACGGGGGAGTGAATGACCGGGCCCTCGCCCTTGGCAAACTCGAAGGGAGCGCCCATCGGCTCGAGGGGGAGCAAGATGTCGGCGAAGAGGATGGCCGCGTCCACGGAGTGAGCCATGGGCTGGAGCGTCACCTTGGTGGCAAGCTCCGGGGTCTTGCAGAGCTCGAGCATCGAGTGCTTCTCCCGGAGAGCGCGGTATTCGGCCATGTAGAGGCCGGCCTGGCGCATCATCCACACCGGGGTGCGCTCGGTCCTCTCACGCCGGCAGGCGCGGAGGAAGAGGTCGTTTTTCATGCGGAGACCAGTCTAGCGGAAGAGCACCCGAGCGCGGGTCACTTCTTGAAGAGCCAGATCAGGAGCGCAAGAAGGAGGAGCGCCGCCGCTCCCACGAGCGCAGGTACAGGAAATTTACGTATCGGGAGCTTTTCGGGCAGCTCCTCGGGATCCTTGGGTAGAGGATTCGGCTCTGCAGCCTCCTTGCTTCCCTCCCCTGGAGGTGGCCTCGGGGTCGAGATCCGGGTGGACGATGGGGGCGGCCTCGGGGTCGCGATCCGGGTGGACGATGGGGGCGGCCTCGAAGTTATCGCCGCTCTCTTTCTTCTGCGCTCGGCCCTTGACAGCTTCGAGGATCCCGCCTCGGCCCTGGCGGCGGCAGGCTCGGGCTGAGCCTTGACGGCGGGCTCGGGCTGAGCCTTGACGGCGGGCTCGGGCTGAGCCTTGACGGCGGGCTCGGGCTGAGCCCTGATGGGCTCGGGCTGTACCGCGACGGGGCTCGGATCCGGCTCGGCGGCCATGGCAGCTGACTGTGAGCTCTCCACGAGCTCCGCTGCGCGTGCAGCTTTCCTCCGCTCCCGCTCGAGAGCGGCCTCCTCGGCCCGGGCCTTCTGCCTGGCTCGCCGGCTCTGGGTCCTCTTCTTGTTGTTGATGTTGCGGACCGACTCGGGCGCGACGGACGGCGTGGAGAGCCTCTCGGCCTCGGCTCTGGCCATGGCCTCGGCCGCGGCCTTCTCCGCCTCGGCCTTCATCTTGGCATCGATCGCGGCTCTCTCCGCGAGTCGCCTTGCTTCCGCTTCGGCCCTTGCTCTGGCCTCGGCTGCAACCTTCTCCGCTTCGGCTTTCGCCTTGGCGTCGGTAGCCGCCTTTTCGGCCAGCCTCCTGGCCTCGGCTTCGGCTCTTGCTTTGGCCTCTTCGACCTGCCTTCTGGTTTCGGCTTCGGCCCTTGCTTTGGCGTCGGCGACCGCCTTCTCGGCGTTGGCCTTTGTCCTGGCTTCCGTGGTGGCCCTGTCGGCCAGGCGCCTGGCCTCGGCCTCGGCCCTGAGCTTGGCCTCGGCCAGCCTCCGGGCCTCGGCCTCGGCCTTCATCTTGGCATCGATCGCGGTTTTGTCGGCGAGCCTCCTGGCTTCGATCGCGGCTCTTGCCTTGGCTTCTGCAGCGGTCCTGTCGGCCAGGCGCTTGGCCTCGGCCTCGGCTCTGAGCTTGGCCTCGGCGGCCCTGTCGGCCAGGCGCTTGGCCTCGGCCTCGGCTCTGAGCTTGGCCTCGGCAGCCGCCTTTTCGGCCAGCCTTCTGGTTTCGGCTTCGGCTCTTGCCCTGGCGTCGGCGGCCATCTTTTCGGCCAGCCTCCTGGCTTCGATCGCGGCCTTGGCCTTGGCCTCCGCCTTGGCCTTCTCCACGTAGGCTCTGACCTCGGCGTCGGCGTCGATGCCTACCGGGGGTCGCTTCGCCTCCACCTCGCTCTTGGCGTCGCCCCTGGGCCTCTCGACGGGATTGGCCTCCGCGGAGCTCCCGGCTCCCTGGGGGGCATCGAGCTTGTCGAGGAGGTCCAGGGCGAGCTTGGCGGTTGACGCGGCGGCGGCGAGATCGGCCTCCTGAGGGGCGGGGCTCGCCGCCGAGCTGGACGCAGGAGGCGGGGCCTTCTTCTGCGCCGAGATCCGTGGCAGCTCGAAATCCCAGCCCTCGTCGAGCCCGTCCTGTTCGTCCTTGCCTTTGTCCACCACCGGCCGGTCCTAACCGGCGTAGCCGTCCGGGGCAAGCTCTTGCCGCAATCGAGGAGCCTCCCCCCTCGTCTGTCCGTGCCCTGCGGCCCGGTTCGGCGTACAAATACGGGGCGAAGAATGCTTGTCTCGGGCAAAATGGGCGCCCTCCGCTCGGCGCTGATCGCCGCGCTCCTGATGATGCTCGGGGCGACCCACGCCAGGGCGGCGGGCCAGTCCACCGAGTTTCCCTTTGGAGCTCCTCTCTACATCCCCGAATCCAGGACTCTTCGGGGAGGCCTTGTCCACGTGCCGGAGGGGGTCCCCCGAGGGGCGAGGGTGCCGCTCGTCGTCTTCCTTCATGGCTTGAACCAGGACGGTCCGCTCCACAAGTGGCTGGGCGGGCGGGGGACCCCGGATCTACGCCCCTTCTTCGAGCGCCTGGTCTCGGAGGGCAAGACCGCCCCCTTCCTTGTCGCCGGTCCCAGCCAGACCCGGAATGCTGCCCGACCCTGGGGAATGTGGCAATCCTTCGATCTGGGCGATTTCGTCGCCAGGACCGAGCTGGCCCTGGGAGAGAGGGCCTCGGTCGACAGATCGCGCGTGGTGCTCCTCGCGCACAGCGGAGGAGGGTGCAACGTTCACGGGAGCATCCTTCGCTCGGCCTCCAGCAAGGCCCCTGTCCCCTACGCGGTCCTCGCCATCGACACCTGCTTCGACCGGGGGGTCGCCGAGACCTTGCTGCTCGCGGCCCCGGAGACCCGGATATTTACCTATTTTCAGAGGGAGAGCTGGGATCGCGATTTCGACGCCTTCCGCGCGCTCTTCCTGGGCGATCGCTCGAGGGGCCCCCGGGACCGGCGCTTCGTGGAGATCCCTCTTGGCCGGGGCGGTCACGACGCCATCTTCACCGTGGCGATGTCCCGGGCGCTCCCGGAGCTCATCCCTCCTGCCCATCGCTGAGAGCCTCCGCGCAGGGGTCGACCCGAGCCTGGGCCTCGCTGCCCTCGTCGGAAGCAGGGCCTCTGCTGCGAAAACTGTAACCATTCACGGGGCCCCTCATGAACCCCCGGCATAAATGCCGGGGGCTCTCCAAGGCCGTGAACGGTTACCGGAAACGGAGCCAGCGTGGCCGCGCCTTGCTCCCCGACCCCGGGGACAGGTTCGAGTTCCCGTGAAGCCTCTCCCTGCATACCCACGCGCGACCTCCAGGGCATCGCATGAATTGTTGACAGGATACGTCGTGTATAGAATCCAATCCAACCGCTCTTCGCCCGCAGGGCAGCTTGACTCCACCTCTCGGACTCGCACGGCCGCGAGGTGGACCGTGCCAAGATTCTTGTGGGACCACTGTCGTGTTCCCGTTCCGTGCAATTGCTGTTCGGCCTGGTGTTGAAGGAGCACCCGATAGCGGCTCTCCAGTTGCGGGGTGAGGCGCTCGAGTGCCGCGTGGGTTGCCGTGCGCGAAGTCATGCGGGAGGCCCCTCCTCGCCTTCTCCCCGTGAATTACCACCTCGCCCGTCTTCAGCGAGCCGGCTGCCTGCGAGCCTCCTCCCCGTGAATCGAGCCTTGTCACAGTCAGCGAAGGTCGAAAAATTCGGCGAGGACAGGGGCTAAGGGGGCCTCGTCCCCGCCCGCTCGAGCAGCGGGATCGTCTCGCCCCCCTCCTTGCTCCCGTCGGGGAGCTCGAGGAGGTAATCGGACACATCGGAGGGTCTGGCCGTGACCTCGGAGCCGGGCTCCAGGTTCTTCACGAAGAGAGGGCGGCTGGCCAGGGAGCCCACGCAGGAGGACGCCTCGCAGCTCTTGACGCGCACCCACATGGTCTCGCTCTTCCCCGGCGAGCCAGGGATCGGGAAGGGGACGCGGAGGAGGAGCGAGCCCCCGTCCTTCTTCCAGCGGGCCACGGCGGCAGGGGCGGCCTTCCTTGCCCGCGCCTCCGCGGCCAGGAGCGCAGGATCGCTGGTGCCCTCCGAGAGCACCCGCTCCTCCTCGCCGAAGAGCGTCCCCAGGAGCTTGCTGTGGCCCTCCTCGTCAGGATCCCCCGGCGGCAAGATCCGGTAGACGTCGTTGTCCGGATCGCCCGCGGTGCGATCGGAGGGAACCAGCGTGACGCTCACAGGCTTGCTGGCCTCGGGGTGCCTGGAGAGCTCGGAGGGCTTCCTGCCCACGACCCTCCCGACCTCGTCGAGGGTCACGGTGAACCTGGGCCCCCGCTCCCCCATGACCAGCTTGGCCGCGACCGCGTCGAGCAGCAGGCCAAGGCGGGCACCGTCGGCCCGGTGAAAGCCGCGCACCTCCAGATCCGGCGCGCCGAAGCGGCTCATCCCCAGCGAGAAGACACGGTAAGGCCCGGCGACGTCCTCCTCGTCGACAGGGTGGAGCATGGCGACCAGCGACTGAGGCACGAAGAAGGGCACGCCCAGCGGCCCCCTGGCCGCCCTGGCCACGAAGACGCTCGCAGGCTCGATGCGGCGGGTCTCCTCGTCGTGGACATAGCCGTGGAGGTCACGGGCCAGGGCCGAGGCCAGGGCAAAAGCCCCCCTCGCCGGGAGGTGATCCACGGTGTCCTCCCCCTGGACGCGGAGGACAAGCACCTCCTTGGCCTCGTAGAGGGCGTCCCTCTCGGCCACCGGGACCGAGGGGGCCACCGTGGCGATGGCGCTCCTGGGCGGGAGTATCCAGTCCGCCGCCGCCATGACCTCCAGCGTGGCGTGGTTGGCCTCGGCCAGGAATTTCCTCACCGCAGGGCAGTCGCTCCCGCAGTCGCTCGCGGCCAGAGGCCACCTGTCCGCGGCCGCGGCCGCGGCCGCGGACAGCCTGGCCCCTGCCCCGGGGGCGATCACAGCGAGCTCGATGGTGACCTCGCTGTCATGAGGCAAGGGCTGAGGCGCCTGGACCAGGGAGGCGTCAGGCGGGGGATCCACCGAGGAGTCCCCGGAGGCGACGAGCCCCGAGGCCGACGAGGAAGAGGCGCCCCGAAGGGAAGGGCCGGTTCCATCCCCTGGCAGGCTGAACATCGCCACGCCACCAAGCACCGACACCAGTGTCCCCAGCAAGAGCGCGCCTCTCGTGTTGGTCATCGAGGAGCAAGGTTAGCTGCCCCGGGGGCAAATCGCGCGGCCGCTCGCCGCTACCCTTGCTGGCGCGCCGCGTCAATGTCAGGTAGGATGCCTTGAAAATGCCCACTTACCGCGCCCCGGGGCTCCACACCCCTCGCGATGAGCACGACGCCTGCGGGCTGGGGTTCGTGGCCGATCTCGCCCGCGGTCCCAACCACCAGGTCGTCCAGCTCGGGCTCACGATCCTGGCCAGGCTGGCGCACCGAGGGGCCTCGGGGGCCGATCCGCTCACGGGGGACGGCGCCGGGATCCTGATCGATATTCCTCACCTCCACTTCGAGCGGGTGCTGGCGCACGAGGACAAGGAGCTCCCCCTGGCCGGGGACTACGGCGTGGCCCAGGCCTTCCTCTCCCGGAGCCCCGACAAGCGCCGGGCCCAGATGAGGACCCTGGAGGCGGTCGTCCGCTACCATAACCAGAAGGTCATCGGCTGGCGCGACGTCCCGGTCGACATGTCCAGGATAGGCCCCGTCGCCCAGGCCAGCATGCCCGTCCTCCGGCAGCTCTTCATCGCCCGGATGTGCGACGCCTCGAGCTTCGAGGCCGTGCTCTTCCTGATACGCAAGCGCGCCGGCAAGCTCTGCTCCAAGGGCGGCTTCGGCGACGACTTCTACCTGGCGAGCTGCTCGTCGCGGACCGTGGTCTACAAGGGGCTCATGCTCCCCGAGCTCCTCGGGGCCTTCTACTGCGATCTCTCGGCGGACGACACCAAGAGCCGCTTCGCCATGGTGCACTCCCGCTTCAGCACCAACACCGTCCCCACCTGGGAGCGGGCCCACCCCTACAGGCGCATCGCCCACAACGGCGAGATCAACACC
>SXGT01053913.1_pt1 | contig 14467 bp, 10 predicted proteins | sample 3176221 | NCBI WGS metagenome assembly SXGT01 (sample SAMN11356862, study PRJNA531348) | freshwater metagenome | isolation source: freshwater sample F1-120 | place: China: Fuxian Lake, Yuxi | collected 2017-12-25
ACCAGGACGGGGACGGCAGAGTCCAGAACGTCGCTTTTGAAGCTGGCGTCGGTGACGTATTGGATATGTTCGCTCATGAGTTTCTCTTGGCGGAAAAGTGAATCGAAGGTGCGAATCCTAGCAGAAACCAGAAGCGCTCGACGATGAAGGTGGATTTGATCAGGCGACGGCCTGGATGGGGATTGCCTGACTGCGGTGGGTGATGCGGTTCTTCGCATCGACATAGACCAGATCGGGTTCGTGCTTGGCCAGTTCGATCTCGCTGAATGCGGCGTAGGTGCAAATGATCAGCAGGTCGCCGGGGGCGGCCTTGCGGGCTGCGGCGCCATTCACGGAAATCGTGCCACTGTGTCGTTCGGCACGGATGGCATAGGTTGAGAAGCGCTCGCCATTCGTCACGTTGTAGATCTCGATCTGCTGGAATTCCTTGACGTCGGCTTCGTCCATGAGATGCTCATCGATGGCACAGGAGCCTTCGTAGTGCAGTTCGGCCTGGGTTACCGTGACGCGGTGCAGCTTGGACTTCAGCATCGTGCGTTGCATGGGCGCTCTCCGTGACGGATGGGGATCAGATTTCGATGTTGTCGATCAGGCGGGTCGTGCCCAGCCTGGCCGCAGCCAGAACGACCAGTGCGTCGTTTGTTGCGGAGGCGGATTGTAGATCAAGTCTTCGCCGCACTGCAACATAGTCCGGAATCCAGCCATGGGACAGCAATTCGGCTTGGGCATCCCGCTCCAGGCCGCTGAAATCACGGTTTCCACCGCGCACAGCCTCTACCACTTTGGTTAGGAGGCGGTGGAGCCTTGGGGCTTCGGCGCGTTCGGCGGGCGAAAGATAGCCGTTGCGCGACGACAGGGCCAGACCATCGGCTGCCCGCACGGTCTCGCCGGGAACGATCTCGATGGGCAGGGAAAACTCCCGCACCATGGCCGAGAGGACCATGAATTGCTGGTAATCCTTCTTGCCGAACAGGGCCGCATGCGGCTGCACGACGCCAAACAGTTTCATCACCACCGTGGCGACACCGCAGAAATGACCCGGGCGGAATTCGCCTTCGAGAATCGTGGCGTGCTCCAGCGGTGGTTCGATCACATAGCGTTGCGGGGTCGGGTAAAGCTCGATTTCGCTGGGGGCGAAAAGGTGATCGACACCCGCTTCGACAAGCTTTTCAGCGTCGGCGGCGAAGGTGCGCGGATACTTGTCAAAATCCTCGCCGGGACGGAACTGCAGGCGATTGACGAAAATCGAGGCGACGACACAGTTGCCATGCTGGTGTGCCTGCTTCATCAGTGCAATGTGGCCCTCGTGCAGGTTGCCCATGGTGGGCACGAAAACGATACGTTTCCCGTTTCGGCAGGCGTCGGCGAGCGCCGCACGCGTCGCGGCGATGGTGTCGTGAATCTTCATGGGATTAGTCGCAATGCTCAGTAACAGTGCTCTGGTGCGGGGAAACTGCCGTCCTTGACGGCGGCAACATAAGCGGTGACAGCGCCTTCGATGCTTTGCGCGGTGGCCATGAAATCGCGGACGAAGCGGCCCTTTTTGCCTGGGTAGATGCCGAGCATGTCATGCAGAACGAGTACCTGACCATCGCAATCCAGCCCGGCACCAATGCCGATGGTGGCGCAGGCGGGGAGTTCTTTCGTGATCTCGGCCGCCAGCGGGGCCGGCACCATTTCCAGCACCATCATCGTGGCACCAGCTTGTTCCAGCGCATGCGCGTCGGCCTTCATGCGTGCTGCGCCGGCTTCGTCACGGCCCTGCACGCGATAGCCGCTGAGGGCATGGACGGATTGGGGTGTCAAGCCGATGTGGGCACACACCGGCACGCCACGCTCGACCATGAAATGGACGGTTTCCGCCATCACGGCGCCGCCTTCGAGCTTGACCATCTCGGCACCAGCAGCCAGCAGCCGGCCGGCATTGCGGATCGCCTGCTCCTTCGACTCGTGATAGGCGCCAAAGGGCAGATCAGCGACCAGCATGGATCGCAGGGGCAGGCTGGCGACGCATTCGGTGTGATAGACCATGTGCTCCATCGTTACTGGTAGCGTCGAGGTCTTGCCCTGAATGACGTTACCGAGCGAATCGCCGACCAGAATGACATCTACGCCGCAGCGATCTTCCAGTGCGGCGAAGCTCGCGTCATAGCAGGTCAGCATGGCAATTTTCTCGCCGGCCTGTTTCATGCGCGTCAGTTCCAGCAGGGTGACCGGTTTGTTGGAGGCCAGATAAGTCATCTACGAGGAGTGGAGTATGAAATAAACGGCGCCAAGGATACACCGGGCATAGGTCATGACAGCCTTTCGATGCGCTGTTCGGCAACGGCCGCCAGCAGGGGCGCGATCGGTCCATGGCCGGGAATGACGAGATCCGGCGCGATTTCGGCCAGCGGGGCGAGGACGAAGGCGCGTTCCGTCATGCGTGGGTGGGGGAGTGACAGGCCCTGCAGGTTGTGATGCTCATCGCCGAACAGCAGCAGGTCGAGGTCAAGCGTACGCGGCGCATTTTTCACGCTGCGCTGGCGTCCAAAGGCCGCTTCGATGGCAAACAGACGTTCCAGAAAAGTCGGCGCTGACAGGACGGCACTTTCTACTTCTAGTTGCGCCACGGCATTGATGAAATCGGGTTGGTGATGCAGGCCGACGGGGGCTGTGCGGTAGAGCGCTGAAGCGACGACAAAACGGGCATCTGCGATATCGCTCAGGGCTGCGATGGCCGCGCGCACGGTGGCAACCGGATCGCCGAGATTGGCACCCAGCGCGATGTAGGCCTTGATCCAGAGGGGAGTGTTCAGCATGGCGGATAGGGAAGCGGCCCGCATTATGCCGTAGTCGCTGACAGGAAAACCGCATAAGCGTTATTCTTGGCGTTTTCCATGTTCCGCAAGAAACACGATGATCGCGCCAGACGCCTTTGAAGCCCCAGAACAGCGAATGCCTGACTATGCGGCTACCGCTGCCGACGATGCCATGCTCCATGCTTTAACCGAAGCATTGCGTCGCGGCAGCGTCGATCTCGCGCATATCGACGCCTTGGCGGCCGATACCAGTTTTCCGCGAGCGTGGCAGCGCATCGCGCTTGTTTTATATGCCCCGGGCCAACAGCGCCTTCTGGTGAGCCGCAAGGCTGACGTTGCGCAGCGCATATCCACTGTGCTCGCCGCCTTATTGCAGCATTCGCGCTGCACTGCTCTCACGCAAGCCGCATTCCGGCTACAGATCGACTTCGTCGTGGAGCCTCCGGTGCCTGCGGACTTTCTCAGTCTCTCTGTGGCACAGGAAGGCGAACACCATTTTGAACCAGGCATCGACGGCCTCATCTTTAAAACCTCCGATGACCAAACCCACATCTTTCTTCCGGGGGATGCGTTCGTACGCTCGATCATGGGCATGCAGCAACTGCGTGATTATCTGTTTAGGGCCTATGGCGAAGACAATATCCGGCCAGCACGCTGCTGGCGATTTCGCGCCGAGAGCTACATATCGAATGCCCAAGGAGACCATTGGCTGCGCCTCTACCGTGGCTACCCGCTGGTCGGCGCACTGACCAAGGAAAAGGTGGAGAAGGCAGTCGAGCTGGCCGTTGCCCACGTCCTTCGTACCCAGGAGGCGGATGGGCGCTTTCTCTACTACTACGATGCCGCACTTGATTCACGGCGCGATCATGAACACCTCACCAGGGATCCGGTGAAAAATCCCTTTTACAACATACTGCGCCACGGTGGCGGTGCGCTGACCTGCCTGTTCCGCGAGAAATACCATCGCACAAACGAAACCCTGCCCGTGGTGCGCAAGGCTATCGAGTTTTACCTGCCCCATGCGCGCGAGTACGATTGCGCCGGCCAGACTGCCGCTTACATCTATAGCGAAAAGAAAGCCAAGCTGGGGGGCTCAGGCATTGCGCTCTACGTACTCTCCGAATACCAGCTCATGACCGGCGACGCGACCTACCGTCCCCTCGCCGACAAGCTCGGCTGGCACCTGTTGCACCAGATTACCGAAAGCGGTGAGTTCATCTATTACCACGTCTATCTCGACAAGTTCATCGACGCGGCGGAAAACGGCAACTACTTTTCTTTTTACTACCCGGGCGAAGCCGTCTGCGGATTGGCCAAATACCTGCATCTGCTGGATGCGGACGAGCGCGCGCCCTACTTCGAGCGCCTGCATCGCGCTTTGCACTTCCTGATCCATATCCGTCCGAAAACGCGCGCAGACCAGTACACGGTTGTTCCATCCGATGCTTGGCTGATGATGGGCATCATGGAACTCTGGGATTTCGCCGAAATGCGGCAGCCGGATTACGCCGCCTTCGTTTTCGCCGATGCACAGCAAATGATCGACCATCTCTACAAGTTGGCCGACGCCCCGTATCCCGACTATGCCGGCGCTTTCTACTACCAGTTTGGCGATTACCCTTATGCTGATGGCGCACGTTGCGAAGGTCTGCTCGGCGCCTACGAACTGGCACTCAAGATGGGCGACCGGGAAAGGGCTGCGTCAATCTGGTCAGCACTCAAGCTGGCGGCCTGGGCCGTCATGCATCTTGTGAATACCGAAGATGCCATCTACTTCGCGCGCAACCCTCATCTGAGCCTGGGCGGCATCCGTTTCAAATACACGCGCCAGTGGTTTCGCATCGATACGATCCAGCATGTCGCCTCGTTCTTTGCCAAGCTGCTGCCCCACTGGGACGCTGCGCCGGTCGCGGTTGAGGGGCGTGCGACCGGCGCCGTGCTCTACAACCACGACATCCGCAGTGCCGGCGCAGCCAGCCTAGAGCTCAGCTGGCTCTATAGCGGGCGCGCGCTGTGCCTGACGGCCCCCGGTGACCTGATCCAGCTGTCTCCCGACCTGCATTCGCAATGGGCGTGGATTCAAGCGCATTACGCGCGTGCGGGCATTGCCTGCACGCAAGAGGCGATCTGGGATTTGCGCTCCAAGATTGCCCGCGACCATCCTGATCATGTGCTGTCGGTCTTCTATTTCGGCGACGCCGAGCAGCGCTACCGACCGGATGAGGAACGCTATCACGCCACCGCGCGCTTCAACTCAAAGAACGAGTTCATCCGCCATGCGGCAGCCGCTGGCGTATCGGTGCCTCGCACCCTCTGCTACGCCGCCGCCGCCGAACTGGGTGACGCGTTCGTCGATCTGCCCTTTCCCCTCTACCTGAAGCCGGCGGTTTCGCTGTCAGGCATTGGTGTGCAACGCTGCGAAGATGCCGCTGCGCTGCGTGCCGAGCTTGCGGCGCTTAGCCCCGGCGAGCCCTTCCAGCTACAGGAAGAAATCGCGCCCGCCCGCTTCTTCAACGTGCAATATCACGCCGCCGGCGCGCGCGCCAAACGTCTGCTCGTCTCCGAGCAGGTGCTCGAAGGCAACGCGCACAGAGGCAATCGCGCGCCCTGCGACTGGTCGCCGCCCGCAGCACTCGACCATCTGGCCGACACGATTGCCGCTGCGGGACTGCGCGACATCTTCGCCTTCGATGTTGCCGTGCGTAACGATGGCGCCTATTACGTCATCGAATGCAATCCCCGCGTCAACAGCTCGTCCTACCCGACGCTGCTCGCCCGGCGTCTCGGCGTCGGACAGTGGAGCACACTCACGCTGCCGACGCGGCAGCGCGACCTCGGTCAGCTCGACCTGGCGGGCATCGAATACGATCCAGCGACGCAGAGCGGGACCGTCGTCATCAATTGGGGCACGATCCTGCACGGCGAGCTGATGGTGATGCTGATCGGTGATGCGCAGCGGCAGGCGCAGTTGCTTGACGAACTAAAACGCCGCCTTGCCCGACTGCATCCGCCGGTGGAGCACACCCTGTTGCTAACACCGCACGAAATTGCCCGCATTAGCGGGGGCAAATGGCAGCACCTGCTCAGCCAAGAGGTTGCCCTGAGCGGAGTGAACTTCCATCTGCCACTCGTCACGACTGGCGACCTGTTTGTTTGGCTTAACCGCGACCAGCTACCGAAGAGCGAAGCAAGGCTTGCAATTGAACGGGCACACCAGCGCGGCGCGGTAGCAGCTGTCGTGCCGACCGACTGTGCCGAGTCCGCACCTCTACCGCTGCTCGTCGTGGCCGACCCCATGAAGGCGTTGCAGGACATGGCCATGGCCGCGAGCCTCAAATTCGACGGCCGACGTGTGCTGGTCGCCGGCTCGCACGGCAAGACGGGCTTCAAGACACAACTACACCACCTAATCCATACGCAAATTTCGACGCATGCGCACCTCGACAGCAACAACCTTGAGGCGCCGGTTTACAAGACGCTCGCCGCAATCCCGCGTGGGGCGAGCGTGGCGATCATTGAAGTCGCGGTGCCTTATCGCGGTATCGGCGAAAACCGTGCCTTCTTCGTACGGCCGGACATCTGCGTTTTAACCGGTATCGCGCCGGAACACATGAGTTCCCACGAGACGCTGGACAACCTGATCCGCAACAAGGCTACCGTAGTGACCGGTCTGCGCCCAAGCGGTTGCTGCGTCCTCAATGCCGATGATCCGCACTATCCCCAACTGTTCGCGGCGGTGCGCGCGCTGACAGATTGCCCAGTGCTGCGCTTCGGTTCGGCGCCTGACTGCGAGGGGCGCCTGCTCGGCGCGGATTTCGGCACCGAGGGCTGGCAAGTGCATGCACGTATCGCTGGCACTGAAATCATCTATACGCTGCCCATGCTGGAAGACTATGCGCCACTGGCCTCCGTGGGCGTGCTGCTGACAGCCCAAATACTCGGCGCAGACCCATCTGCCAGCGCGGCGAACTACACCAGTTACCAGAACTACGAAAGCAGCGGCAACCTCTATCGGGTCAATATGGGTCAAGGCAGCTTCCACGTCTACGACCAGACGCAGCGCGGCGAACTAAAAGGCTTCGAGTCGATGTTCGAACTCATGTCGCGTATGAAGATTCGCGGACGCAAGATCGCGATCGTCAGCGAATTTATCAACTTCGAAGACAATCCCGGGGACTGGGTGGATATCCCGCGCATGCGTTCCCTGATGGAGAAAGCCGGCATTGACCTGCTGTTCACCGTGAAGGATTTCCGGCGATTCGCGGATGCAGTGCCGCAATCGACAGACTGGCGCGCTCACGGCGAATCCTGCGCGGACATCCAGGACAGCCTGCTCGCCGAGATCGGGCCGGGTGACATGATTTTCCTGCGCGGCGTACTGAAGGCCAACCTGGGACAGCTTTCCCGAAAACTGCTCGATCTGGGGACCGGGACAGCGCCATATGTAAGGATTTACTAAAGTGCTGGCGAAAGGGCTCTTGATTCTGTTCGTGCTCTCGGCTTGGTACGGAAGCGCCTGGGCCGGATGGAAAACCCCGAGCGAGGCCCTTGATCGCCGTCTTGCCAGCGCCGACTTTTACATCTACTACACGCTCGAAGGCGAGCATGCCTTTGCCCCTGACACGGCCATCTGGTGCCTGGTTGGGCCACAAGCCGCGCCGCTGCGAGAGCAGTTGGCGGCGCTCGGTGTCGTTACCGCTGCCATGCATCTTCTCGCCGATATTGGGCACGTCCAGGCAGAGATGGGCGCACATGCCTTACCCGGGGATTTGCTGGCTTTGATCGACATCGACGCAACCAGGCGCCTTCGCTGGTTTTCCGACGACGCTCCCCTATCTTTGGCAGTGCCCGTCCGCGCGGCCGGAGCACGGCAAGTGCGTTGGTCGGCCAGCGAATTGGCCGTCATTTTTGATGGCGCCTGGGTATGCGGTCCGGCCCAGGGTTGGGGTGTTGATGCCGTGGCGAGCAACGATGCCGATGATCCGGCCGGGAAACTTGTCGTCATCGCCGGTGCCATGGACAACCCCGAGGCCATCGGTGTGCTCGAAAGCCGCACCCATCGCGCCTTCGCTCGCGGTGCCCAGGACGTAGCGACTCGTTTGGTACCCGCCGATCTGCCGAACTGGCGTTCCGTCCTCGTGTGCGACGATCCGCTATACGGCCTGAGCCGGCTCTTGTCATGAGGATGTTGCCCGCGTTCTGGCTGGTCTGCGCGATCCTGGCGGGTCATGCCCAGGCAAATTGGAAGGCGCCGCGTGAGGCACTCGATCAGCGAATCGTTAACGATTACTTCGGCATCTACTACACCCTAAATGGCGAAGATGCCTACCCGTCCTATCTGGATGCCGACCAGCGTAGGGTGTCCGCAGCCGCCTACGCTTCCAAGCTCGCGACCCAGATTCAGCAGGCCGATGTTTATTTTCGGAACATTTTGGGACTAGTGCATCCCTTTGAAGGTTTGCGTTACGCTACGGCTGCGGCACGTAGTGTCGATATCCACATCATGGCGCTTGACGGCATCAGCGGGTCGACGGGAGATGAAATCCACGATTTCAACTACGACAACTTCGGGGCCAGTCTGGCCGCTGCCGCTATCGCGTTGACCAATGCCCTTGAACCTGGCGATCTAACGCCGAACCACGAGCTGTTTCACGTCTATCAGAACAGTTACTCTTTCTTCAAAAATCCTTGGTATACGGAAGGGATGGCACGCGCCTCGGAGTCTTTTTTCGGCACTTCCTTTCGTGCCGTCGCCCTGCCGAGGTCGAAGTCGGCGCTTGTCAATGTCTTGTCGCAATCCTATGAGGCATCGAGTTTATGGAATCGCTTGATCCAACTATGCGGCAGCGGCATCCTCAAATATTCCCTTGAGAACTTCGGCCAGCAGGACCGTGCGGCGGCGGCGGTACGCGGTATCAATCCGCAGGACTGGCCGGAAGACGAACAGTGGTCCGAGGCCAACAACCCCTATTTGATTCAGGGCCTGGCTCAGGCGGTCCAGGCGCATTGTCCGACGACGAGCAGTACTGAACTCGCCCAGTTTCTCTTCGTTCTTAAACAGTATGCGCCGGAACGATCCTCAATCATGGCGCCCCCTATGCTGGATTTCCCCGGTCTCGCTACGGCCATTGTGGCGCGCGGTGGTGTGATGATGCAGCGCAGCGATGGCGTGATCGAGGTACATATCGATGATGCGATCCTTCTCGGTTGGCCAGGTGCGGAGGCCCAAGCTTGCAGTACCGTCGGTCTCTATTTCGACACAGCTGGGGTTGTGCGTCATGGCAATGGCCAGAAATGCCAAGCGCTTTATCCGGCTGCAGCCGACTATGCAAGGCTAGCCGCCATCGTTGCTGATCTGGATACTTCAAGTGGGTTCAATGTGGCGTTCAACGCCAGCGTGATCATTACGCTGGAAGGACGGCGCTTCTGCCTAAACCCCGCCTATATTCTCGACCCGGATGATGGTCGCCATGCCGGGGAAGACTACTGGATTGCAAGCGATGGTCGTCTCTACGTTCGATACCCCGCGCTCGGCAAGATTCAGGGCTTCGAAATGAGCGAACGCTAGTCTCACCGAAAATGGGCAGGGTGACATGATATTTCTGCGCGGCCTCTTGAAGGCCGAAATGGGGCGCGTGGCGCAGCGAGGCGCGGTTATCCTGCTGCTGTTGTCGCTGTGCTGGCTCGGTCACGCTCAGGCTGGCTGGAAAACCCCGCGTGAAACCCTTGATCGCCGTCTTGCCAGCGCCGACTTTCATATCTACTACACACTGGAGGGTGAACATGCCTTCGCCGCCGACGTGCCACCCGGGCAACGGCGCGAAACCGAAGCAAGGGCGCGCTTGGTCGCACTCATCGAACAACTGCAGCGGGCCGACCGGGTATACCGCGAAAAGCTCAGCTTGCGCCCGCCCTTTGCGAGCGGGCGTCATGCAACAGGACTCGGCATCGACATTCACATTCTCAAGCTCGATGGCAAGAGCGGCTCGACCGGCGATGAGTTGCATCGCTTTGACTACCGGCACTTTCCGGCACGCACGGGCGTTATCGCCATCGCCCTTTCCAATCGGTGGCGCCCCACCAGCCTGACCCCCGCGCACGAACTTTTTCATGCCTACCAATACAGTTACACTTTCTTCAAAAATGCCTGGTATCTCGAAGGTATGGCGCGTGCCAGCGAGAACTTTTTTCGCCTGACGCAAACGGTAACTGTGCGTCTGCCGGACAGCTTGGATGAGCTCGGTACGTTGTTGCGGGAATCTTATGAGGCCAGCCGCGTCTGGAATCGCATCATCGAACTTTGCGGACCGGGCGTACTGGCCCCTTTGCTGGAGTCCTATGATCGTCTGGATGGTGCTGCAGCAAACGCACGCAACATCGTGCCGACGGACTGGCCGGAGGATGAACAATGGGCAGAAGCCAACAACGCCTTCCTGTTCAGGGGCTTGCATGATACCTTGGTAGCACCTCACTGCAGTTCGGCGGCAAGCACGGAAATCGGGGCGTTCAGGGCGCTGCTTGGTGCGTGGCTGTCAAACTAGCCAAGGTCGTCGTAAGCGAGCAGTTTGCGTCATTTTCCTGCGTGCGGGCACTGAGGGTCTGGTTTTTCATGCGCGGCGTAGTAACAGGCGTTTTCATTCAGCGCCCGCGCCTCGTCACCGATCACAGGATCGCCGCAAATGCCTGACCGGCCGCAGCGCGGGTCGCGTAGGCGCGGGTTGGAAAACAGCGGCAGGCTCTTCTGGTTACCCTGAATGGCACGCATCCAGCCGCCGACCATGATGGTGCCAAACTTCTCCGGACCGGGCTGTCCGTCGCACGGCCCGATAGCGTAACCGTTGGCATAGGGCGCGATGGCGGTCTTGTGGCCTTTGCCTGGCTGGCATTGATCGACGGCAATACCATGATTCAGGCCCATCAAATGGCCCAGTTCATGGGCCAGCGAGTGAGCACCGCAGGCGAAATCGATCACGGCGAAGGCGCGGCGTGTCGATGAGAACTCGGCAAGGGTTTTATTGACCGCAAACGCCCGGCCACAGCCCCGCCGCCCCTGCATCATCAAATGGCCATGAACGGCAATGGTGAAATCGGCGCCCAATTCATTGGCACGCCGGAACATCGCCACAAAACCACCCTGCTCGCGCTCCATATCGGCAAGTATCTGCGTTGCCTCTTTACCGGAAATTTGCGCAAACGTGACATCGACCATCTCGGCGCGTAACACTACCCGGCTGTCGCGATAGTAGCCGTTCAGTTCCTCGACATAACGCTGCAGCGCCGCCTCGGTAGCCTGACGCTGGCCGGCAGCTTGCGCCAGCCCCTCGTCGACCACGAAACGAATGCCGATGCTGACGGGTTGCACCGGATCGACATAGGCCTCTGCGGCGACTACGGCTGGGCAGACCGCTAACGTCAGAAACCACAGCGGCCAAACCCGCCAACGCACCATCACCCCGACGTTCTGGCGTGGCGTGCAAGCACGAAATCAGCAATCGCCAGGGCGCGGCGCTTACGCAGGGCTTCGGTGGGGCGCTCCATCAGCACGCGTACTTCCTTGGTGAACTTGATCACACCGATGAGTGCCAGCCACTGCGGTATCGCCTCCGTCTCGGCCTGAGTCAAGGCGCTGGCCGACTGATAATGGCCGATGAAGGCATCGAAGCGGGCAAAGTCAGCCAGATCGATGTATTTCTCGGCCAGCGAGTACTCAAACGCACCATCAATCACATCCGTCATGCGTGGGCCGAAGAAGGCGTTGTTGAAGTCGAAGAACCATGCCGTGCCATCGACCATGATGACATTCTTCGGCGTGACATCGCCGTGACAATGAACTGTCGGGCTGGTGTCATAGAGCGCCTGCCTCGTTGGGCCCGGGTTGTAGCGCTCCACCAGTGGCGCCAGGGCGGCGAACATCCTGGCAATTTCCGGGCTGTGGCTGGTCATGGCAAGGTAGGTGCCGAATTGCGGCAGCCAGATCATGCAGACCTCGTCAAAGGTAAACGCGCCCGGTAAATCCAGCGCCCGGTCGATCTGAACCTGATGAATCCGCGCCAGCATCGGGCAGATTTCGGCCATCGGGTACTCCGGCTTCTGTTGCACCAACCCGGGAATCCGCTCGAACAACAAGGCCGCACAGCCCTCGATACCAACCTCTGCGTCCGCTCCCGCCTGTGCCGGGACAATGCCCGCCGTGGCGACGCCGCGCGCCTTGAGCTGGGTGATCAGTTGCGCCTCGTAACGCGCGTGTTCCTTGATCCGGCTGCGGTGGTGATTACCCGCCGCCTTGAACAACTTGAGGACGTAGCTTTGCGTGCCCGAAAACACCTTGAACAAAGCATTTTCGGTGGAGACTTTCATCTTTTCGACCATCACCGCCGGCAAACCATAGGCCTGGGCGACCTGATCGACGATACGGGCTTCTTCCCCGCCGCGACTGACGATGCCATCGCGCGCCCGGTCATACACCAACCGGGCGCCAAACTTCTTCAGGAAGGCATCCTTTTCGGCGACAAAGCCGTGTGACGGAAAGTGCACATAGGCATCGATCAGGTGATGAATAAAGCTCATGTTGGGATGCCGCTCGGCCCACTCTCCGGCACCGCCTTCGATCGGCACCTCGGCAACGTGATAGACGGCGCACTTGTTCGACGATTCTGGGTTGATCAGTTCCCAGTGCGCCGGAATATCGCCTTCGCGCGCCGGGTTGATCTCCACCAGGATATCGATATCGGAGCCCAGCTTGGCCCACTTGCCGTGGATGAACGGCGCCTGATAGCGCCCCATGTCGCCACGTACCGCCGAACCCATCATGTACACCTTGTCGACGGCGGCGAAGGCCGCCACCTCTTGGCGGACTGCTGCGTCAACCTTGTCCCGCAACAGCGTCTGCGCCGCGGCCGGAAACTTGTCCTTGGTCGGCTTGATGAAGCCGAGTTGCAAGCGGTTGAGCAAGCCGCTCCAGGCGCGATACAAGGCCTCGGCCTCGGCCTTGCCGCTCCGGGGCTTGATGCTATAAGGGAAGATAACCTGCTTGCCGGCGGGCGCATAGAGCCATAACTGAAGGTCGGTTTCCACGTTCAGCTTCTGCCCGGCCTTTAGCGCCGAATACAGATCGATCACCTGGCACTTGAGCTGATTCAGGTCGTTGCCGTCCATTGCAGCACCCTCGCGGGAGAGGAAGTCGACCAGCCGACCTGCATCGCTGTAGCCACGAATGCGCCGGTAGTCGAGCGCGCTCAGCGTCTTTTCCGGTCTGGCGATGACCTTCAGCCGCGAACCGGTGTAGTGCCGCTCGATGCCCTGCACCTCCTGGGTGAATTGGATGCTGGCAAAAATATCCCGGATCTTTGGCATGTGATACTGGGCCACGGCAATCGCCAGCACCTCCCCTGGCACGTTGCCGCTATCCAGCAGGAAATCCACATCGTTGGCCTCGATCAGGTCGATGACCTCGTCGTAACTGGCAGCATACGGGCTGTCGATATCGAGATTGTGGAACATTCGCGCGATCTCGCGAAATTCCGCCGGATCGATCAGCAGCTTGTAATTGCGGTAATGAAAGTGATAACCGTCGGTGCATTCTTCCAGCGAAAAACGCGTTGGATGGTACTTGACGTCATTGTTCAGGCGCGACTCGGTCCAGATGCGGACGTCTTCCTGATTGGCGTTCGGCAGCTTGCCATCCTGATAATTCTTCTTTTCGATGATGCCCAGCAACTCCTTCGACTGCTTGTCGAAAATGCTGGCGATATCCTCGAACTCGCCACGACTCAGCTCGATGCGCAGGTCACGGTAATGAATATGGATGTTCTCTTCCATATCGAGGAAGAAGTTGCGGTGACGCGGCTTTCCCAAGAGGTTGCTGCGATACAGAATTTTCTTGATGACACCCATGATCTCCGCACTCTCTGTGTGTTGAATTTGAAAAGTATATAAGGCTTCGATGTTCGACAGCCAAGCCTGCCGTCTCGCCAGCGCCGACTTTTCCAGATCACGCCAAGAAAAAAGGCGGGAACCTATTCCAGGCCCCGCCTTTCCTTACACCAAACGACTTACCACTCGATCTTGTCGATGTTGTCGAACTCGGTTGTAGCGTCCTGCGTGGTGATCTTCCCTGACATATCCACGCCTTCGATACTGCCACTCTGCGAGCCATCGACGATCTGCTGACCTTCGATCTCAAGCAGCCAACCGCCATCGGAGGTCGATCCCCCTGGACCGCCATCAAAGTCGACTTCGATGACATCTGTCCAGTTACCGCCCTTGCCGCCATCGATATTGGTATCGCCGGCAGCGTCGCCGAGAATGAAAAGATCGTTGCCGGCATCACCGAATAGGACGTCATCGCCGCCGGAGGCGTGGATGGTGTCATTCCCCTTGTTGCCGTGGATGACATCATCACCATCCGAGCCGCGGAGGAGATCCGCTCCCTTGCCCCCTTCCAGTGTCAATCCAGGCTGGCTGGCATTACCGCCACCGGAGTTGCCCTGGCCGGTATTCACGCTGTTCTCGGCATTGTTGTTACTGCCTGAGTTACCCGGAGCATCTTGGTCGCCGTTGCCGTGACCGTTATTGCCCTTGGTCTTGTCGTCATCGGAATCTGTGTCGCCATCCGCGTCAGAGTCAGCATCGCTGTCGGCGTCCGAATCTGCATCCGAGTCAGCGTC
>SXGT01072590.1_pt1 | contig 14467 bp, 14 predicted proteins | sample 3176221 | NCBI WGS metagenome assembly SXGT01 (sample SAMN11356862, study PRJNA531348) | freshwater metagenome | isolation source: freshwater sample F1-120 | place: China: Fuxian Lake, Yuxi | collected 2017-12-25
CGAGCATCTCGGCTGGCCCGAGGCCGCGGCCGACATCGTGCGCGCGCTCGAGGCGACGATCGCCGACAACATCGTCACCTACGACTTCGCCCGTCAGATGGAGGGCGCGACCGAAGTCAAGTGCTCGGCGTTCGCCGAGGCCATCGTCGAACGCCTCTGACCCTTCGAACCGATCATCGGAGGGCGGCGAGGACGTCGGCGAGCGCGGCTTCGTACGGGCGGAGGAGCGCGACGCCCGCCGCGGCGAGCGCGCGGTTCTCGAGCACGGAGTTCGCGGGCCGCGGCGCCGGGCGTGGCGGGTCGAGTTCGGCGGTGGTGATCGCCTCGACGCGCATCGGGTCGTCGCCGAGTTGACGGAGGATCTCCGCGACGAACCCATGCCAGCTGACCGCGCCCTCGTTGGTGACGTGGTACAGCCCGGGGCGACGCTCCTCCGCGAGGCGGACGAGCATCGTCGCGAGGTCGGCCGCGCTGGTGGGCGAACCGATCTGGTCGCCGACGAAACGCAGCACCGGCACCTGGTCGCGGATCCGCAACACGGTCTTGACCATGTTGGCGCCGTGGCGGCCGAACACCCACGCCGTCCGCGCGACCGTCGCGCGATCGTCGAGCGCGAGCGCGGCGCGCTCGCCGGCGAGCTTCGACTCGCCGTAGACCGACTGCGGATTGGTGACGTCGGCCTCGTGGTACGGGGCGGTCTTGGTGCCGTCGAACACGTAGTCGGTCGAGACCTGCACGAGATGTGCGCCGTGCGCCGCGGCTGCGTTCGCGAGGTGGGCGACCCCTTCGGCGTTGACGCGGAACGCGCCGGCGCGATCCGTCTCGCAGGCGTCGACCGCCGTCGCGGCCGCACAGTTCACGATCACGTCGGGGCGGGTCTGCGCGACGATCGCGTCGACGGCATCGGCATCGCCCACGTCGAGGGTCGTCCGGTCGGCAGCAGTCACGTCGTGATCGCGGGTCCGGGCGTGGTCGACGACCTCGCGGCCGAGCATCCCCGCCGCGCCGGTGATCAGGATCCGCACGTCAGTCGGCCGCTCGGGCCCGGAGCGGTTCCCACCACCAGCGGTTGTCGCGGTACCAGGCGACGGTGGCCTCCAGCGCTTCGTCGAGCGTGCGGCGGCGCTGCCAACCGAGTGCGGTGATCTTGGCGATGTCGACCGAGTATCGACGATCGTGTCCGAGCCGATCCGCGACGTAGTCGACCATCTCCTCGCCGACGCCGAAGAGCGCGAGCAGCTTGTCGACGAGGACTCGGTTCGGCGTCTCGTTGCCCGCTCCGATGTTGTAGATCTCGCCCGCGGTCCCGGCCTCGAGCACGAGGTGGATCCCGGTGCAGTGGTCGTCGACGTACAGCCAGTCGCGCTCGTTGAGCCCGTCGCCGTACAGCGGGATCGAGCGCCCGTCGAGCAGGTTCGTGGTGAACAGCGGGATCGCCTTTTCGGGGTACTGGTACGGACCGAAGTTGTTGGTGCAACGCGTGACCGACACCGGCAGCCCGTGGGTGTGGTGGTAGGAGAGCGCGATGAGGTCGGAGCCCGCCTTGCTCGCCGAGTACGGCGACCGCGGCTCGAGCGGATCGGCCTCGGTGGAGGAGCCGACCTCGACCGAGCCGTACACCTCGTCGGTGCCGATGTGGACGACCCGACCGATCTCGAGCCGACGGGCGACGTCCATCACGATGTTGGTCCCGAAGCAGTTCGTGTGGATGAAGTCGTCGGCGCCCGCGATCGACCTGTCGACATGGCTCTCGGCGGCGAAGTGCACCACGGCGTCGCAGCCGCGCATCGCGGCTTCGAGCGTGCCCGGGTCGCAGATGTTGCCGTGCACGAAGGAGTATCGCGGGCTGTCGTCGACATCGCGCAACGTCGAGAGGTTCCCCGCATAGGTGAGCGCGTCGTACGCGACGACCTCTGCGTCGGTGTTCGCCAACACCCAACGCAGATAGTTGGATCCGATGAAGCCGGCGCCGCCGGTGACCATCAAGCGCACGGGATTGCCTCTCCTCAGGTCCGCAACGCGAGGTGCGGCTGCCATTGCGGATCGATCTCGCCTCGCCGCGGGTTCTGACGGTCGCGGTTCGAAAGGATCGGATCGTCGACGCCCCAGTCGGCTGCGATCGCCGGGTCGTCCCATGCGACGCCGAGTTCATCGACGGCGTTGTAGTAGCTGTCGACGAGGTACGTGATGGTCATGTCGGTGAGGCTCGCGAAACCGTGAGCGACGCCCGGCGGGATGAACACCCCGCGATGGCGGTGTGAGCCATCGGGTTCGACCCCCAGATCGAAGCATTCGGTGGCGCCGTCGGTGGGGGAACCGGTGCGCAGGTCGTGCAGTACGACGCGTGCGGTGCCGTAGGGGACGTACCAGTAGTCGGCCTGGTGCAGGTGGTAGTGCAGGCCCACGATGCAGCCGGCGACGCGGTCACCGCGGTTGCCCTGCAGCATCTCGCGCCCGAGCGGGAACCATTCGCGTCGGTACGTCTCGACGAAACAACCGCGCTCGTCGCCATGGACGACCGGAGTCACGTGACGGACCCCGACGATGCTGCTGGATTCGACGATCTCGGCCACCCGGTACTCCTGCTGCGCTCGGCTATTCCAACTCGACGCGCGAGTGGTCGCCCAGCATGAGTCGGCTCGCCCGAGGACGCAACTCGGAGCGAACGACCTCGACCTCGCGGCCGAGCAGGGAGTCCTGGAGGCGGTGCACACCGTGGATGCGGCAGCGTTCGAGAACGACGGAATGCTCGATCTCCGCGTCGGAGATCTCGCAGTCGGCGGCGATCGAGGTGAACGGCCCGACGTAGGTGTCGACGAGGCGCGTATTCCGGCCGATGATCGCCGGGCCACGAACCGTGCTGCGCACGAGCTCGGCGCCCTCCTCGATGACCACCCGACCGTCGACACGACTCGCTCCGTCGACCTTGCCCTCGTTGGAGGGGGTGATCGTCTCGAGCACGAGCCGGTTGCACTCGAGGAGCGGGTCCTTCTTGCCGGTGTCGAGCCACCAGCCGCGCAGCACCTCGTGCACGACGCGGTGGCCCTCGTCGGCGAGCCACTGGATGGCGTCGGTGATCTCGAGTTCACCACGCGCACTCGGCTGGATCGCGCGTACGGCCTCGTGGATGGTCGGATCGAAGAGGTACACGCCGACCAACGCGAGGTCGCTCGGCGGGTCGGCGGGCTTTTCGACGAGCCGGATGACCTCGCCGTACTCGTCGATCTCGGCGACGCCGAACTGACGTGGATCGTCGACCTGGGCGAGGAGGATCTGCGCCGCCGGTGCCGGCCGTGGGTCCTCGCCGAGTTCGGGGTGCGCGCCACGCGCCTCTTCGAACTTGTCGACGAACCCGACCAGATCCTGTTGCAGCATGTTGTCGCCGAGATACATCACGAAATCGTCGTCGCCGAGGAACTCGTGGGCGATCAGCACGCAATGGGCGAGGCCGAGCGGCTCCGCCTGATCGATGTAGGTGACGTTGACCCCGAACTGCCAGCCGTCGCCGACCGCGTCCTCGAACTCGGACCGGTTCTCACCGACGACCAACCCGACCTCGGTGATGCCCGCCTCGGCCATCGCTTCGATGCCGTAGAACAGGATCGGCTTGTTGGCGATCGGCACGAGCTGTTTGGCGCCCGTGTGCGTGATCGGCCGCAGCCGCGAACCGGTGCCTCCGGCGAGGATCAGACCCTTCATAGGAGCCGCCAGTCAACCACGGGCCGATGGGTTTCAGGCAACCTGCACCCAGCTGACGCCACCGCGACAGAACCAGAGGCGCTGATTGGCGTCGACGTACAGGTCGCCGGTCGATCCGCTCGCCGGGTGGCTCGCCGCCGTTCCCGGCACGAGGTTGATCTGCGCCTTCGTTCCCGAGAACTTGCCGCCGCGGCCGTTGCGCCCTCGACCCTCGACCCCGGCGCCGGTGCCGGACGTGTCGCCGTAGACGGCCGACGCGTTGCTCGCCTGCGTGTAGACGCGGCCGAAGACCGCCCGACCCTGGCCGTAGACCCGGGCGAGCAGGCCCGGCGCGTCGTTCGTGACCGACTCGAAGCCGCCGCCCGCGTCGGAGAGCGTGTTCGCCGCAACCGCAGGCCCGTCTCCCCACACCACCGCGTTGATCGCCGCGACGGACGACGCGACGTTGGCCTGGACCGCGAACACGGCGCTGTTCGTGCCGGTGTTCGACGTCGTGAGCGTCGCTCGGTTCACGACGTTCGACGAACCCACGATGTCGAGCGCCCTGCCGTCGCCGGTGTTGTCGATCGTCAGCGTCGCGGTGCCGTGCGACGCCGTGAGCGAAGTCTCGCTCGCACCTGCGTCGTTGACGTCGCCGTACTGCATGGCGCCGGTGAGGGCGCCGGCCGACGCGCCCTCGAGCAGGCTCGCGCCGAACGCGAGGCCGGCGCCGCCCGCGGCGGCGACCCCGATACGGCCCAAGAAGGTGCGGCGCGACGATGCGGTCGTGGTTTCGGTCGTCATGGGTCCTGATCGGCCGTGCTCGGCCGCGGCTGAGCGCCTCCCGTCAGTCGCACGCATCGGCCCGCGTCCCCTACCGTGGCACCGTGAGCGAATGGCCCAGAAGCGACGATTGCGACCTGTGCGAGGCCGCGCGGATCACCGAGTGGTTCCACGAGGACGAGATCTGTTGGATCGCGGAGTGCGAGATCTGCTCGACCCCGATGGTGGTGTGGCGGCACCACGGCGTCGTTCCGCCCGACGAGCACATGGAACACATGCAGTCCAAGCTCACGATGGTGGTCGAGACCCACTTCGAGTTCGAGCACTACGTCGACGATCACATGCGCAACATCCCCGACCACTACCACGCGCACGCGAGGCCACGCGGCGGCTTCTTCGGTCACGGCCTGCGTCGCAAGCCGCCGGCCCCGTGACCGACCGTCGCGCATGACCGACCACGTCCTCACGATCGACCTCGGGACCTCCGGGCCGAAGGTCGCGTGGTTCACGCTCGACGGTCGTTATGTCGCGGGGGAGTTCGAGGCCGTCGATCTCGTGCTCGACCCGCCGCACGGGGTCGAGCAACGACCGGCCGATTGGTGGGCCGCGGTCCTGCGTGCCGCGCAGCGACTCGGCGAGGCGCGGGCCATCGACCCGGCGACGGCCGTCGCAGTCTCGGTGACCTCGCAGTGGTCGGGCACCGTGGCCGTCGACCGTTCGGGCGACCCGTTGATGAACGCGGTCATCTGGATGGACGCACGCGGTGCTCGTGCGACGCGCGCGATGGCGCGCGGGCGACTCAACGTGGCCGGCTACGACCCGCGCAAGCTCAAACGCTGGATCTCGCTCACCGGCGGCGCGCCATCGCACTCGGGGAAGGATCCGATCAGCCACATCCTGTGGATCGAGGCGGAACGCCCCGATGTCGCCCGGGCGACGCACTGCTACCTGGAACCGAAGGACTGGCTGAACCAGCGCCTCACCGGCCGCATGGTCGCGACCTACGACTCGATCGCGGTGCACTGGCTCACCGACAATCGCGATCCGGCGCGCATCGACTACGTGCCCGCGCTCCTCGCGCAGAGCGGCGTGGCGCGGGCGAAGTTGCCCGACCTGATCGCCGCCACCGACATCGTCGGCCCGCTGCTCCCCGCGGTGGCGGCCGACCTCGGCGTGCCGGCAGGGATCCCCGTCGTCGGTGGCACCCCCGACGTGCAGTCGGCCGCGATCGGCAGCGGTGCTGTGCGCGACGGCGAGGGTCACCTGTACGTCGGGACGTCGTCGTGGGTCAGTGGCCACGTCCGCGAGAAGAAGACCGATCTGGCGCGCGGCATCGCCTCGCTGCCGTCACCGCTCCCGGGTCGCTACTTCATCGCCGACGAGCAGGAGACCGCGGGGGAGTGCCTCAACTTCCTGCGCGACCAGGTGCTCTGGCCTGCGGATGGGCTCGGGACGCCCCCGCCCCCCGACGACGCGTATCGCCGTATCGACGCGCTGGCAATGAGCGCGCCGGCCGGCTGCAACGGCGTGCTGTTCTTCCCGTGGCTGGTCGGCGAACGCACGCCGGTCGACGACCACCGCCTGCGCGCCGCGTGGGCCAACGTCTCGATCTCGACGACTCGCGCCGACCTCGTGCGATCGGTGCTCGAGGGCGTCGCCTACAACGCGCGCTGGTTGCTCGGAAGCGTGGAGAAGTTCCGCGGGGGACCGTTCCCCTGGCTGCACTTCATCGGCGGCGGGGCGAACTCGCCGGTCTGGGCGCAGATCTTCGCCGACGTGTTCGACCGTGAGATCCGCGTCGTCGCCGATCCGATTCGCGCCAATGCGCGCGGCGCCGCGTTGCTCGCCGCACTCGCGCTCGGGCGCGTCGACATCGAGGGCATCGCCCGTTCCGTCGAGATCGCCGCGACCTACCACCCCGATGCCACGACCCGTACGGTTCACGACGAGGCGTTCGATGCATTCCGATCGTTCCACAAGGCGACCAAGGGCTGGTACCGCGCCCGAAACGGAGGACACCGGTGAGTAATCCCTATCGCGACGAGTTCCCGCCGGTGACGCGCATCCCCGCGCGGGGTCGCGGCCGCGACGAGATCCTGACGATGATGCGCGAGTTGCGCGACCGGGAAGAGGCCCGTTGGAGCGACGGGTTCGCGTCGGGAAGCGTGTATCACGGCGATCCCGACCACGTGGCGTTCCTGTCGGAGGTCTACACGCTGCATTCGCAGACCAATCCGCTCCACGCCGATCTGTGGCCGAGCATCACCAAGTTCGACGGGGAGATCGTCCGCATGACCGCGGCGATGCTCAACGGCGGCGACGAGGTCGTCGGCACGGTGAGCAGCGGCGGCACCGAGAGCATCCTGCTCGCCATGAAGGCGTACCGCGACCGCGGGCACCAGAACGGGATCGAACGCCCCGCGATGATCGTCGCCGACACGGCGCATGCGGCCTTCGACAAGGCCGCGCAGTACTTCGGGATCGACAAGATCACGGTGCCGCACGCCGCCGATGGTCGCGCCGACGCGGCCGCGACCGCGGCGGCGATCACCCCGAGCACGGTGGTGATCGTCGGTTCGGCACCCAACTTCCCGAACGGTCTCATCGACCCGATCGAAGAACTGGCGGCACTCGCCGCCGACCGCGGGATCGGCATGCACGTCGATGCGTGTCTCGGCGGATTCGTGCTGCCCTGGGCCGAGAAGCTCGGCTACGCGGTTCCGCCGTTCGACTTCCGGGTTGCCGGCGTGACGTCGATGTCGGCCGACACGCACAAGTACGGCTACGCGGCCAAGGGCACGTCGGTGGTGCTCTATCGCGGCAACGAACTCCGGCACTTGCAGTACTACACGACGGCCTCGTGGTCCGGCGGCCTGTACTACTCGCCGACGTTCGCGGGGTCGCGTCCGGGCGCGTTGATCGCGCAGTGCTGGGCCGCCATGGTCGCGATGGGCGAGGACGGGTATCTCGACGCCGTGCGTCGCATCGTGGAGACCGCGACCGCGGTGAAGGCCGCGGTGCGGGCGATTCCGGGCCTCGACGTGATCGGCGATCCGCTGTTCGACGTCGCCTTCCGGTCCGACGAGGTCAACATCTGGGGCGTCCTCGACGAGATGAGCAAGCGCGGCTGGAGCCTCAACGGCCTCCAGCACCCGGCCGCGATGCACCTCTGCGTCACGTTGCGCCACACCCGGCCGGGCGTGATCGACCGGTTCGCCGCGGACCTCGCCGCGTGCGTCGAGTACGTACGCGAACATCCCGACGCGGGTCACGACATGGCGCCGGTCTACGGCATGGCGCAGATGACCGAACTCACGGACGCGGTCGAGCAGGGCATCGCCGAGTACGTCGACAAGCTCTACGAGGTGTAGCCGGTGGGAGCGGCCGAGCACCCGATGCGGGCATGGGGCCGTCTCGACCCGGGCGCGTCGGCGCGGGTCGTCGTGGTCTCTCCGCACCTCGACGACGCGGTGCTGTCGTGTGCCCACCTGCTCGCCAGCGTGCCGGACCCGGTGGTCGTCACGGTGTTCGCCGGGAACCCCCCGGCGTATCCGGTGCCAGCACGTCCGTGGGACGTGCAGTGCGGTTTCGGTCCCGACGACGACGTCATGGCGGCGCGGCGGGACGAGGATCACGCCGCGCTCGCGGTGCTCGGTGCAACGGCCCGCCACCTCGACTTCGTCGAGTACACCTACAACCCCGGTGACCGGCCGGTCGCGCCGAAGTCGATCGCACCGGTCCTGGCGGCTGCGATCGCGGCGTGCGATCCGACGGCCGTGCTCATCCCGTTCGGGCTGGCGAACCCCGATCACGACGCCACGCACCGAGCGGCGCTGCTCGCCGTCGAATCCATCGCGGCGGGGGTGCCGCGGCTCCTGTACGAGGATTCGGGGTACAAGCACATCCCGGGGATGTTGGCGTGGCGCGTGTCGCGGCTGTTCCGCTCGGGGCGGTGGCCGACGCCGGTGTGTCCCGACGTCACGATCGACGAGGGCCGCAAGCAGCGCGCGCTCGCCTGCTATCCGAGCCAACTCCTCGCGCTCGAGGACGATTGGCAGATCTCGGCCAAGCTCGCCGCGCCGGCGCCGGAGCAGTACTGGCGTCTCGAACCCCCGCCGCCGGGATGGGAAGGGCTCATCGACTCGTGATCCACAGCGCCGGCTGAGGCGGGGATCAGGGGGTCGAGGCGATGAAGTCGAGGTACTCGTACTGCTTGCCGAGGATCTGGCGGTCGTCGGCGCGCAACCACTTGCGCAGGATCGTCGCGTACACCGACCGGAAGTCGACGAAGCTCTTCAGGTTGCCGTAGTCGACGAGGTCCTTGTCGTTGAGCAGCGGCTGCGTGCCGTACAGGCCGCCGCGCACTCGCTCGCCGATGACGAACACCGGGCCCGACGTCCCGTGGTCGGTGCCGGTGTCGCCGTTCTCCTCCGGGCGGCGCCCGAACTCGGAGAACGTGACGACGATGACCTGTCGACGCCAGCTCGTCGCCAGCGTCTTGAAGAACTGGTGGACCCCTTCGTCGAACCTCCGCATGAGGTTCGCGTGGCCACCCGTTCGTCCGCCCTGGCCGGAGTGCGTGTCGAAACCGCCGATCCGCGTGTTGATCGCGCGGATGCCGAGGTTCGTGTTGATCAACTTCGCGGCGAGCACCATCTGTCGTACGAAGGAATCGTCGGGGAAGGTCCCCGCGTACGCGGGCTTGATCTTGCCGGTGATCTGCACGAGCGTCTGACCGGTCGCGGCGATCTCGTTGCCCCACGCGCCGAGTCCCGTGTCGGAGTAGTTCATCGACGCGAGTGCCTGTAACATCCGCGTCTCGTGCGCCTCGTCGCGTTCGATGCCGAACGCCCCGCCGATCCACAGCGGGAGCCCGGCGGGCTGATTCTTCTTCCCGACCATGTGCAGTGGCACGCCCGAGTCGAGCACGACCTGGTACAGCGACTCCTTCTCGGAGTTCGCGAGCCCGTCGGCCCAACGGCCCATCCAGCCGGTGGGATACGACGCGGTCGCGCCGCCCCAGCCCTGCATCCAGTAGGCCATCGAGGAGAAGTGGCTGAAGTCGGGCGGTTTGTAGCCGACGCCACGAACGACGGCGACCCAGCCGCGGTCGTAGCGGTCCTTGAGCCGGTACAGCGAGGGATGCAGTCCGACGCCGGTGCGCAGCGGCAGACAGTGCGACGGTCGGATCCCGATCGTCGGCCGCTTGTCGTAGTACGCACCGGACGATGCGGGGATCACCGTGTTGAGACCGTCGTTGCCGCCGTCGAATTCGACCATCACGACGATCGGGTCGTGCGGCCCGAGCGCCGGCGCCGCGAACGCCTCGAGATGCGACAGCAGCGGGCTCATCGCGACCCCGCCGGCACCGACGGCGCCGGCTTGGAGGAGGCGCCGACGCGACAGGCCGAGGTCGGCCCCGGGAACCGTGAGGCGCCGGCGCTCCGGGGTCATGGGTTCGGTCATGGCCATCGTCGTCTCCCTACGCCAACATGAACTCGGGCGTGAGCGTGATCAACTGCGAGATGTAGTACCAGGCGTAGTGGTCCCACTCGTTCGGTGCCTCGTACTGCTTCTTCACGTACGCGGTCAGTCGGTTTCGGGTGTTGTCCGACGGGAAGTAGATCCCGAACGCGGTGAGCGCGTTGTCGACCGCGGTCGCGAACCGCGCGCTGCCGAGACCGGTGTTGTCGAGGACGTCTTGCACCTCGGCTTCGAGGAAGCCGGTCTCGTGGAACATCCACCGGTAGTTGTAGACCCACGACGAACGCGCCCAGTACTGCGTCGTGCCGAGCCACGCGCCGTTGTTCTTCCATCCCGCGACGTTCGGTGGTTCGAACAGGAACTGTCCCATCTCGTCCATCTCCCACGCCGAGAAGCTCGGGAGGTCACCTCCGGGATCCGTCATCGGGAGGCCCGTCGCCTTCATGATCGCGACGAGCCATTCAACCGGGCTGCGGACGAGACCCCGGCGCGCCGTCGTCGAATAGAACTCACTGCGGAGGAACAGCGCGCGCAGGCACGCCTTGATGTCCCAATCGGTGTCGAGCAACACCTGGGCGAGCGCGTCGACGACCGCTGTCGGCGGGTTCGGGTGGGCGAAGAACGTCCAGAGCTTCGCGGCGACGAACTTCGCAGCGATGGTCTTCTTGGCGGTGTTCTCCTGGAGCAGGTAGTCGATGATGTCGGGCCCGTCCCAGGCGCGGGTCTGGCCCATGAACGTCTTGTTCGCGGTGTCGTGACGATCGAGACGGAACTCGTAGGTGTATGGGCGCACCGAGTCGTCGATGTTGTGGCCGGTCCACGCGCGTGCCGCGGCGACGATGTCGGCCTGCGTGTAGTTGTCCACGCCGATCGTGAAGAGCTCCATGAGCTCGCGGGCGAAGTTCTCGTTCGGCGACCACTTGTCGTTGTAGGCGCCGTCGAGGTAGATGAGCATCGCCGGTTGCAGCGACATGTCGTGGACGAGTTGGCGAAAGTTGCCGAACGCGTTCGTGCGGAACAGGTTGTTCTGGTCCCACATCAGGCGCATGTCGCCGACCTTCTCGTTCTCGCTACAGAAGTGCCCGTGCCAGAAGAGCGTCATCTTCTCCTGGAGGGGCTTGGTGCTCGTCGCCATGCGATCGAGCCACCAGTCGCGGAGCATGTACTCCTTCTCCCAGTCGCCGATGTCGTCGTCGAGGAAGGTCGGGCGCGTCACGTCGACGACGTCGTCGAGCAGTTCGTCGACGGTGTCGGCGAGCGGCACCGCGAGTTTCGACTGGATCGTCGCCCAGTCCGCGCCGAAGCCGGCTCGCCGGTACAGATGTGCAATTCCCCAATCAGACGGCACTGCGTCCCCCTACTCAGAGCCCCGCGCTCTTGGTTCATCGGCGGGGCCGAGGAGGGATCTGTAGGCAGAGCGACGAAATCGGGCAGTCCGTCCGGCGAGCGGCGTCGGCGCCGAGGTCGGGCCGGTCAGCTCGGTCAGGTCGGTCAGGTCGGTCAGGTCGGTCAGGTCGGTCAGGGCCGGCCGGCGCCGGGGACCTCGACGCGCAGCCGTTCGATCCGGCCGTCGCGGCGAGCGATGCACTGGTCGGGGTCCGACGTGCTCGCGGTGCAGACGTACAGCGTGCGCCGATCGTCGTCGCCGAGCATGCACGCGAACGCGCCGCCCCGGCCCGTGTCGACGACCTCGAGGACCTCGCCGCTTTCGGCGACGCGCAGCACGCGGCCGGTCATCGGGCACGCGCTCCAGACGGCACCTTCCGCGTCGAGGCAGATACCGTCGGGGATCGCTCCGTCGAGTTGCGCGAAGAGGCGCCGATTGCCGAGCGATCCGTCGGCCGCGATGTCGAACGCCGTCAGGCGACCGGTCATGCTCTCGCCGACGATCATCGTCGATCCGTCGGGAGTGATGACGGTTCCGTTGGGGAAGGCGAGTTCGTCGGCGACGACGCGGACCGAACCGTCGGGTTCGATCGCGAGCATCACGGTCGTGCGCGGCTTCTCCTGCGCGTGGAGATCGAACCCGAAGTTCCCGACGTAGGCGCGACCCGCCGCGTCGATGACCATGTCGTTGCAGTGGTACGGGGCGAGGTCCCAGAGGTTCGCGTGCTCGACGAGCGCCCCGCCGGGTTCCTGGCGCAGCACCCGCCGGTCGCGCATCGACACGACCAGCATCCGGCCGTCGGGGAGCCATCCCAGACCGCTCGGATCGTTGGGAACGTCGGCGACGACCTCGTGCGCACCGTCGGGCGCGAGCGCGATCACCTGCTGGCCGTGCATGTCGGAGAAGAACAAGCGTCCGTCGTGCCACCGCGGCCCCTCGGGGAACGCGAGTCGCTCCATCACGGTCTCGAGCGCGCTCGTCATGTGACATCCTCCTCGGTCGGCGAGATCTCGTCGAGATCCTTGCCTGCGGGTTCGGGCAGGAACGGAATGAGCGCGAGCGCCGCGACGATCGTCGGGATCGCGCACCATGCGATCGCCTTGCCGACGCCGCCGAGCGACTCGGAGAGCATCCCCGCGATCAACAGCCCCGCGGCCGAGCCCATGACACTGACGATGAGCAGCATCCCGTTGCTCGTGCCGCGAACCTCGGTGGGGAACAGCTCTGCTCCCATCGTGGAGATCGCGAGTCCGCCGCAACTCGCCGCCAGCACGCTCAAGATCGAAAACACGTAGAGGAGCGTGCCCTCGCTCAGGAAGAACCCGATCTGGCACAGCCCGGCGAGCGAGAGGAACACCGCGGCCACGGGTCGGCGACCGCGCAGTTCGCTGAGCCGGCCGGCGAGGACGATGCCGACGAATCCCGGGAGTCCGGTGGTCACCGCACGAAAGCCCAGGATGCCGCTGTTCGAGAAGCCGCGATCGTCTTCGAGGTACTTGTTCATCAGGCCCGCCGACGGCGCCGCGAGCATGTTCGTCATGAACCCGACGGCGGCGAGAAGGATGAACCGCTTGCCGTAGCGCCGGTCGACGACCTCGCCCGCCCGCCCGCGTGCGACGTCGCGACCGCTCAGGTCGGAGTAGCGACGCGTCTCGTGGATCCGACGGGCCAGTCCCGGGAGCAGGAACAGCGTGAGCCCCGAGATCGCGAACCCGAGCCGCCAACTCTCCTGACCGACGTCGGCGAGCGGGAGCAGGACGACGACCATCGTGAAGCCGAACCCACCCGCCATGGTGAGCATTGCAGCGGCGAACGCTCGCGCACCCTCGGGGGCCTCCTCGATGGCGGCGATGCCGGCGACGATCGCGGCCGCGCCGACGAACCCCCGCGTCGTCGATTGCAGCACGGTGAGCGTGTAGACGTCGGGAGCGAACGCGGAGAGCACGTTCGAGATCGCGACACCGCCGAGGCCGACGAGGATCATCTTCCGGCGCCCGACTCGGTCGGCGAGCGCCATCACGAACAGGGCGACCAATGCTCCCGATCGCGAGATCGCGAGGACACGGGTGAGGCTCGAGTCGGCGATCCCGAACGAGTCCTGCACGTTTTGTGCGTTCTGGCCGAGGAGCGAACCGCCGAAGGTCGCCATGGTCGTCGCGAACGCGGCACACGCGAGCATCGTGGCCTGCGCCTGGCTGAAGGGGACGTTCGCGAGCAGCAGCGGGGCCCTGAGCGGCGCGGGGCGCGGTTCGTCGAACACGGCAGCTCGGATGTTCGCCGCCGTGTGATCGACCCGCCGTTCGAGCTGCGCGACGATGAGCCCGCCGAACAGCCAATGGAAGTACGGAACGCGGATCTCCGAGGTGGCCTCGACCTCCAACGTGGTCATGTCGTCGTGCGAGGTGAGGTGGATCTGCTGATGCGCGTCGTCGGCGATCGCGGCGAAGGGCACGCGGACGGTGTCGGCGGCCCCGCTCGCGAACTCGTGATCCGCGACGTCGAGATACTCGACGACGGCGTCGCGGACCCGATCGGCAGGAGCCGCGATCTCGACGAGCCTCTGGGCGAGCATCTGCGGCATGCTAGGCAGACCAGCTCCCCCGAAAGGACGGTCCATGCCCACGCTTTCGATCGGCGACAAGGCACCCGCGATCTCGCTCACCGACCAGCACGGTTCGACCGTGAAGCTGTCGCAGTTCAAGGGGCAGCGCGTCGTCGTCTACTTCTACCCGAAGGCCGACACGCCCGGATGCACGACGCAGTCGTGCGCGCTCAGCGAAGCGCTGCCGCAGTTGAAGAAGCTGAACGCGGTGGTGCTCGGCATCTCGCCCGACGCGCCGGCCAAACAACTGAAGTTCGACGAGAAGTACGCGCTCGGCTTCCCGCTCCTCGCCGACACCGAGCACACCGTCGCCGAGGCCTACGGCGTGTGGGGCGAGAAGGTCAACTACGGCCGCAAGTACATGGGGATCATCCGCAGCGCGTTCGTGATCGACGAGAAGGGCAAACTCGCCGGCGTGTTCTACAAGGTGAGCCCGAAGGACACTGTTCCGAAGGCCACCAAGGCACTCGCCGGCGAGTAGCGCGACCGCTCCAAACCCTCTTCATTGAGCGGTCCGGCGTGCTCAGCACGCC
>SXGT01355945.1_pt1 | contig 14466 bp, 15 predicted proteins | sample 3176221 | NCBI WGS metagenome assembly SXGT01 (sample SAMN11356862, study PRJNA531348) | freshwater metagenome | isolation source: freshwater sample F1-120 | place: China: Fuxian Lake, Yuxi | collected 2017-12-25
CGACGACCAGCTCGTCCTGCTGCGTGCCCGCTTCGATGGTTAGCCTTCGTCGATGGAGCACGAATCCGAACCCCAACTCGCGCACGATGGCGAAGCGACCGCTCTCGCGACCCCGGCGCTCGCCCAGGATCACGACGGGGCCGACCGTCGACCAACCGTCCAGGCCGACTCGGAGCTGACCGCCGAGCTCGAAACCGACCTCGCTGCGATCGAGGCGGAACTCGAGGCACTCGAGACCCCGGCCCCATGAACCCACGGTGGGGCAGGTTGGCGTGACCGACGTCGACCCGCGCGGCGAGGTGCGGCTCGTGCTGTTCGCGTCGGCCCGTGAGGCGGCCGGCTGTTCGGCGACCACCTTGCCTGCTGGCGACCTGGAGTCGGTGCTGCGCTCCGCGTGCGAACGGTTCGGCGCGCAATTTGCCGCAGTGCTCGAGACCGCTCGGGTCTGGGTCAACGGTGACGAACCCCGCAACGGACGCGCAACGCAACTCGGTCCGGACGACGAAGTCGCGGTACTTCCCCCGGTCAGCGGCGGCTGTTCGGCCTGAATCTCCCTTTTGCCCGGCCCCGTTGGGCGGGGCAGGCGCCGTTTCGCTACGGTGCTCAAGCTGTCATGGTTCGACTGCGCAGGATCCTCGTGTTGTTTGCCGCCGCATCGCTGGTGCCCGTGGCAGCGTCGTCGGCTCGCGCCGATGACGCCGTCGACGCTGCGATCGAACGGGTCGCCGAAGCCGAGGCCGAACTCCAGCGTCTGACCGACGAGTTCGAAGAAGCGAATGCCCGCCGCTACGCACTCGAAGACGACGCGGTGGCGCTCGAAGCCGAGATCGCTGCGACGCGATTGAAGTTGCGCGCAGCCCGGCAGCAGTCGGCGGCTCGCGCGGTCGACGAATACGCCAAGGGAGCCGACTCCGGGTTCTCGCTCTTCGAGACGGAGTCGGTGATGGATGCCGGGCGTCGCCAGGAGCTGCTCGACGTGATCGAGTCGAAGAACGCGGCCGCGTTCGACGACCTGCGGGCGCTCAGCGAAGACGAACGCCGGGCGCAGGCCGAACTCGAATACACCCAGGATCAACAGCGCGATCTCGTCGACGAACTCGGCGATCGCCAGGTCGCGATGCAGAACGCGCTGCGGGAGGCCGAGGCCGCAGAGGACGCGGCTCGCTCCGACGCCGAGCGTCGCGCCGCAGCCGAGGCCGCGGCGGCTGCCCAGACCTCGCGCGATGACGAAGGTCAGACCATCGGCGGCGGCGGGCAGGTGATCGCAACCGGTGATTGGGTGTGCCCGGTGCAAGGACCGCGCTCGTTCAGCGATACCTGGGGAGCGCCCCGATCCGGTGGCCGCAGCCATCAAGGGGTCGACATGATGAGCCCGTACGGCACGCCGTTGGTCGCAGTCGTCAGCGGGTCGGTGAATCACTCCGATTCGAATCTCGGCGGCTGGCAGGTCTGGCTGCACGGCAACGACGGCAACACGTACTTCTTCGCACACTTGTCGAGCTACGCGGGCCCGTCACGTTCGGTCAGCGCCGGCGAAGTCGTCGGCTACGTCGGCGACAGTGGCAACGCCCGGGGTAATCCGCATCTTCATTTCGAGATTCACCCTGGTGGAGGATCGGCCGTCAACCCGTATCCAACCGTCGCCGCGAACTGCTGACCGCAGCGCGCCCGCGTCGCAAGGCGCGCCACTGCCGGTTCGATGGCTGCGGAATCGACCGCACGCGCCGATGAGATGGCGAACATGGCGCGGCTCGCCTGGGCGATACCCTGCCGTACAACCGTTTCTCGTTCCCCGGGGGTGATCACCACGGACCGCATCGACCAGGTGCTCGAACCGAGCTACTCCGCCGACCTGGCCGCGCGCGACTCCGATCGTCTGCGGGCCATGAAGGCCGAGTGTGCTGCGCTCGAGACTGCCGTGAGCTATTCGCGGCGTCTCGCGCAGGGCCGGATCGAGATCCTCGAAGCCGAACAACAGCGTCGAAGCGATGGTCGTCCGCTGAGCGATCTCATCGACAAGCTGCCACAGATTCTCGGCGGCGATTCGGGCCGGGCCGGCGCTGCGCATACGCGTCTTGCCGAGCCCGAGGCCGCCATCGTCGAGTTACGGTGGCCCGACGGCCGCGAGCGTCTGCTCGCTGACGATTCCCTCGCGAACCTTCCGACGGTCACCGATTCCGATCTGACCTCCACCCTCGAATCGCTGCGCAGTTTCGAACGCGAGCTGTCGGAGCAGCGTCGGGCGCTGCACGGTGTGATCGACGGCATCGAGCACGAGATCGCCACTCGCGCTGCGGCCGGGAACTGAGACATCGCGGTGCCGGCGGTGCGCGGCACTGCCATGTCGGAAGAGCTCGAGGCGCGGCTCTCCGAGCTCGGTACGTTCATCCGCGACCAGCGTCGCAATGCTCGCTTGTCACTGCGCAAGCTGAGTGAGGCCGCCGGAATCTCCAATCCCTACCTGAGCCAGATCGAACGCGGGTTGCGCAAGCCGTCCGCAGAGATCCTGCAATCCATCGCAAGGGGGTTGCGCATCTCGGCCGAGACGCTCTACGAGCGGGCCGGCTTGCTCGACGACCGCGGCGAGCCGAGCGATCTCGTGGCCGAGATCTTGCGCGACCCGACGATCAACGAACGCCAAAAGGACGCGCTGATCTCGATCTACCGCTCGTTCCAGGCCGAAACGGCGGCAGGGGCCAGCCGTTTGGGTTCCGAGCGCGCCGAAGACGACGTCGTCGCCCCCGAGGTCTGATTCGGCGCCGGTAGCCGGGCCCGGGGAATCGAGTCGTCGGCACCGGTAGCCGGGCCCGGGGAATCGAGTCGTCGGCACCGGTAGCCGGGCCCGGAGAATCGAGTCGTCGGCGCCAGTAGCCTGGCGTTGTGGTTCGGCGGGTCGCAGCGTTCAGCGTGCACACCTCGCCGCTTGCCCAGCCGGGCAGCGGTGACGGTGGCGGTATGAACGTCTATGTCGATTCGCTCGCGACGTCGCTCGCGGCGGCCGGAGTCGAGGTCGACGTGTTCGCCCGAGCCGATGGCACACACCGGGGCGTGATCGACGTGGTGCCCGGCTATCGGGTCGTGCACCTCGAGGTCGGCCCTGCCCGGCCACTCGATCGCACGCAGTGGCCTCGACTCATCGACCCCTATGCCGACGCAGTTCGTCGGTTCGTCGATCGATCCAGCGGCTACGACCTGCTGCACGCTCACTATTGGTTGTCGGGGGCCATCGCGCACCGACTCAAACACGAGCTCGATCGACCGCTGGTGTCGACGTTCCACACGCTGGCGCTGGTGAAGGCCGCGGCCGGATTCGACGACGACCTCGAACGGGTCCGGTACGAGCGCGAGGTCATGCAGTGTTCCGATCTCATGCTCGCGAACACCTCCGACGAAGCCGAGCAACTGATGGGCTTTTACGACGCGGATCCGTCTCGCATCGAGGTCGTTTCACCGGGCGTCGATCACGCGGTGTTTCATCCGCGCGGCCGTCATGCTGACCGCGAAAGGCTTGGGGTCACCGACCGGAAGGTCGCCTTGTTCGCGGGTCGCATCCAGCCGCTGAAAGGCGCCGACGTGGCCGTGCGCGCGATCGCCGCGCTGAAGGATCGGTCGGTGGTGGGTCTCATCGTCGGCGGGCCATCGGGAATCGATGGCGAACGCGAATATCGCCGTTTGCTGGCGCTCGTCGATGAGCTCGACGTCGCCGACCAGATTCGATTCGTTCCGCCCCAAGAACACGATGCGCTCGCGACGTACTACCGCGCCGCGGATGTGTGCGTCGTGCCGAGTCGCACCGAATCGTTCGGGCTCGTCGCGCTCGAGGCGCAGTCGTGTGGCACCCCCGTCGTGGCTTCGGCAGTCGGGGGGCTGCGTCATGCGGTCGACGACGGGCGCAGCGGATTCCTCGTGGGGTGCTGCGACGCCGCGAACTTCACCGAACCGATTCGGTCGATCCTCGACGACGCCGACCTGCGCGGGGTGCTGTCTCGAGGCGCTATCGCCCACGCGGCGACGTTCTCGTGGAGCGTCGTAGCGGCGCGACTGCGGCGGCTCTACAACGATCTCGCGGCCCGCGAGCCGATTCGTTGCGCGTGATCGACGGAGACCTCGACTCGCCCGACCCGCAGCAGTTCGCGGCCGCCTACGAACTGCTGCAGCGGCACCTGTTCGACGATGTAGCCCACGAGGATTGGGTCCAGGCGGTCGAGCACGACGCGTCGATTCCTCGGTGGTACGTGCGCTTCGGCACCGACGACCGCGATGCCGCGACGATCTATTTCGATCTGCACCAGCGATCGTTGCACTGTGAGGTGTACTTCCTGCCCGACCCGCCTTCGAATCACGAGGTGCTCTACCGGGCCGCGTTGACCTGGAATCACAACGTCTACGGCGTTGCCTTCTCGATCGGATCCGACGGCGATCTCTACCTGCGGGGCCGAGTGCTGCTCGAACACCTCGATGCAGCCGAACTCGACCGGATCATCGGGTCGATCTATTTGCTGGTCGACCGGTACTTCCCGGCCGCGGTCCGGATTGCAGACCGTCGCACATAACCCTGTGACAAATTGCGTGACAGTGCGTAAGAAGGGTAACCTCCGCGTGCGCCGGCGGCCCGCGGCCAGCGGGCGGTGCCGGGTCGGCACGGCTCGGGGTGTTCCTTGCGGCGGATCGGGAGGCCTGCGGCATCGTCAGCACACCCCGAGCCGCACTCGACCGGTCGCCGGGGGTATCGGGGCAGGTGGGGTGGCGGGGGCGTTCTAGCCTCGCCGTCGTGCAGATTGCGTTGCTCGGTGGCGGCAAGATGGGGCTGGCGCTCGTCGGCGGTTGGCTCGAGTCGGGCTTCGACGCCGCGGACCTCGTGATCGCGGAGCCAGATGGTGATCGGCGCCGCGAGCTCGAGTCGGCGGTTCCCGGCGTGCGCATCGTCCCGAGCGCGGCGTGGGCCGTGCCCGATTCCGACGTCGTCGTTGTCGCGGTCAAGCCCGCCGATGTCGGCGATGCGCTCGAAACCGCACGCAGTGCGCTCGGCCCGACGACTCTGATCCTCTCGATCGCCGCGGGTGTGACCACCGCCGCACTCGACGCTCACGCGCCGGGCCGCCCCGTCGTGCGGGCAATGCCGAACACACCGGCGCTCGTCGGCCAGGGGGCTTCGGCCATTGCCGCCGGATCCGCAGCCGGTCCCGCGGATCTCGACCTCGCCGAACGACTGCTGCGGTCGGTGGGCACGGTGGTGCGGGTGCCCGAGAAGCTCCTCGACGCCGTGACCGGCCTGTCGGGATCGGGGCCCGCCTATGTATTCCTCGTGGCCGAAGCCATGATCGAAGCGGGCGTGCTCGTCGGACTACCCCGCGACGTGAGCGCCGACCTGACGATCCAAACCCTGCTCGGGGCCGCCACGTTGCTGGCCGCCGAACGCGACCCCGAACGACTCCGGGCGATGGTGACCTCGCCCGGAGGCACGACCGCGGCCGGCTTGCGTGAACTCGAGTCGGCGGGGCTTCGGGCCGCGTTCCTCGATGCGGTCTCGTCGGCCACGAACCGTTCGAAAGAACTCGGAAGCTGATCGAAACTCCGTTGGTGGCCGGCCTCTGGGCTGTGACACTCAACACCAACGTGCGCCACGGTGGACAGCACGAGTCAACTCGCTCTACCCTGACCTCCTGGCGGTCGGAGTAGGGAGTCCCTGTGGCCCAAGAGTTGAGCAAGTCGCGCTTTTTGACCGTGCAAGAGGTCGCCGACCTCATGCGGGTGTCGTCGATGACGGTGTATCGCCTCATCAAGGCGGGTGACCTTCCAGCCGTTCGAGTCGGGCGGTCGTTCCGGGTCGCCGACCACGACGTCGATCGATATCTCGCGGAGCGTTACACGCAAGCTGGTTGATCGGCCCGCCTTGCTGGCCGCTAATCGTCATCCACGACACGACTGATCTACGGTCGACGGCGTGAGTGGCGATCCGTCGACGTTCGTCTCGTTCCTCTCCGACTACGGAACCCGTGACGAGTTCGTCGGCGTGTGCAAGGCCATCATGTTCGAAATTGCGCCGCAGGTGCGCGTCGTCGACATCACCCACGACGTCGATCCCTTCGACGTTCGCGGCGGTGCGCTCACGCTCGTGCGATCGATCCAGTACTTGCCGAGCGGAATCGTGCTGGCAATCGTGGATCCCGGAGTCGGCACCGACCGCCGGTGTATCGCCGTCGAGGTGGAAAACGGCGTGTTGGTCGGTCCTGACAACGGCCTGCTCGCCCCGAGCGTCGCAATGTTGGGCGGGGCGCTGCGCGTGTTCGCGTTGACGAACCAGGAGTACCAACTGCCCGCACCGAGCGGCACGTTCGCGGGTCGAGACGTCATGGCTCCCGCGGCGGGGCATCTCGCGGCGGGAGTCGCGATCGAAGAACTCGGTGACGAGATCGACGTCAACTCGCTCGTACCCGGTTTGTTGCCATTGCCGAACGAAGGCGACGACGGCCGGATCGACGGCGAGGTGCTCTGGGTCGATCGCTTCGGGAACGCGCAGCTGAACATCGACCCCGACATGTTGACGGCGCGCCAGGTCGGACTCGGCGACGCGGTCGAGGTGCACGTCGGCAACGAATTGCGCCGCGCTCGTTGGGTGGCGACGTACGCCGACGCGCGGCCGTCTGAGTTGGTGATCGTGACCGACAGCTACGGACTGTTGTCGCTGGCGCTCGACCGCCGCAGTGCCGCCGCGCACCTCGCCGCTGCACCGGGAACCAAGGTCGCGGTCATACCGCCGACGACGCCGGGGGCGATGACTCCGACCGAAATTCCGATCGACCTGGGACGGCGCACATGAGACCGGGAACGACCATCGCCATCGTGGGCCTGCTCGCCGCGATCCTGATCGCCAACCTCATCCTCTTCGCCAAGATGACCTGAGGTTCGCTGCACTCGGCGCTCCCAAGACCAGGCGCGAAGAAAACGGGGTTCCGGTCGCCTGCGTGGACGTTTCTGGGGCGGGCTGGGAGGCTACGTTGCGTGACTCACCTTTGTCGGCGAGCCACACCGCCCACGCCACGTTCCGGAACCCCGGTTCTTGGCCTCGCCGTGTTGCTTTGCCCGGCGAGTGTGGTTCTAGTTACGGCGCTCTCCGCGCGAGTCTTGAGCACTTTCTGCCACGTAGAGTGAGATCTGGGTGTCTGCCCTGGTTGCAGCGCTACGGAGCGTGAAGCGACGCCGCACCGTTAGGCTCGCTGCCCGTGAACTTGGCCGATCTGCTCCTCGCCGCTGCCGACGACTCGCCGGCGCTCGTCACCCCGACCGCCACCTGGACGCGCGCGGAGCTGGCCTCGGCTGCCGATCGCGTCGCCGGCGCCATCAGCGCTGCCACCGAGCCCGATGCCCGGGTGGCGATCCTGGCCGGCAACGACGAGCACTTCATCGTGGCCTACCTCGGAATCCTGCGGGCGGGTCGCGTCGCAGTTCCGCTCAACCCGAGCGCGCCTCGGGCTGAACTCGACGGCGAAATTGCGGCGGTCGGTGTCGCACTCGTGATCGTCGGTCGCGAGCAACATTCGCCGACCGCAACGATCCCGAGTCTCACGACAACGGCTGCGCTCGAACACGCGCCGATTGCGGAGTCAGTGGATCGCGAGTCGAACGACCTTGCAGTGTTGCTCTTCACCTCGGGTACGGCAGGTATGCCGAAGGCGGCGATGCTCACCCACGGCAACCTGATTGCGAACATCGACCAGGTGCAGTCGGCGCCCGGCCTCAAGTTCGTCGAGGGCGACGTCGGGCTCGGCGTGCTGCCGTTCTTCCACGTGTTCGGTCTGAACGTCGTGCTCGGCCTGTCGCTCGCAGCACGCGCGACGCTCGTGTGTCTCCCGCACTTCCACCGCGACGAGTCGATCGCCGCGATCACCGAGCATCGTGTCACGGTCATCGCAGCGGTTCCTGCGATCTACCACGCCTGGCTCGACTCGAATGCCGACGCGGCAGCATTCGCTTCCGTGCGGCTTGCGGTGAGCGGCGCCGCCGCGCTCGGTGTCGACACGATCGAAGCGTTGCTCCAGCGCTTCGACCTGCGCGTCCATGAGGGTTACGGGCTCACCGAAGCCGCACCGATCGTGACGACGACCGCCGTCGACGCGGCTGTCCGTCCTGGCAGCATCGGCCCGGCGCTTCCGGGTGTCGATGTGCGGCTCGTCGACCGCGACGGCGACGACGTGCTCGCCGGCGACCCCGGCGAGGTCTGGGTGCGTGGCAAGAATGTGTTCGTCGGTTACTGGAACGACGCTGATCAGACGGCGCGCGTACTCGTCGACGGTTGGCTTCGAACAGGCGACATCGCCGTTGCCGACGACGATGGCTGGCTGACGCTCATCGATCGCGCCAAAGACCTCGTGATCGTCTCGGGTTTCAACGTGTACCCCGGCGAAGTCGAAGCGGCGCTCGTCGCCCACGACGATGTCGAGCAGGCTGCTGTGGTTGGTGAGCCCGACCCGCGCAGTGGTGAACGCGTTGTCGCGTTCGTCGTCGCGCGTGAAGGCGCCAACCCGACCGCGACGATTCTCACTGCGCACCTGCGTCGACGGGTCGCGCGATACAAGATCCCGCAGCGGTTCGAGATCGTCGACGAACTGCCGCAGACCTTCGCCGGCAAAGTGTTGCGTCGCGCGTTGCGAGACTCGCTTCGCGCAGAACCGATCCAGAAGCCCGCGTAGGTCACGCTGATTCCGCCGCCGTGTATGCAGCGAACGCGTTGTCAGCATCGATTCAGCATCGGCCCTTCGCCAAGCCTCCACTCGACAGCGCTCCCGATGCCCAGGGACGGACGTGACCTGGGCGAACACGCTCGACACGACCGGCGCGCCACCGCCCGGCAGTCCGGCGGCGGCGGCGAAGCTCCCTGCCGCTTCACTTCGAGAAAACGATCACAAGCTCGGTACGGTGGGGTGTTCGCCGCACCCCTATCGGGCCCACATGAGGCGCCCGAGGCGTCGCTTGGAGACATCGTGACCCCCGAACACGGCCGCCGTATCCCCGAAGCAACGGTTGCCCGACTCCCGCTCTACTACCGCGTGCTGCTCGAGAACGCCGAGGCTCGGGTCTCGACGATCAGCTCCGACCGCCTCGCCGAGATGGCGGGCGTCAACGCCGCCAAGGTCCGCAAAGATCTTTCCTATCTCGGCAGCTACGGCACGCGCGGCGTCGGCTACGACGTCGACTACCTGTTGCACGAGATCGCTCGCGAACTCGGGCTCACCCAGGACTGGCCGTGCGCCATCATCGGCATCGGCAACCTTGGCGCCGCGCTTGCGAACTACCGCGGTTTCGGAGCCCGAGGGTTTCAGGTTGTCGCGCTCGTCGACTCCGACCCCGCCAAGATCGGCCGCACGATTGCCGACCTGCCCGTCGAATCGCTCGCCGACCTCGGCTCGATCTGCGACCGGCACAAGATTGCCATCGGCATCATCGCCACGCCGGGCGGCGCGGCCCAAGACGTCGCCGATGCCCTCGTCGAATCGGGCGTGCGCTCGATCCTGAATTTCGCTGCGGGCGTCCTGACCGTGCCGGCCGACGTGTCGGTACGCAAGGTCGACCTCGCCACCGAGTTGCAGATCCTCGGCTTCTATCAACTCCGGGCTGCGAGCGCTGCGGCACTGAACACGAGCCGCCCGGCGTGACCGAACCGGACGCCGGGCCCGGCCCGATTCCAGGCAGTTCGGCTGGGCGCCCCGGTTTGGTCGGCTGGCCGGTCAACCTCTTGGTGGCGGGGCGCAAGGTCCTGGTCGTCGGCGCCGGTCGCATTGCCGCCCGCAAGATCGAAGGACTGCTCGACCTCGGGGCCGACGTTGTCGTCGTGGCGCCCGAGACCGGGTCCGAGGTCGCCGACATGGTCGCGGCGAGCCGGGTCGAGCTAGTGGCGCGCGGTTTCGAATCTGCCGATCTCGCCGAGGCCTGGCTGGTGGTCACCGCGACCGACGACCCGGCCGTCAACGCTGCGGTCTTCGCCGAGGCCGAGGCCCGACGCATGTTCTGCAACAGTGCCGACGACCCCGTGAACTGCTCGTTTACGCTCATGTCCGTCGTACGCCAGGCGGATCTCGTCGTTGCGCTCGGGACGGGCGGGCGGAGTCCGGCGCTGGCGACCTGGCTGAAGCTGCACGTGCAGGAGGAGATGGGCCCCGAGTATGCGCTGCTCCTCGATCTCCTCTCCGAAACTCGTGAAGCGATGCGAGCGACCGGTCGCTCATCCGAAGACGCCGATTGGCAACGAGCGTTCGAATCCGGCATCGTGGAGCTCGTGCGCGACGGCCGCCTCGACGAAGCCAGGGAGTTGTTGAGCTCGTGTCTGTGATCGTCGTCGGGCTCAACCACCGCACCGTGCCGGTCGATCTGCTCGAGCGCATGGCCGTGCCCGATACGGCGCTGGCCAAGGCCCTGCACGACCTCGAAAGTCGCGAGCACTTGCTCGAAGTCGCAATTCTGTCGACGTGCAACCGCACCGAGATCTACGCGTACTGCACACGGTTTCACGCGGCGGTCGGCGACGTGGTGCAGTTCCTCGCCGACTACAGCGGTGCGCCCCCCGACGAGTTCTCCGAGCACCTCTACACCTATTACGACGATGCTGCGATCACGCATCTGTTCACGGTGGCGGCCGGACTCGACTCGATGATCGTCGGCGCGAACGAGATCCTCGGACAAGTGCGCGACGCCTGGCACCTCGCGGGCGACGCCGGGACCTCCGCGGCGCTGCTCGGTACCACGTTCCGTCACGCGATCGAAGCGGGCAAACGCGTCCGCACCGAGACCGAGCTCAACCGCCACCCGGTCTCGATTGCCTCAGCGGCGGTCGCGGTCGCGGGCGAGCACATGGGTGGGCTCGAAGGAGTACGCGTACTCGTCATCGGCGCGGGTGAGATGAGCGAAGGCATGGCGATGGCCGTCGGATTGCGCGACATCGGGCAGCTCACGGTCGCGAACCGCACTCGCGAACGAGCGGAGAACCTCGCCGCACAGGCTGGCGGTCGGGTGATCGAACTCGACGAGGTCGGTGCCGAACTCGCCGACAGCGACCTCGTCTTCGCATCGACCGGCTCGAGCGACGTGCTCATCGAGCGTTCCGTCGTCGAATTGGCCATGGCCGATCGACCGGGACGGCGCCTACTCATCGTCGATGTTGCGCTCCCACGCGACTTCGATGCCGGCGTCGGCGAAGTCCCTGGTGTCACCCTGCTCGACCTCGATGACCTCAAGGGCTACGCGCAACGCAGCTCGGAGCGACGTCGCGAAGAGATCGGTCGAGCGCGTTCGATCGTCGCGGCCGAGGTCGAGCGCTACCTCGACGATCGCCGCCAACGCATCGTTGCGCCGGTCGTCGGTGCATTGCACCGGCGGGGACGCGAGGTTCGCGCCGCTGAACTCGAGCGGTTCGCCGCAAAGTTTGCATCGCTCGAACCCGAAGCCCGCGCCGCGGTCGAGGCATTGGTCGATGGGGTCGTCAACAAGTTGCTGCACGAGCCGACCATTCGGCTCAAAGACGCTGCCGGCACCGACCGCGGCGACCTCTTCGTCGACGCGGTGCGCGCACTGTTCGCACTCGACGACGCCACCACCGAGGACTGAATCATGTTGCGCATCGCCACGCGCGGCAGCGCGTTCGCGCGCTGGCAGGCGCAGCGAGTCGTCCACTTGCTCGGCGAACCCGAGCACGAACTCGTCATCGTCACCACAACCGGCGACGTCCGCACCGACGCCCCGATCCACGAGCTTGGTGGCCACGGTGTGTTCGTGAAGGAAGTGCAACAAGCCGTGATCGACGGTCGCGCCGATCTCGCGGTGCACAGCGCCAAAGACCTTCCCGCCAGCACACCCTCGGACCTGCAGCTCGTCGCGATTCCGGAACGTGCCGACGTGCGCGACGCGCTCGTCGGTTCGACCTTGGCCGCGCTCGGTTCGGGTGCGGTGGTCGGCACGGGCGCAGTGCGACGCCGCGCGCAACTGCGCAGCCTTCGACCCGATCTCGTGTTCGCCGACCTGCGCGGCAATGTCGACACGCGCCTCGCGAAGGCGACGCAGTTCGACGCAGTCGTGCTCGCGAGCGCCGCGCTCGTTCGCCTTGGGCGTACGGACGCGATCAGCGAACTGCTCGACGTCGACGTGATGGTTCCTCAAGTCGCGCAGGGTGCGCTTGCCGTGGAGTGTCGCAGCGACGATGCCATGACGATCGCGCTGCTGCAGACGATCGACGATCCGAGGTTGCATCGCGAGGTCGACGCGGAACGTGCCTACCTTGCTGCGCTCGGCGGCAGTTGCGACCTGCCGGTCGGGGCCCTCTGTCGTACGGAGCAGTCCGGAGACCTGCGGTTGCGGGCCTTCCTCGACACGCCAGACGGGCCGCGGCGCGCCGATGTTTCGGGCCCGGACCCGATTGCGCTCGGACGAGATGCCGCCACGGAGGTGGGGTCATGACCGTCGCACTCGTTGGCGCGGGACCGGGCGATCCCGGCCTGCTCACTCGACGCGGCGCTGAGCTGCTCGCCGAGGCAGAAGTGGTGGTCTACGACCGATTGGCGTCGCCCAGGCTCCTCGACCTCGCGCCCGCGTCGGCGGTGCGCATCGACGTCGGAAAGGCGCCCGGTCGCGCGGCGATGTCCCAGGACGACATCAACGCCACGCTCGTCGAGCACGGTCTCGCCGGCCGCCGCGTGGTGCGCCTCAAAGGTGGCGACCCGTTCGTGTTCGGTCGGGGTGGCGAAGAAGCCGAGGCGTTGATCGAGGCAGGCGTCGCGTTCGAAGTCGTGCCGGGTATCACGAGCGCGATCGCCGCCGCGGCGTACGCGGGGATTCCGGTGACGCACCGCGGCGTGTCGACCCACTTCACGGTCGTGACCGGACACGAAGACCCGACGAAGGGCACGACGGACACCGACTGGGACGCACTCGGACGCGCCGGCGGCACGATCGTCGTGCTCATGGGAGCCGGCAACCTCGCGGGCATCGTCGCCCAACTGCTCGCCGCGGGGCGTCCGCCCGACACCCCGGTCGCGGCGGTTCGCTGGGGCACCCGTCCGGAGCAGCGGACCGTGCGCACGACGCTGGGCGAAGCGCCGAGCGCGGGTATCGAAGCCCCGTCGGCGATCGTGATCGGCGAGGTCGCAGCGCTCGATTTCTCGTGGTTCGAAGCGCGTCCCCTGTTCGGTCGTCGCATCGTGATCACCCGTGCTCGCGAACAAGCGAGCGCGTTGCGCGATCGACTCGAATCGCTTGGCGCGGAGGTCATCGAGCTCCCTTCCATCGCGATCGCGCCGTTGCCGATCACGCTGCCCGACCTCGACTCCGTCGAATGGATCGTGTTCACGTCGCCCAACGGGGTCGAGGGGTTCTTCGAGCGCGGCCTTGGCGCTGCCGGGCTCGATGCGCGCTCGCTGCACATGACCAAGATCGCGGTGATCGGCCCCGGCACGGCGGACGCACTGACTCGTCGCGGACTTCGTGCAGATCTCATGCCGCCGCGTTTCGTCGCGGAATCATTGCTCGACGCGTTCCCAGTACCGACGCGTGCCGGCGCGCGGGTCGTACTGGCGCGGGCCGAAGTCGCCCGCGATGTGCTCCCCGTAGGGTTGGCAGGACGGGGCTACGACGTCGAGGTGCTTCCGGTGTATCGAACTGTGACCGCGACTCCCGCTGCCGACGACCTCGCACGGGTTCGAGCTGGCGACGTCGATGCGATCACGTTCACGTCGAGTTCGACGGTCACCAACTTTGTTGCCGCCGTCGGCCCGTTGGATCGGATGCCGCCGATCGTCAGCATCGGGCCGATTACGTCCGCGACGGCTCGCGATCAAGGCTTCCGCGTCGCTCGCGAGGCCGATCCTCACGACATCGACGGCCTGGTCGCCGCGGTGCTCGCCCACCTAACCTCCGGATCATGAGGATGCGGGTGGGCGAACCGTCGGGGGTGAACGCGTGAGCATGTTTCCTGATCGACGCATGCGCAGGCTGCGCTCGACGCCGGCCCTGCGGCGCCTGGTCGCCGAGCATCGATTGTCGATCGACGATCTCGTCGCGCCGTTGTTCGTGAAGGAAGGGATCACCGAACCCGAAGCGGTCGTCTCGATGCCTGGTGTCGCACAGCACACGGTGGAGAGCCTGCGCAAGGAAGTGCGCGCCCTCGCGGATCTCGGCGTGCCGGGAGTGATCCTGTTCGGAGTGCCCGTGCGCAAAGACGCCACGGGTACGAGCGCCGACGCTCGCGACGGAATTGTGCAAGTCGCCCTGCGAGCGTTGCGTGACGAGGTCGGAGACTCGATGGTTCTCATGACCGACGACTGTCTCGACGAGTTCACCGACCACGGCCATTGCGGAATCCTGACGAGTGACGGTCGGGTCGACAACGACGCGACGCTCGAGCGCTACGGAGCGATTGCTGTCGCGCAGGCCGAGGCGGGCGCGGACGTGATCGCGCCGTCGGGGATGATGGACGGCCAGGTC
>SXGT01406723.1_pt1 | contig 14464 bp, 10 predicted proteins | sample 3176221 | NCBI WGS metagenome assembly SXGT01 (sample SAMN11356862, study PRJNA531348) | freshwater metagenome | isolation source: freshwater sample F1-120 | place: China: Fuxian Lake, Yuxi | collected 2017-12-25
GGATATATATAGTTGTCTCCGCGCTGGTGGTATCCGTGGTGGTCGGTTATCTCTTGTGGCGTAATATCGCAACCGTAGTCACTTCTGACGTTTCCTTGCAAACCAACGCCACCGTGACCCAGACCCTGGAAATTCCTGGACAAACAAAGCCCATTCCATCAGCCACCCCAAACGCAAACAATACCAATGGGGCCACATCTGGCGCGGCCAGTAATCAAACACCGCATCTTACTCGACCAGAGATCATTAACAGTAAACCTGATTATTACAGCGGCTTTGCTCGCGTGCGCGAAGCGGATGCTTTAGATGAATTTAAAGATAATGGGCGGAATGACGAACAATCCGCACAAGTTAAAGTTGAGATTATTACCCCGGAACCCCCACCTAAGGAAGTCGTCATCGCCGCCAGTGGCAGCACTACGATTCAAGATGCAACCGCCGCCAAAAGCACGTTGTCCGAAGCCCCGGTTGCTCCAGTCAGTGATGCTAAATTCAAAAATAGCTCTCCCGCGCCAGAACTCCCCAGTGCAACAGCAAAAGCTATCAACCAGGAGCCTACTGTCCCTTCGCCCCAGGTAATGACCACAGTGAAGCCTGTTAGCCCGCCTAAGCCTCCCAAAAAAGAAAACAAACCCAGTGTAGTACGTGAAGAATCCAAACGACCTCTGGAAACGGCCGAGCCTTCATTGGACAATTTCGCCACAAATACGCGTGAAAAACTAAAAATCGTGGCGCCTCAAAAGCCAGAAACGCCAAAAGCACCTGATCTCGTACCTACGCAGGCCAAGTTATCTGTAGTGGAAAAAACAGACCTGGACACCAGAAAATCCATCTCTGATGAAACCCTGAAAAAAACCCCACTTAAAGTAGATTCAACTGTCACGACTAAACCTGTTGCAACTCCAGAACCCGAAAAGACAGCCCCTGAAGCCGGATTGAATACACCCATACCCGTAAAATCTTCCCCTGACGCAGCCAACTTAGCTAAATTAGGGGTGGTGATGAAATATAAAGCAGAAACCCCAAAAGCCACTGAAAAAGCTGAAAAACCCGTTACGCCCCCCGCCCCGACGCCACCTGTAGCCGAAGCCAAACCCACAAAGCCTGCAAGTACAAAATATACATTACAGTTAATGACCTTTGCTCAGCCTCAGTCTTTGCAAAATTTCATGAACAAATATGGCTCACTCGGGGGCGGATTACGCCACTATACCGTCACCAAAGACGGTGTGGAACGTTATGTCGTGGTTTATGGCGCATATGATAGTGCCGCACAAGCAGATGAAGCGAAACAAAAATTACCCGCAGAATTTCGACAAGCATTAGCGAGAAAAATGTGAACCCGACAACAGAGCCTATTAATCATCCATCGAGGCGCCGTTAGCTATGAATTCTGCTTTAGAGCACGTTAATGATCTCTTAGACTTTATTGATAACAGTCCCAGCCCTTGGCATGCGGTCCACACTATCAAAGAACATCTCCTGCAAGCAGGATTTCAGCCCGTCTTAGAGCAAGAAAAATGGACACTCACCCCAGGTGGACGATACTTTTGCGTGCGGGATGATGCCTCCATCATTGCTTTTCGCCTCGCGCAACACCTCGATGCCCAGAGTGCCTTCAAAATTATCGGCGCTCACACAGATTCTCCGGGGTTAAGAATAAAGCCCAATCCTATCCCTGCGAGCGATGGTTTAGTCAGATTAGGCGTCGAAGTTTATGGCGGTCCAATTTTAGCGACTTTTGCAGATAGAGATTTAAGTCTGGCAGGCCGAATAAGCTATATAACCTCAGATGCTAAAATTACAAGTCGTTTAATTAAATTTGACCAGCCCGTATTACGTTTACCAAACTTAGCGATTCACATGAATCGCACCGTCAATGACGACGGTTTAAAATTTAATCGGCAAACCGAATTACCTTTGATTTTCAGCAACAGTATCGCGGAACAAATTCCCTGCGATTATCTGCATACTAAATTGCTGCAAACAGTAGACGAAGATATATCACAGATTCTCAGCTGGGAATTGCACGTCTATGATACTCAAAAAGGCGTAATTTGGGGGGCCGATCACGAGTTTTACGCTAACAGCCAACTCGATAACCTTGCGTCTTGTCACGCAGGTTTAACCGCGTTATTGCAAGCCCCAACTCCAAACTCCAGCGAAATCCAGGTGCTCGCTTGCTTTGATCATGAAGAAATTGGAAGCTGTTCTGCCAAGGGCGCGGAAAGTAGTTTTTTACCAGATATCCTCGAACGCATAGGCATAGCGCTCAATCTACATGCAGAAGACTATAAATGCTTGTTAGCGCGGAGCTTTATGATCAGTGCCGACATGGCCCATGCCTACCAGCCCAATTTTCCAGCCGCCTACGAACCCGAACATAAGATTTTAATGAACCGTGGCCCAGTCGTAAAACTGAATGTTAACCAACGTTATGCGACGGAAAGCCTTTCCATGGCCATGTTTAAACAATGGTGCGCTCTCGCTGGTGTACCTATCCAAACGTATAACCATCGCACTGACCTTGCTTGTGGCAGTACCATTGGCCCAATTATTTCTGCTAAACTGGGCGTCAGAACTGTTGATGTCGGTAGCCCAATGTGGGCAATGCACAGTTGCCGTGAGAGTGCTGGGGTGTTAGATCATGAGTATATGATTAAAGCCTTAACAGCATTTTATCAACACGAACTAGTTTTGGCTTAATTTACCAGTGAGTTTGCTTTAGAAATACATCAATTACAGGCATAATAAATAATACAATTAATTGCGTTACTCACCAGATCCGGTCATACGCAATACACAAAATTATCCGACTCGAGTAAGGGTTTTAAATGTCAGTTACACAAGAGATGCTACTCAAATTTTCCTCCTTCCGCCAACTTACGGAAGACCAACTGACCATGCTACTGGGTGCAGGAGAGGTAAAAATGTTTAAGGCTGCACAGGGTGAAAAAATCATTACCCGCGGCTCGAATGATGAATTTAGTTTTTTTCTGGTGAATGGATCACTCAAATTAATTGCCCGCGATGGTCAAACAGCCATCATCAAAGCAGACTCGACTTCAGCAAAACAACCCATTACCCAATTAAAACCTCGGCAATATGATGTCGTTGCTGACAGCATGGTATCGTATTTAAAAATTAACAGTCAGATACTCGAAAACTTAAGCGCCGGTAGCCAGTCACAAACCGCAGGCATTCAAGTTGAAAATGAATCCGGCAATGCTGATGTCTACTTTCAACTCTATCATGATATTAAAGCGGATCACATTGTGCTCCCTTCGCTAGCGGATGTCGCACTTAAAATCAACAAGACGATTTCTACGAATGACAAAATCAGCGCATTACAGCTGGAGAACATGATTTTAGTCGATCCTGCAATTGCCGCTAAATTGATCAAACTCGCGTATGCCGCACAAGAAGATAATAATAGCTTTGAAATCCAAGACATTGCGGAAGTCATTATTCGACTGGGTTTACATAAAGTAAGCGATGTAGTCAAAGTATTGTCGGTAAAAGACGTATTTAAACCATTAAATCAAATGCATAACCAACTTATCAAAGAAGTTTGGTTAGAAAGCATTTACGTGAGTGCCATAGCCTCCTTACTAGCTGAAGATCACCCCCATCTCAATCCTAAAAAAGCGCAATTAATGGGGTTATTACATAATATTGGCGCCATATTAATTTTAGATTGTATTGATAAAGAAAAATCTTTAGCATCCGAAACACATCAAATGCGTGCCATTATTTCCGAACTTGGCAATAATATTGGCGCCATGTTATTGGATAAATGGGGATTCTCACAAGCCTGTGTCAATGCGGTCAAAGACTCCAACCAGTGGCGTCGCAACAGTGATAGTAAACAATTAGACTACTGTGATCTATTGATTTTAGCTAAATTATTTAGTTACGTGGGCACACCTAGGGTCGAGGGATTACCTGTGATCACAGAACTCCCCGTCTACCGCAAACTCAACTGGCAAGAAACCGGGGTTATTAAAGGCATGAAATTGCTAGCCCGCGCGAAACAAAAAATGCAAAATCTAGTACAGGTGTTTGATGAATAATACACTCAAAATGTTGGCTCACGCAGTTGCGCTCGCGGTTGCGACACAAATACCTAGCGCTTTGGCGGAAAATTACACCGTTAAACCCGGAGACGCTTTATCGCAAATTGCCATCAAGACTCGCGATCAGTCCAATGGTTTACTCAATAAAGAGCAAATCATGTTGACCCTCTATTTGTTGAACCAACATGCATTTATTAACGGGGACATCGACCGACTGATTGTTAACAAACAATTGCACATTCCTGACAATGCGGCAGATTTCTTGCAAATATCAAAACTTGAGGCCAGCAATCGCTTACGTGAACACAATTTTGCTGAACTCAGCTTACCCAGCCCAAGTGCCCCCATAACCAAACCCACAAATAATCTCTCCAGCAATAGCATTGGCAGTCCAGAGTATGCCGAAATCGTGCAGCGTTTAAACACGCATCAACAAAACATTGAAATGCTAAAAATTGAAAATGCGCACATCACCCGCAATTTTAAATTATTAGAGCGAGCCTTAGGCCGCGTCGTTTTAGTGCAAGGCTTGATGACCAACGACCTCTTAAAAGTCAAAACGAGTATGACAGGCAGCAGCGGATCAGCTTCCGATAATAGCTTATCACTTGAGTCTGTTAAGCCCATCGCTGACGGTAACCCACTGCTTGAAAGCCCAGTACCTGCAGCGGGGAATACTGCTTCTGATTTAAATACCACAATGGCCCCCAGTCAGACAGTGGCAACACCAACCCCAACGACGGACCAACCAACAGCCATAACAACTCCCCCTAGCAGCATTAGCCCTACGCCAGTGCAGCCCCCCGAACCTGAAGCAACGGTCGACAACGATGATATGCTTACTTGGTTAATGGCCTTGGGCCTATTACTGCCGTTATCCTTAGCGCTAATCTGGTTTACCGATTTTCGCCAAATTCGTAGCCGCCGCTTTAAAACTCCAGCGGATGAAAATGAGCCCCTTGAAAGCAAAGTGACTGCCAAAGAAAAACTGGCCAATTCATCGGAGAGCCATCGCTACACCACGTCTGTTTCGCCAGCAAAACACGATAGCGATCAGCCATCAGAAGCAGGAAAATTATCTCTAGAGAATTTCGCCGCAGAATTAGGCGGCTTGCCTAACGATGACAGTGAATTACTCAGTGCTTTAGAATTACTGGATATGTGCCTACTCTTTGGCGACTACAAACAAGCACATGCGGTCGCGACCCAAGCCAAGGATCAACATAAAGACTCAACGGTATTAGCAAGAAAACTGGCGTTTATTGAACGTAAGCTCGCTAAAGCTTAAAATTGGGTAGGTCGAGATTAAGTTCATGCGTAGGGTGAGTTTAAATGCACCCTACGTTAAATTGACAAACCACAACGGTGATTAAGCAAAAGCTAAGCGTTGTGGCTATTAATTGATTATCTTTCGAGCAAATCTAATTTATTTGGCTTACCATTCCACGACTCCGCATCCGCCGAAGGTTGGGATACTTCCGTGATTGACGGCCAAAGTTTAGCTAATTCCGCATTGATCTGAGCAAAGTTTTCTTGACCAGAAGGCAATTCATCTTCAGCATAGATGGCATTTGCCGGGCACTCAGGTTCGCAAAGCGTACAATCAATACACTCATCAGGATCAATTACTAAGAAATTAGGACCTTCGTGAAAACAATCAACTGGACAAACATCAACACAGTCAGTAAATTTACACTTAATACAGTTTTCAGTGACTACAAAAGCCATACAAATTTTACCTAGAATGAATTAAAAAATTAAATATTATTCTTACACAACGAATAATTTCGATGATTGTAGCAGAAATGCCAATATAAAAAAATACTGCCAAAATATTTCATCACCCTGACTGACATATGTTTTAATTAATCGCTAAGCAACCCTGCATTACACTCTGACCCATGCTGTATTAAAGAGTGCTAGTAAAGCGTCAGGTAAATTCTTCGAATTATCCGCTTAATACCTTAAGCAGTGAGTAGGTGAACAGAATGCAACCCATAAATACAACGCTAAACCTAATCAACACAGATTTTAACTTGGCTCACACCTTAACCTATGACTATAAACGCTGAACACCCCATAAAATTCTCCCCCATGTACCGCCTACAATGGGAAGAAGCACAGGAAAAACATGTTATTCTGTATCCAGAAGGCATGGTAGAGCTTAACCAAAGCTCAGCGGAAATTTTAAAATTATGCGATGGTACGCTCAATCTCGAGCAAATCATCAGCGCGCTGGAAGCCAAATTTGCAACTACTGGCCTAACCCATGACATAACTGCATTTCTTGAGGTCGCCTTACACCATGGCTGGATACAACAAAACTAAAATCACGCCGCCACGCTGGCTATTAGCTGAGCTTACCTATGCCTGCCCGCTACAATGCCCCTACTGCTCTAACCCGCTCGACTATGCCCAGCATACTCAGGAATTGACTACCGAAGATTGGAAACGCGTACTGTCAGAAGCTCGTAAAATGGGCGCAGTACAACTCGGCTTTTCTGGGGGCGAACCGCTGACACGACCCGATTTGGTGGAATTAGTCACGCACGCACGCAGCTTGGGCTATTACACCAACTTGATCACCTCTGGCTACGGGCTAACGGAAGAGAAAATTGTACAATTAAAAACCGCAGGCCTAGATCATATTCAGGTCAGCATTCAAGCTAGCTCACAAGAATTGAATGACCATATTGCGGGTACTAAATCCTTTGAGCACAAACAACACGTTGCTCGCTTAGTCAAACAACATGGCTACCCTATGGTGTTATGCGTGGTTATTCACCGCGAAAACATCCATCAAATGCCCGAAATTCTAGCGATGGCCGAAGCTTTAGGTGCCGATTACCTGGAATTAGCTAATACCCAATACTACGGCTGGGCACACATTAACCGCGACGCCTTACTGCCCACCGCCGAACAATTTAAAGAAGCTGAAGCCATAGCCCAAGCATTCAAAGAAAAAGTCGCAGGTAAAATGAAAATTTACTATGTAGTGCCAGACTTTTACGAAGCGCGCCCGAAAGGCTGTATGAACGGCTGGGGCACTACTTTTCTGACCATCGCCCCGGATGGCGTCGCCCTACCGTGCCACGAAGCCCGTATCCTACCGGGACTCGATTGTCCCAATGTCCGTGATTTTAGCGTCAGCGAAATCTGGAATGATTCTAAAGCGTTTAACTTCTTTCGTGGCGACGACTGGATGCAGGAACCCTGCCATAGCTGCGATGAAAAAGCCAAAGATTTCGGCGGCTGTCGCTGTCAGGCATTTATGCTCACCGGAGATATGTATAAAACCGATCCCGTCTGCAGCAAATCCCCAGATCGCGCATTGGTACAACAAGCGATTGATGCAGCAGCAAAGACCACGCTGGCAGGCAATGAAAAACCACTAGTCTTTCGCAATAGCAAAAATTCTCGGCAGTATTTTTAGGGTGGGGTAATGGATTGCTTCCATTCGATTATCGGCGAAGACCTGAGGTAACAGAAATCAACACGAAGCAGTCATGTCTTTCGATGGTTTTGCATCGCAGCATAAATTACGACCCACCCTATAGTAGGTTAACCGGGAAGGATTATAAATGCTTACTTTATTATTTTAAATCCCATCTGCCTTAACGCTGGGCTACCGCAAACTTAATTATTGAAATATCTAATTTTTTATTGAATGCAACAACACAATAAGTTTATAAAATTAAGACTGTTTTATTAATACTTTATCAATTCGGGCTTGATCCATATCGACAATTTCATAGCGCCACTCAGCAAATACAAAATGTTCAGCAACACTAGGTATTCTTTCCAGATATGACATAATAAATCCGCACAAAGTATTGTAGTCGTTGTTTTCTTCTCCTGGAAATTCGGTATTGATATTCAATATTCCTTTTAGACGAGCAATACTAATATCTCCATCCACCAACCAAGAACCATCGTCACGTTGAACAACATCTGGATCAGATACGGAATCTTCTGTAGGGAACTCCCCGACAATAGCTGACAACACATCATTTAGAGTAACGATGCCTTCCAATTGACCATATTCATCCACGATAATCGCAAATTGAGTGCGAGACTTACGGAAATTATCCAATAAATGCGGTATGGTCATAATATCTGGAATATAGAGTGGTGCACGCATAGTTGTTTCTATATCCAACGGAGAGCCAATGAGGGCAGGTTTTAACAAATCACTACGCTGCAATATACCAACAGCATTTTCTAAGCCATCTTTACAAATGACAATTTGAGAGTGATGACATTGAATAACTTTATGCAATATATTGTCATGAGTATCGTCTAGATCAATAAACACAACATCCTTACGATGAGTCATAATCGCACCCACTCTTTGTTCATCGAGCTTCAAGACATTAGCAACGATTTGCTCTTCGCATTTATGAAAAATACCAGCTTTAGCACCCTGTTGCATCATGATTTTAATTTCTTCATTGGTGACTGAGTTATCTTCCTCATGATGTAATCTGAATACCCAGAGCAAACCATTGCTTGATGACGAAAGCAACCATACTAATGGGCTGGCAAATTTAGACAGCCAGGTCATAGGACGGGCAATAGCTAATGCAATGGATTCAGGACTGCGCATAGCGAGACGCTTAGGGACTAATTCACCTATCACTACAGAAAGATAGGTAATTATGATCACCGTCAACGTCAGTGCAATTCCCTGAGCATAAGGTGCAACTAGAGGAATGCGATTAAGCATCGAATGAATTGGGATGGTGAGTGAGTTTTCACCGATTGCGCCACTTAAGATACCTACAGACGTTATACCTACTTGAATTGTTGAAAAAAAGTGTGATGGCTGATTATGTAAAGCAATCGCTGACTTTGCTCCCTTTTGATGCTCGCTTTCAAATTTTTGTAAGCGCGCTTTACGGGAAGAAACAATTGCAATTTCTGACATAGCAAAGATGCCGTTGAGCAAGATCAACGCCAAAAGAAGTACAATATCCACAGACCAGACTACCTAATTATTAATTTGAATAAGTTAGTTTTTATCGCTGAAGAGGGTCGGCATTCAAGGCTTTTGTGTTGCATTGTTTGCGCTCCCAATAATAAGTACCCGCTGCAACCACTATTGCTAGCCCAACACATGCCCACATAAACGATTCGATAAACGCGATAACAATTGTGCTAGCTGCGAGAAAAAATCCCAATACCGTAAATTGCCAACCTATACGCATGCCATCAAGCATGGTGGCTAATGCGAGTAGCAATAAAATGACTAGACTAGCACCTTCATCGGATAACTGCCCTGATTTATGCAATAAAGACGACACTATAACTACAAGCAGGGTATGCAACCAATGCAGTCCTTGCTCTTTAACAATATTCGCAAAATCATTGTCATTGGTTTGACTTTGTAACTTAGATACAAAAATAGATAATATTCCAAATACTAACACCATAAATAGCCAGTAGGCGTAACCGTCTTTTTTGGAAAAGCTGATAATGACGATGCCGAATAATGATATTGCCATTAGCAATAGGAATACGCCTTGCTCAATTGCAAAATGGCGTGTAATTTTGGACTGAAGGCCATTAGCCATGTTTTGTGACTCGTTGTTTTGCATAACGTGTATTCCTGTTCGGTTGAGATTGCTTGGATATGACGCACTAATAACATAATTGATGTTTTTTACCAAGCAAATGGATTGACCTAGCTTATCGCCAACCGCCCCCCAATGCCTTGTAAATATTGATGGTCGCTAAGCGTTGCTGCTTAGTTAAGGTAATCAGCTCCAGCTTGGTTTTGAGGGCGCTTTGTTGTGCAATAAGCACCTCTAGATAGCTGGCCCGAGCATATTTGTAGAGTTCATTTGCCGTTTCGACAGAATCTTGTAACACAGTATTTTGCTGTTTTTTTAAAACATTTATTTGTTCTAAATTTTGGATGCGGGTCAATTGGTTCGCGACTTCGACATAAGCGTTTAGCACGGTTTTTTGATAACGATACATCGCTGTCAATTGGTTGGCCTTAGCAGTGTTAAACTGTGCTTCTAACGCTTTCATATTAATAATTGGAGCCACGATGCTACCCATGACGGAATAGGCGATTGAAGCAGGTGATGAAAATAAAAACTCGGGATTGAAAGCCTGAAATCCGAGATTGGCTGTGATATTAAAGTTCGGATAAAATGCCGCCTTTGCGGCTTTTAAATCAAATTGGCTAGCTTCAATTTGGTGTTCCGCTTCGCGGATGTCGGGACGATTTGCCAATAATTGTGAGGGAAAACCTGTAGCGATTTGCTGAGGTAGCGTTTTGTACAATAAGTCTTTACTGCGTTGAATGACTTTTGGATAGCGCCCTAATAAAAAATTAATCTTGTTCTCGGCTTCAGTAATTTGTTGCTGAACATTCTTTTCCAACACCTGTGTATTTAGTAGCTCCGCTTTAAATTGTTGTACTGCCAGTTCATTTGCTCGACCCGCTTCCTTTTGCAGCTTAATGATTTCTAAAGCCTCCTGTTGTTTCTGAGTGGTTTGCCGGACAATTTCCAGCTCATTATCTAAAGCGATTAATTCGTTGTAGTAAACCGCCACATCTGCAACCAAATTTGAAATAATAAAGTTCGTGCCATCAATACTGGCTAAGTAAGTCGAAATAGCAGACTTACGTTGGTTTTTTAGTTTATCCCAGATATCAATTTCCCAAGAGGACTGTAAACCTAAATACATGTCAGGTAGATTGACTGGAACGATTTGACCTGGCGTGATCTCGGTGGTTGCGTTACCTGCGCCGTCCATCGTATACAACCCAAACTTACGCACACCTCCGCCAACATTGAGGTTTACCTGGGGTAATAAAGCACTATTGGCTAATTTTACGCTGGAACGCGACACTTCAATACGTTGCAACGCCACTTGTAAATCAGGGTTGTTGCTGACAGCGGTATCGAGTAATTTCAGTAGATGTGCATCGTCAAAGTAGTCACGCCAGTTAATGTTAGCGATAGAAGTGCCAGTGTTTTTTTGCGTTTGGAAAGTAGCAGGTATTTCTTTTTTGGGGATAGACAACTGGGTATCAAGTACTGAGCATCCACTAACGCTAAGTAATAACAGCCCAAGGGAGAAAGGAGTAATAACTTTACGCATCATTAAAATTTTAAAGGGTTTCAGTGAAAGCAGCTGCTTCTTTTTTACCACCGCGATGCTTATCGGACATACCTGCGAAAATCACATACAACCCAGGAATGATAATAACTCCGAAAATTGTGCCAAAAATCATCCCACCTGCTGCGGCTGAACCGATGGTTTTGTTACCTATTTCCCCTGCACCGGATGCAAACATCAACGGAATAAGACCCGCAATAAACGCAAAAGAAGTCATTAAAATAGGGCGCAAACGCAGAACGCCAGCCTCAACGGCCGCAACAAATGGGGTTTTGCCTTGTCGGTGTTTTAACACTGCAAATTCAATAATCAGAATGGCGTTTTTACCCAGAATACCAATCAGCATAATCATTGCGATTTGAGCGTAGATATTGTTTTCTAAGCCCATGACCATGAGCATAAATAAAGCGCCGAAGATTCCAATCGGCAACGACAATATCACCGCCAGAGGCAATAGAAAGCTTTCATATTGGGCAGCGAGGAGTAAATAAACAAAAACTAGGCATATTATAAAAATATAAATAGCCTGATTACCTGCATTGGCTTGATCGCGAGACGAACCAGCCCAATCATAATCAAATCCTTTAGGTAGCTTTTCCGCAGCAACGGCTTTAATGGCATCAATGGCCTGCCCACTACTGTAACCTTTGGCAGGCTGGCCATTAATCATGGCAGACGTGTACATGTTATAGCGGGTGATTTGTTCTGGGCCATAAACTTTCTCAATACTGAGAAACGACGAAAAAGCTACCATTTTTCCCTCTGCATTTTTGATAAACAGCTTCAACAAATCATCGGGTTGCGCCCGGTATTCCGGTAGAGCTTGTACCATAACCCGATACAATTGACCGAAACGGATAAAGTTAGAGGCATATTCACTGCCAATGAGCGTTTGTAAGGTACTCATCGCATTGTCTGCGGTAATGCCCTTTTGCGCAGCTTTATCGTCATCAATATGTAATAAAAATTGCGGAAAACTCACATTGAAGGTGGTAAACGCATTGGCTATTTCAGGTCGCTGGTTGAGTGCTTCGACAAATGCATTGGCTACTTTCTGTGTCTGCGCAAGGTCACCCGATCCAGTTTTATCTAACAAGCGCATTTCAAAGCCACTGGAATTACCGTAACCTGGCACTGGTGGCGGGGTGAAAAATTCAAGGCTGGCATCCTTGATGTGCTTGGTTTTATTCTCTAATACACTGATGAGTTCTTTGTCAGTAACGGTTCTATTTTCCCAGTTTTTTAAACTAATCAGATTCATGCCATAAACCGCCCCGGATCCATCAGAGAGTACACTAAATCCTGCTAGACTGGATACTGAATTGACTCCTTCTAAGCCTGATGCAATTTGTTGTACTTCATTTACGACCTTTTCGGTGCGCTCAAGGGTTGCGCCTACGGGGGTGGTGATATTGGCGTAAATCGTACCTTGGTCTTCTTCTGGAATAAAGCCTGACGGCACTTTTGCCCCGATCAAACCTGCACCCACCGAAAATACAAATAGTAGGAAAAAGGAGACTATCCTACGGTTAGCAATCACACTAATCAGGTGTTTGTAGTGATCAGACAGCGCCTGGTAGCGATCATTAAATCCGGTAAAAAACCACTGTAAGCTCAGCTTTTTAGGATTTTCAGCATGCTGCGGTTTTTTAAGGAATAGCGCACAAAGCGCGGGAGTTAAGGTAAGTGCGGTGATGCCTGAAAGGACAATTGAAACTGCCATCGTAAGCGAAAACTGCCGATAAAAAATGCCAGTAGGCCCCTCCATAAAAGCGACCGGTAAAAATACGGCCGACATCACCAAGGTGATCGCAATAATCGCGCCGCTAATTTCACGCATCGCCTGTTCGGTGGCTTTAAGCGGCCCCATGTCTGAATGTTCCATTTTGGCATGCACAGCCTCAATAACCACAATGGCGTTGTCTACCACAATCCCGATAGCCAGTACCAATGCAAACAAAGTGATGAGGTTAAGCGAAAAACCCATGACTTGCATAAAGAAAAACGTCCCTACCAGCGACACGGGCACCGCCAGAATTGGGATAATGGTAGAGCGGACATCTTGTAAAAACACGAACACCACCAAAGCCACTAACAGAAAAGCTTCAATTAAGGTTTTAATTACCTCATGGATAGATGCGTCTAAAAACTGGGAGACATCGTAACTAAAGGTGTAATCCATACCCGGTAGAAAAGAATTGGACTTAATCTTTGCCATCGTCTTTTTAATATTGCTAATAACCTCTTTGGCATTGCTGCCCGGACGCTGCTTTAACATAATCGCCGCAGACGGTTTACCGTTTTCCTTGGACAACACATCGTAATCCTGTGAATCAAATGCGACTTCGGCAATATCTTTTAAGCGTAAAGCCTCACCATCGGCTTTGCTGGTTAATACGATATTTTCATAAGCTTCTTTAGTATTGCGTTTACCCGTATATTTTAAAACGTACTGCAATGCTTGGCTTTGCTTGCCGGAGCTTTCGCCGATTTTTCCCGGTGCGGCTTCGACGTTTTGCGCCCTTAACTTCTCAATAATCTCTGTGGCAGAAAGGTTATACATCATTAATTTGTCAGGCTTCAACCACACCCGCATGGCATACTCCCTAGATCCCATAATATCAGCAAAGCCTACGCCTTCTATGCGCTTCAACTCCAGTAGGACATTAATGTCGGTAAAGTTATAGAGAAACTTTTCATCCAAGGTAGGATCAGAACTGAGGATATTCACATACAGCAACATGCTGTTCTGTACTTTCTCTACGATAACGCCTGATTTAATGGCTTCTTCGGGCAACTCGTCCAAAACGGAGGCTACGCGATTTTGGACGTTAACTGAAGCCACTTCTGGGTCAGTACCAGCTTTAAAAATAATCTGGATAACACTCACGCCATCGTTACCGGATACCGACGACATGTAGGCCATGCCAGGTACACCATTGATAGCACGTTCCAGCGGTGTGACCACCGCCTTAACACACGCTTCCGCATTCGCACCGATAAATTTGGTGGTGACATTGACTTCGGGAGGGGCTATATCGGGATACTGCGTGATAGGTAATTTGGTTAAAGACAACAAGCCTGCCAATGTAATAAGCACCGAAATAACGATAGAGAGAACAGGACGATGGATAAATTTAGCAGTCATCATTCTGATTATTGTCCTTGGTTATGATTGATTGACGCCATCGCCTTGACTGAATCAACCTCAACAGCATTAATTTTTGTACCATCTTTTACATTACCTACCC
>SXGT01124400.1_pt1 | contig 14463 bp, 12 predicted proteins | sample 3176221 | NCBI WGS metagenome assembly SXGT01 (sample SAMN11356862, study PRJNA531348) | freshwater metagenome | isolation source: freshwater sample F1-120 | place: China: Fuxian Lake, Yuxi | collected 2017-12-25
CTCGACGCCGACACCGTGCAGTGGTTCGAGCAGAACGGCGGCCTCGCGCGCGCGAACGGCGACCGCTTCCGGCAGTACGTGCTCGGGCTCGGCGGCGCGGGCGACCCGCTCGACGCCTACCGCGAGTTCCGCGGGCGCGATGCCGTCATCGAGCCGCTACTAGAGCGCCGCGGCCTCGTCGCGTAAGCGGTGCGTCTCGTCGCGTAGCGCTCAGAACCAGGTGCTGAGCCAGGGCGCCCGCGCCGGCCGCAGCACGGCCGCGAGACGGTCGGCCGAGCCGGGCGACCCTTCGGCGAGGCGGCCGGCGACGCGAAGCGCGTCGACCGGGGTGCCGCCGAGCAGCAGCGCGCCGAGCGCCTCGACCCCCAGGTCGATGATCGCCGCGCCGTCGGGGTCGGCGGCGTGCGCCGTGACCCTCGCCGCGCCGTCGGAATCGGTGGTGAGCATCCACTCGCCAGCGGCGAAGCCCAACGGGTCGGTGACGCGCAGCAGCACCGCGTCGGCCGCGGCGTAGCGGCGAGCAGTCAGCGCCGCGGGCACGTCGAGCACGCGCAGCCACAGGTGCTCGCGCCGCGCGACCGTCTGCACGGCGCGCGGGTTCGAGACGAGCCACGGCAGCGCTTCATCGACCGGGCGCAGGTGCGCGACGACCGTCGCCACCAGGTCTTGATCGAGCACGTAGTGCCAGAGCGCTGCGTACGCGTCGTCGGTGGCGGCGCACAGGTACTCGACCGTGACCGTGTGGGCCGCGAAGTCGGCCTCGTCTTCGGCGACGGAGTAGAGCACGAAGCCCCGGGGCTCTCCATCGGCATCGTCGTAGCGGGCGGCACGCAGCTTGGGTGCGTGAGAGGCAGTGCGCGTCGAGAGGGCGAACATGCGCTGCCACAGCAGGTCGCGAGCCGGCACCTCGCCAGCGATGCGCTCGTGCGCCCGGCTCGCCAGCTCGGGCGCGATCGCCCGCACAGCAGGTGCGCTGACACGGTGAACGCGGCCGCTGGGCATCGCGGCCGTCAGCCGCAGCCCCCGAGTGTCGATGCGGTAGTCGGCCGTGTACGCCGCGGGGCCGAAGCCCCAGCGGCCGTAGATGGTCGCTTCAGAGACCGTGAGCATCGCGATCGGCAGGCTCGCCGCGTGCGCGGCACGCAGTTCTCCCTCGAGCAGCGCTCGGGCGATTCCTCGGCGGCGGTGTGTGGCCGCGACCGAGACGGCGCTGATCGCCCAGCCGTCGACCGAGCGACCGTCGCCCAGGCTGACGGTCGACCGCCACGACCCGACCGTCGCGATGGGGTGATCGGGCTCGGCCGTCGTCGCATCCCACACCCCGATCGAGCGAGTGCCGCCGAGAGCGGGGCGGTACTCGGCGAGCTGCTCCGTCGTCAGCGCATCGAAGTGGAACCCGCGGTGATCGGCCTGCAGCCAGCGGTCGTGCTCGTCAGCATCGTCGGTGTCGACCACGGCGTACCGCAGCCCCTCGGCCGCGAGCGCTGCGCGCGAAGCCTCGTCGAGCGGAAGGTCGTTGTGCGAGTCGGGCATGGAGCCAGGCTAGCGAGCGCGGCTACTGCAGCCCGCGGCGCAGGGCCGCGACCGCGGCGTCGGCCGCATCCACCCCGTCGGCGGCAGCGCGGTGCTCGAGCGCTTCGGCGACGTCGGCCGGCAGCGTGAGCGCGAGGTGCCCGGCGGATACGGGGGTGCCAGCTGCGGCATCCGCACCCATGGCATCGGCCACCGCGACGGCCGGCGCGTCTTTCACGAAGATGGCCAGCACGGGCACGACAACCGTGCCGAGCACGTCAAGGATGCCGACGACTCCGAAGACTCTGGTGTACCACTCCTCGTTTCCGGGGCCCGGAATGTCGCCATTGGTGAGGATCGGCAGAATGAGCATGATTGCGACGGTCGCAATCATGGCGAGCGTGATCATCAGTCCGATGCGGATGACCGCACGGCGCCGCCCGGCGAGCAGCAGCAGCAGGTTCGCATGCGCGAAGCTCACCGCGATGATGCCCGCCGTGGCGAACACCTTGAACCACTCGTCGAAGCCCGGCGCGTTCCAGTCGCGCCAGATGAGCACCAGACCCGTGACCAGGGTGACTGTGCTCGCGGCAAGCCCGACGAACCCGACGATGCGCATCGCCCGGTCGGCGATCGCGAGGTGGCACAGGGCCGTGATGCTCGTCGCGCCGAGCAGCAGGGTCGTGAGCACGATGCGGCCCTGCGTCTCACCGAAGTCGCCGCTGAGCAGCGCGATGATGCCCACCACGGCCGCGAGGGAGAACGACACGATGATGCCGTAGATGGCGCCCTTGCGGGCCGCTCCGATAGCGGCATCGCGACGGTGGTCGGCGGCGGCAGTGCGGGTGGAAGGGGTGGTGGTCATTCCGGCTCCTTTGCTGGGGCGCCCCTGACCCTACTCCTCGACGGTCGGCGCGGGAACGGGGCTCGCAGGGGTGTCGCGCCTGCGGGTCACGAGCATCACGAGCGCACCGACGAGCAGCCCCCAGAAGGCGCTGCCGATGCCGAGCACGACGACGCCCGAGGCCACCACGATGAGCGTCACCGCGGCAGTGAGGCGGGTCTCGGGTGCCTCGAACGCGCTCACGAGCCCCGTCGCGAATGCGCCGAACAGCGCGAGCCCGGCGACGGCGATGATGAGGATGGGCGGGGCTGCGGCGACAAGGGCCGTCGCGACACCGGCGCCGAGCCCGAGCAGCACGTAGGTGACGCCGCCCGCGACGGGGGCGACCCAGCGTCGCGCCGGGTCGGGGTGCGAGTCGGGGCCCGCCATGAGCGCGGCGGTGATCGCGGCGAGGTTGAGCGCGTAGCCGCCGAACGGTGCCGTGAGCATCGTGGCCGCGCCGCTCGCGGCGAGCACCGTGCGCGCGGGCACGTCGCGGTAGCCGAGCGTCGTCAGCACCGCGAAGCCGGGCACGTTCTGCCCCGCCATCGTGACGATGTAGAGCGGAACGCCCAGCGACACGATGACGAGCGGGTCGACGGTCGGCACGGTGAGGGTGAAGCCGGGCGCGAGCGTTGCGCCGGTCATCCACTCGCTGCCGGCGCTGATGACGACGCCGACGATCGCGACGAGCATCGCGGCGGGCACCGCCCAGCGCGGCAGCCACCTGATGAGCAGGAGCCAGACAATGACGACCGGTGCGGCAAGCAAGGGCTCTTGCAGAACGGCGGTGACGGGTGCGATGCAGATCGGGAACAGGATGCCGGCGAGCATCGCCCCCGCGAGCGGCATGGGGATGCGCGTCATCGCGCGGCCGAGCGGTGCCCAGAGCCCGCTCACGAGAATGAGCACGCCGCACACGATGAAGGCCCCGATGGCCGCGCCGTACGAGCCGGTCGTGCCCTCGGCGGCGACGAGCAGCGCAGCGCCCGGCGTCGACCAGGCGAAGCTCAGCGGCAGGCGGAACCGCCACGACAGCAGCCCGGCGAGCAGCGCCTGCCCGATGCACAGCACGAGCAGTCCGCTGGCGGCCTCCTCGGGGCTCGCCCCGACGGCGAGCAGCCCGGCGATGACGAGGGCGAACGAGCTCGCGAAGCCCGTGAGCGCGCCGATGACCCCGGCGATGATCGGCTGCAGCACGCGCTCAGCCTACGGCTGGAAGACCCCCTGCAGGCTCGGCCACGCCTCGGCGCGCACGTAGACCGGGGCTTCGTCAAGCGGCACCTCGGTCGTGTGGGTCGAGCCGCCCGCGACGTGCTCGCCGCTGAACGCGTGCACCCACTCCCCCGCGGGCAACGTCGCGGTGTGCGAGGCCGCCCCCTCAGTCGTGACCGGCGAGACGAGGATGCTCCTGCCGAGCATCCACTGCAGCGGCTCGTTCCACAGCCGTTCGTCGTCGGGCCAGTCGAAGAACAGCGGTCGCATGAGGGATATGCCCCGCTCGATCGCCCACGCGCTCTCGGCCGACAGGTAGGGCACGAGCCGTTCGCGCAGCTGCACGATGCGCTGCACGCCCGGCAGCACGCGGCCGTCGCCCGTGCGGTCGGCGATGTTCCACGGCGTGCGGTCGCGGCTGGGCGTGCGGTGGTGGTTGAACTCGGAGTGGTACTGCATGATCGGCACGAACGCCGCCGCGGCCATCGATCGGAGGTAGAGCTCGGCAGTGGGGATCTCGCCGCTGAAGCCCGCGATATCCCACCCCCAGTAGAGCACCCCGCTCGCCGTGGCGTTGAGCCCGGCGAAGAGCGACCAGCGGAAGGCCTCCCACGTGGAGTTCTCGTCGCCCGCCCAGAACGCGCCGTGCGCTTGCGAACCGGTGAAGCCCGCGCGCGAGAACGTCACGGGGGCCTTGCCGGCCCGTCGCAACAGATCGCCGTAGGCCTTCGCATACGCCACAGGGAAGGTGTTGTTCGCCTCGTCACCCCGGCGACCGTCGAGATACCGCAGCTCGCGGCCCCAGGCATGCTCGCCGCCATCGGTCTTGAAGCCGTCGATGCCGAGCTCATCGACCAGGTAGCGCCGTTTCTCGGTCCACCACTGCGCGGCCCGCTCGTCGGTGAGGTCGGGCATGAGCCCGAGCGGGAACCACCAGCCGCGGTTGCGGTACGGCCGCAGCCGGCCGTCGGGGCCGGGCTCGCGGATGAGCACGCCCTCACGCACGGCCGCGTCGGCATCGTGCCGCGTCTGCCCGCGGGGGTGCGGGCGCATCTTGATGAGGGGGATCTGCCAGAGCAGCAGGGCAATGTCGCGCGCGTGCAGCTCGTCGACCATTCCCTTCGGGTCGGGCCAGGCGCCCTCCGCCGGGAAGGTGAAGTCGGCCAGGCGCATCGGCCCGCCGTCGGCTCGCGGCGTGAACTGTGCGTCGCGCCAGATGTGGAACGTGCTTTCGTCGCTCCACGCCTCGATGACGATGCTGCCGACCGGGATGCCGTGCTCGCGATGCAGGTCGGCCTGCCGCATGACCTCGGCCTGCGTGTTCCACTCGTTGCCGCTCGCCCAGAGCCGCAGCACCCAGTCGGGCAGCTGCTCGGGGCGACCGACCTCGGCGAGGAAGGCGTCGAGAACGTCGTGCGGGGTGCCCTCGTAGGCGGCCACCTCAAGCTGCGCGTTGTCGCCGCTCGGCGCGTCTGGGCTGACCTGCGCCGCGCTCGGCGCGTCGACCTCGGCCTCGATCACGAGGCGGTCGTGTGCCGACGCCCCGACGTCGAACCACACGCGGCGCGAGGTGCGCACGTGGAAGCCCCAGCCGCGCCCGCCCACGACGTGCGCGAAGGGCATGGGCAGGTAGGTCTTGCGCTCGGCGCCCTGCGACTTGTATTGCTCGAAGACCACCGAGTCGAGCGACTGGCCGCGGTGGTCGAGGGCGTCGAAGCGCTCGCCGAATCCGCTCACGCGCTCGCCGTCGCTCAACGCGAGCGCGAAGCGTGCCCGCAGCAGCCTCTCGCCGTCGTCGAGCACCTCGACGCTGCCCGGCACCAGACCGGCAGCGGCATCCACCGCCACCGTCTCGTCGGGGGCCGATCGCCAGGCGGCAACCCGCACGTCGAACCAGCGCGTCCGCTGCGACGCGGGCGCGCCCGCCGGGCCGCCGACGAACCGGTAGCGATAGGCGCCGTGCGGCGCGAGATCGCGCAGCGTGACCGAGAAACCGCCCGCGGCGCGGGCGAGGCGGGCCTGCGCGCTCGCGAGGTGACCACCGTCGACGGTCTGCCCGCGGGAGCGGCGCACGGCACGATCGAGGGAGTGCTCGCTCACCGTCGCGCCGTCTTGCCACTGCAGCGTCACGACGTCGACCTCCGCCGACACGCGCACGCCCAGGGTCAGAGGCTGGCCCGCGAGGGGGTCGGCGGGGTCGCGCTGCTCGGTGTCGACCGAGTAGGGGTGGCCCGAGCCGAACGGGGCGTGCCGGATCATGCGCTCACCTCGGCGGAGTGCGTCATCGGCTGCAGCACGTCGAGCTCGACGGCGAGCCGCACGAACATCGCGTGGCTCCACAGCAGGGGTGTGGCGACGGGGCCCCAGCGCTCGAGCCACTCGTCGCGCCGCTCTGGCGCCAGCAGGTGATCGGGCACCTGCTCGGGCAGAAAGCCTTCGTCGGTCTCGGTGCGCGATGCCCACGTCAACAGGTGCAGCGCCGCGTCGCGGTCGCCCGCGCGGGCGTGAGCAAGGCCGAGAAAGCAGCTCAGCAGGGGCCACTGCCCGCCGCCGTAGAAGGTGTCGAGCAGGTAGCGGTGCACGCCACCGTTGACGCTCAGCTGCGTCTCGATCGCGCGGATGCTCGCGAGGCCGAGCGGGCTCGTCGCCTCGACGACGCCGAGCGGCGCGATGACCGCTGCGAGAGAGCCGTCGACCGCGGTCGAGCCGAGCCATTTGCTGACGTGGCCGTCGTGCGTACCGCGATCGGCGATGAGGCCGCGGGCGGATGCTGCTGCCGAGCTCGCGGCCGCCGCACTGTCGGCGGTCAGCAGGCCAGAGCGCGCCGCGGCCTCGAGCCCGGCGATGACGCAGCCGAGCGTCGACACGTGGGTCTCGGCGGCGTGCTCCTCCCACCAGTCGTAGCAGGGGCGCGACCAGGTGGCGAGCAGGTAGTCGACGCTGAGTCGGATGCCGTCGGCCCAGCGGTCGAGGCCGAGGCCGTGGCGTTCGGCGTGGGCGATGCATGCCCACACCCACGTTCCGTAGCCGTCGGTCTGGAAGTCCCACCAGTCGTCGTCACCCTCGTCTCCGTCGAAGGTGAAGCGCGTGGCGAGCATGCGGTCATCGGGCAACGGGGTGCCGGCGGCTTCGGCCGCGACGATCTCGGCGATACGGTCGCGACGCTGGTCGAGCATCCGGCTGCACCAGTCGAAGAAGCGCGAGGCAGACTCGACGGCGCCCGCCGCCGACATGCCGTCGGCGATGAAGGCGCCATCGCGGAACCAGCTGTAGCCCTGGTAGGCCGAGAAGGTGGGGCTCGCGGGGTAGGCGCCGCCCGCGTGCTGCAGGCTCTCGATGAGGGCCACGCTGCGCGCGGCGAGGTCGGCGAGCTGATCGAGATCGCTCGAGGTGGTGATGGTCATGAGCGTGGGCCCTCCAGGGCGTGGCCGGGGAGGGGTTCCGGCGACTCGCGCCGCCGGAACCCCGCCGAGAGGTCGAGTGTACGGATCAGCCGCCGATAACGGCGTTGATGCGCTCCTCAGCGCTCGCGAGCGCCTCGGCCACGGTCTTGCGACCGGCCTGCGCCTCGATGAGCTCCTCGTTCATGATGTCTTGCATCTCCTGCTGCCCGGTCGCCACGATCGGCTGGATCGCGATGCCGTCGAGCGAGTCGAAGACCGCCTGGCGGTTGGCCGGGTTGTCTTTCGTGAGGTAGACCCCGAGCTGCGACTCGTCGCTGATGGGCGGAAGCTCCCAGCCCGTGTCGAGGCGCACGTCGACCATGGTCTGCGACGAGGTCAGGTACTCGGCGAACAGCGTGGCGGCCTCGATGTTCTCGGAGGTCGCCGAGACGCCCACAGCGTTCGAGAAGACGCCGCTGGCCTGCTGGGTGTTGCCCGGCTCGACCGCGATGTCCCAGCTGAACGGCACGTCAGCGACGGCGCCGAACACCCAGATGCCGGTGTGCAGCATGCCGAGCTTGCCTTCGACGAACAGGTTCGTGTCGAAGTCGGGCGTGCCCTGGCCCTGCTCGATGGTCGGCATGACCGTGCCGCTCTTGTTCACGAGCCACTCAGCGGCCTCGATACCGCCCGGAGTGTTGAACGCCACAGCGGTGCGGTCGTCGTTCAGGAACGACTCGCCGTTCTGCGCGAGCACCTTGTAGTACTCGAAGAACGACACCGGCTGGTGGCTGCCCCAGATGTCGTCGCCGAGCGCGGTGATCGCCTCAGCGGCGGCCTGCTCGTCGGCCCAGGTCCAGTCGCTCGTCGGGTAGTCGAGACCCGCCTGGTCGAACAGATCGGCGTTGTAGTAGAGCACGACGGCCGAGAACGAGCTCGGCAGACCGTAGCTCACGCCGTCACGCGAGTACGCCTCGATGAGCGACTCGCGGTACGACTCGGGGTTCGCCACCTCGAGGGGCGCCAGGGCACCCGAATCGGCGAGCGTCTGGAAGAACCCGAAGTCGGTGTCGACGACGTCGGCGATCGAGCCGGCCGCGAGGTCGGTCTGCAGCGCCGTGAAGTAGTCGCCATAGGGCAGCGTCGTCACCTCGACAGTGATGTTCGGGTTCTCAGCCTCGAACGCGTCGACGATGGCGGTGAGGTTGTCTTCGTTGCCTCCCGCCGAGATGAAGTTGCCGTAGGTGATGGTGACCGGGCCTTCGGGCTCGGCCGGCTCGGTGGCGCAGCCGCCGAGCACGAGAGCGGTGACGCCGGCGAGACCGACGGCCGCGATGAGTGAACGCTTCATGTGAGTGCTATCTCCTTTGATATTCGGTACCGGTGGTGCGGATCTTCGGATGGGTGGGTTCCCGAGGACTACTTGATCCCCGAGCTGGCGACGCCCTGGATGATGTACTTCTGGGCGAAGATGTAGAGCGCGAGCATGGGCAGCACGCTGATGACCGAGCCCGCCATCACGACGTCCCATGCCGTCGTGTACTGGCCCTGCAGACCGGCGAGGGCGATCGGAAGCGTCTGCAGCTCGGGCGATCGCAGCACGATCAACGGCCACAAGAAGCTGTTCCAGCTGCCCATGAAGGCGAAGATCGTCAGGGTCGCGAGCGCAGGCTTGATGTTCGGCAGGATGATCGAGAAGAAGATGCGGAAGTGTCCGGCGCCGTCGAGCGTCGCCGCCTCATCGAGCTCGCGCGGCACCTGGTTGACGGCCTGCCGCAGCAGGAAGATGCCGAAGGCGCTCGCGAAGGTCGGCAGCAGCGCGCCGAGATAGGTGTTGAGCAGGCCGAAGGTCTTCAGCTGCGCGAAGAGCGGAACGACGAGCACCTGCAGCGGGATCATCATCGTGGCGAGATAGACCGCGAAGACGACGCCGCGCCCGCGGAACGGCAGTCGGCTGAAGGCGTAGGCGGCGGTCGCGCTCGTGAAGAGCTGCACGATCGTGGTGATGAGCGCGAGCATGAGGCTGTTCGTCACGACCCGTGCGAAGGGCCGCTCGGTGAAGAGGGTCTCGTAGGCCGCGAACGACGGGTTCTCGGGCCACAGCCGCGGCGTGATCGAGAAGCCGGCTCCCGGCGTGATCGAGGTGATGAACGTCCACAAGAAGGGGAAGAACATCGCCAGCGCGCCGAGGATGACGGCGATGTGCAGCACGACCCAGCCCGTGCGGCTCGTGGTGCGCTCACGCATAGTGCACCCACCTCTTCTGACCGATGATCTGCACGACTGTGACGGCGAGGATCACGGCGAAGAGCATCCACGACAGCGCCGAGGCCTCGCCGGCCGCGCCGTACCGGAACGTCAGGTCGTAGATCTGCTGCACGACAACCTGGCTCGAACCCGCGGGGCCGCCCCCGGTCATCGCATAGACCTGGTCGAACACCTGGAAGCCGTTGATGAGCGAGATCACGACGACGAAGAAGGTGCTCGGGCTCAGCATCGGCAGCGTGACGTGGCGGAATCGAGTCCAGGCACCCGCGCCGTCGACCTTGGCCGCGTCGTAGAGATCCGGGTTGATCGCCTGCAGGCCTGCAAGCAGGATCACCATGACGAAGCCCAGGTCTTTCCACGCGCTGGCGAGAATGATCGACGGCATCGACCAGGCGGGCTCGGTCCACCAGCCCGGACCGTCGATGCCGACCCAGCCGAGCACGGTGTTCACGACGCCGTTGTTGGGGTTGAGCAGCCAGCGCCAGACGATCGCGACGGCGATCCAGCTCGTGACGACCGGCAAGAAGTAGATGCCGCGCCAGAACGATCGGCCTCTGAGCGCACGGTTCAGGGCGAGAGCGAGAATGAGTCCGCCGACGTAGACGAGCGGCAGGTAGCCGACGATGTAGTAGAGAGTGTTGCCGAAGACCGCGGCCGTGCGGGGGTCGGCGAGCAGCTCGACGAAGTTGTCGAGGCCGACGAACTGCATCGCCGTGATGAGGTTCCAGTCATTGAGGCTGATCCACGCCGCCGACACCATCGGCACGAGCACGAACAGCGCGAGCGGCACGGCGCTCGGCAGCAGGAACGCCGCGACGGTGAGGCCGTAGCGCCAGCCGCGCTTCGCCGCTGGGCGCACGGGCGCCGTGAGGCGCGTGACCGGCGCGCGGTCGACGAGACTCGTCTGCAGAGTCGAGACGCTCACGACGGCTCTCCCGTCGGCGAGGCCTGCTCGACGAGCCGCTGGCGCACGAGGTCGCCCTGCTCGCCCGCGACGCCGTCGGCGTCGAAGGGTGTGGCGAGCACGAGAGTCGCAGCGCCCTGGGCCCAGCTGTCGTCCTGCCAGCTCTCGACCGCGACGGCGACTCCGCGTCGCGACGGCATGAGGGCCGCGCGAAAGGCGGGCTCGAAGCCGAACGACCAGTGCGCCCAGTCGGTCGTGCCCTCGCCGAGCACGATGATGATCTCAGGGTCGAGCGCGTGCACGAGCCCGGCGAGCGTGCGGCCGAGCAGGTGACCGGCCTCGCTGAAGATGGCGGCGGCCGCCGGGTCTCCCCCTGCGGCGGCATCGCGCAGCGCCGCGAGAGGGGCATCCACCGTGATGACACCCCGCTCGCGGGCGATGCGCACGAGGGCGTCTTCGCTGATGAAGGTCTCGAGGCAGCCGCGGTTGCCGCAGCTGCACAGCGGGCCCTCGTCGCGCACGGGAATGTGCCCGATCTCACCCGCGCCGCCGCCGGTGCCGCGCACGATGACGCCGTCGATGACGATCGCGGCACCGACGCCGGTGCCGATCGTGACGACGAGGAAGTTCCGGTGCCGGCGACCCAGGCCGTAGAGCCGTTCGGCCATGGCCACGGCGTTGACGTTGTTCTCGACGAGCACGGGCAGGCCCAGCTCGCGGCGCAAGGTCGAGCCGATGGGCACATTGGTCCAGCCGAGCTGGGTGGAGTTGACGATGCCCGTGCCTTGAGCATCCACATCGCCCGGAACCCCGACGCCGATGCCCAGCAGCGGAGTGTCGGCGCCCCCGGCGATGAAGCGGCGCAGCCGGTCGGCGAGCACCGCGAGCATCGTATTCGCGGCAGCGTCGAAGGGCTCGCTCGCGGTGCGCCCGACCGTGCCGTCGATGCCCACTTCGACGAAGGCGAGGTGGTCGGCGGCAACCTTCACGCCGACCGCGCGACCGGCGCTCGCGACGAGCCCGAGCATGCGGGCGGGGCGACCGCCCTGGCTCGCCTGATGGGCGAGCTCGCGGATGAGGCCGTCGGCGATGAGGTCTTTCGACAGCTGCGTCATGAGGGCCGGCGAGAGCGAGAGCGACCGGGCGAGATCGGCGCGCGAGGCGGGCCCGTGCGCGCCCAGGTGCGCGAGAATCGCAGACCTGTTCACGTCGGTGCGTGCCATCGGACGAAGCGCCATTGGTGTCCCTTACTTCAGTAGTAAAGAAACCATAGAATGAAGTTCGGAAGCATGTCAAGCACCCGCCCGCGAAAGGTCACGAGATGAACGACGATGTTCGCCCCCGGTTCGAGCAGTACCTTGCCGCCGTCACCGACCAGCTGCGCGATGACCCCCGGGTCGTCGGACTCGTCGCTATGGGCTCGACGGCCGAGCGTCACCGGGTCGACGAGTGGAGCGACCACGACCTCGCGATCATCACCCTGCCCGGGCACCAGGAGGAGCTGCGGCACGAACGCGGGTGGCTGCCCGACGCCGACCGGATCGTGCTCGACGTCATCGAGTGGCACGGCGGCGGCAAGCTGGTCTTCGACGACGGTCGCGTGGTCGAGTTCGGCGTCGCGACGCCCGACGAGCTCTCGGCCTGGAGCGTGCACCACCACGACGTGCTGCTCGACCGCGGGGGTGTCGCCGAGGCTGTCGCCCGCGCCGTCGCCCGCTCGCCGCGCAACGCCGACGCCGACCTCCGCGAAACGCTCGCGATCGTCGTCGCTCACACCCACATCGGCGCCGGCAAGGCGGCCCGCGGCGAACTGCTCGCGGCGAGTTCAGCCCTGAGGGGCGATGCCGTCACCGCGCTCGCGACGGCGGTCGCGATCATCTCCGACGCGGATGCTCGCGCCGACTACCTCGACCCCCGACGCCGCCTCGAGCAGACTCACCCCGAGGTCGCTCGATCTCTCGTCGAGGCGATGCGACTCGATGAGCCGGCTCTCGCGCGTCGGCTGCTCGAGATTGCCGAGCAGCTCGTCGGCGACCGCGCGGAGTTCCCGCGCGCCGCGGTCGACGCCGTACGGCGGCGGCACGGCTGGCCGACCGGCTGAGGTCAGGGCGTTGCGCGGTACCAGTGGCGCACGTGCTGGCGGTCGTGGCTCGCCTGCCAGAACTCGACCTCGGTGGGCGTGAGCGCCCACGCCGCCCAGTCGGGGTTGTGCGAGTCGGTCACAGCGGGTCGAGCGGCCCAGTCGGCCGCCGCGACGGTGCTCGGCAGTTCTTCGACCTCTCCCGTGAGGCGAACCTGCCGCCCGAGCTCGGGCCAGTAGAAGGTCATGGCCGCACTCGGGTTCGCCGCGAGGTCGATGCCCTTGCGCGTCGAGCGCGCGCCGGCGAACACCCACTGCCCGTCGACGAGATCTTTCAGAATGAGTGTGCGGGCGGTGACGTGGCCCGTCGGCCCGGCCGTCGAGAGCGTGAATACGTGGGGTTGCGCGACGCCGCGCTCGAGAGCATCGTCGAACCACTGCAGAAACAGGTCGTCGGCCCGATCGGGCGCAGTCGAGGGGTCGAACGTCGGCAGCGTGGCCGGAAACGCCGGTAGCGACCGCAGCCGGTCGCGCAGTGAGGTGCTCATGTCGTCAGGCTAGCCCGCTCTGCCGCGAAGAGGCACCCGAACGTCGGCACCGCCTTCGTGCGTGTAGCGCGCCCGCATGCGCACGACGCCGTCGGCTGGAGCGAACCCACCGGCGAGCAGAGCCTGCCCCTGCTCGAACGTCGCCGCCCGAGCGAAGAGCTCCGTGGGCACGAACCCGAATACACCGCCGAGCTCGGCGAGATCAGCCGGTGAGCTCATCTTCATCAAACCGAGGTTGTCGCACTGCGAGATCACCCCGGGGTGCACCTTCGAGGGCCGCTGGGTCGAGAGGAGCATCCAGATGCCGTATTTGCGCCCTTCCGCGGCAATCTGGATGATGCGCTCGCGCACTGCGACACCGAGAGTTCCGCTGAGCTCGGGCGAGCAGACATTGTGCGCCTCGTCGATGACGAGCAACACCGGTCGGCGTTCTTCGCGCCGCAGCCACAGGTCGTCGAGCACGGCGAGCACGACAGAGAGAGACTCGTCGGGGTGGGCGAAACCGCCGATGTCGAGCACGGTCGCATCGGGGCGCTCGGCGATGATCTCGCTCGCTGACGGATGCTCTCCGGCCCAGATCTGCCAGCCGAGCAGCCCGAGATTCTCGATCCGTTGTGCGATCGCGAGCTGGCCCGGGTCGTCAGACGACCGCAGACTGCCGATCAGGGTCGAGGCATCGAGGGTCTCTGCCGAGTCGGAGAGGTGCAGAAATGCGTTGTACTCGAGGCGGTCGACGATGGGGTCGAGGCGCATGATCGCCGCTTTCGACTGCGGCAGCATCGTCGAGAACCTCGCACGCAACGCGTCGCCCCCGTGGCTCGCCGGTCGCAGCACGCGAACGTCGCGCGACGTCAGCGCCTCCGCCGTAGCGGCATCGACCCCGTCGCGCACCTCCCCCAGTCGCACGAAGTCGGCGTTCGGGTCGATGATGACGAGCGGCAGCGCCGTCGACAGCAGCAGCTCTTCGAGCACGACGCCGAGCGCGTAGGTCTTGCCTGAACCGCTCTGCCCGCACCAGAACGTGTGCCGGTTGAACTTCTCGGGCCGAAGCCCAGCCGGTGATGCAGTGCCGTCGATGACTCCGACGTCGAGCAGCGACTCGCTCACGACATCACGCCCCCGGATCGGCTCAGGCTGACTTCTCGCGCCGGGTGACGACGCGACGCGGCACGATCGTCGGTGCCGCGTTCTCCATGACCGCATCTTTCGTGACGACGATGCGCTCGACGTCATCGTGCGAGGGCACCTCGAACATGATCGGCCCGAGCACCTCTTCGAGAATCGCCCGGAGGCCTCGGGCGCCCGTCTGCCGCAGCACGGCCAGGTCGGCGATCGCGTCGAGGGCGTCCTGCTCGAACTCGAGCTCGACGCCGTCGATCTCGAACATGCGCTGGTACTGCCGCACGAGGGCGTTGCGCGGCGTCGTGAGAATCTCGATGAGCGCGGTGCGGTCGAGCGGAGTGACCGTGGTGACGACCGGCAGGCGCCCGATGAACTCGGGAATCAGCCCGAACTTGTGCAGGTCTTCGGGCAGCACCTCGCTGAAGAGGTTCTTCTCGAGCGACTTGTCGTGCAGCGGGGCGCCGAAGCCGATGCCGCGCTTGCCCGCCCGCTGGCTGATGATGTCTTCGAGGCCCGCGAAGGCCCCCGCGACGATGAACAGCACGTTC
>SXGT01794761.1_pt1 | contig 14462 bp, 8 predicted proteins | sample 3176221 | NCBI WGS metagenome assembly SXGT01 (sample SAMN11356862, study PRJNA531348) | freshwater metagenome | isolation source: freshwater sample F1-120 | place: China: Fuxian Lake, Yuxi | collected 2017-12-25
CGTGAACTGGATGCGCTTGTACCGAAGGTTGAGCGCCTCGGCGAGCGTGGCGATGAGCAGCGTCTTGGCGAGGCCCGGGACGCCGATGAAGAGGCAGTGTCCGCCGGAGAAGAGGCTCGTCAGCAGGAGCCGAATGACCTCGTCGTGGCCGATGATGCGCTTGCGCAGCTCGGTCTCGAGCGCCTGTCGGCCGCGCCGCATCGACTCGACGATCTCGAGCGTGCGCTCCGCCTCGAGCTCCGTGCCACCCTGTCCGTTGCCTTCCACGCTGCCTCCCTGACCTGCCGCGGCTACTCCGACCGCACCAGCCGCTGAATCCTGCGCTCACGCTCCGCCTCCGCGGACCGCCCGAGCTTGTCGAGCGCCTCGGCGTACAGCGCGTGTACGTCCGGGTCGAACGGGTTGAGCCCGATGGCCGCCTCCAGATCGCGCGACGCGGCCGCGGCGTCGCCCAACGCGAGCGTCGCTTTGCCGCGGTACAGATACAGGAGAACGTGCGTGGAGTTCAACGCGAGCGCCGGGGTCACGACCTCGCGGACCCGCTGGTGCCGCCCCTGCTTCAGCAGCGACGAGGCGAGCTTGGCCGACACGATGGGGTTGGGCCCACCGGCCCGCTTGAGCCCCTTCTCGTACTCCTTGGCCGCGGCGCGGAAGTGGCCCTTCATGAAGAGCAGGTCGCCCAGGTGTACGAGCTGACGCGTCTCCTCCTCGGGCAGGTCCTTGAGCTCGTCCTGCGCCCGGGTGCGCTCCCGAAACAGGAGCCGCGACTGCGCGTGCGTGGGCAGCGTCTTGAGCCGGCGCGCACCGAGGTAGGCGCGCCAGTCGTCTTGAAAGCGCGCAAACGACTTGCCGGTCACGGCCTCGATGGCCTGCCGGTCGGTCCGACCCTCGGCCATGCCATCGATGAGGGCGTTGACCGCACCCGCGCCGGTGACGGGCCCGCCGCCTCCTTTGAGGTAGAGGAACTCCATCGCCATGAACACCTCGGCGAAGGCGAGCGAGGTGTCCTCCTGCGTGGGCAGCTTGGCCATCGACGGGCTCATCTTCTCGAATGGAATGAGCTTACCGTTCTTGACGGCCGCCGCGAGCAGGTCCTCGCTCGTGGGCGCCAGCGAGGGAGCGGCCTCATCACGCCAGCGCGACTCGAAGTACTTGGCGAAGCCCTCGTGCAGCCAGATGGGGACGGTGTTCTTGGAGCGGAGCGTGACAAGGTAATGCGTGTACTCGTGCGCGAGCGTGTCGAGCCATGGGTAGCCATAGACCAGCGCACGCGGGCTCACAATCATGAGCCGGTTGTACTTGCACAGCGCGATCGTCCCGCTGGCCTCGATCTCCGAGAGCTTGAGCGGCGAGACGTCGGCCAGGTTCTGCACTCGCGGGTAGATCTCGACCCGCACCGGCGCCTCGGGCCGCACGCGAAAGACCTCGCCCAGCGCGTCGTAGGCCCGCTCGAGCGCCTCATCGGCGTAGGGCACGAGCGCCTCGTCGACGCCCGGCAGAAACGACAGCACGAAGTGGCCGCGCGAGGTGGGCACCGTCTTGTGCTTCTTGGTGACCTCGCGCGTGCGCTTGGCGAGATCCAGGCTGGCGTCGATGCGCTTGTCCGACGGGCGCTCTTTTTGGGCACGGGACAGGCTCGTGACCGCGTCCGCATATCGGCCCAGCAAGAAGGCGTGGTAGCCCTTGAGCGCGAGCACGTCCGGATCTTCGGGGGCCTTCGCCACGAGCGCGTCCAGCAGGCGTCCAGCCTCGACGAGGCTCTGCATCTCGAGCAGCTCGGCGACGCGGTTCTTCTCGGCCTCGCTGACCTCGACGGCCGCGGCGGTCTGGGCCATCAGGACCAGGCTCAGGAGGAGGGCCCTCATTCGACCAAGGACTCGTAGTAACGCTCGACGAGCCGCTTGTACCGCCGTGGAGCCTGCTCCTTGAACGCGCGCAACAGCTCGTCGCGCAGCTCCTTGGGCACCGAGTAGCGGTCGCCGTCCGGAATCTCGACCTTGCGATCGGAGCGGTCGAGGCCCACCGTCTCGCCGGCGTCCCGGCGCGGCTTGCCCATGGCCTGCTCGACGCTCTTCTTGGCCTCGTTGAGCTTGTCCAGCGCGTCGCGCTGATGCGTCTCGGCCCGACCCGGCTGCCTCTCGCTCAGCCGTTTGTGGGCGTCGTCCATGGCCTTGCCCGCCCCCTCCAGCATCTTGTCGAGCTTGGCGCCGAGGCCCGGACTCTCCTGCTCCAGCGCGTCGAGCTTCTCGCGCAGCGAGCTGAGCCCGTCGTTCACCTGCTTCTGCCGCTGGCCGAGCTTCTCGAGCCGCCGCTGATCGTGGGCCTCCAGCAGCTCGGTGGGATCGGGCGTCATGCGCTCGAGCTCGCGCGCGATCTCGTGAGCTCGCGGCACCTCGCCATTGAGCCGCGAAGCGGCGCGCTTCATCCGATGCGAGGCGGCGTCCTCCCCGTGCTGCGCGGAGCTGCGCGCCATCGCCTCCACCTCGCGCGCCAGGCTCTCGAGCTCGGCGGCCACCGTCTTGGCCATGCGCGCAGCCTGCGCGAGGTCCTCCTGGCTCAACGTCTCGCCCAGGTCCCGCGCCGTGCGGAGGAGCTCTTCGAGTCGCTTCTTGTCCTCCTTGTGAACGTCGTCACTGGAAACCTTGCCGAGCGCCTTCTCCAGCTCGCGGATGTGCTCGAGCTGCTCGGCGATACGCGGCGCCAGCTCTTTGCGCACCTTCTCTGAGAGCGCCTTCTTCATCGTGCGCTCCAGGCCATCCGTCTCGCGATGTACTGCATCCTGCTTATGCGTCGTGCTCTCCAGCGCATCCATCATGCGCCGCAGCTCGGGCTGGGTGCGCTGCGCCCCGGCGGTCGTGGCCGCGTCGAGATCGCTCTCGAGCTCGGCGAGCATGGACTGCACCTCCTTGCCGATGTCGTCGGCGAGCTTCTGTGCCTCCTCGATCTTGTCCTCGCTGACGAGCTCGTGCAGCTTCTGGAGCTGGGAGCGCATGTCGGTCAGGCCCTTCATCTCCGACGACGGCGTGAGCGCCTCGGCGTTGACGTTCTCGTAGGGTGCCGGCTTGGCCCGCTGCCGGAGGTCGGCCATCAGTCGGTCGACGTGCTTCATGAGGCGGTCGAGCTTGCGCTGAATCTCGAGGCGCGTGGCCGGATCCTTGGTCGTCTTGAGCTTCTCCAGAAGCTCCGTGAGCTCCTTCTGCGCGGCGAGCAGCGCCTTGGCGTGGTCGACGATGACCTCCTCCTGCTCCTCGTCGACGATCTGCTCGAGCAGGATGATGTCCTTCTCGAGCTGCGCCACACATTGGTCATTGACCTTGCCGAGGACGGCGAGGTGCTGGCTGCGCTCGGAGGTGCGGCCTTCGCCGAGCGCCGACTTGACGTGATGGGCCTCCGACTCGTGCAGATCGCGCTGGCGGTTGAGGATCTCCTCGAGATCGGCGCGGGTGCTTTCCGCCGTGAGCGTGTCGCCCTTGAGCTCCAGGACGAGCGCCTTGAAGGCCGACACCATGGCCGCGCCGCGCTCGGTGATGAGGCGCTGCGCGTCCACGAGCTGGTCGAAGCGCTCGAGCTTCTGGTCCTCGATGGGGCTCTCGAGCCGCGCACCGAGCAGGTTGACCATGGCGTCGAGGAGCTCGCGCTCGCTCTTCATCATGGCGGCGTGGCGCTCTTCGGGGCTGTGGAGCTTGAGGTGCACGGTGCGCGAGGTGGCGCGCTTCTCGTCGCGTGAGACCGTGTCGTTGTCCTTGACCTCGACGGTCACGGCGATGACGTCCCCCGGGTGCAGGTCGAGCGCCTTGATGTCGATCTCGGCGTCACCCACGAACGAGCGCGCGCCCGGTGGCGAGGTGACACGCCGCCACGTCGGCGGGTCGCTGGTCTCGAGCTTGCGGGTGACGAGGTCGACCGTGTCGAGGCCGTAATCGTCGGACGCCGAGAAGTGAAACCGGACCACGTCCTCCGGTTCGACCTCGAAGTCCTCGCGCGGATAGACCAGATCGACCTGGGGCGACGCGTCCTCCTCCGCCTCGATGCTGCGTCGCGCACGCTCGACGAGCGTCGTCCCATCGCGACGGGTGAGCTCGAACCAGTAGCGGGTGTCGTTGCGCACGACGAGCTCGCCGCGGAGCGTGCCGTCGGTGGCCAGGGTGAGCGGTACGGCAGCGGCATCCTGGCCCTCGAGCACGATGCGGCCACCGGTCGCCGGCTCCAGGCTGCGCGTGACGACCGTGACCTTCGTGCCGACGAGCGCGGTGAGGTCCCCGCCCGAGTTCTCCACGATGTCAGGCGCGCGCCGAGTGTACGCCGGGAACGAAAGCGTGAAGCGGATATCGTGCACGGCGACGTCCCGTTCCAACACGCCGGGGCGACCCAGGAGCGGTTCGGCCCCGTTGGGCGACAGGAAGAGCGCGCGCAGGCCCTCTCGAAACGGATCGGGGGCGAGGAGGACGCCCAACACGAGGACCGCGGCAAAGAGCGCGGCGGCCTGGCCGAGTCGGACGAGCTCGCGCTGGGACACGAGGGCACGCGGCTCGACGCGCTGGAGGCGCTCGGCGGTCTGCGTCAGCAGCGCCCGCACGAGCACGCTGGAGGTGCCTGGGCTGCTGTCGAGGGTGGGCTCGAGCTCCACGGCCGACAGCACGGCGCCGCGCAGCTCCGGCACGCGTGAGTCGACGAACCGCGCGACAGCGACATCCTTGCGCAGGCGAAACCAGGGCAGCAGCAGAAACCGCACGCCGACGGCGATCAACGCCACGGCGAGGCACGACAGCAGCACGAGGCGGATGATCTCGACCTGACGCGCGCTCGCGACCCAGGAGGCGAGCGCGGCGGAGGTGCACAGGCCGACAGCAACCAGGAACAGGAAGAGCGCGCCCTCGAGACTGCCAATGAGGCGCGCACGACGACGCGTGCGACCCAGGAAGTGGCGGATACGGTGGAAATCGCTCATGGAACGGGTGCGGCAGGCGTCCTTCGGCGAAAGACTATTCCAGTCGACCCGCCGGAGCGCAAGCAAGGCCTACGGTCATCGCTTCATGTGCATGAGGATCCAGTCGCCGATCATCGCCAAGGCCGTCGGGGCGAAGGTCTCATCCAGGCCCGCATACTCCTTCGGGCTCCCGGTCTTGGCCGTCTGAAAGAGGTGATTGAGGCCCGGCAGCTTGCGTGAGGTGAGGTTGGTGTTCTTGGCCATGGCCGTGCGCGTCTCGGCGAGGTTCTCGTCGGCGGGCACCTGGAGGTCCTTCTCGCCGATGAGCGCCAAGGTCGGGCAGGAGACCTTGGTCAGCGCCGGACGCGGGTCGTAGCTCAGAAAATAGCGAAACCACGGCGTGACCAGCCCGCGAATCTGCTGTCGCACGGCCGCGTCGGCAATCGGTGGAGCGCCTGGGATGGCCTTGATCTGCCGCTCGTAGGCGGCGCGGATGGCTGCGTCGAGCGCCTGATCGCGCGACGCCGGCTCCTTCATCGTCTCGATGATGCCGAAGAGCGTCTCCTGATCGCGACGCTGCTCGGCGACGACCGCCTCCGGGACCCCTTGGGCGCGCGAGATGAGCGCGGTCTGCGCCAGCACGATCTGCTTGCCCGGGACGGCCGGGCCGCCGAGCAGCACGACGAAGGCCACGTCGGGCGTGCGCGAGGCGACGAGCCCCGCGACGAGGGCGCCCTCGCTATGGCCCAAGAGACCCACACGCTTCGGGTCCACCTCGGCTCGTGTCCTGAGCAGGGCGAGCCCGGCCTCGACGTCGGTCGCGAAGTCCGCGGTCGTTGCAGTGTCCAGATTCCCACTCGAGCCGCCGACGCTGCGATCATCGACCCGCAGCACGGCGACGCCCAGGCGCGTCAGGTGATCGGCGATGACCAGGAAGGGCCGGTGCCCCATGATGGTGGCGTCGCGGTCCTGGGGCCCGGAGCCCGTGATGAGCACGACCGCCGGAAAGGGCCCCTTGCCTTTGGGCAGCGTGAGCGTGCCCGCGAGCGTGCCTCCGGTCGCGGGGTTCTTGTACGCGAGCGTAATTTCTTCGTAGGGATAGGGCTTCTGCGGATCCTGAGGGCGACGCACGCTCGCGTCCGCGCCGGCGTAGGCGAACGCCAACGGCATCGCGGAGCCCGCCTGCGTGAACTTCCCCGTGAGCGCCTTGGGGCTGCTGCTCAGGACGCCCTCGAAGGAGGCGCCCAGCTTCTTGAGTGTCCAGCGCACCTGGGCGGTTCCGGGCGCGCTGGGGATGGGTGTGACCGAGAGCGTATCGATCCAGAGACCGAGCGCGCCCTGCTCGGGACTATCAAGCTTGGCCTCGTAGTCGGGCGCCTTGCCGGTCACGCGGAGCACCAGCTTCAGCGTGGACTGGTCCTCGAGCACCTGGAGCGTGCCCTCCCATCGCCCGGCGAGCTCGGGAGGGCCCTCGGAGGCGGCGCTGATGGGCATGGCGAGGAGATGGATGACGATGAGGGCGTGGCGCATGAGGACCAGATTACCACGCGAAAGCTCACAAGCCTCGCGACTTCCCCGGACGCCAGCGCTCCTGTAGAAGCGCCGCATGACCGCCTCGACCGACCACACGCCACAGCCGACCCTGTTCGGCCATCCCCGGGCGCTTTACGTGCTCTTTTTTGCCGAGATGTGGGAGCGTTTCTCGTACTCCGGCATGCGCGCGCTGCTGATGCTCTACATGACGCAGTACCTCATGTACAACCCCGGCGAGGCGGGCGGGGTGTACGGCGACTACACGGGCCTCGTCTACCTCACGCCGCTGCTCGGGGGCTTCCTCGCGGACCGGTACTTGGGGATGCGCCGCGCCATCATCCTCGGCGGCCTCACGATGGCGCTCGGGCACGCACTCATGGCGGTCGACGATCGCGGCATGCCCGACAACTGGTTCCTCTATGGCGCGTTGGCCTGTCTGGTCGTCGGTAACGGGCTGTTCAAGCCCAACATCTCGACGCTCGTCGGCGCGCTCTATCCGCCGGGAGACACCCGCCGTGACGGCGGCTTCACCATCTTTTACATGGGCATCAACATCGGCGCCTTCCTGGCACCGCTGGGCTGCGGCTGGGTCGGGCAGAAGACCTGGGGCGAGGTGAAGGACCTCGGCCTGTTTCAGGCGCTCGAGCCCGCCATTCGGGTCGTCCTCGGCGGCAAGCCACTGACCGATGGTACGGCGCTGTGGCATCTCGGCTTCGGCGTAGCGGCCATCGGCATGCTGCTCGGACTCGTCGTCTTCTGGTGGGGCGCCAAGCGGTATCTGGGTGACCTCGGCGTCGCTCCGGCCCGGGGCAGCGGCGCGGGCCAGGAGGTCGTCGCTCCGCTTCTACCGGCCCAACGCCGCACGCTAGCGATTGTCGGCGTCACTGGGCTGCTGTTCGTCGTGTTCATGGTGTGGGCCAAGGTCACCGCGACGCGAGAGCCGCCGAAAGCGCCAACGAACGTCGACGAGCTTGCCGCGACCGTCGCCGTGAGTGGCCGCGCCGATCTGCGGGACCTGATCGGCAAGGCGGAGCTCGCGCTCACAGGCACGGTCGTGCGCGTGCGCGACACCGAGACGGCCGAGGGCCCAGCGCGCGCGCTCACCCTCCGACCAACCGAGGTCCTCGTCGGTGACGTGTCCAACCAGGAGCTGATCGTGCTGGTCGCGCTCAGACCGGTCGTCAAGGGCAAGTCGGTTGACCTTACGCCCGCGGTAGACCGCCTCGTGCCCGGAGGCGAGGCGCTGCTCTACCTCTCGGCACCGCTCGCGAGCGGGCTGCGGCTGCCCGTTGCGCTCTCGGGCGAGGCCCTCCTGACGCGCACGACACTCTCGGGTCAATCGCGACTGGTTGGCGGCACGTCGGACGCCACCCGCCGCGTCGAGGGCGAGCTGACCGACTGCGACGTGCCCGAGGGGCTCACCTGCTACGATCCCGCGTCTTGGTCCACCCGCACGGCGCTGGCGCTCGCGCACCTCACGAAGTCGCCCTCGACGCTCCTGGTCGGCATTCGCGCCGCGATCTGGCCGGTCGCTGGCGTCACTGTCTTGCTCATCTTCACACTGCTCATGCTTCAGACGCGCGGCGGCGAGACCTCCAAGGTGGGCGTCATCTTTGCGATTGGCGTCTTCGTCATGGTCTTCTGGGCGGCGTTCGAGCAGGCCGGGTCATCGCTCACGCTCTTTGCCGAGGAGCGCTCACGCCTCGACCTCTGGGGCGTCGCGTTCGAGTCCAGCATGTTCCAGGCCGTCAACCCGTGGTGCATCATCTTGCTCGGACCGGTCTTCACCGCCATCTGGAGCTGGCTTGCGGCCCGTGGCCGGGAGCCGTCCACGCCGATGAAGATGGCCTTTGGCCTGGGCTTCAACGGCCTGGGCTACGCGCTGATGATCGGCGCCGCCTATGCCGGGGCCGGCGGCGTGAAGGTGAGCGCCCTCTGGCTCATCGCGTTCTACACCTTGCAGACCATGGGCGAGCTCTGCCTCTCGCCGGTGGGTCTGTCACTCGTCACGAAGCTCGCGCCGCACCGCTTTGCCGCCATGCTCATGGGCGTGTGGTTTCTGGCCAACGCGTTCGCCAACAAGCTCGCTGGCCTCGGTGCCGAGAAGATCGAGTCGATGGGCCCCCTCGACTTCTTCGTATTTATTACCCTGGTGCTCGGCGGCGCGACGGCAGTGCTCGTCCTGCTGGTCCCGCGGTTACGCCGGTGGATGGGCGGAGTGCACTAGGAGCGCGTTGCGGATTGACCGTCACGCACCGTCGGGCGTCTCACGGGCGGCTCTCGTGCCAAACGGTTCGGACGGGCATCTAGCCCGCCCTACACCGTTTGACCGGCGCTTCGCGCCTCACGAGACCCGCCGCGTGATCCACTCCGACGGTGTCGCGCCGGCAATACGCAACGCGCTCCTAGCCCGGATCGACGGGAGGTTCGGGTGAAGGACGGTCCCAGAGGGGCGAGAGCTCAATCTCCGTCGCGTCAAAGGGCGCGACGCGGACGCGATCGTCCTCACCGAAGGTGCCGAGCAACATCCAACGCTCGCCTTCGGACGCGTAGGCTTCGAGCGTCTCGGCGAGCGGATCGACCAGCCAGAGCCAGCGCACGCCTGCTCTGCGATAGAAATCCATCTTCTTGACGCGATCGCGGCGGACGCTGGTAGGAGAGACGACCTCACAGACCCAATCGGGCCTCAGATCAAAGGACGCGGTCTCAGGCAGCTCCGCAAGCGTCTCGCGCAGCCACCCGGCGAGATCGGGAATGACCGCGAGGTATCGACGGTCGGTCGGCAGGTGAAGCTCAGGCTCGATGAGGATGAGCCATTCACCGGGGTTGCCGCGACGTCGGCCGTAGGCCAGTCGCAGTTGGGCCACGAGGTCACTCGCTGCCGAGGAATGACGCGGCGCCGGCCGCGGGCTACGGATGATTTCGCCGTCGATGATCTCGACATTGATGCCCTCCGGATAGCCCTCGAGGTCTGCCAGCGTCGGCAACGGCGCGCGCGTGACCTCACCAACGGCGGCAGCAGGCTGCATGCGGTCAGGCTACGCGGCGCTCAGCGATCGATCAACGCCGGCGCGCGCGGCGAAGCCCGGCGAGCAGGCCGAGCAGCACGACGCCCATGCCGGCAAAGGCGAAGCGGCGCCCGGTTGGCTGAGTCACGTCACGGGCGTCGGCAGTGGTGACCGACTCCGCGCCGCCGCCATGACCTCGGTTGACGGCGCCGGGCGAGACCGGAAGGCACTTGATCCCGATACCGGCGTCCAGCTGTCCGGAGCCGGCAGAGCACGTGCAGGTCGGGAAGCCGCCGCGCAGGACGCACGTGCCCGAGCCGCAGCTGAACGCCTTGCAGGGATCGGCGGTCGTACCCGCGCCGACGGTCTCCGGCGTGACGCCCATGGGATGCTTGGCGGGCACGCAGGTCATGGCGCTGTTGCCGTCCGGACCGAGGAAGCGCTGCACGACCTGATCGTTCGGACACTGACACTGCGCGGCCCCCGACTGCTCGTAGCAGGTGCCTTGGGGGCCACAATAGACGCGAGCGCACGGCCCGGGCGTGCGCTTGGCGACCTCTTGATTCGAGAGGCAGCCCCACAGCGTGGGCCGACCCGAGAAGTCGAGCGTCTTGCCCGACTCGACGAGCGCCGTGCTGGGGGCGGCGAAGAACTCCGGATCCTCGGTCATGTCCTCGGGCGACATGCGCGTGTAGTAGCGGGAGAGCCACTGGTGCTTGTTGACGATCGCGGCCGTGGACGGGTCGACGGCCGCGGCTATCTTGGCCTGCGGATCGGAGAGCTTCATGACGCGCTCCTGCACAAACCACCGACCGCCGGCGTCTCCAACGGCGCGCGCGACCCAGGCGAAGTAGTTCGTCGTGCCGTCCGGAAAGAAGCTGATGGCGGCCGGATCGGGTGGACCGAAGCCATAATTCTGCGGCACCCACGGGGTGCTCGAGGCGATGTAGATCTGGATGCCCATGAGCGGCTGCGCCGAGACGCGCGTGAGGCGAATCGGCACACACGGCGTGTCCTTCGGCAAGATGAGCTTGATGGGCGTGACGTCGGCGAGCGTCTTGTCCCGCTGGAGCTTGATGGCCACGAACTTCTTGCCGGGGCCGTTATACTGGTCGAACGCGGGGAGCATGTTGTCCGAGACGTTGTACTGGCGCTCTTGGAGCCACTGGATGACGTCGGCGGTCTTCTCGCCGCCGATGACGTCAGCCTTGAACGCACCGAAGGTCTCCGAGGCGTAGACTGTGACCGCTTTAGACTCCGGGACGGTGCCACGAGCGTTCAACGTCGTAGCCGATGCGGTCACCGAATCGGACATCGCCCCGCACCCGAAGCCGCCGCCACCACCGGTGGGCACGCTGCTGCTGCAACCGGCAACGCTCACCGGCGGAAAGACGGCCGTGCGACGCGACATGGCGTCCAGGTTCTGAAAGAGCAGCTGGCTCGAGGTCCCGAAGTCCGGCACGTGGTTCGAGGGCACGATCCACGCGAAGTCCTTGGCCTCGCCCACGACCTGAATCTGGACGTGGACCGTGACCTGCGTGTCGGTCACCTCGAACAGGATCCGCTCGGCGTTCTGATCGACGGGCTGCGGCGCCGCCCCGGGCCCCGTCGGTGCGCGGGAGCAGAACATGCCCCCACACGCCCAGGCCGAGCCTGACATTCCGATCACACTGAGCACCAAACCACACAACCACGCTGGCTTCATCCCAACACCTCCCTGGAGTCGCGTCGTGCGCTTTCATGGCGCGGGGCCGATTTGCGGCGGCCACTCTCGTCCGAGTCGCGTGTGGCGCAGCACGAAGCGTGCCAGGAAAATGCCGCGGGGCCGCTACGCCAGCTGGGCGATGGCCTCGGCGACGGCGGCGTCGATGGTCGCCTTGATGCGGTCGAGGCCCGCGGCCGTGGTGGACTCGCAGCGCAGGACGAGGACGGGCTGCGTGTTCGACGCACGGACCAGCCCCCAGCCATCCTCGAAGATGACCCGGGCACCATCGATGTCGATGACGTCGCGCACGACACCGTCGCCCTTGCGGGCCTTGAACGCCCCGACGCAGGCGGCCACGACCGGAAACTTGATCGCGTCCGGACAGTCCGTGCGCAGCTCCGGCGTGACGTGCGTCTTGGGGACGTCCGCCATGAGCTCCGACAGCGGCGCGTCAGCCCACGTGAGCGCCTCCAAGAGCCGTCCAGTCGCGTAGATCGCGTCGTCGTAGCCGAAATAGCGGTGCTTGTAGAAGATGTGCCCGCTCATCTCTCCGGCGAGCAGCGCGCCCTCCTGCTTCATCCGCGCCTTGATGAGGCTATGGCCGACCTGTGACAGGATGGCGCGCCCGCCGTGCGCGGTGATGTCGTCAAACAGCGTCTGGCTACACTTGACCTCCCCGACGATGGCCGCACCCGGCGCCTCGGTCAGCAGCCGGCGCGCCAGCAGGATGAGCAGCCGGTCGCCCCAAAGGATCTCGCCTTGATCGTCGATGACGCCGATCCGGTCGGTGTCACCGTCATACGCGATGCCGACGTCGGCGCCCTCGGCCCGAACGCGCGCGATGAGCTCCTCCAGGTTGTGCGGCTCGCTGGGATCGGGGTGATGGTTGGGGAAGTTCCCGTCCATCGTGCAGTACATGGCCGTCACGTCGAAGCCCAACTCGCGCAAGAGCGGCTCCGCGACCGGGCCGCCGGTGCCGTTGCCCGCGTCGAGGACGACCTTGACGCGCGTCGGGCCCATGACGAGGTTGTGCTTCACGTAGTCGATGTAATCGCGCACGATGGGTCGCTCACGCAGGCTGCCGTGGCCCGTCTCGAAGTCGTCGCGCTGGATGAGGCCGAGCAGGTCCTGAATCGCATCGCCCCACACGGAGGACTGGCCGAGGCAGATCTTGAACCCGTTGAACTCCTTGGGGTTGTGGCTCCCGGTGATCTGGATTCCGCCCTGCACCTCGTCCGCCAGGTGAAACAGGCTGAAGTACACGAGCGGCGTGGCCACGACGCCCAGATCGACGACGTGGATGCCGGTCGAGCGCAGGCCGTCCACCAGGCCCGCGTGCAGCATCGGCGAGTGGGTGCGGCAGTCGCGACCGACCGACAAGGTGTGACGGCCCTCGCGGACGGCGCGCGTGCCGACCGCACAGCCGAGGAGGCGAGCGAACTCCGCGTCGAGCTCCGGGCCGACGAGGCCCCGAACGTCGTACGCACGAAAGATCTGAGCTGGAACCTGAGCCATCGAAGCCTCCTCGCGCTCACTCGAGCGACGCTAAGGGAACACAGGAAGGACCGGCGAGCACGGCAATCACGACGCGGCGCTGGCCTTGGGTTTGACCATGAACGGCAGAATGGCGAGCGCGACGAGCCCGAAGGCGGCATCGACCATCAGCGTCTTGGGGTAGCCCCACGCCTCGGCCGCCCAGCCCAGCCAACGCGCGCTGTAGGAGATCGTGAAGTTGCACATGGCCATGTACGCCGTGAACTGCGTCGCGGCGACGAGCGGATTCGTCACGTCCATGAACACGGCCGCCTTGGTGCCATACGAGAGTCCTTGCCCGACGGCATACGCGAAAGAGGCGACCCACAGCGCCGTCACGAGGGCGGCGGGCGCGATGCGCTTGGCCGTGAGCAGCACCTGCCCCGTCGTGGCGTCGAGCTGATAATCCGCGTGGAGCCACTGGGTCAGGAAGTCGACGCCCTCGGGGCTGAGTGGCGTGATCCAGCCGTGCGTGTGCATCTGCCAGCCGAGATAGGCCGCGCAGCCGCCCATCATTGTATAGGATACGGCGATGGTGAGTCTGCGCCCGACGACGTCGCCGAGCCGGCCGCCGATGACACAGAAGGCTGCCGAGATGACCGTGGTCCAGAGGTTGAGGGTCGCGATCTGGTCGTCTTTGAGGCCAAGCTCGACCATGAGGTTCGACGCCAACGCGAGACCCAGCCCCATCGCGCCAGCGGGCAGGAGGGCAAACGCAACGGCCAGAAACGCGGGCCGGCTGGCGAAAAACGACTTGAAGGCATCGCGAGCGAACGCGCCGACTTCGCGAGCCGCGCGCGTCACTGCGGCGCCGTGCCCGGCGGGTCGCTCAGGCGGTGGCGTCTCCTTGAGTTGCCAGGAGACGAAGACCATCACGAGGGCCAGGACCAGGATGACGAGCCCGAAGCTCGCCTGGAGCGCGCCCGTGGGGCCGAACTGCCCCGTAAGCCACTCCTTGAGGTAGAGCACGCCGGAGCCGCCCACGGATTGACCCAGGTAGGCCCCGGAGAACATGAGCCCATTCGCCAAACCGCGCTCGTCCTCCTTCAGGGTCTCGCAGGCGAGCGCGTCGATGGCGACGTCCTGGGTCGCGCCGCAGAGGTTGTGCAGGAAGATGAGCGCCGTAAATAACGAGAGCTGGCCCACGAAGTCGATGGGCATGGCGGCAACCAGCGTGCCCATCATCAAGAGCTGCGCCCCGACGATCCACGCGCGCCGCCGCCCGAACGTGCGGGGCGCGAAGACGTCCACGAAGGGCCCAACGAGCCACTTCCAGGCCCACGGCAGGTACAGCGAGCCGACGAACGCGCCGATCGCCTCGGGGCCCAGCCCCTGCCGGCGCATCTCGGTCGCGATGGCGGTCGCCGTGAAGCCGAGCGGGACGCCCTCGGTGAGGTAAAGGAAGAAGAACGCAGTGAGGCGTCCGTTCCGGGTGGCGAGCAAGTTCGGCATGGGGGCGCAGGATGATCGTGGCGACGCCGAGCGTCAAGAACTCGCCGACGCCCCCAATCCCGCGGCAAGGAAGTTGCTTGTTGCTGGCTTCGGCCGGCCGCGGAGGATAGACGTCGAACATAGATTGTTGAGCCGTTGGATCGGCGGCAGATGCGAGGGGTGAATCCGGAGGTCGTCCCGCGAGCGACGGGCTCGGACACCGCTCGCGGTCCTCGCGCGGCGCGGTGCGCGCCGTGCTGCGGGGTTCGCTTCGCGTTGCCCGAGCCCGCCGCTCGCGAATGGCCTAGCGTCTCGGCCTTCGCGC
>SXGT01534392.1_pt1 | contig 14461 bp, 9 predicted proteins | sample 3176221 | NCBI WGS metagenome assembly SXGT01 (sample SAMN11356862, study PRJNA531348) | freshwater metagenome | isolation source: freshwater sample F1-120 | place: China: Fuxian Lake, Yuxi | collected 2017-12-25
CAAAGTCGATTCACCGCTTTTCAACAATATACGCCGCTTGTCGGCACGCCACGGGCAGAACCAAAGCCAGTGCGGCACTAAGAAACCGGCGGCGAGCGGGCAGCAGCCAGAGAGAGGGCTAAAAAAGTGAGGAAACTCCTGTTTAGGACGGCTTGACACCATCGCCCACGAATTGAGCCACAACCTGGGTTTCCTACACTCCCCGAATCCCGGCCGGCGTCCGCAACGTGCCCGCCAGTTTGGCCGACATCAATCCCGACGGACTGAAATTGGACAAGATAACCCCACAGCAGGCGACCACCGCGCGGGCGCGATCACTTCTTCGGGACGTCACAACCACCCCGGAGCCGGTAAGCATGGCGCTGGCCGGCGCCGGCATTCTCGCGCTCGTGATTATCCGGCGATGGGCGTTGAATGCTCGCGGTTCCTGATCGCGGGTATTCGCGCAGGTTTCAGATATGGTGCATGATCTGTCTGGGGATTTCCATGCCCCGCGTCATCATAGAAGGGTCACAGAAGAACGGAGTTGAACCTCCGAAGCATGAGCGCGCCAGAAGCCTCGCAGTTATGGGGGACAGGATCGATTTACCGCAGGATGAGAGGCAGTTCCGTTCCGCATCCGGCGGTTTTGTCCTGACAGTGAAGGCAGTGGATGGGTGGCGGACGCCATTTTCCGCAGCCACGCTGACCAATGCCACCGGCTCGGTGCTGTGGAAACGCAACCTGCCCCACCATCATGGCCCGCGCAACGTGCTGGTTACCAGCGGCGGCCAGGTGCTACTGGCCGATGAATGGATCAATGTCCTGTCACGTCATGCGCTCACACTGATCAAGCCGGATGGAGCGACGATCGCCGCGTACCCGGCGGAGCAGATTATCGGAATCCTGGGTGTTCCCAGAGCGTCGATCACAGATCACGCGCGTTTTGGTCCCTGGATGTCCGAAATTCCAAAGCTTTCGGCGGACGCGAAGTCAGTAATTTTCGGGGCTGGCGGCCGGACTTTGGTGTTGCGTCTGCAAGATGGGCGGCTGTCGGCGAGAGATTAGATTAGAATCAATTGGACCTTCGCAGACCGCCTGCCAGCCACCCGTTGGCTCGCAGTTCCGCCCAATGGGCGCACCCGCGCAAGTTGACTTCAGCCCGGGCCGAGGGGAATCCACCTTCCTCGCTAGCCTTGAGCACAGAACGCCGACTCCACGGCAGTTTTTGTCGCGATGCGGTGAGTTGAGTTCCCCTACCTCGCAGCCGACATGGTAAGGGCATAATTCGGCTTCATTATCTTGTTTAGAAGCAATTGCATAGGGTTACATTCGCATGTAGAAGATTCGAAACTGATCCAAGGCTTGGGAATCCGCAAGTTCCATTCGTACGTTTTCTTCGCCACGATGGCAGGGTCACCCACAATAATTTTCGCCCAATGGAGGCTCCGCCCCCTTTGAATCCCACATTAGACCCTAAACACTAAAACCCTCAAACGCAATTCCCTTCCTGGTTCGCGGTACCGGGACAATCTTCCAGATCAAGCGCACGCCCTAACCAAACCCGGCGAAGCCGGAACCAAACAAACCCAAACGCCGAAAGTTTGAGCCTCCCCAAAAGCCAATCAACAATGGCTCCGGCGCATACCGCGGAAGATTTTCTGCCAAAGACGCACAGAATCCAGATGTTGAGGCACTAACAATGAACCTTTCGCAATCCGCTCCGGCGCCAGCCGGAAAAAATTCCGTTGGAGAGCGCACCCGAGTCCTGACAGGGGAGCCGGTACCGCCTTGGCCAAGTTTGACCCGACGCCGGTCCCGCGCGCTGTAGGTCACGGCGGTCGCCCATTAGATTAGATAGAGAAAACCGCCGAAGCTCACCCGATCCGTGCTCGTCTGCGCGCCTCTCACCGGGCGCAGACTCGCGATCAGCCCCATCCTGACCCAAGGGCCCGGTTTCACCGCGCGCCGTATTTCTTCTCCCCGGCGGGGATGGCTATGGGCAGTCGGTTTTCGCGCGGCGGAAGGGGGCAGGTCGCGAATTCCGTAAAAGCGCAGGGCGGGTTGTAGGCGCGATTAAAGTCAAGAATTGCGAAACCATCCCTGGGGAAACCGGAATAGAGGAATCGTCCGGCCGGATAGGTCTCCTTGCCACTGGTTTCGTCCCGAAAGATATAGAACAGCTCAGTCGCGTCCCCCGTTTCAAGTACTGGACGCAGTTTGAACTCCCTTCCCTCGAGCCGGAACTCCGCATAGCCAGGGCTCTCGAACTCCTCCGTGATCCCCACGATATTGAGCACCGGAATCCGGCGCGGCGCGGCGATGAACTTCGCCTGGACGCGAAAAGCCTCCCGCGGCGGATACCAGTTCAGCCCTGTGAATCCGGCACGCGCGGAGCTATTCTGGTCCTTCAACCGGATGGCGAAGCGATCGCCGCGGCGAATCAGGAACAAGGTACAGTCGCCTTTCACAACCTCATCCGCCGGCCCCGGGGCGTCCGAACGCAGCTCCCGCCCTGCGAGTACCGCCCGTCCCGCGTGGAATCCGATTCGCACCCCCGGGCCACAACGCGAGGGCAGCGGAATCTCGTTGTCTCCCTCGTTGAGCCAGAACAGACCCGCAAGAGAGAGCCATCCGTCCGGGGCCTTCAGCTTCGCTTCGCGCTTTTCGCGCCACTCAATAGTGCCGGTCAGAAACGAGCCGTCAGGCCGAGAAGATTGCAGGGCGAGGAGCAGGGCAAGCGTCTTCATACCACCTGGTCCACTGGCAGGCGCGTTTTGCCGTCGATAATCTCGACCGAGCCGGCCCGGCCATATGTATGCGTACCCACCAAGTCCTTCATCCAGCCGGGTTCGACCGTCACGCAAGGCTCTTCCCGGTAGCGCTCAGGGTCCAAGACGAGAATTTCGTTGAGGGTCATGCTGCGTCCGTACTCTCCGCTGCAGTCCTGGCTGGGACGGTAAAGCCGGCCGCCGTGCCGGAAGATCGCTCCGCCTCCGCGAGCATACCGGACGTCAGTTGAAATCGGGTTCGACGGATGCGGTGTCCATTTCCCATCAAGCGACGAAGCGGAATAGAGCCAGAGTTGGGATGCGTATCCCCGCGGCTCCTGAAGCGTGACGAAAAACCAGTATACGCCGTCCTCAATCCATATCGTGGTATCGACGGCTGAGCCCTTTAGTAACTCCCGTTCGAACTGCCAGGCGTCTGGAAAACGCGTGCAGCGGTACAACTCGACCGTGCCTGCCGACACGGACTCCGGGATCATGTACCAAACTCCGGCGTCGCGAAAGACGCAAGGATAAGAGAGGTGGTATGGCCGCTCAAGAGCTGTCAACGGCTCTCCTAATCCACCGTTCCGCACCTCGGCGCACGAGATCTTCCCGCGCTGCGTGGCGTACTCGTAATCTTCAAAAAACACCCAGTGCGAACCCTTCTCCTCCACGACGAAAGGGTCCGCGAAAAAGCGGCCTCTGGGTGATTCGATCCAACGGAAATCGCTCAGGTCCGGCGTTGACTTCGTTTCGGCCAGGGGCGCCGCGCCCAGGCGTAAGGCGATTCGCCAATGCCGGATTGAGGCCCGCTTTGTCAGCCGGCGCACAATCTTGCCCGTCAACAACGGCGCCAGCCACCGCGCCATCTCCCCATTGGAGGGCGTCGAGTAAATCTTTTTCCTTCCCAGGTATGGCGCCGGTTCTACTCCGTTCTTCTCGACATGCTCCCAACCATGCGCGTGCAGTTCGCGCAACTTCTGAATCATGAATGTGGAGGCACCCCAGTAAGGCTGTACCCGATTGCGCGCCAGTGAGAATCCCTCGTCTGTTGCGAATAGGCCTTTATAGAGGACCTTGCCTGCGTCGAGCTCCTCGGTCAGCACTTGCAGGATAGCGCCCGAAACTGGATTTCCTTCGAGGACCTCCCAGAAATACGCGGGTCCGCCGCGATAGCGGTCGTTATCGCCGTGATGGTAGGACCAGACGCCGAACCTGGCGGCATTCAGAATGCCGCCGCGCAGAATATTGAAACCGAAACGGATAAGTACGTCCAGCTCTTTCTCCCGGATACGCTCGATGTCGTCCGCCGGGAAGCGATGGACGAAGCGCTTCGTTTCGGGTTCCACGCTCATCGATTCTACGCCGGCAAGGCGCTCTGCGCAGTCAACCATCGCGAGTGGATCCGTCGACGGGTCGGCATTGCGGCGGTCCCAACTCTGGTAGAGATTGAAAAGGAGTCTCCGCCTCTGTGCCGGATTAAGTGCAGTATCGACTATCCTGCGCGTCAGGCTCCGCGCGGGCCGAGGCTTACCTGTTTTCGCCGCCGCGCCGTTGAAAACTACCAGATCGATGCCCGCGAAATCACTTTGAAGGATGTGGTCGACAACTTCGGAAAAGCATCTGGACAACGATGAGCTATCGAGGAGCAAGCCAATCCGAAGTCGGGGTTTACCGCCAGGGGAACTTCGATAGAGAGATGCGTCCACTAAGCCAATTTACCATCAGGCCCGGTCGCTATAATCATGGAGCGATTCGAACCGGCGGCGTCCAGTGTTGAGAAAAACGTTTCAGGTTCGTTTCCGGAGCATCACTGTGTTTCATGCGAGTCATCAGAGTACGCTCCGTTTCCCCGGTATTCGCGAACACTCCGCGAATGGCGTCACAACGGCCACGTGCTGGGCATTCGAAACGAGCGTAGCGCAACTAACTTTGGCTCGGTTCGCTGCCGGCCAGTACCGCCAGCGTAGCGTCGAACAAATGGCGGGATAGGCCAAGGCACTCCTCAACAGGGAGCCCTGCGAGGCCGGATTGCGCTGGCCGCCGCGGACGGGCAGTCCGACGGGGCCGTCGCCCGGCAGTTGTCCGTCAACCGCAAGACCGTCAACCTGTCGCGCCAGCGCTTCTCCGAAAACGGCGTGGACGGATTATTGGAGATTGCTCCAGGACGCAGACCGAAAGACAAACCGGCAAGCGCACCGCCATTGTGGATGCAAACCGGCGGATCAACCTGAAGCCGGCAAGCATTCGAGTTACGGCAGTATCGCCAAGAGTCAGGGCGTGAGCGAGCCCACCACCAACAATATCCGCCAAGCCTGCTCCCGCGCGATGAAAGGCGACGGAGGGACCCTGATCCCGTCTCCAAACCTGGTCGCGCCTGAGTCGTGCGCTCCGCGTGGTCAATACAGCATGGCGTTCAAAATTCCGGCCGCTCACGCCAGAATCTTCGTCGCAACCTTGCCTGCCACGTCCGTGAGGCGGAATGCGCGGCCGCCGTATGGAAACGTCAGCCGTTCGTGATTCAGGCCCATGATGTGGAGAATGGTCGCGTGCAGATCGTTGATGTGCATGCGATCTTCAACGGCGTAGTATCCGAACTCGTCGGTTGCTCCGTACGTCGTGCCGGGTCTCACGCCCCCGCCCGCCATCCACATCGTATACCCGTATGGATTGTGATCGCGGCCGTCGCCCGATTGAGCAACAGGCGTGCGTCCGAATTCGCCGCCCCAAACCACCAGCGTGTCCTTCAACAGCCCGCGCGACTTCAGATCCTCAAGCAGTCCGGCGATGGGACGGTCCACCTGTAGCGCGGTTCGCGTGTGGAGACGGATCAACTCACTATGGGCGTCCCAGCCGACTTCATTGCCCGGTCCGTACTCGTGGTTGATCTGGATGAACCGCACGTTGCGCTCGGCCAGCCTTCGCGCCATCAAACACTGCCAGCCGAATTCGCGCGTCTCGGGTTCGTCGAGTCCGTACAGCTTCTTCGTCGCCTCTGTTTCCTTCGAAATGTCGAACGCTTCCGGCGCTTCGGTCTGCATGCGAAACGCAAGTTCGAAGGCCTGAATGCGGGCGTCGAGTTCGGAATCCTGCTGCCACCGTCCGGCGCTCGCGCGGTTCATTTTCTGAATCATGTCCAGTTCGTACCGCTGCTGTTCGGCGCTCAGGCCCTTGTTCTTCAAGTGCTCGACGGGCTCGGTGAGGTCGTCGATCTTCACGCCGCCATGGCCCACCGCAGTGCCCTGGAAGGAAGCCGGCAGGAAGCCCGAACTCCAGTTCTTCGCGCCGCCGTGCGAAAGGCCCGGTTTTAAGGTGAGGAACGCCGGCAGATTCCGGTTCCCGGTGCCCAATCCGTAGATCACCCACGACCCCATGCTGGGACGCGTAAAAGTGTTAGACCCGGTGTGCAGCTGAAGTACCGCGCCGCCGTGCGCGACGCTGTCGCCCACAATGGATCGAAGGATGCAAAGATCGTCGGCGAATCTTGCGACGTTGGGAAACAACTCACTGACGGGAAGTCCGCTCTGCCCGTGCTGACGGAACTGCCAGGGGGATTTGAGCAGGTTGCCCATGCTGCCCTCCGCGAACGTCAGAGGCCGTTTGAATGGAAGAGGCTTGCCGTGGTCGAGCGTGAGCCGCGGTTTCGGATCGAAGGTGTCGATCTGCGAGGGACCGCCGTGCATGAACAGAAAAATGACTCGCTTCGCGCGCGCCGCGAAGTGAGGAGATCTCGCGGCGAGCGGATCTGACTGGCCTTCTTCCGCGAAAAGCGATTGAAGGCCCAGCAATCCAAATCCGCACGCGGAACTCCGCAACAGGTGGCGGCGTGAAATCGAGGGGCGCGGGCTGATCGTTTCTCTCATGTACGCTCTGGTTCTAGTGTACGTAAATGAAATCGTTCGAGGCCATCAGGGAACGGCAAAGACTCGACCAGGCCAGCAGGTGTCCCTCGCCGGCGCCCGCCTTCGCGGGAAAGCGTTCAAGGTAGTCGCGCGCGGCGGTTCTTTCGCTTGCGTCGGGTTCGCGGCCGAGCACGAGGTACCAAGCCCGTTCAACGCCTCGCCGGTCGTCCATCACTTTCAGGGCAAGCGACCGCGCGCGGCTCTCGACGAACGCACTATTCATCATGAAGAGTGCCTGCGGAGCGACGTTCGTCTGCGCCCGGGCTTCGGTGCTGGTGGTAGCGTCGCCAAAGTCGTAGAGCGTGAACAGGCTCGCGAGGTTGGACCGGCGCAATGGAAGGTAAACCGTCCGCCTGCTGCTGCTGTCGGGGTTGGGGCTTTTGCGATCGTCGCTGAATTCCTTGTCCGTGCCTTCGCCCGTTTGCAGCGCGCCGCCCATGGTCAGGTTGAGAGAGCCATCGGCCGCGAGCAGCGAATCGCGGATCTCTTCGACTGCCAGGCGGCGCATCTTGAAGCGCGAAAGCAGGCGGTTGTCGGAGTCGATTTCACGCTTCTCCGGGGTCACAGCGCCGCTCATCTGATAAGCGTTCGACAACACGATCAGGCGGTGAAGAGCTTTAATCGACCAGCCACGCGCCACGAACTCCGAGGCCAGCCAGTCGAGCAATTCCGGATGCGATGGGCGCTCGCCGGCCAAACCGAAATTGCTTGGCGTGCGTACCAGTCCTTCACCGAAATGGCCCTGCCAGATCCGGTTTGCCATCACTCGTGCCGGGAGGGGGTTGCGGGGATCGGCCAGCCAATTGGCCAGTTCAAGCCGTCCGCTTCCAGAGGTAATCGAGGGCTGGCTCTCGCCGGCCAAAACGCTGGGGAAGCGCTTTGAAACCGGGTCGCCGAGCAACTCTGGATTCCCTCGAACAAAGACGCGCTGATCGACATTCTTGCCCTCCCCGACACCACACGCAAAGGGCGGCTCGTGAGGCGAATTGTTCTTCAAATTTTCCATTTCCGCGTCTAGCGCCGCAGTGAGCGACTTGTCGCGGCTCTTGTCGTCGATGCCCAGCGGCCCTTTCGCCGCCGCAACTTCGGTGAAGAATCGATTGTCCCCGGGTTGAAACGTCTTGTCGCGCTTCGCGGCGACCGCCTGGAAGTCCGTCTGATACCGCCGCGCCACACTTTCCAGTTCTGACGACGAGGAATGATACCAAGGCTCAAGGTGCGGACGGTGTTCCTTGCCGGGCTTGAGGTACTCGACCCAACGCGCAAGTAGAGCGGAATCGAGCGATGCGCTCTTCGCGATGTCCACCGCCGCGCCCGACTCGGCATAGACCTTGCGTGCAGCCAGCATGTACTCCGCGACTCGCGGAGACATGGCGTCGCGATAACGGCGGGCCTCCGCCGCGCGCACTTCGTCGATCTCATGCTTCTTTTTCTCGAGCTTCTGTTGGTACGCTTCGTATCGCTCGGCGGCCTCCCGTCCCACGAGGGGCGCAAAGTAGAGCTTTGAGACGGTCCCTTCAAGCTTCGACAGTTGCTTGGTGCTGGCGAAGATGGATGCCAGAGAATAGTAATCCTTGGTCGAGATGGGGTCGAACTTGTGATCGTGGCAGCGGGCACAGGCGATGGTCAGGCCGAGAACCGCTTTACCCGTGACATCGATTTGCTCGTCCACAATGTCGTAGAACATCTTCGGCTTGTCCTGTTCGGCGATGAGCTTGGGTCCGAGGGCCAGGAATCCGGTGGCGATGATTCCGGCGGTGTTCACCTCGCCGCCCTTTTCGTCTGGCAAGAGGTCGCCCGCGATTTGCTCGCGAATGAAACGGTCGTAAGGGAGATCGCGGTTGAATGCGTCGATGACGTAGTCGCGATAACGCCAGGCGTGTGGATACCGGTGGTCTTCATCGGCGCCGGTGGAATCCGCATAGCGGGCGACGTCGAGCCAGTGGCGGCCCCAGCGTTCTCCGTAGCGGGGCGAGGCCAGAAGCCGGTCGACGGCCTTCCCGAACGCATCCGCTGAGGTGTCGCCGACGAAGGCCCGAACCTCTTCCTCAGCCGGTGGGAGGCCAGTAAGATCGTAGGTGATGCGGCGGATCAGGGTGAGTTTGTCCGCCGGAGGCGCCGGTGACATTCCCCGTGCTTCAAGCCTCGTCAGGATAAACCGGTCGATGGGGTTTCGCACCCAGCCTTCATTTCTTACGGCTGGAAGCGGCGGACGTTTAGTGGGAAGGAAAGACCAGTGATCCCTCGCCGGAGTGCCGGCCAAATCCGACTCAGGCCATGGCGCGCCCATGTTAACCCACTCGCGCAGGGCGGCGATTTCGCCATCGCTCAGTTTGCCGGTGGGAGGCATCCTGACCCGGCCGCCGCCACCGATGGCGGGTAGCAGGCGTGCGGAGAAGGCGCGGAATCCGGCTGCGCTCGTCAGGTTCAGGCCCGCCGACTGAACTTTGACGCCATGGCAGGATTGGCAACGCGAGGCGAAGATAGGACGGATCTGCTTCTCGAAGAAGTCGGCCTGTGCGGAAGTAGGAGGCTGCGCGCCAACCGGCAGCAGAGCGATCGATATCAGAAAAGCGAATAAAAGCCACATGCGCGTCAATTAATGGCAGTATGGCACAGGAGGAGGAAGGCTGCCGCGCGTAACGAATGCAGATCGGTTCGAGCGGCAAGAAACTTCGCTGACGGATATCGCACGGCCGCGGTTTCTTAACTGGATTACCCGAGGCGCGCAGATATTTTCGACACTTTTTGCAAGAACGGTTGGTACCGCAAGTCGTCCGGGCTCACCTACTGCCCGTCGTAGGGTTTCAGCCTCCTAATCCAAATATTGCGAAAGCGCACGGGACGGCCATGGTCCTGCAAGCTGAGCGGCTCTTCCGGTTCATGAGCCTTGTAGGTAGCTACCCGCCGGTGGATCGCCGCTCCGAGAATTTCCTGCCGGTGATGCACCATCACACCGTTATGAACTACTGTAACGTAGGCGGGCTTTGTCAGTTTCTCCGCCTCAAACCGGGGCGCTTCGAAGACAATATCGTATGAGTTCCATTCGCCCTGAGGCCGCGACACATTCACACGCGGCGGCCATTGCCCGTAGATGGACCCCGCCTGCCCATCGGCATACGTCACGTTTTCAAACGACTCGAGTACCTGGATTTCGTAGCGGCCCATGAGTTCGATACCGGAGTTTCCGCGGCCTTGACCAGCGCCGTCGGAACCAACGGGAACCATCCATTCGACGTGCACCTGGCAGTTGCCAAACTTTTCCTTTGTGACCAGTCTGCCGGTCCGCGGAGCGATTTCGATGTAACCGTTCTCCACCCTCCACTTCGGCTCCTGCGCCGTTCCTCCCCGCATGACATTCACCCATTGCGAGAGATCCTTCCCGTTGAAAAGCTGGATGGCGTCGGCGGGCGGCTGAGCTGAGGGTAGAGGGAGTCCCGGCGCGATCTTCGGGGGCCTCGGACGGGCGGCGTCGTGGACCTTCCACGTCTGTCCTGGAATCTGGGGTGTATCGGTGTAGCCGCGCTTGTCGTCGCCGGCCTCTGGAGAGGGCCGCTTCTTCGCGGATTGCTGCGCCGCAAGCGTTGCGGCCAAAGCTGCAAAAAGGAAAATTCTCATTGGACATAGGCGCCCGCCTTCGCGCACAAGCCATGATAACTCTCTTCCCCGGCGAAACTCGACGACCGTGTTCTCCGAAGATGATAAACTCACTGCATGATGGCGGGCGACCGGTTGGCGAGATTTCGCACAACCGACTGGCTGTGTTGTCTTAGCTATTTCTATCCATTCTATTGGTTGGCGCTTTTTCTTGTGAACGCCACGCCGGCGCTCCTGCACGCCGGTTTTCTCCGCCACCGCCTCGGCTTCTTCCGCATCGGTTTCTTCGGCGCACAGGCGGTCTGCTTCCCGCCTGGTGAAACATCGCTTAACATGCGCGACGCGGACCGTGCCGGATTTCTCATGGTCGCGGGCATCTTACTTGTGGCCGGATCTCTGGCTGCGCGGCTGCTGAATCACGGGCTCAGGGGACTGTTCATCGCGTCTCTAGGAGCGGCCGCGATCAGCCAGCCGCTCATGGCTCTGTTTTTCGCGCGCCGGACGCCGCCACCGCAATCGATCGCCGTTGCCGTGCTCGGCGCGTGCGTCATCGTATTCGGTCTCCGTTGGATGCTGTCCGCTTGTCCACACGGCTTTGCGATTCGACTAACGGCCGCCGCGATGCTGTTCGCTCTCCCGGTGGCCTTATTTCATTCGCAGGTGGGATTCGGCCCCGCGCGGGGGCCACTGCTTTACGCCATTCCTCCGCTGGCCGCGTCCTTACTTGCGGCGTTTTCCAGGCTTCGAGTCAACCTGCGGCCGACGCCTGTCTCGCATCTGATTGCGGGTGCGGCCGCATCGCTTCTGTTGGTCGGAGTTCTTCACGCGAATAACGTTGTGCGCGAACGCGAACGGGCGACCGTGCTGCGCGCGGCTCTTGCCGCCATCCCCAAGAGCGCTCCCACCGCGGAATATACGAAACTGTTTTTCCAGAAGGGCGTCAATTTCACCGCCGAAGGCCGCGCGGGTTACGAGCCCGAATATGCCGCCCGCATGCTCGACCGGCTCAAGGCATTCGGCGTGAACGCCGTTGCCCTCGTTCCCTACGGGTCCATGCGTCGCGGCAGCACATCGATCCGCTATGGCGGCGGATGGGAGAGGGCCGAACTCGTCGAGGCGGTGACGAACCTTGCTCACGCCCGCGGCATGAAAGTCATGCTGAAACCGCAGATCTGGGTGGGCGGCGGCAGCTTCCCGGGAGATGTTGAGTTTCCCGACGCCGGGGAACGCGCTCAATGGTTTGCTAACTATGGCGAAATGGTGGATTTCTACGCGCGACTTGCCGCGCGTTCGCATGCCGACATCTTCTGCGTAGGCACCGAGTTCGGCAAGCTAACGATGCACGAAGCCGAGTGGCGAGGGCTTATCGCGCGGGCGCGAAAATTGTATCAAGGCCCGCTTACCTACGCGTCGCTCCAGGGGCCGGAGTTCGAAACGATCAAGTTTTGGGACGCGCTCGACTACATCGGTCTCAACAATTACTATCCGCTTCCAGACGATCTTTCAACGGCCGCCGTAGTGGAGAAGGTTGAAACCGTGCAACGCCGATTCGGCAAACCCGTGATTTTTCCCGAAGCCGGTTTCACGAGCCTCTCCGCGCCTCACCGCCAGCCCTGGGACGAGACGCCACGGGCGCTGTCGATGGAAGATCAGGCCCGCTGCTATGAGGCTGTCCTCAAGGCTTTCTACAAGAAGCCCTGGTTTCACGGGGTCTATTGGTGGAAGGTCGGCACGGACTCTTTCGGAGGCCCGCGCGACGGTTCGCATACGCCGTGGGGAAAGCCGGCCATGGATATTGTCGGTGAATGGTACCGGGACGGCGGCCGATGAACTTCGCTTCAGCGGCTCACATGGGCCGTCTGGTTGATCAGCTACAGAAGCTCGAAGGCCGGTTGCGCGCGGGCGGCGGCCCGGAGAAAATCGAGAAGCAGCACAAAGCTGGAAAGCTGACGGCGCGCGAGCGAATCGACCGGCTGATAGATTCAGGCGAGATGTTTCTTGAGGTCGGGCTGCTAATCGCGCACGACCTTTATGAAGGGCAGGCTCCTTCGGCAGGCGTCATAACCGGAGTCTCGCGCATCGAGGGGCAAGCCGTAATCGTCGTCGCTAACGACGCCACCGTGAAGGCGGGCGCGTGGTGGCCGGAGACTATTACGAAGATTCTGCGGGCGCAGGAAATCGCCATGAGGAACCGCCTGCCCATCGTCTATTTAGTGGACTCGGCCGGCGTGAATCTACCCATGCAGGACGGCATCTTTCCCGGCCAGTACGGCGCGGGACGGATCTTCTATTACAATTCGCTGATGCGCCGAAAACTGCGGACGCCACAGATCGCGGCGGTCATGGGGCCGTGTATCGCGGGCGGCGCGTACTTACCCGCGCTTAGCGACGTCATCATCATGGTGGAAGGTACGAGCTTCATGGGACTCGGCGGCCCCAATCTGGTGAAGGGGGCGACCGGCCAGGTCATCGACACGGAAAGTCTAGGCGGCGCGCGGATGCACACCGCATCGAGCGGCGTGGCGCATTACCGGGTGAAGGACGACGCCGAGTGCCTGGAGCTGATTCGGCGGAAGGTGCGCGAGGCCGGAGCCGGCCGCGCACCCTGGAGCGGCGCCGTGATTCCGCCTTCGGAGCCGATGGATGATATTTACGGTATTCTTCCCGCCGACCATCGCATGCCATACGACGTGACGGAGGTGCTCGCGCGACTCTTCGATGGCGGAGGAATCCTCGAGTTTCAGCCGGATTACGCGCCGGAACTGCTCTGCTGCGAAACCCTCCTGGACGGTGTGCCCGTGGCAGTGATCGCGAATCGGCGCGGCTTTCTCAAAGGGGAAGGGAAGCCGCGCATCGGCGGCATCGTGTACACAGAGTCGGCGCGCAAGGTCGCCTACTTCGTGGAGAATGCCGAGCGGTCGGGACTGCCGATCCTCTATCTTCAGGACGTTTCCGGCTTCATGGTTGGTGAAGAAGCGGAGCGGGAAGGAATCATTCGAGCAGGCGCGGAAATGGTCGAGGCAATGGCTTGTACGTCAGTCCCGAAAATTGTTCTGACGCTCAACCACGCGAGTGGCGCGGGCTATTATGCGATGGCGGGCCAAGGCTTTGACCCGAATTTCACATTTAGCTGGCCGACGGCGCGTATCGGTGTAATGGAGGGGGACTCGGCCGTGCAGGCTTTGTATTCCGTGGAACTCGAAAAGTACAGAAGATCCGGCGAAGCGGCGCCAGCGGGATTGGAGCAATCCATGGCGCAAACTCGCGCGGATTACGAACGCTGGCTCGATGCACGATACGCGGCCGCGCGCGGGCACGTTGACGCTATTATCGACCCGAAAAGGACGCGAGAGGTGTTGTCATTCGCGCTTCGCGTTGCGATGGAGCGCCCTCGGGCAGCGCCGCTCGCGCTGGAGATCATGTCATGAACGTCAGTCAGGCGTATGCCCGAGGATTGGCAGCCGGTCGGGCAGGCGATCGATTCTTGCCGCTCGTCCTCTTCTGTGCGAACGGCAGGCTGGAAGAACTCTCGCACCGGGAACTCTCCAACGAGCTCGAAATCGGCAGACAGAAAAATACGATCATCCTCGCCACTTCAGAGGTGCTCCGGTGATCCGCATCGCAAATGGACAGGGCTTCTGGGGCGACTGGCTTGAAGCGCCCGTGCGCCTCGTGGAGCAAGGCCCCATCGATTACCTCGCTCTCGACTATCTCGCGGAAGTTACGATGTCGATCCTGCAAAAGCAGAAGCAGGCCGACCCGCAACTGGGTTACGCGCGCGACTTCCCGCCCCTCATCGGGCGAATCGCCGGTAAACTTCGCGAACGAGGTATCACCGTGATCGCGAATGCCGGCGGCGTCAATCCCGTGGCGTGCGCGCGGGCGGTGCTCAAAGCGGCGCCCGGTCTGCGGGTCGCAGTCGTCACCGGCGACAACGTGTATCCGCGGCTCGACGAGTTCGCGGCGAGCGGCTACGAAATGCGCGATATGGATAGCGGCGAGCCGCTATCGTCAATTCGAAGCCGCATCCTCAGCGCGAACGCCTACATCGGAGCCTTTCCCCTGGCTGAGGCGCTCGCCACCCGGGCCAATGTCGTGATCGCCGGCCGGTCAACCGACACAGCCCTCACTCTCGCGCCCATGGTACACCGTTTCGGCTGGAAATGGGACGAGTGGGACAAGCTCGCCGCGGGAACCATCGCCGGCCACCTC
>SXGT01941990.1_pt1 | contig 14460 bp, 13 predicted proteins | sample 3176221 | NCBI WGS metagenome assembly SXGT01 (sample SAMN11356862, study PRJNA531348) | freshwater metagenome | isolation source: freshwater sample F1-120 | place: China: Fuxian Lake, Yuxi | collected 2017-12-25
AATTCAAAGTTCACGAAGAGTCAATAGGCAGACAAATTCTTTCAGGAATTCAAGATTTAAGAGAACAACAAAAAGAAAATAATACTTTAATGCCTTGCGCTAAATGTAGCGTCGGAAATTTACAAATTCGTTTCTCCAAAAAAACAAGAGGATATTTTGTAGGTTGTAGTAATTATCCTCAATGCACCGCCGTCCATTCCCTTCCACCAAATGCGTTAATAAAGAAAACAGAAAAGAAATCGGAAAGAAACCTCCCTATTCTTCAAGCTCTAAGAAAGGGCAAACGCCCATGGGAGTTTGAGTTCAATCCAAACTGGCGAGCTGAAAACCCAAATTATAAAAAAGAAAACGAAGAAACAAAAAAGGAATGAAATTTCAGTCATTCATAAAAATAGATATATCTCAAAACTACCTTCTATTATAAGTGTCTAAGTTTATATATCTTTCTTAAAGAAATTTAAGAATAGCAAAATTTTAAAAGCCATTTTTCGTCGATAAGTTATGAAAGAGAAGAGGCCTAAAAAGGCAGAGTTAGATGTAAAATACATTCTAAAAACTTATTGGAATTTTGTCAGAAAATACAAAGCAATTTGTTTCAGTTTAATTTTTTTAGTTCTAATAATCACATTAATGAATTATTCAGTTCGTTACTTATTCAAAACAATTATAGACAAAGGAGAATTATTCGTAAAAAAAGCAATATCTTCAACAGAACTAACTCAATCGATGTTTTTAGTATTCATAATTTGGGGAATTATTCTCGGAGTCTCTGCAATATTAAGATGGTATAGATCTCATCAATTGCAAAAATTAGAATTGAATATAATAGACGATTTAAAAGAAAATTATTACAATCACATTATTCAATTATCTGCGAAATTTCACACAACTCACAAAACTGGTTCACTTATAGCTCGTCTTGGAAGAGGAGCAAGCGCAATGGAAAGAATAACTGATTTTTTCGTTTTCAATGCAATAGGTTTGATATTTGAATTAATACTCACGAGTATAACTTTATTCACAATTGACTTCAAAATTGGGCTTATAGTTATAGCAACAAGTGTAATCTTTGTAGTTTATAGCTCGAAACTTCAAAACGTAGAAAGACAAAGAAGAGTGGAAACAAATTCAGCAGAAGACCACGAAAAAGGATACACAGGAGATACTTTCACTAATATTGATTCAATAAAATATTATGGAAAAGAACAATTCATCAGAAGCAGATACACCCAGATTAGAGAAAAAACTAACAGATTACTAAGACATGAATGGAACATTAATCGATGGATTGGTTCGGGAGGACAATTCATAATTGCAGGAGGGGGACTTTTAGTCCTGTTATTAGCAATAAATGGATTTTTAAGAGAAGCAATAACTCTCGGAACAGTAACATTTGCTTGGGCACTACACAATAATCTTGTAGGAATTATAGAACATTTTATGAATAGTTTAAGAGGTTATCATCGCTCAATCGCCGACTTCCACGATTTATTCCAATACGGAAAAAGAGAAAATGATATTAAAGACACACCACACGCAGAAAATTTAGAAATAAAAGAAGGAAATATAGAATTCAAAAATGTGGCATTTAAGTATCACGAAAATGGACTATTCAATAATTTCAACCTAACAATTCCTAAAAATAAAAAAGTTGCACTCGTAGGTCATTCTGGAAGCGGAAAATCCACATTAGTCAAATTACTTTACAGATTATATGATTTAGACAAAGGTCAAATCACAATTGACAATAAAGACATTAAAGATGTAAATCAAGAATCACTTCGCTCGGAGCTTTCAATAGTTCCACAAGAATGCGTCTTATTCGACGACACTATTTACAACAACATATTATTTTCAAATCCAAAGGCCTCAAAATCAGAAGTAATGCAGGCCATAAAATTTGCACAATTAGACAAAGTAATATCTAATTTCCCTTACAAAGAACACACAATAGTTGGAGAGAGAGGCGTAAAACTTTCAGGCGGAGAAAAACAACGAGTATCTATTGCAAGAGCAATTTTAGCAAATAAAAAAATATTAGTTTTAGACGAAGCAACTTCTTCTTTAGATTCAAAAACAGAACACGAAATTCAAAAAGACCTTCAAAATTTAATGCAGAACAGAACTTCATTAATAATTGCTCACAGACTTTCAACGATAATGACGGCAGACGTAATAGTTGTTTTAGATAAAGGAAAAATAGTCCAGCAAGGAACACACAATCAACTAATCAGTAAAAGAGGAACTTATAGAGAACTCTGGAATCTGCAAAAGGGCGGATACATCGGCGAATAAAATATTAAATCTTCAAACCTTCAATTTCTTGAATCTTTGCAATTGTTTCAGGAAAAGAATAGACTCTGTAAAGATTAGAATTTTCTTTCAACGAATTACCATAATAATCGAAAAGAAATGTTTTCACACCAGCTTCAGCGCAAGGAACAGCGTGAACAGGATCGTCTTCAATGAGATAGTTAATTCGATTCTTAACACATATTTCTGCTTTCGTAGGTAGATGTGAAGTAGTTGCAAGAATATGATGATTGCGCGCGAAATAAACTTCGCCAGTAATCGCGCGATTAAAATTTGCGCGAAGCCATTGCATCGTGCCCTCATAAGCCCAAGGAGGTCGGGAAGTCACAACAGAAGTTTCTCCAATCAAAGACAATTCACGCATCGCAGAAACAGCGCCATTAGCAGGAGACAAATTTCTCATACCAATAGTTTTATACATTTTTCCAATACGACGTTCTAATATTTCATAAGGTATCTCAAAATTTTCGGAAAATTCTCTGCCCAAAAATTCAGCTTTAGTAAATTTTGTTCCGTAAACTGAATTATGCCAATCAACAAAATATTGCCAATCAAAACAAACTCCGTCTAAATCAAATCCAAAATGAAGCATTAATACTTTGAAAAATAGGAATTTATAAAATTAATTACTTTCCTCTTCTATTCCAACTTCTTAAACTCGGACGCACTTTCAAAGTAGGAGAATGTCCTCTCTTAGCGAACAAACCACGAGAACGTTTGCCCGCAGAAGTCAACCCACGATAAACTCTTCCTCTATTCGCTCGACGAACAATCCAATTAATAGTTCGATCAGATTTTATTTCAGGCATTTGAGGGTCAACTAAAATGACTTCAAAGAAATAATGTTTTCCATCTTTACCAATCCAATAAGAGTTCAATACTTCTAAATTGTTAAAATAATTCGCGGCACGTATTTCCGCAACCCATTTGTAATTCATCTTCAAAGTTTTGCGTATCGTTTGTTTACGAGTCTTACGTCCTTTCACACCAGCACGAATACGAGTGCGTCCGCCACGCATAACACGCACGCGCGCAACAACAAATCCTTTCTTGGCCTTGTATCCGAGAGCGCGAGCTCTATCCAAACGAAGAGGTTTATCAACGACTTCAATCGCATTTCCCGCACGCCACGCAATCATTCTATCTCTCAAAACCGCAGTGTCCGGTTTCTTCCACGCTTCGCGAATATAATGATACAATCCTTTTACCATAAACCAATTCTATAAAAATCGCTTTAAAAACCTTCTCTTTCTCTATTGTCTCACAACCAAAATTAATTTTACCCTTAACCTTCTCGCCAATCACGAATTCAAATAAACGTGTCCATCAATATTCTTGATAGTATTAGTTCCAATAACCAACCCACCATTAACGGGAAAAACTGGCAACGACAATGCGTGCTCACCATTATCCGTATGCACATAAACAATTGTGTTTTCAAGAATTTCCGCAGCGTAAGTCAATCCAGAAATCTTCGTTGGTAAATTAAACTGCCGGACATAACCGCTAAACGATTCCGACGCCAAACTTATTTCTTGCTGTATCTCTAAAGCCAACTCTTGCGTTAAAGTATTCCGATTTTCCCATCTTTCGCCAGCAGTGTTTGTATGAATAACAAGTAAAAAAATAAGAAAAAAGAAAGCCATAAACCCTACTAAAATAATAAGCTCAACTGCCGACTGCGCGATATTTTTCATGTTATAATTACTATTGAATAATATTTAAAGACAGAGTATTGGTGAAAAAAAAGTCATTCAAATATTATCATCCTTCAACGATATAAACTCTGTCAGTTCCAGCACGAACAACAATTCGCTTCAGACCTTCATTGATTGAAAGCACGGGAGCAGACACACCATTATCTAACGGAACCTTGCTCTCAAACGCGATAATCGTCGTTCCGCCAGCAGTCACGATAGTAAAAACAAGATTATTCTCAATAAGTTGAATATTGTGAACTCCTGCTGGCAAATATGCCGCAATCGTGACTTTTGAAGGCTCGCCCGCATAATAAACCGACGCCGCAGAAGAAATCAATTTGTTTGCAAAAGTATACAATTGATTTAATTTAATCTGGTCCCGCGTGCCGGACGTATAAAACAACGAAACTCCTAAAATTATTATAACCGCGAAAACAACAAAAGCCACAACTATCAGATATTCTAAACCAATCTGCCCTCTCGCCATAAATCGAAATAGTCGGTAAGGTTTATAAAATAGACGTCATAATTAAGTATGACGAAAAATAATGACCAAACATAATCCAAAAAAGCAGGTGATTAAATTAGTTGTTTCTCTGCTCACCATCGCAGTGATAGCTCATACATTTTATAGTTTTTACAGCCAGAACAATTTCAATTTATCGGGAATCTCGGGCAAAGCAATATCGGAAGACATAAACGATGAAAGTCCGATAATGAGTTTCAAACATCGAATAGTTTTAGCTGGAGAATGGCTCCTAATTATATCAATTTTAATAGTATCTTTAATTAAAGCAAAAATGGAAATGCACCCTGTTGAAAATGAAATATTTACAAAATTAAAAAACTCCAAGGGCATCGCCAGAACAGACTTAGATTTAATGTATGAATTAACAAAAGAAAAAAAATCAATCAAGATTAACACTCTCGCAAATTATTTTAAGGTCGAGGACAAAACTATTATTGAATGGGCACGAATATTGGAAGAAGCAAGTCTCGTAAGTTTGAATTATCCAGCAGTTGGTGAGCCACATATTGTTCTAAATGAAGAGGTGAAGAATGGGACACAAGAAATCTAAAAAACAAATCCGTTTGAAAAAACCGCTAAAAAAAATAAAAAACGGCAATAAAAAAAATAAAATTCTACAAACCAAAGTAGAAATAAAAAAACCAGTTGTAAAAACTCCAGTGTTCCACGCTAAACCTTTGATAAGAACACCAGAATTAATTTATGACAAATTTGCCATGCATAAATTAGTCACACAAATTCCAAAGTCAATTCCTGAAGAAATAGAAGACGAAACATTAAATTTAGAATCATCAATAGAACTAAATGATGACTCTGATGAAACTCCAAACATTGAATCACCAAAAGAAGAAAATAAAAAAATATTTGAAGAAACTCCACAAAGTGTCGTGCCAATAATAATAAATTCTGAAAAAATAAAAGGAGATGTAATAGAAGGATACACAATAAAACTTGATGGAGCATCAGCAGACATAAAAATAATCCGCGATGAAATCTCCACAAAATATACAATAAATCTTCCAAAAATAAGTGTGGCAACATCTGCATTGTTGAACGATTTGCGTGAAGAATTAATTACTATAACTTCTGTAAGTATGCAAGAGCTTATTGACCCAAAAGCCTTCTCTTCAATAAAAAACAAATTCAAGGAAGAAGCTAAAAAACTCATAAGAGACAAAATCCCGACGATACGAGAAGAAACAGAATCGTTCATCATTGGAACATTAATGCAAGAAATGCTTGGCATCGGAAAAATTGAATATCTTATCAACGACCCAAACCTTGAAGAAATTGTCATCGTCTCGGCAAAAGAACCGATAAAAGTTTACAGCAAAAAATATGGCTGGTTAAGCACAAATATCATCTTAGAAAAAGAAGAAGTAACTATGAATTATTCTAATATAATTGCCCGTAGAGTCGGAAGACAAATAACTGTTCTTAACCCATTGTTAGACGCACATCTTGTAACTGGAGACAGAGTCAACGCAGTACTTTACCCAATAAACACAAAAGGAAACACGATAGTCATAAGAAAATTTTCCAGAGACCCTTATACAATAATTGATTTGATTAGCAACAATACCTGCGACTTGGAAACAGCTGCCCTGCTTTGGCTCGCAGTAGAATTTGAAATGAACGTGATAATCTCTGGAGGTACAGCGTCGGGAAAAACGGTTCTGCTAAATGCGTGCATGCCATTTATTCCTCCAAACCAAAGAATAATTTCAATTGAAGACACAAAAGAATTGATGCTTCCTGAATTTCTATATTGGACTCCACTCGTTACAAGATTACCAAACGCCGAAGGCAAAGGTGCAGTCACGATGCTTGACCTTCTCATAAACTCACTACGTATGCGTCCAGATAGAATAATCCTCGGTGAAATGCGAAAACACGAAGAGGCGATGGTTTTGTTCGAAGCAATGCATACAGGACATTCAGTCTACGCAACTCTCCACGCAGATTCAGCAGCAGAAACAATCTCTCGTCTGACTCATCAGCCGTTGGACATTCCAGCAAATTTGCTAAACGCAATAAGTCTAAACGTAGTCATGTTCCGTGACAGACGCCGAGGAATCAGAAGAGTATTGCAAATTGCAGAAATAGAAACCGAAGGCGAATCTGCAAAAGCAAATACATTATATCGTTGGTCTCCTGAAAGCGACAAATTGGTAAAGCACAGCAAAAGCTCCAAATTTTTTGAAGAAATAAGTCGTCACACAAGCATGTCCGAAGAAGAAATAAATAAAGAATTAGTGCTCAAGAAAAAAATATTATCGTGGCTCATTAAAAACAAAATAAGAAGTCTGGACAATTTAGGTAAAACAATTAATTTATATTATCAAAACAAAGAATTGTTGCTCAAAAAAATCGCAAAGGATGATGTAAAATTTGTCCTAAACTATGGCAAATGAAATTCCACATCCCATTTACCTTCGCCACATTGGACAGATTGAAAAAAAAGCCGATGTTGATAAAATCATTTCAACAGCGCAAAAAATCTTCAAAACTTGACTATTACCTTGAAAATTCTGACGCAGGAGTAACAAGAGAACAATACCTTAACATTTGCGCGCATAGTTTTATCATGGGCTTCGTAATTATTTTAGCAGTTACATCATCTATAACTCTTCTGACTAAAGTCCCGTCGCCAATCGCGCTTTCTTTAGTACTCACTCTCTGTACCTGTTCATTTATATCATTCGCACAATTGTCTTACCCAAAAGTGCATTTCAACAGAAAACAAAAACAGTTGGAAAGAAATCTTATGCCTGCCCTCGAGGATATTTTAGTTCAGTTGAGTTCAGGAGTTCCGCTTTTCAACATATTAGTAAATATTTCCATAGCTGATTACGGCGAGATTAGCACTGAATTCAAAAAGGCTGTGAAAAAAATAAATGCGGGCGCACCTCAAATTGAAGTGCTAGAAGAATTAGGAGAAAAAAATTCATCACCATATTTCAGAAGAGCACTTTGGCAAATTAGCAACGGAATGAAATCTGGCAGCGATATTTCGACGGTAATCAAGGGAAGTCTGAAGCTATTGAATGAAGAACAAATTGTCCAGATACAAACTTATGGTAACAAGCTCAACCCACTCGTGATGTTTTACATGTTAGTAACAATTATTCTTCCGGCGTTAGCAATAACTTTCCTGACTATAATCTCGTCAATGGTCGGGCTAGGCAAAAACGTCACGATGATTATGTATGGCGGACTTTTCATGTTAACAATTTTCATCCAGATAATGTTCCTCGGCGCAATACGTTCAGCAAGACCAACACTAATAACATGAAAACAATAAACTACAAAATTCCAAATCCTAAAGGAAAAAAGAAGATTATGCTAAATATATTTTTTGCATTAATAGTTGGCGCACTCATCGGCACACTCAAACGAAGTATTCCAGCATCTGCAATCTGGTTCGTAGGCACAGCAATAATTCTTTCAACTTATCAAATAATGAAAAAAAGATTAGATGAATACACCAAAATAAAAAAAATGGAAAACGCGTTTCCAGATTTTCTCCAGCTAATGGCAAGCAATCTTCGTGCAGGCATGCCTACGGACCAAGCTTTACTAATGTCAGCACGCAAAGAATTTGACCCACTCGACAAAGAAATAACTAAACTCGGTAAAGAATTAATGACTGGAAAAGACATTGAAAGCGCGATATTCGAAATGGGTCAGCGCACGCACTCTCAAAAAATACAAAGAACTGTTTCTCTAATTTTATCCGGACTAAAATCTGGCGGGAACATTGCAGTTCTCCTTGAAGAAACTGCCTCAAACGCACGCGAACGATACTTCATTCAAAAAAGAGCCGCATCAAATGTGTTAATGTATGTAATTTTTATATTTGCGGCAATAACTGTTGGCGCACCAGGACTATTCGGTCTTTCAACAGTTCTCGTCGAAGTGCTAACCAATGTTTTATCGACAATACCCGAAGTTCAAACTTCAGTCAATATGCCATTTACTCTTTCAAAAATAGATATATCTGTATCGTTCATAATTTATTTTTCAGTTGCATTTATCACAGCCATAGACCTCATCGGCGCGTTCGTTCTCGGTCTCGTCACAAAAGGTGAAGAGAAAGAAGGTACAAAATATATTATTCCGATTTTGTCCGTAAGCCTCGCCGTATTCTTCGCCGTCCGCGCCATCTTACTAAAATACTTCGCAGAATTCTTTACATTCTAAATTCGGAAATTCCGGCGAGTGTTGACTATTCCGATAATTCTATGCGACAAAAAATTTAATAGATAAATATCAAAAACCAGATAGGTTTTTATATAATGCTGCCGTAAAAATTATATGAAAATCAAAAAGGTGAGTGGTTTAAAAAATATAGACATCGACAAGCTACTAAATCTAAAAAGTGAAAAAACTCAGAAAAAATTAAAGTTAGAAAAACAAAAAAAAGTTCCGTCAGGTGTTCCGAATCTCGACAAATTAATAGAAGGAGGATTTGAAAAAAACTCTGCAAATGTTATAGTCGGAGGCGCAGGCAGTGGAAAAACAATCTTGGCAACACAATTCCTCGTCGAAGGAATAAAACGTGGTGAAAAATGCCTATATGTAACTTTTGAAGAAAAAAAAGAACAATTTTACAAAAACATGCTTGAATTTGGTTGGAATCTTGAAGAATATGAAAATAAGAAAAAACTAATCTTCCTTGAATATACTCCTGCAAAAGTCAAAACTATGTTGGAAGAAGGCGGAGGAACAATAGAATCAACAATAGTCAAACAAGGAATAACACGAATTGTAATCGACAGCATCACTTCATTTATTCTATTGTTTGAAAAAGAACTCGAAAAAAGAGAAGCAGCCATAATGCTATTCAATATGATTAGTAACTGGAACTGCACGTCTCTTTTAACTTTAGAAGAAGATCCGTTAAATGAAAAAGAATTAAATGCCAAACCTATTGAGTTTGAATCAGATTCAATAATTCTCTTATATTATGTACAAGACAAAGGCGAACGCAAACGCTATTTGGAAATAATGAAAATGCGTGGCGTCAAGCACTCAAAAAGGATTCACATGTTTGAAATATGTCCGCACGGAATCAAGGTTTCAACAAAACGCATAAACAAAATTTTCGGAAAATGAAACGCTCACAAAAAAAAGCGCAAGCTTGGGGTTTTGACGCGATGGTCGCAAGTCTAATATTTATATCTGGAATTGTAATCATTTATATTTATGCGATAAACTATCCCAAAGAAAGTCAAGAAACTCTAGATAAATTTTTTATAGAAGGTGAATTCGCCACAGAGATGTTGCTAAGTGAAGGACTACCTGCAGATTGGAACGAAAACAATGTAGTCAGACTCGGAATAACAACTGACAAAAAAATTAACGAAACAAAACTCGAAAGGTTTTACATTTTAGCGAACAATCAGGCACAACAAGGATATGCCAAAGCAAAATCTATGCTTAGTATCAGACATAATTTCTACATGAACTTTTCTCAACAAATGACTATAAACGGAAATAATGTTCAAGGTATTGGTCGAAGTTTTGACAATATTCAAACAAAAAATATAATAAAAATAACTCGCGCAACAATTTATCAAAATAAAATTGTCTCGCTTAATCTATACATTTGGGAATAAACCTCATATTTAAGAACTAAAAACCCCATAAAAAAATATGGAAAAAAGAGGTATTTTCTTCAGCATAGATGCTCTTCTATCATTCACTATAATTTTAGCGATTATACTCCTCGTCGTGCCTATAATGAATATAAACCGATACGAAAGTCAAGTATCAAAAGATATTTTGCTTTCACTATCTTCAATTAAAATTGGCGAAATAAACGATGCATACGTTCAATCATTAATCTCTGCTAATATCTTAGACGCAAACAAAACTGCTATCGACCAAATAGGAATATTAACTATAACAAATGAAACCTTAGCAAAAAATTTGGCGAACACATTACTTCGAGAAATAAATTTAAAGGAAAATTTAGGAATTTGGTTCGGTAACAAGCTGATATATTCATCAAACACGAGCGCATACGAAAATGCGAGAAATATAATTACTGAAAGATATATCATCAGCGGTTTAGGTGGGTTAAACAGCACAGAAGTAGTATCGGGATACTCTGCTCGCGGATTTTTGTCGAGCACCTACAGAACAAAATATTCTTATTTCGGAGGATACGTCGGAGACGGAAATATAACTTCGACAATAGAATATTCAGGAAATCTTACTTCGGCAGAATTGGAAATTGCAATAAATAATAATTTCACATTATATATTAACAATTTAAGCGCCGGCAATTTCCAGAAGTCGCAGTCAGAATTTACTCCACAAAAATACGACCTAACTTCGCATTTGCCTAAGTTCGTTTCAGGGAAAAATTTAATAGAATTTAAAGGCAACAGCCTATACATCGCCGGAGGATTTATCAAAATAAACTACGACAGCAACTCAACATACCAACAAACAAAAAAACAATATCTTCCAGGAATAAACGGAATAATCAATCTTTACGACGGAATTCATATCCCTTCAGATTTAAATTCAATGAATATTACTCTTGAGTTAGATAGTCCATATGTAACCTTTCTCAACATTGGAAATATCACAGTATTTAACAAAACTACTAACGGCAGAGAAATAATAGTCCTTAACAATACTTATCTTTTATCAAAACTTGGAAATTATAATTGGCTTAGCAACAAAACAACACCTATCAGATTAGGTTTAGAAAACCTTTCTCTCAATGTAACTGCAAAAGTTGACGTAGTGTCCGTAACAGATTTATCTGGAAGCATGGACGGCAATTGCCCAATAGGATATCAAACAAATTTGAGTATTAGTCCATGTAAAATAAACGACGCAAAAAATGCCACTAAACTTTTGATAGATATAATTTTAGGAAATAACAACAGCCGAGTAGGTCTTGCTGGTTTTGAACGCTGGGCAAAAAAACCTGATTTTCATAGTCTTTCAAATTCAAGCAACTCGCTAAAAAAATTAGTGAATGAAACATGGGATGCCGACGGCACAACCTGTATATGTTGTGGAATAATTAAAGCAATAAGATGTTTCGACAATCAAACATTCTTTGATAACTTCAATGGACAAACAACTGGAACGAACCCTATTGGTTGGGTTATCAGCGAGCCATTCGGTTCATCAGTTGAAATAACCTCGCAAAGTTTAGAAGGTGACCGAGCAGCAAAATTAAGCTATAGTAGTTCAAACCCAAGTATGGCTCACGCCTTCGCGCCAGAAGAAGATGAAATCCAAATAGACTTTATGATAAATCACAGCGCTGGAAACGGAAGAGCAAGAATCGAAATTGAAGGCATCGATTCATTCGGAACAACTTACCAAGATTATATAGTTCTAAAAATGTACGACGGCCAAATAAGAAACAATGACACTGCAATAACACCTTACAATTTAAATTCAGTTTACAACATTTCAATTCAAACAATTCCGTCCAGCTCACAATTTAATTTGTATGTCAACAACATTCTCGCCGGATTTAATCTCCAAGCTTTCGCAAACAGAACAAATGTAGCAAGAATAAATTTCATGACAGAAAATTCTACAATAGTTTACACTATCGACAAAGTTAATACTTACTTGAGCAAACCCCTTTGTGATGGATCAAATGAACCTAACCGAACAAGGACGATGATAGTTATGGGCGACGGAGATTCAAACAAAGTTTGCGGACTTGACCCCGTTCCAGATTGGGATGGAGACAGCGACACAACAGATGACCCGCACGACCACGCAATACAATCTGCATGCGACGCAAGAAACAAACACAACATCACAGTCCACACCGTCGGATTTGACATAGCTCCTGGAAGCCTCGCAGAAACAACCCTCCAACAAGTTGCCACTTGCGGCGGCGGAAATTATTATCTAAGTAATGTGACTCAACTCGCAGAAGTTTACCAAGAAATAGCAAATCTTATACTTGCGACGTATCGCGAACAAACATTGAGCGCAATCGCTGGAAACATAAACACTATTTTATATCCAAACTCATTTATAGAATTCATATCTACACAAACACAAAACCCCTTTGGATTAATTCTACCACTTGAAGAACAATTCACAAACACGACGCAAGGAATATTTCAGACTTACGCAAATTCAACAATTATCGACGCACAAGTCATGTCATACTCCGGCGCAAGATGGACTGAAAAAGTAAAACTAAATAATAACGCAGTTTATAATTTAAATACATTCGGCTCGTCTTACACAAAACTCGGCGACCCATATTCCGTAATCCTTCCAGTCGCTTCAGTGCTCGCACAAAATACAATCATCCTAACAACAGGTGTCGCGCCAACGAATATAACTATCGGCTCGGCGTCAAACAAAATAATTTACACCATCGCAAAAAATTTCTCTTCGTTCTCACCAATTTTAGCAACGGCACAAGGATGTAATTGGAACATTCAATTTGACGACGGCACAAATCTAACTTTATCAGCACCTATCGGATACAACGGACTAAATCAATGTTACTTCCCATCGAATGGAGGTTTAACACACGACACCAACGACGCATTCCAAGTCGCAGTTTATAATTTACTTTTACAATTAGATTTAGACAACAATAATCTAATCGATCCGAAACTTACAGAACAATCTTTGCAGATTGATATGTCTCACGTTACAGGAATTCCATTCACATGGCAAAACGAGGTGCAGGTAAGAGTATGGGACTAAAATTCAGCACATCAATTAAATCGCGTGCTCAAAAAGTAGAACCGATTTATCGCACAAAAACATGCAAAATACAAGTCTCCAAAAATCGTAGTCCTATTGTAAATCGCAAAGGAGTATTCTTCATGGCGACGACAATTGTCATAATAACTCTCCTACTAACATCTTACACATTATACTCAAATTTACAAGAAAGAAAAGCTATTCAAAAAAGAATCGAAACAATGAACAGCTTCATCAATTCCATCAATCAAGACTTAGAAAGAAAATTATTTATCGCAGGATTCAGAGCTCTATTCACTTTCGAGAACCGCATAATCGAAACAGGCGCATATATTTCAGACGTGAACGCAAGTTTTCAGGAAATGTTTTTCAACGGAACTTTCAACAATCAACCTCAATCAATAATGCTCGGCGCAACATTTGCAGACATCACGAACGACATCCAATCATTAGGGCGTAAAATTGCGATAAATATAACTCTTGTAAATCCAAAAGCAAACATAGATCAAATCGACCCATGGCACGTGCGCATAACTCTCAACGGAAATTTCACAATCAAAGATGAAAACAATCTCGCGTCGTGGAACACCGCACTATCAGCAAATGGAATAATACCTATTCACTATTTCGACGACCCAGTCTACACCATAAATACGGGCAGTCTAATTGTAGCAAAAATAAATCAGACGATTTATTCTTCATTCAATCCAACATCGCTATTAGACCACGCAATAAAACAATATTATAAAGAATCGACGCAAGCCCCAAGTTTCCTAGACAGATTTGAGGGAAACTTGAGCACGAACAACCCTTACGGAATCGAATCGCTGGTTGATATACAATCTCTGCAAAGCAAAGGACTATCAACGCAACAAAAATCAATAGTTGATTATATTTATTTCTCGTCTTCAAATCCTTCATTCTGCCATGTTTCAGGAACACCAAGCTGGTTTTATCTTGACGACGCGCATCTCGCAACATACAACGCGACATGCGGATAAAATCAAACAGCTATATCTCTTCTTCGACAATGAGCAATATTTATATACTTCTCAAAATTGATATATAGACGAGTTCATCAAAAAGGAGGTAAAATCATGCAACACAAAAAAGGTCAGGCAGCTATGGAGTTTCTTATGACTTATGGCTGGGCGATTTTAGCAGCGATTGTTGCCATCGGTGTTCTTGCATACTTCGGAG
>SXGT01115808.1_pt1 | contig 14459 bp, 14 predicted proteins | sample 3176221 | NCBI WGS metagenome assembly SXGT01 (sample SAMN11356862, study PRJNA531348) | freshwater metagenome | isolation source: freshwater sample F1-120 | place: China: Fuxian Lake, Yuxi | collected 2017-12-25
CGACGATGCGCTCGTCGACGTGCCGCGGCTCGCGGTCGGCGTCTACGCCACGAGCGCCTCGACGCCGCTGTACTTCGCTCAGGCGATCGGCCGGTTCGTGCGAGCTCGACGCCGTGGTGAGATCGCGTCGATCTTCGTGCCGAGCGTGCCGAGCATCCGTCGGCTGGCGAGCGAGCTCGAGCGCGAGCGCGACCATGCACTCGATCGCGCGAGCGACGAGCTGCTCGACGATGCCCTGCTCGCGGCGGCCGAGCGGGAGGAGAAAGCGAGCGAATCAGAGCTCGCCGAGTTCACCTATCAGGCTCTCGAATCGAGCGCGATGTTCGACACCGTGCTCTACGAGGGCGACACCTTCGGATACCTCGCCGAGGTCGGCAGCCTCGAAGAGCTCGATTTTCTCGGCCTGCCCGGCATTCTCGAGCCCGATCAGGTGCGCGACGTGCTGCACGCGCGCCAGCAGCGCCAATCGCGGCGCGCCGCCGAGCGCCCTGCCTCGCAACCCGCGCCGCAAGCGCTCTACCGCTCGCTCACCGAGCAGCGGTCGCTGCTCAACAGCCTCGTCGGGCTGCGGGCGAAGCTCAGCGGTCAGCCGCACGGGCACATCCACGCCGAACTGCGGCGGCAGTGCGGCGGGCCCGCCGTCGGGCAGGCCACCGTCGCCCAGCTGCAGGCGCGCATCGACACGCTGCGTCGGCAGCTGCACGGCACCTAACCGAGCGCGCACCTTCTGCCCCAGATCTGGGCCAAAAGGGCGTTTGTCGGCGGCCGATACGCCCTTCTGCCCCAGATCTGGCAGAGAACGGGATGATGGGGGAGTGCGCGATACTCCCTACCTCGCTGTCGACGAGCAACTGCTCGAGGCGAACCTCACGGCCATGGCCGAGCACGCCCGCCAGCTCGGCGTGGCGCTGCGACCCCACGCGAAGACGCACAAGAGTGTGGAACTGGCGCGTCGCCAGCTCGCCCACGGCGCGGTCGGGCTGACCGTCGCGACCGTCAGCGAGGCCGAGGTCTTCGCCGACGCCGGGCTCGATGATCTCTTCATCGCCTACCCGATCTGGGCGGAGGGCCCGCGGGCCTCACGGCTGCAGGCACTCGCGAGTCGCGTGCGGCTTCGCGTCGGCGTCGACTCGATCGAGGGGGCGCGGATGCTCGCGCGGGCCGCGACGAGCGGCGAGCATCCGGTGCCCCTCGCCGTCGCCGTCGAGGTCGACAGCGGGCACCACCGCACTGGCGTCGCGCCCGACCAGGCCGGCATCATCGCCGCAGCGGCCGCGGAGTACGGGCTCACCGTCGAGGGGGTCTTCACGTTTCCGGGTCACTCGTACGCGCCCGAGGCGCGGGCGAGCGCGGCGCATGACGAGGCGCTCGCGCTCGAGGTCGCGCGCGAGTCGCTGCTCGGCCTCGGCCTCGCGTGCCCGGTCGTCAGCGGCGGCTCGACGCCCAGCGCCGACGCCGCCGAGGGACGGGCGACCGGGGGCGTGCTCACCGAGCTGCGGCCAGGGGTGTATCCGTTCTTCGACGCGCAGCAGTGGGAGCTCGGCACCGTCGGCCCGGGGCGCATCGCCCTCACCGCTGTGGCCACCGTCGTGAGTTCGCGGGGCGCGCGCGTCGTCGTCGACCTGGGCAACAAGGTTCTCGGAGCCGACCGGGCGGCCTACGCGACAGGGTTCGGGCGGCTTCCGGAGTCGCCCGAGGCCCGCATCGTGGCGCTCTCGGAGCACCACGCGACGATCGAGTTCGCGACCGCCGAGGCCGCGCCCGCGCTCGGCTCGCGAGTGCGCATCGCCCCCAACCATGTGTGCGCGGCCGTCAACCTCGCCGACGAGCTCGTCGTCGAGCAGAACGCGCGCGAGGTGGCGGTGTGGGCCGTCGACGCGCGTGGGGCGAACACGTGAATCCTGCGGCACCCCTCGTCGTCGAACGCCACTACCACGACGCGCTGAGCGAGCCTCGGAGGCCCTGGTGGGTCGCCGCCCTGGCTCTGGTCACCTTTGCGGGTCTCGTGGTCGTCGTGAGCGTGCTGCTGTCGTTCGCCGCCCTCGAGATCGATCTGCTCCTCGGGCTCTCCACGCTGGACGACGTTGCCGGGGGCGTGATCGCCATCACCCCGACGGTGTTTCTCGCCAACAATCTCGTGCTCGCCGCGCTCATCCCGATCTCGATGCTGCTGCAGTGGGCGTTCTTCGGCGTGCGCCCCCGGTGGATGTACTCCGTCACGGGAACGTGGCGCTGGCACCTCGTGCGCCGGTCGGCGCTGTTCATCGTGCCGATCTTTCTGCTGTACACCGGCGGCGGCCTCGCCCTCGCCGCGGTGTCGCTCATCGAGCAGCCGCCGAACTTCGCGACGATCGCCCTGCTCGTCATGATCGTGCTGACGACGCCGCTGCAGGCGGCGGGAGAGGAATTCGGCTTCCGCGGCTTCCTCACCCGCACGGTCGGGTCGTGGTCGGCCCGACCGGGGGTCTCGTTCGCACTGGGCACGACCGCGGCCTCGATCGTCTTCGCGCTCGTGCACCTCGCGGCCGACCCCTGGCTCATCGCCTACTACCTTGTGTTCGCGGTGGCGATGTCGCTCATCGTGCGCGCGACGGGCGGCCTCGAGATCGCCGTGCTGATCCACGCGATCAACAACGTGCTTCTGCTCGGCCCTGCCGTCGTGCTGAGCTCGCTCGAGGAGTCGTTCGACCGCGGCGTGGGCTCAGCGGGTCCGCTGGCGCTCGTGCCGATGGCCGTGATCGCGATCATCACGCTCATCGTGCTGCGCTGGGCGCCTCGGCAGCTAGATGTTCGAGCGACGCGCGCGCACGAAGCAGTACAGCCCGTAGACGATCAGGCCGAGGGCGACGAGCACGAGCATGATCGCTCCTAGCGGCAGCTCGGCAACCGACCGGAACGCCTCGTCGAGTCCACCCGCCGATGATGGATCGACTGTGACGGCCGTGACGACGAGCAGCACGCCGACCGCGATGAGAGCCACGCCTTTCGCGATGTAGCCGACCGTGCCGAGCACGATCACGGCCGTGCCGAGGTCGCCGCGCGGAGTATCGATGTCGTCGAGGAAGGTGCGGCGCAGACCTTTGGCGATGAAAAAGCCCCCGACCGCGATGACTCCGGCGCCGCCGGCGATCAGCACCACGATGCCGAGCGGCGACTGCACCAGGAAGGCACTCACCTCGCGCACGTCGGAGTCGGTGTCGACGCGGCCACCGAGCCCGATCGTGACGGCCGGCACGGCCAGGGCGCCGTACGCCACCGCCTTCGCGAGCATCACCAGCCCGCGCCTCCACTCGCGCTTGAGCAGGTGCTCGAGCACCGCTTCCAGCAGCATCCAGAGCGAAAGGGCCGCGAGTCCTGCAGCCAGCACCCAGATCAGCACGATGCCGCCGGGAGTCTGCGCGACGGCGTGCAAGGCTCCACCCGGATCGGCCTCGTCGGCACCGACGCCGAGGGCGACCGAGATGGCCAGCACGCCGATCAGCACGTGCAGCAGCCCGTTGACGGCGAACCCGGCGCGAGCGGCTCGTTCGAACCACGAGCTCTCGTGCACGGCGTCGACCTTCGCGACCGCCTGCTTCGCGGCAGCCTTCGCCGCCTTCTTCGCGCTCTCTGCCATGTGCCCAGGGTAGGGCGGCGGCGTGCGCGGCCCCATGCCTTGACCGGGGCGCCGAGACCGGCTAGCGGAGGGGCAGCGCGGCTCGCAGGGTCTGGAGCACTCTGGCCGGCAGTCGAGAGTGCGCGTCAGTCGAGCGTGCGCGTCAGGGCGACGCGCGCATGCCCCGGACCGTCGTAGTCGGCGTAGGCGGCGACGCCCTCGATCTGCTGGTCGCCGTGCGCCGTGAAGCCCAGTGCTGCATGGAATGCCTGCGAACCGCGATTCGCCGGGCTCGTGATGGCATCGACTCGAGTGCAGCCGAGAGCGCGGGCGGCGGAGAAGAGCCGCTCGTACAGACCGGCGGCGATGCCTCGGCCGCGCCACTGCGGGTCGACTCCGACGAAGTGGATGTACACGCGGTCAGGGTGCGTGGCCGACTGGAAGGCGATGAGGAAGGCAGCGAGGCGAGGGCTGCCGGCGTCGTCGGTCACCTCGACGACCTCGCTGAGCACGGTGAAGTGCTGGAAGAAGAGGCGCGGCAGCAGCAGACCCAGTTCGGGTGCTTGCGGTGTGCCCCACCACTCGCCGACCGCCGCGAGCACGGGCAGATGGTCGCTCTCGAGCAGCGGCCGACTCCCGAATCCGGCGGGCAGGGCGGGCGCTGGGTTCGTCACGAGTCGATCGTAGGGTCTCGCGCGGGCGGCTAGCGGAAGTCGCGGCTCGGCATCGTGACCCGCAGCGGCAACGACTCGACGCGGTCGGCGACGATGTTGATGACGCCCTCGGCCGAGCGCTCGAGGGTGCCGCGCACGATGAGGGCGCGGCTCTCGCGCACCGTGCGGCGATAGCGGCTCCACAGCCCGACGGAGCAGATGACATTGACGAGGCCCGTCTCGTCTTCGAGGTTCAAGAAGGTGATGCCGCTCGCGGTCGCGGGCCGCTGACGGTGGGTCACGACGCCCGCGACCTCGACGCGGCGCCCCGGCTCGGCGCCGCGCAGCTCGCGTGAACTCAGCACGCCGCGCTCGTGCAGCAGCCCGCGCACGAAGCGCACGGGGTGGTCGCCCGGCGCGATGCCCGTCGACACGAGGTTGGCGACCATGAGCTCGTGCTCGTCGAGGTCGGTGAACAGCGGCGGCTGCACGGCCGTGACCACACCGGGCAGGTACTCGGGCCGGGCCTGCGCCGCCGCGCCCGCGGCCCAGAGCGCCTCCCGCCGCGACAGGCCGAGCACGTCGAAGGCGCCGGCGGTCGCGAGCGCTTCGACCTGGGCGGCCGTGAGCCCCGTGCGGTAGACGAGCTCGGTGAGGTCGCGGAACGGGCCGCCCCGATCTCGCTCGGCGACGATGCGCTGGGCCGTCGGCCGACCGATCCCCGTGACCTCAGCAAGCCCGAGCCGCACGGCGAGGTCGCCGTCGCGGCGGTGCAGCGCGCAGTCGGCGAGGTCGCCGTTCGTCGACGCGGGCTCGAACTCGGGCACGGGCGGCTGCTGGCGGTGGATGCACTGCTCGAGCCCTGTGGCCGACGCGCGGCGAGCATCCGCAGCCACGGGCTCATGCGCTGACGCGACCACCAGATCGAGGCGCTCGAGCCCCGCCTCGACCCCCGACCGCAGGATGCACGGGGTGCGCACCTCGACGCCGTGCCGCTCCGCGTCGGCCGTGAGACTCGCCGGAGCGTAGAAGCCCATCGGCTGGGCGCGCAGCAGCGAGGCGAGAAAGACGCCGGGGTAGTGCAGCTTGATCCACGAGCTCGCATAGACGAGCAGGGCGAAGCTGATGGAGTGGCTCTCGGCGAAGCCGAAGTTGGCGAAGGCCTGAATGCGCCCGTAGATCTCGTCGGCGAGCTGGCCGGTGATGCCGTTCTCTGCCATGCCGGCGTAGAGCGTCTCGCGCAGCGAGTCGATGCGCTCGAGGCCGCGCTTGCTGCCCATGGCGCGGCGCAGCAGGTCGGCGTCGTCGCCCGTGCAGCCGCCGACAGCCATCGCCACCTGCATGAGCTGCTCTTGGAAGATCGGGATGCCGAGCGTGCGCTCGAGCGGTTCGACGAGCTTGGGGTGGTCGTAGGTGATGGGCTCGTGGCCGAGCTTGCGGCGCACGAAGGGGTGCACAGCGCCGCCCTGGATCGGCCCGGGGCGCACGAGCGCGATCTGCACGACGAGGTCGTAGAACTTTCTCGGCTGCAGGCGCGGCAGCAGCCCCATCTGCGCGCGGCTCTCGCCCTGGAAGACCCCGATCGAGTCAGCGCGGCACAGCATGTCGTAGGTCGCCTGCTCCTCCTTCGGCAGGGTCGCGAGCTCCCACCGCTCGCCGAGGTGCTCGTCCATGAGGTCGAACGCATACTGCAGGGCGGCAAGCATGCCGAGGCCGAGCAGGTCGAACTTGACGAGGCCCATCCAGGCGCAGTCGTCTTTGTCCCACTGCAGCACCGTGCGGTTCTCCATGCGCGCGTGCTCGATGGGCACGATCTCGCCGACGGGCCGATCGGTGAGCACCATGCCGCCCGAGTGGATGCCCAGGTGCCGCGGGTAGATGAGCACCTGCTGCGCGAGATCGACGACGGGCTCGGGAATGTCGTGGTCGTCGCTCGAGAGCACGGCGCCCCAGCGCTCGACCTGCTTGCTCCAGGCGTCTTGCTGCCCGGTGGAGTAGCCGAGCGCCCTGGCCATGTCGCGCACGGCGTTCTTCGGCCGATATGAGATCACGTTCGCGACCTGCGCGGCGTTGCGGCGGCCGTACTTCTCGAAGACGTACTGGATGACTTCCTCCCGCCGATCGGAGTCGAAGTCGACGTCGATGTCGGGCTCTTCGTCGCGCAGGCTCGACAGGAAGCGCTCGAAGGGCAACTGGTAGCCGATCGAGTCGACGGCGGTGATGTCGAGCAGGTAGCAGACCGCCGAGTTCGCGGCCGAGCCACGGCCCTGACAGAGGATGCCGAGCCCTCGGGCGTACTGCACGATGTCGTGCACGATGAGGAAGTAGCCGGGGAAGTCTTTGAGCTCGATGACGTCGAGCTCACGCGCGATGCGGGCGCGGTCAGCGTCGCTCGCGTCGGGATACTTGCGCGGCACGGCGGCCCAGACGAGCTCGCGCAGCCAGCTCATCGGGGTGTGGCCTTCCGGCACCTCCTGCTTCGGCAGATTCGGCTTCGCCTGTCGCAGGCTGAAGCCGAGCTCGGTCGCGAGCTCGACGCTGCGCGCCACGGCCCCCGGGTAGCGCGCGAACAGCCGCTGCATCTCGGCACCGCTGCGCAGGTGCGAGGTGCCGGCCGCGGGCAGCCAGCCCTGCATGTCGTCGAGGCTGCGGCGCGCGCGCAGGGCGGCGAAGGCGGTGGCGAGCGGGTACCGCGCTGGAGTCGCGTAGTGCACAGCGCCCGTCGCGACGATCGGCAGCCCGCGCTCGGCGGCGAGGGCGGCGAGCACGTCGTTGTGCACGGTATCCAACGGCCGGCCGTGGTCGAAGAGCTCGACGGTGACGTTGGATGCTCCGAACCGGTCGACGAGCGCGTCGAGCTCGGCACCCGCCGCGGCGATGTGGGCGCGCGTCGGCCGCGCGCGGGCGACGCCATCCGAGGCCGCACCGTCATTGCCTGCACGTCTCGTGTCTCTTCCCTCGAGCGCCGACCGCACGGCGCCTTTGCGGCAGCCGGTGAGGATCATCCAGTGGTCGCCGCTCGTCGCATCACCACCGCGGCCCGCGTGCTCGGCGAGCACGTCGAGGTCGTACACCGGGCGGCCCTTCTCGGCGCCAGCGAGCTGTGCGTCGGTGATCGCCGCTGCGAGGCGGTGGTAGCCCGCCTGCCCGCGCGCGAGCACGAGCAAGTGGGTGCCCTCGGGGTCGGGCACGCCCTGCTGCGGTCCGGTGAGGTCGAGCGAGAGCTCGGCGCCGAACACCGTCGTGATGCCGTAGGGTTCGGCGGCCTCCGCCATGCGCACGACGCCGTAGAAGCCGTCGTGGTCGGTCATCGCGAGGCCAGTGAGCCCGAGCCGCGCGGCCTCTTCGAGCAGCTCTTCAGGGCTCGACGCGCCGTCGAGAAAGCTGAAACTCGAGTGCGCGTGCAGTTCGGCGTAGGGCACGACCGTCGCGGGGTCGGGTTGCTCGATACCGCGACGCTGGTAGGCCCCGCGCTTGTGCGACCAGGCGGGGGAGTCGCCCGCATCACCTCCGAGCGGCGGGCTCGAGCCGGGGCGGCTGCCCTCGCGCAGATTGCGTTCGAACTCGCTCCACGGAATCGGAGGGTTGTGCCAGCCTGCCATCAGCGCAGCCCTGCCGTGCGAGTGCGCTCAGCCCGAGTGCGCTCAGTCATAGCGCGCCTCGGCCCACCAGCTGCTGCCCTCGAGCACGAGCAGCCAGGCGATTCCCGCGGCGTCGACCACCTGCAACCGGTGCAGTCGCCGCCGACGGATGCTCCACCACTGCTCGTCGAGCGGCCACGGCCCCGCCCACGAGGTCACGGGCCGAGTCGCGCCGCCCGCGGCCGGGGCGAACCCGGCCGGGGCTGCGGAGAGCCGCATCCGCTCATCGATGCCGACCGGGGAACCCTGCGCGTCGACAACTGTGACCGCATGCCGCGAGGGGAATACGGTCGCCGGCGCGGGTTGCGGCAGGGCGCCGGGCCAGGGCCGCTCGACGGGCCGCGTGATGACGGCGCGGTCACCCCAGGGCACGAGCACCGATCGTTCGGCCAGGGTGCGTCCGCCCGTGCGCTGGGCGGTGAGCACGGCCTCGTGCCCGAGCAGGCTCTGCACGCGCGAGAGGGCGTGGTGCACGCGCTCGTCGGGCGCCGAGCCCCACAGCCCCGGCTCGTGGTGGGCGAGGTCGTCGACGCTCTCGGGCACGATGCGCACGCGCGTGATGGCCGAGCGCAAGCCCGGCCCGCGGTCGGCGTCGGCGCGCGTGCCCGCCGTGCGCGTCTCGCCGCTGAGCTGCCAGCGCACACGGTCGACGATCTCGTTCGCGCGGAACGATCGCGGGTGCAGCCAGGCCCGCTCGGTCTCGGTGCCGTGCTCATCGCGGAACCCGATGCGAATCGCGGTGGCGACGAGCAGTCGGCTCGTGAGGCTCTCGACGAGGTCGTCGGCGAGCTGCCGCACGGCGAAGGCGAGCTGGTCGACGCGGTCGAGGGGCGGCTCGAGCTCGAGCACCCGCTCGAGATCGGGCGGGGGAGTGCGGGGCACGAGCATCGTCGCGTCGGCCGCGCCCGCGAGCGCGTGCCGATGGGCTCCGGCTGCGCCGAGCCGGTCGCGCACGGCGTCGGCGGGCAGCACGGCGAAGTCGCCGAGTGTGCGCACGCCGAGACGCCCGAGCAGCGTCGCGAGGTCGGGGTCGCCGAGCGTCGTGACCGAGAACGGCGCGAGGAAGGAAGCGGAGGCACCGCTCGCCACGACGCGTACAGGCTGGTCAGGGGCAACGGTGCGCGCGGCCAGTTCTGCCGCGAACGCTCCGTCGGCCACCCCGATGCGCACGTCGGTCAGTTCTTCACCGAGCACGGCCCCGCGCAGCGCGATCGCGGCGGCCTTCTCGCCTCCGTAGTAGCGGGCAGGCCCGCGCGCGGCGAGCGCGAGCAGTCCGGGCCGCACGACCTGCACGCCCGCGACGAGCCCTTCGACGACGTCGATGATCGGTGCGAACAGCCGATGGTCGCGGCCTTCGTCGAAGGGCACGACGACGAGCGAGGTGCACAGCGACTGGGCTTCGCGCCGGCGCTGCCCCGCGCGCACTCCTTCTGCACGAGCGGCTGGCGAGCACGCCACGACCCGGTTCGCCGCCATGACGGCGATCGGTGCGCCCGCCGCTGCAAGCCCGTCGCGCACGGCCGCGATGACGGGCCAGTCGGGCACCCACAGCACGAGCGTGCGCTGCATCAGCCGACCTGCCTCGCCACGTCGTTGGGCGGCACAGCGGCAGGTGCGTCGTGCCAGCGCTCGCGCGCCCGGTCGGCCGCGACACCCCGATCGAGGCGACGGATGCCCAACTCGGCATCCGGCATCATCAATCGTCCGCTGCGGGGTCGCCCTCCGCGCTTCGAGCTCACGGTCACCGTCACTTCGCGCTCGCTGAGATACCCGTGGCCGTCGCCGAGCCCCGACCAGCGGCTCTCGGTAAGGCTGATCATGGCTTCGGCCTGAGGCCACGGCCCGAGCACGAGCAGGGTCGAGCCGCGCTCGCGCAGGCGGCCGGCGAGCTTGGCGATCGCGCCGTCGCTGGCCGCTCGTCCGGGGCGCACGACGACGATGCCGAGCGCATCCGCAATCGAGGCCGTCACCGTCAGCCACGCATCGCCCGGGTGCGGCACGAGCACGAGCCGGTCGAGGTCGATGCCGACGCTCTCGGCCGCCTCCACCCCGAACTCGGGCATGCCGACGACTCCGCACCACGAGCCTGCCTGCGACGGGCCGGCGAGCAAAGCCATGACGAGCGCGCTCGAGGGGCTCAGGGCGTAGGTCGCGCCCTCCCGCAGCCCGCCGTCGGGCAGCAGGTCGGCGAGCGCCTCGTGCGTCGGCATGAGCCGCGAGTCGAGCCGCGTGCGCTGCAGCGCGTCGATGCGGGCCTGCAGCGCCTGCACGGTGTCGACCGACTGGATGCGCGACTCACCGGCGTCGACAGGGTCGACAGCGGGGGAGAGCGCGAGTGCGGGCATCTCTCCATGATCGAACATACGTTCGAATATGGCAACCTGCACCGACATTCGCCCGGCGTGTCGCGAACACCCGTCGCAGACTTCAACGGATGCGGAAGAACGCGAGCTCGCATCACACAGTTCCGCATCCGTTGAAGCATCCTGAGCAGTTCCTCCGCATCTCGCCCGAGGCGCCCGCACCTTCGAGACGATAGAAGCACGCCACGCGACGAGGAGGATGCCCATGCAGAGCGAGTTCGCCGCCAAAATCTTCGGAGACCGCGAAGACCCGCACGTGCGGTTGCAGCAGATGTTCGACGACTTCTCGACCACGATGGGCGCCCCGCCGAGCGCCCGCACGTGGACAGCCGAAGTGCTCAAGAAGCGCAAGATCGACCCGAAAACCGACCCCGAGCAGGCCGTCGCAGCGTTGCGTCAGGCGTATCCGCGTCTGACCGGGAAGGTGGCCCGTTTTCTCGTCGACGACGCGCGCATGCGCTAGGTCAGTTGGCGCCGTCGAGCAGCTGCGCGCGGGCATCCCGCCCCATCGCTCGATAGGCGACCACCCAGTCGTCGGCGCGCGCCATGACGAGGCCGTTCCACTCGAACCCCGCGCGCGCAGGTATCGCGACGATGCCCGCCTGAGTGCGGATCGCGAAACCCACGAGCACGTCGATGCTGTGATCGCCTGCGTCGATCGTGAACAACGTCTCGGTCGCGAACTGCGGATGCCCTCCGGGCGCTCGTTGCGCGTCGAGTCCCATCGCCACGAGCACACGCTCGACCACCGCGGTCGTGCCCGGCGACTACACCAGATCCCAATCGCGCGCCTCGTCGACGAGCCCGAGTGAGACGAGCAGGCCAGAGCCGCCGACGACAGACTCCACGCGCTCGGCCGCGAACGCCCGTTGCAGAGCGCGCACGGTCTCGAACGGGGGAGTGCGTTCCGTCACGGCAACTCCGACACCTTTCGGCGCAGAAAGGCAGCGCCCGCCGCATCGTTCACGAGACCCGGCTCGGTCGCGACCTCGAACGGTCGCTCAAGCATGCCGTCAGCGGGCCGCACATCGAGGTGCGTGACCGGGATGCCCCGCGCGTGCACGGCGTCGGCCATGAGGTAGTCCGAGCGCGAGTCGCCGGCCGACCACCAGCGCTCGGCCGTGATGCCGCGCGCGGCGAACCAGTCGAGGGCGCGGTCGGCCCCGCGGTCCTTGTCGAGGTGCACCGACTCGACGTCGGTCGAGATGATCGTCGGGTCGATGCGCCACGGCACCTCACCGTCGGCATCGGGATGCTCGCGATCGCCGTACCGCACTCCGAGCTCAAGCCCGCTCATGAGCGCGAAGACCTCGTCCTGATAGCGCGACTGCGCCTCCTGGTACTCGGCCGGAGTCACGTCGGTGCTCGCCTCGAGCGAGATCATGACGTGCTTCGCCTCATCGACGAACATGGTGTCGGCGAAGCGCTCGCGCGCGAGCCCCTCGACCGCGAGACGTACCGCGTCCGGAATCGCGAGCGCTTCATCGATCTCGAGCGCACCGAGCCCCTGCGGAGTCACGGGGGCCCAGCAGCCGCCCTTCTCGAAGACTCCGAAGACGTGCGCGCGAGCATCCAGACCCCCCGCCACGAGGCGCGCGATGACCTGCTCGCGCATGAACGCGTCGCTGCGCCCGGTGATGAACGCGATCGGGATGCCCGCCGCGCCGAGCGTCAGCAGATCATCGAGGATCGAGTCGATCGCGATACGGCGTTCGATCGGGCTCGCGATGGGGCCGTCGACGTCGAGCAGCAGGCCGAAGGGGGCAGTAGTGGTCACGGGGGCTCCGGGTAGGTTCTGGTTAGAAGACGCGGTCGGTGTCGACGCCGCAGTGCCGCAGCACTTCGGAGGAGAAGCTCGCGGTGCCGATCGCGAGCACGGTCGGCGCTGAGCGCAGCAGCTCGGGCAGGTCGGCGGCGGACGCCCACTCGCCCGGCCACTCGTCACGCTCCGGGTAGTCGAGGTGCACGCGCTTGAGCGCCACGAAGACGACCCGGCCCACAAGGCCTGCGGCGAGCGCGCGGAACCCGGGCAGGTCTTTCGTGCGCGGCACCGAGACAAGAGTGAGCGCGGGCTCGGCACCGGTCTCGCGCTCGACGTGCCGCAGGGCATTGGCGAAGCCCTCGCGGCTGATCGCCGAGTCGATGAACACGACTGAGCTGCCCGCCGCACTGTTCTCGAGCTCGTGGCGCGAGAGCCGACCCGGGTACTGCACTCGACCGGCCGCGGCGCGCACCTGCTCGTCACTCGCTTCCGGCTGCCCGAGCTCGGCGAGCAGTCGTCGGGCCGCGATCATGCCGTGGGCCGCGTTGAGACCTCCGAGCCCCTCGGGAACGATGCCCGCGTACGGCGCGCGCGCAGCGTCGTCGACGCGCGTCCGCTCAGCACCGATCGCGTCCGCGTGACGACGGATGACCGCCTCAGCTTCCTCGCTCTGCGCCAGGTGGCTCACGAAGCGGGTGCCGGGCCGCGCCGCGCCGACCTTGTCATCGGCGATCGCGGCGATCGTGGGCCCGAGGAGGTCAGTGTGCTCGAGGAACACTTCGGCCATCGCGAGCCCCGTGAGGCCGACACGCCCGAGGTCGTCGCGCCGGCCGCCAATGCCCGCCTCGAGCACGAGCGCCTCGCAGCCGACGGCGGCGAAGTGCGCGAGCCCGGCGACCAGGAAGAATCCGCTCGGCGCGAGGTAGCCGTCCACGGGCGCGGGCAGCGAGCGCAGCGCGGTGTCGACGCGCTCGAGCAGAGCGACGTACTCGTCGATCGGCAGCACGGCACCATCGACCCGCACGCGGTCGCGGTTGCGCACGAGCCCGGGGCTGAACACCGTGCCGACGCGCAAGCCCGTCTCGGCGAGAAGCGCCGAAGCGTAGGCGACGGTTGTTCCCTTGCCTTTTGACCCGACCACGCCGAGTGCGGGGGCGGGATGCTCGAGATCGAGCCCGAGAGCCGCGGCGAGCATCCCGAACCGCGACGGGTCGGCACGCTGCCCGGGCGACCGCGCGCTCCACTCCCGGAAGGCGGTGAGGGATTCGAGCGCGTCGAGATCGACGGCGCCGGAATAGACAGCGGCGAGATCAGCAGCGCCGGGCACAATGTCCCCATGACCCGTCACTGGAATGGCACCGCCCTCGTATTCCTCGTCCTCGCCATCGCCGGCCTGATCGGCACCTGGACCTACAACATCATCGCCATCGTCGAGCAGAACGACTTTCTCGGCGACTGGTTCAACAACGGCCCGGCCGTCGGCTCGCTCACGATGGATCTGCTCATCATGGCAGTCGCCGCGTGCGCCTTCATCGTCATCGAGGGCCGGCGCCTGGGCATGAAGCACCTGTGGGCCTACATCGTGTTCTCGGGGCTCACGGCGATCGCCTTCACGTTCCCGCTGTTCCTCGCGAACCGCGAGCGCGCGCTCGAGCGACGACGACTCGAGGGGCAGTCGACGTCGGAGGCGACCGGTACCGTACCGGCATGACAGGCGCATCGACCATCGAGGTGCTGCCCGCCACGGGGCGGTTCGACGACTTCGCCGAGGTCGTCGGGGTGAAGAAGCAGGGCGCAGGCGGGTGCTGGTGCATGAGCTATCGCGACTCCCGCGCGAGCAATGACGAGCGCCCGGCCTACATGGCGCGTGAGTGCTCCACCGAGCCCGGCCCCGGTGTTCTCGTCTACGTCGACGGCGAGGTGGCCGGCTGGTGCTCGGTCGCGCCGCGCTCGACCTACCGCCGGCTCATGAACTCGCGCACCATTCCGCACCTCGACGAGCGCGACCCGTGGTCCATCGTCTGCTTCGTCGTGCGCCCGGGCTTCCGCAAGCGCGGACTCATGCACGTGCTGCTCGACGGAGCGGTCGAGCACGCCCGCGCCCACGGGGCCACCGTCGTCGAGGGGTACCCCGCCGAGACGGGAGGCGACCGCATCGACCAGATCTCCGGCTATGTCGGCACGACAGAGCTCTTTGACGAGCACGGTTTCTCTCGCGCCGCGGAGACGACCGCTCACGCCGGACATCGCGTGCGCTGGCTCATGCGCCGCGAACTGTGAGGCGATCGCGTCGTACACGACGAACGGCCCCGGGCTCTCGCCTCGGGGCCGTTCACTCCGTTTCCGGAGCACTGTCTCAACCAGTTCTTCGACGCACACAGTGTCTGTGCGCGAGGGGGGACTTGAACCCCCACGCCCTTTCGGGCACTAGCACCTCAAGCTAGC